>Ga0307372_10007152_pt1 | contig 16099 bp, 16 predicted proteins | sample OX1MG_FD_202533 | JGI IMG/M metagenome (GOLD analysis project Ga0307372, IMG submission 202533) | Soil microbial communities from Risofladan, Vaasa, Finland - OX-1 | ecosystem: Environmental > Terrestrial > Soil > Coastal area > Acid sulfate soil | place: Finland: Risofladan, Vaasa | collected... | reverse complement strand
AATAATTTATTCAAAACTCACCTCACTATTAGTCCGTTTACCAATTCATCGCTTTTAATTTTTATTGCCGTTATTGTTTGTATTGTTGTTTTTCTCTCAGGCTCTTATCCGGCATTAGTATTATCGGGGTCTAAACCAATTGCTGCATTAAAGGGAAAATTATCTCAGAAAAGTGTCGGTGGTTTTTCATTAAGACGCGGATTGGTTATTACACAGTTTGCAATTTCGCAATTGCTGATTATTGGAGCGATAATTATTGCAGGGCAAATGAGTTTTTCAAAAAATACCTATTTGGGGTTTACTAAAAATAATATTGTAATGCTGCCTGTTCCTGTAAATGATAGCATCGGAAAATTAAAAATGCAATTATTAAAAAATGAACTCAGAGAAATTCCAAATGTGCAGCAGCTTTCATTCTGTATGGAAGCACCTGCTTCACAACATTTTGATACGAAGTCACTTACTTATGATTACAGATCTTAAAAAATATGCTTTCAGTTGTTTTGAATTACTTTTAGTTATTGCCTGAAAGCCTTTACACTATTGGGTTGTATTGAATTATTCGTTTTCTTTGTTTCTGAATATTTATTATCATTTTTGAAAAACATGTATCAAATCATGTATCAAATGCAAAAAACTCTTTACCATGAAACAAAGAAATATTACAGTGACTATCGTACCCGATAAACGCAGAATAAAAGACAATGTTACCTACCCTTTAAAATTACGCGTTACCTACCAGGGGAAAAGAAAATATTATGCAACAGGTTACAATGCAAGTTTAAAAGACTATTCGCTTATGATGGAAAATAAGGTACGTGGTGAATTAAGAAAAATAAATCTTGCTCTAAGTGAAATTCAAATTAATGCTCAAAAATGTTGTGATAGCCTGGAAAGTTTTTCGTTCTTAAAATTTGAAGTTTTATTCTTTCCAAAAAAATTGGCAATTACAAATTTACAATCAGCCTTTGATTCTTATATCAGGGAGCTTGAGGCAAATGGGCAAATAGGAACTGCATCTTCGTATGCCTGTGCTTGCGTGTCATTGCATAAGTACAAAACAGGATTAAAATTTGAACATCTTACTCCTGAATTTTTAAGGAGTTACGAACGTTGGTTTGTAGAAAAGGGTAAGTCAATCACTACTGTTGGTATTTATCTAAGATCACTTCGGGCTGTTGTAAACGCAGCAATAAGGCAAGGTTTTATGGGGCTGGAAGATTATCCATTTGGAAAGCGTAAATATATAATTCCTTCCGGCCGAAATATAAAAAAGGCTCTTACACTTGAAGAAATTGCAAAAATTTATAACTATGTAACAGAACCTGGCAGTGTTAATGATATGTGCCGTGATTATTGGATATTTATCTACTTGTGCAATGGTTTGAATGTTAAGGATCTTTGTTTGTTAACTTATAAAAATATTCAGGATGATTTTATAGTATTTAATCGTGCTAAAACTATCAGGTCAAGGCGTTCGAATACTGAGCCCATCAGGATTGCTCTAAAGGATGATTCAAAGCGTATAATTGCTAAATGGGGACAACATGAACTCTCACAAGACACCTACGTTTTCCCTCATTTAAAGCCCGCAATGACTCCACAAAAACAAAGAGATAATATCGCCACTTATACACTTGATAAACGAACACATGAAGCAAATAGCTATAGAACTTGGAATATTTAAACCAATAACGACCTATTATGCAAGGCATAGTTTCGCCACTATTTTAAAAAATAGCGGAGTATCTACAGAGTTTATAAGCGAAGCCTTGGTCACACATCCTTAGAAACCACAAAGAATTATTTAGCAGGATTTGAGAAGGATGCGCTAAGAAAGACGACAGATGTATTAACTTCATTCAAAAATAATTTGAAGATTGCATAAATAAGACCCAATGCCAGTAATTAAAACGGATGAATAACCAAAATCTAAATAGTGATTTTAAGATCGAGAATGACATGCTATTAATTCTTAAAGACATTAATAGCAGGTATATATAAAAACTTTTTTCTTTCGCTGTAAAACCCATAAATTTTTGAAGGTTCAAAACTTAAAAACTATTTATTTTTCTGTTTCAAAAGAATTATTCCCTGGGCTTCATACCCAAAGTCGGAATGCAAACCGATAAATTTCTCCTTCAAACGATAGGAAGTAGTATAACTCAATTTATTTTCTACAAATTCCTCTTTTGTAAGATACACGCCAGCTTACGGCCTTTGTATGCCAAAATATAATCTGCAAATTTTGAGTTTTTGCGCTTGCCGCCGATTTGTATTTTACCCGGAGCAATAGGATATTCACGATGCACTTTTACATCGGCATTAGCTTTTGGATTCCAGCCATTATCTTTTAACTTAGGATATGAGTTCTGCTCTTGTTTCTGCTTCGTTCATACTAATCTTTTATCAGGTTGATAATTAACTTTATCATCAATTCTTTTTCTTCTTTTGCACTTTGAGCCACCAGTAAAGCAATGGCGGTGAGGGCATTATCGTTTATTTTTGATTCACCAGATTGTTTGAAGCGATGTTTGTTTTTCTCCAAAAACCACACAAACAAAAATGCACCAATTCGTTTGTTGCCATCGCTGAACGAATGATTTTTAATAACGAAATAGAGTAAATGTGCTGCTTGTTCTTCAATGCTTGGGTAGAGGAATTGCCCGCCAAATGTTTGTACAATACTTTGAAGCTAACTTTTAAAACCACTGTCTTTTTCGTTCCCAAATAACTCAGCAGCTTCTTTTTTTGCCATCAGTTGTTTTTTCAATTCAGCTATAGCGGCTATGGCTTCATTATATTGAATTTCGTATGTGATGTTTTCGTTAAGATTATTTGTGGGCAAACTGTGGCTGTCGTATTGGTTTAGCAATACAAAACTTTTTGTATAGAGGCTCAGAATATCCAAAAGCCCTTTAGCTTCCTGCAATTGCAGGTTTTCTGTTTTAGCAGAGTTTTGTATGAGCGAAACGGCTTTTTCCAACTGTTGCATATTTTGCAACACCTGGTTCAATCTTTTTTCATTTAGGGAATATCCCGTTACCAAATAATCTTTTAAACGTTGTGTAGCCCATTGGCGAAACTGCGTGCCTTGTTGGGATTTTACCCGGTAACCAACTGATATGATTACATCAAGGTTGAAATATTGTGTTTTGTATTTTTTGCCATCCGAGGCAGTTGTCAAGGATTCCTTGACAACTAAAATCCTGCTTAATTCCTTTTCTTTGAAAATGTTATTTATGTGCAGACTTATATTTTGTTTGGTTTGTTTAAACAAGTGAGACATTTGTTGCTGAGTTAACCAAACCGTATCGTTTTCAAAAGCGACTTCAACTTGAGTTTGCTTATCTATTGTTTGATAGATGATTATTTCATTCATTATGCTTCTCGTTTAATGTTTACCAAATAATCTTTTAATTGCTGTGTTGCTCATTGCCGAAATTACTAATCATCTATATGGTTAATCTTTTGTTGGTTTTAACTCTCCATTAAAAGCTTTTTGTAAAACGGATTTTTTCAATTCTTCCAAGTAATTTATTTTTTCTGTAACTGGCAACTGATACTGCAGAGATTTTCGTAATTAAGAATGCAGAGATTTTGGCAACAAGGAATACACAATTACGGTTAAAGATAGATTAGTTTTTGTCATCATCAAAAATTGTTTTTCTGTTTTTCATTCTAAAGCTTTTTTTTTAAGATTTATAACTTCGCATTGATATAATAAACGGTCAAGTAATGCAGTTGCCAGTACTTCATCGTTAAGCATGGCAGCCCATTCTGTAGGTTTCTTGTTGGTAGTAACAATGAAGGATGTCTTCTCATAAAGATTATTTATAAAATTAAATAGAGTAACGGCATTAGTTTTTTCAACAGGGAAAAGCATAATATCATCAATAACGATCAGGTTGGCTTTTAATAATCTTTTATAGTCTGCTTTGGCTGATCGTGTAAAATCTTTCATTTTAAGCATATTGATCAGTTCCTCCATCGTTCTAAAATAAGCGTTGCATCCCTTGCTGATAGCGTCATTACAAAGACCGGCAGCAAGGAAAGTTTTTCCAGTGCCCGATGGCCCCATCAGAATAATATTATAAATCTGATCCAACCAGTTTAATTCCCTGAGTTGATTTAAGCGAACCTTCTTCAACCCGTTATCAAAACTATGATCGAAGGTGCTCAGATCGCAGGAACGGGGCAACCTTGCCGTCTTAAGACGCTTTTTAATATCGTTTTGTTCCCTGTGTTTTGCTTCTATGCCCAGCAGCCTGGCTGTGTATTCCAGGTATCCTGTTGCATTGGCTTCTGCTTCGGTAACCAATTGGTCAATCCGGTGGATGATTCCACCCATTTTAAATTGCTGGCAATACTGCCAGATGAGTTGCTTGTTGTCCATGATTTAAGGTTTGATTTTTAAAATTGTTTCGTAATCTTCGATTGAGCTGGTAGCAGGCTGAGTCAATGCTACCGCCGGTAATTTGCCTAACAGGTTCATATATACGATTTTGGAGCCTGGCTGGTGAAAAGAAAATTCATCCCTTCTAAACTGTTCTGCCACAGCTTTAAAGTCGTTGGCGCTTAATACCTGGTTGTCGCAACAATAATCCAGTGCCCTTTGAACAATGGTCTTTTCAGTATTTTCAATGACCTGCTTGAAGACAATAAACGCCATAAAGAAAAAAGATAAGAGTGCTTTTTGCATAAGCCATTCCGATATAGGTAAATGCAAATAACATGATCCCTGAAACAAATATTTTCTTCATGCTTAATCTATCAGCCAATATGCCTATTGGATAAGAAAAGATTACATAAATATTTTATAGAACCACATAAAGCAACAAATTTTATTATTTTTTATTTTATCCGGAATTCCATTTTTAAAAAAATTGATAATACTAACTTAACGTTGGCGTAAAGTTGAGGTAACATTGGTAGGCGACTTTTGCATCGAAATAAAAAAAATATTATGTTCAAAATGTTTACCAAAATGCGATCATTTGTAATCGTATTATGCTTTGGATTATTGTTGAGTAATAATAGTCTGAAAGCTCAATTCGTTTCAAGTTCTGACTCTGCCTTCAAAGCAGGAAGCCCTAACTCAGGCAAATTATGGGGTTATATGTTTGGTGATTATTATTATAAAGCCCAGGCCGACTCCCTGAACCGGGGCGGTGGCAATCAATATACAGGTGTCCCTAAAGGCAGAAATGCCTTTCAAATCAGGAGACTTTATCTGGGTTATAACTATAATATTACCAAAAAATTTGCTGCTGAAGTATTACTTGAAGCGGTACCGGGAGAATCACTAACTGACAGTAAACTCGCTTTTTATGTAAAGCTTGCAAATCTTCGCATTAAAGATGTCTGGAAAGGTACAGATCTTGTTCTTGGCCAGGTATCAACAGTTGGTTTCACTATGTCGTCTGAACCAATATGGGGTTATCGCTCTATAGAAAAGACCATTCTGGATAACCGCGGAACACCTTCTTATGATTTAGGAGCTGCATTGCAGGGGAAGTTCGATCCAAAAACAGGAAATTTTGGTTATGATGTAATGGTAGGTAACGGCACCGGAGCAAAACCCGAAAACGATAATTATAAATGGTTATCCGGAGATATTTGGGGGAAATTCTTTGATAAAAAGCTATATGTCAACCTATATATGGATTATAACGGTTCTGCCCCCATTTCCGGTATGAAGCAATCAAGGAGCATGATCAAAGGCTTCGTGGCATATACTGTTCCAAAATTCACTCTTGGGGTAGAAGCATATAATAACACACTTAAAAACGGTGACCAGGCGACAGAAATTGCAACAGGCAACGTTGATTTCCTCACTGTGCAGGCCAAGGGCGTTTCAATTTTTACCCACGGAACCATTGTAAAAGACAAATTAAATTTCTTTGCCCGCTACGATGCTTTAAATCCGGACAATAAAATTAACAACAGCATTTATAACAAATACGTTCAAACGACATCAGGTTATACCGATCCTTCCACAAAAGAAAATTTTATAACTGCAGGGTTGGATTATACTCCGATTAAAAATGTACACTTTATGCCTAATATCTGGACTGATACTTACAAAAATCAGGGCTTTACGCCAAAATACACAGGTACTGATTTTGTTTACAGGCTCACTTTTTATTTTATATTTGGAAAGTAAATAACAATTCTGATATTATAAAGTATATCAATTTTTAAACATCAATTAATCTTAAAAAAAATAATCATGAAATTAAAATCAAAAATCAAAAGTATCTTTTTCGCCGTTTCTGCTTTAGCAGTTTTAGGTACTGTTACTACAGGATGTAATAGCGGTTCTTCCAATAAAAGCGCTTCCTCAGATTCCACTGCCAGCTCTACCTCAGGCAGTGCAGATAAAACACTATTAGGCGCCGGAAGCACTTTCGTTTATCCATTATTTTCCAAACAATTTTCTGAATATACCGCGCTTAACGGTTTAAAAATAAATTACCAGGCAATTGGTTCCGGTGGAGGTATTCTTCAGTTAACGAATAAGACAGTAGATTTCGGAGATTCAGATGCTCCATTGACCGAAGAGCAGGCTCAGAAAATAGGCGTGCCCGTGTTACATATTCCTATGTGTTCAGGCGCAGTGGTGATGAGCTATAATTTGCCAGAAGTAAAAGATACACTCAAACTTACTCCGGACGTGATTGCAAATATCTATCTTGGCAAAATCACCAAATGGAATGATCCAAAAATTGCTGCCATCAATCCTGGAGTAAAATTGCCGGCAACGGCCGTTTTAGTTGCTCATCGTTCAGATGGCAGTGGGACTACTAATATTTTTACAGATTATCTTTCTAAAGTAAATGCTGAATGGAGTACCAAAGTTGGTAAAGGAACTTCTGTTAACTGGCCAACAGGCCTTGGTGGTAAAGGAAATCCCGGCGTATCAGGAATCATAAAAGAAACCCCGGGGGGTATTGGATATATTGAATTAGCTTATGCAATCCAGAATAATTTGCCTTATGCAAAAGTGCAAAACAAATCAGGGAATTATATCGTACCAAATATAGCCTCAACAAGCGCTTCCAGTAATGTCAAATTACCGGCTGATTCAAAAATTTTCATCGGTAATACAGATGCTCCTGATGGTTATCCTATTAGTGGATTTACCTGGGCTTTGATTTACCAGGAACAGGCATATAATAACCATTCCGAGGACAGAGCAAAGGATCTTTTGAACTTATTCTGGTGGGAAATTCACAATGGCCAGCAATATTGCCAGGGTTTGGATTATGCTCCACTGTCTCCGGCTGCCGTAACAGTTGCTGAAAATATTCTTAAATCTGCTACCTATAATGGTAAAGCTATATTGCAATAAATTTCTATTAATATTGCATTGAAATTTTCACCCATAAAATCCGGAATTTCCCGCAAAAATAATTTGATGCGGGAAATTTCTTCTATAACGAATATGATGAATGTTTGGAAAGCAGTAAAAATAAAACGATCTGTAAAACAAATTCGTGCAGAAAAATTTTTCAGGGCATCACTCGTACTGATTTCATTAAGCATTCTTGTGATAGTGATTGCCTTTTTATTTACTTTAGTTGTTCAGTCATTACCATCAATAAAAGCGTTGGGCTTTGGTTTTTTGATTGGTAAAACATGGGATCCGGTGCATAATATCTATGGCACTTATCCCTTTTTGTTGGGAACATTATTAACGTCGTTTTTGGCACTAATTATTTCTATCCCTTTTTCATTTGCTACGGCTATTTTTTTAGGCGAATATTATCCAAGGGGTTGGTTTTCTGATTTTTTAAAAAATGCGATAGAATTAATTGCAGCAGTTCCATCTGTAATTTATGGTTTTTGGGGCTTGTTCGTGCTGGTGCCGATTGTAAGAAGTTTAGAATTGAAAATTGGCGTAACTCCTTATGGTATCGGGATATTTGCTGCATCCTTAATTTTAACCATCATGATTATTCCCTACGCCGCATCTTTAGGAAGGGAGATGGTACGAATGGTTCCATCATCATTAAAGGAAGCCGCGTATTCATTAGGTGCAACGAGATATGAAGTGATCAGGGACGTGATCTTGCCGTATTCCAGGTCGGGATTATTAGCAGGAGTTTTATTATCGCTCGGTAGAGCGTTAGGCGAAACCATGGCGGTAACAATGGTTATCGGCAACACCAGCGTGATACCAAATAGTATTTTTGCCCCGGGGAATACAATGGCCAGTGTAATTGCAAATGAATTTACAGAAGCTGCGAGCAGCCTTTACTTATCTGCATTAATTGAGATTGGACTGGTATTGTTCCTGGTTACTGTAGTTATTAATATGATTGGAAAAAGAATTATTAAAAGATTTACTACTGAATAAAAATGAAGCCGAACATACCATACAGGTTAGGTAAAAGCAGATTTTTCAAAGGGTTGATCATTGTACTTTCTGTACTTTGTACAGTTCCTTTATTTATAATTCTTATTTATATACTAAAAGAAGGTTTTAGCAAAATAAGCTGGCATTTCCTGGTTAACATGCCTAAGCCTGTAGGTGAAACCGGCGGTGGTATTGCCAATGCACTAGTTGGAAGTTTATTGATCGTTTTTTATGCGGCGCTTATTGCAATTCCTCTGGGTGTTATGTGCGGTATTTATTTGAGTGAAAACCGGAATACAAGATTGGCAAACTGGACAAGGCTTTCCGTAGATGTATTGCAGGGAACCCCTTCCATCGTTATGGGGATTGTGGTGTATTTCTGGGTCGTTAAACCTTTTCATACATTTTCAGCGCTTTCGGGAAGCATAGCACTGGCAATAATGATGTTGCCGATTGTAGTTCGATCCACTGAAGAAACTTTAAAACTCTTACCTGATACTTTAAAAGAAGCGGGGCTTGCTTTAGGGTTGCCTTATCATAAAGTTATATTGAGAATTATTTTGCCTTGCGGCATCAGTGGCATTTTGTCCGGAGTCATATTGGCTGTTGCAAGAATAGCGGGCGAAACAGCTCCGTTATTATTTACCGCATTTGGAAATCCGTATTTTTCCACCAATATTTTTAAACCAATGCAAAGCTTACCCCTGTTGATCTTTAACTACGCAACAAGCGCTTATGAAGATTGGCATGACCTTGCATGGGGAGCGGCGCTTATTTTATTGATATGGGTGTTATTATTAAATATTATTACTAAGATCATAACCCGAAAATGGAGAGTACAATTTTAAAAACGATTAATTTCAATGCTTACTTTGGCGAAAATCGTGTTGTAAAAGAAGTAAATATTGAGATCCCGAAAAACAATGTGATTGCGGTGATGGGTCCTTCCGGCTGCGGAAAAACAACCTTTCTTCGTTGTATTAACAGAATGCACGAATTAATTGAAGGCACATCAACTAGTGGGACCATGCTGCTTAATAACGAAGATATTTACAGTATGCATCCCATTTTGGTACGGCATAAAATAGGAATGGTATTCCAGCGCCCTAATCCATTTCCCAATTTGAGTATTTATGATAATGTAATAGCCGGATACAAACTTAATGGTATGAAAATATCGAAGCCTGACAGAGATGCAATTGTTGAACATTCTTTACAAAAAGCATCTCTCTGGAATGAAGTAAAAGAATCCCTCAATAAAAAAGGAACATTTTTATCAGGAGGGCAACAACAGCGCTTATGCATTGCAAGGGCAATAGCGATGGAGCCGGATGTGTTGTTGCTTGATGAACCTACTTCTGCACTGGATCCTATTTCCACATCCAGTATAGAAGTATTGATGCAGGAACTAAAGAAAAACTATACCCTTGTAGTAGTAACTCACAATATGCAACAAGCCGCCAGGGTTAGTGATAAAACTGCATTTTTTTATCTTGGAGAATTAATTGAATATGATATCACCAAAAATATGTTCACTAACCCAAAGGATACACGTACCCAAAATTATATCACCGGTAGGTTTAGTTGAATGACTTAAAAATTAAAAAAATATGACTCAATTTGAAATAGAAATCCAGGATGTAAAATCGGAAGTAATTAATATGTGGCAATTAGTTCTTTCGCAATTAACCAAGGCTAAAGAAGCCATGCTTGCATTTGACAAAGACCTTGCCCGCGAAGTAATGGCCCGTGAAAAAAGGGTCAATGCACTTGAATTGAAAATAGACAGAGATTGCGAAAACATCTTTGCCCTTTATTGCCCGGTGGCTATAGATTTGCGGTTTTTATTGGCCGTACTTAAAATTAATACTAACCTCGAGCGGATTGGTGATATTGCTGATGGCATCGCGAGGTACATTGCATATTCACCTGTAAAATTTAATACAGGTTTTTTGGAATCAAGCCGGTTAATTGAAATGTATAATGGCTCTATAAGCATACTATCCGATACACAGGCTTCTTTTGAGTTTGAAAATACAATTCTTGCGCGGACGATCTTTTCCAGGGATGATGTTCTGGATACGATAAACAAAAAAGCAGATGATAATATCGCTAAATATATTCACGAAGACCTCAATAACATCAATGAAGCACTCAATATACTTTCAATCATTAGAAAGCTCGAAAGGGTAGGTGATCAATCAAAAAATATTGCAGAAGAAATTATATTTTATGTAGAAGCAAAAGTGCTGAAACATCAATAAAAAATGATGCTTGTAAACATCTGAGAAATAATTAAAAAAAGAATAAACTCAAACAGATATCATAAGCTGTAATTAGGTCCAGGAAAGGTCTGTTATAAGCAAAACAGGATTCTATGCTGTACAACCTTATATTTCTATAAGGAGGTTTTATCTTTATTCTCTTCAATTCCCTGACTTAGTAAACCAACAAATATTACCGATTTTTATTTTTAAAATCGTTATAACTATCATGCATAAACAAATATTATTCTCATAATAATTTGTCAAGAACATGAAAACAATTCCATGATATTCCCATAACAGGAAGGTAACATTAGAACCTTCTCTTTGCAAATCAAATATCCAGATTAGTGGTGCAGTGGAATCTTCCAATATTAAGAAATTGTAAAGACGCTAAATTAAATAGCTATTTGCTATAAGTTTGCATGCAAATGAATTATGAAACAAAATCACGCACTATATTAATAGCCGATGATGAGCCTGACATTTTAGAAATACTTGAGTATAATCTGCAGGCACAGGGTTATCATGTAATCGTAGCTAATAATGGCAACGCAGCCATTGAACTTGCAAAACATCACAAACCTGATCTGATCATTCTGGATGTAATGATGCCAGGTAAAACGGGATTTGAAGTCTGCAAAATTCTGCGCATTCTTCCAGAATTTCAAAATACCATTATTATATTTTTGACAGCGCTGAATGATGACCGTACGCAAATAAAAGGATTAGAAACCGGGGGAGATGATTATATTACCAAGCCAATAAGCCCCAATGTTTTATTAAGCCGTGTAAACGCCCTTTTTAGAAGAATAATAAAAGAAACAGGAAGTGTATTGCAGATAGGGGATATTTTAATTGACCGGGAGAAATATATTGTTACCTCCAATAATGAACAAATTATTCTTGCACGCAAAGAATTTGAATTACTCGCGCTCCTTGCATCAAAACCTGCAAAGGTATTTTTACGAAATGAAATTTTGCAAAAGGTATGGGGAACCGAAGTTATCGTGGGTGATCGAACTATTGACGTACATATCAGAAAGATTCGACAGAAATTAGGTGATGACTGTATAACCACCGTGAAAGGAGTCGGATACAAATTTACGATGTAGCCTTAAAAAAATGTTAAGTAAAAACTTTTCACCTCAACAGGCGTCTATTGTCACTGCTATCCCAATTAGTGCATTGGGAAGCGTGGCTTTTTACATTTACAGCGGAGATATCAGTTTGTCAATTATTTTTTTATTTTCTTTAGTAATAGTCTCGTATTTCATAATTTATTTCACCATTCAGCGATTTATTTACCGGAAAATAAAATTGATTTATAAATTGATTTATCAAACCAAGGCAAGCAAGAAAGAAGAATTTTATTTTAAAAATATTTTGCCACAAAAATCAATTGAAGAAGTAAATGAAGACGTGGAACAATGGGCCGCACAACATAAAGAAGAAATAGAATTTTTGAGAAAGAATGAATTGTTTCGAAAAGAATTTTTGCTTAATCTTTCCCACGAATTGAAAACGCCGGTTTTTGCCATCCAGGGGTATGTGGACACTTTATTGAATGGAACATTGGATAATACCGCCATTAATAAAAAATTTCTGGCCAATACTTCAAAAAATGTGGACAGGCTTGTAAATTTATTAGATGATCTGGATGAAATTACTAAACTGGAAAGCGGTGATTTATTACTATACAAAACTAATTTCATTATCCAGGATCTTATTAAGGAAGTTTTTGAATCTCTTTCAATAAAAGCTGATGAACATAAAATAAAATGCTTTATAAAAAGTGGCTGTGAATTACCACTAACTATTTATGCTGACAAAGAAAAAATTAGAATGGTCATTATAAATCTTGTTGATAATGCCATAAAATACGGTAAGCAAAATGGTACTATTGAAGGAAGCGCCTATAAGATCGATGGGGAAAAAATATTGATAGAGATCAGTGATGATGGCTATGGAATATCAGAAGAACATTTACCAAGGATCTTTGAAAGATTTTACCGGACAGATCTTGCCCGGACTCGTAAAGCGGGTGGAAGCGGATTGGGTTTATCTATTGTGAAACATATTATTGAGGCGCATGACGATACCGTACACGTAAGAAGTAAAATTGATGTTGGGACTACATTTGGTTTTATTTTACCTTCAGCAAAAAATTAAAGCAACTTGTGAAATGGATATTTTCCTTCATTAGAACTGACAATATTAAAAGTTCGCTTGCTATGACGTTACCCTTCCTTTTGTATTGAATTATTATTCTACTGCTTTTTATCTGCAAATACTTTCCTTTTTTAGCATTCCGAAGACTTCGGCTCAACCCTATTATGCCTCTGATGAAGTGACTTCGCCGCGGTTCATAGGCCCTTTTGCAAAAAGACGAAAGAGCCCGAATGGCAGAAAAATTACCAGTTCGTTTCCTTCGGGACATTCGACTGTTGCTTTTGCGGTGGCTACTGTTTTCGCATCGGAACATAAAGATAAACCTGAAGTGCCATTCATTGCATACACTGCAGCTTCACTGATTGGTATCAGTCGCTTTACTGAAAACAAACACTGGGTGACTGATGTGGTAACAGGTGCTGCTATTGGATATTTGTCGGGTAAATTAGTTGTAAATAATTACCATCGTTTTAATAGACGTACATCCAACATACAAAAGAAAAATTCAATTTCGTTTACACTAAATTATTCTTTTGGACATTTAGAACCGGGAATGGTTTATCATTTCTGGTAATCCATTTTTTTAAAATTTTCATGACAAAAAAGAAGCACGGAATAATTTTCTAATAAATTTCTAATATTTGAGTTTCTTATTTGCAAAAACTTCTTCATTGATTCTATCTTTGTAGAAAATAATGCTGAACTTATAGTCAGATTCAAACTATGAAAAAAATTATAACATTCTTATTGACACTATTGTTTCTATTAATTACTCAGGAAGCATTTCCACAGGATAATTACGAGATTCAGGTATATGGTTCAGAGACTGTAGCACCAAAGGCCACTATGGTGGAACTTCACAGTAATTATACCACTGATGGTAGTATCTCGGAAGAGAATGGCGTACTCCCCACCCATCACATAGTACATGAAACGATAGAAATAACACATGGGTTTACAAACTGGTTTGAAGTAGGATTTTATTTTTTTAACGCAATAGGTAATGAAGGAAGAACTAATTATGTAGGCAGTCATATTCGTCCCAGGGTAAGAGTGCCGGACAGTTGGCATTGGCCTGTCGGTGTTAGTTTATCATTAGAAGGGGGCTATCAAAAATTACAATATAGTGAAGATGACTGGACCCTGGAAATTAGACCGATAATAGATAAGACGTTAGGTAAGTGGTATGTCGCATTCAATCCAACTTTCGATAAATCCCTGCATGGTTTAAACAGTGGTAAAGGGTATGTTTTTTCTCCTAATTTAAAAGGCAGTTATAACGTAAATAGTATCTGGGCGCCAGGGCTGGAATATTATGGGTCGGTAGGTGGTTTATTTAACTTTCTTCCCTTCCAGCAACAGCAGCAACAGCTTTTTGCAGTAATAGACATTAATGCATGGCCAAATTGGGAGTTGAACTTTGGGTATGGTTATGCATTTACAAATGCCGCAGATAATGGAATTATAAAGATAATATTGGGTTATAGGTTTAAATAATTTTTTCTTTACTGTTAGCCTGTCATATGCTGCCCTTTCTTTATTTTTGAGAATAATCTTTATTGAAGTTATTTTTATTCTTTTATTTGCATTAATTTAATGAAATGAAAATATTTAGGAAGATATTGATTTTGCTATTAGTTGCATTAATCACAATTCAGTTTATAAGACCTCAAAAAAACATAAGTGTAAATAAAGGGGCTTATGATATTACCTCGCATTTTGTTGTTCCAAACGATGTTGAAAATATACTGAAAATTTCTTGCTACGATTGCCATAGCAATAATACCGCATACCCATGGTACTGGCAAATACAGCCTGTAGCCTGGTTTATGAACGGCCATATAAAAGATGCCAAAAAGGCTTTAAATTTTTCAATCTTTACCAGCTATAACGCGGGTAAGCAATATAAAGAATTTGACCATATTAAGAGTGAAGTAAAAAAAGACGATATGCCAATAAGCTCTTATATTTTAATACATCGTAATGCTATACTCAAAGATTCTCAAAAATTAGCAATTTATAACTGGACACAAGCATGCAGAAAGCAGATGGAAACGACCTATTCTCCTGACAGTTTGAAAACAACAGATAAGAGGCGGGAAGACCAGTTGCAACTACTTTCGCTGAGATCTTTTTCATCTTCAATAATTAAAATCTTCAAAGTTTAATTTTTTGAAAAATACAAAATGATTTTGAGCAAATTTTGAAGAAAAGCCCGATAGCCACAAAATTCCCCCAGAATTCAAAAATACCTTTGCCTCCCTGTTTAATTTTGAATCGTGAAAAAAATTTTATCCCCTGTCCTGTTTTGCTTTATCAGTTTTCCAATTTTCGCACAGACCAATCCTATTACATCCACTTTTAAGATTAAGGGCCGATTGCTGGATTCCAAATCACATCAGCCCTTGGAATATGCAACCATTTCTATATTTCCTAAAGGCTCAAAAAAACCAACAAATGGAGCGGTTTCAGATAGGAAAGGAAATTTTGAGGTAGATAAGGTGGCTCCAGGCACTTATAAACTCGTCGCCGAATTTATTGGATATAAACCTCATTCTTTATTCAATATTATTGTCGGGAAAGATAAGCCGGTTAATGATGTAAATGATATTCTACTACAATCAGCCGCAACTACTTTACAAAATATTACCATTTCCGGCCAACCAAAAATTATTGAGAACAAAATCGATAGATTGGTTTTTAATGCTGAACAGGATGTTACTTCACAAGTTGGAGTGGCCACAGATATCCTAAAAAAAGTGCCAATGGTTTCTGTAGATGTTGATGGAAATGTTGAATTGGCGGGAAGTTCAAGTATTCGCTTTTTAATTGATGGAAAACCTTCCGCAGCTTTCGGATCAAATATAACGGACGTATTACAATCTATTCCGGCCAGCCAGATAAAAAGCATTGAAGTGATCACAAGCCCTGGAGCAAAATATGATGCGCAAGGGCTTGGAGGAATTATAAATATTATTTTAAAGAAAAATACTTCACAAGGCGTAAACGGAAATTTATCCTTAACTGCAGGAACAAGGACTGAAAACGGATCATTCAATTTTAATGCAAGAAAACAAAATTTTGGAATGAACGCCTACATCAGCGGAGATACAAGATTAAAAACAAACACGCTTTCTTCTTCCGAAAGAGTTACGAATGATACTGCTGCCAATACCAATGTTTATTTAAATCAAAATGGCAATAGCAGGTTCACGAGAGGCGGCTTTCAATCGGGCCTTGGATTTGACTGGGACCTGAACGATCATAATTCGTTTTCCGGATCAGTATCTTATGAAAAATT
>Ga0307372_10007151_pt1 | contig 16100 bp, 12 predicted proteins | sample OX1MG_FD_202533 | JGI IMG/M metagenome (GOLD analysis project Ga0307372, IMG submission 202533) | Soil microbial communities from Risofladan, Vaasa, Finland - OX-1 | ecosystem: Environmental > Terrestrial > Soil > Coastal area > Acid sulfate soil | place: Finland: Risofladan, Vaasa | collected... | reverse complement strand
CGCGCCTTGCCGAGCGTCTTGAGGGTCCCCAGCCAGTCCGTGAGCAGCTTGCCGACCGTGGCGGTCGTGCCGACGTGCTGGCCCTCACGCACCTCGGCGACAAGGGCGTCCAGCGCCTTCGTGGCGTCTCTCTTGCCACCGTGGAACACACGTGAGACCTGCCGGGGCGGACCGGGGATGGTCTTCCCTGTCTCGGGGTCCACCCGAGCCGTAGCCGGGTCGCGCCCGATGTAGGCGCGTAGCTCCCACCGCTTCGATCCTGGTGGCCTTTCTCGCATCGTGCCGGACATTTCGGCCTCCCGGTTGTAGGGATTTTGTAGGGACCGATGTCCATACTACCTGGTTGACGGTGAGTCGGCCTGTAGGCGGGGTTCTGTCCGCCCCGAAGGGCGTGGTGGCCATCCATCTCAGCGGCCTACCTGGGGACTGCCCCGGGTTACCGGGGCGGGCGGGCCGCCCGCGTCCCACGTTCGGCCTTGCTCCGGGTGGGGTTTACCGAGCCGGCCGGGTCACCCCGACCGCTGGTGCGCTCTTACCGCACCGTTTCACCCTTGCCTGTTCGGGCTCACGCCCGCCATCGGCGGTCTGCTCTCTGTTGCACTTTCCTTCAGGTCGCCCTGACTGGCCGTTAGCCAGCACCCTGCCCTGTGGAGCCCCGACCTTCCTCGACACGGTGCCCGTCCGAGGACGGGCCCGTGGCGCGGCCACCCGGCCGACTCACCGTCCCGACCAGTCTGCCAGGTCGACGGCCGTTTGCGGGCCGGCCTCCCACCTGCCCCGCATCCCACCGTGTCGCCCGTCGCCGACCACCCCCCTCGATAGGGTGGCGGCCATGGAGACATCGGACGGTCGGCTCCCCCTGGAGGAACGACCCGACGCGCTGTCCATCGCCGCCCTCTACCGTCATGTCCAGGCCGCCATCGGCGCGGCGTTCCCACGGGGCCACCCCCAGTGGGTGCGCGGCGAGATCCAGAGCATCACCGATCGCACGGGGCACTGCTACATGGACTTGGTCGACCCCGACGCGCAACGCGGCCGCGACACCCCCGTGCTCAAGGTCAACTGCTGGGGCCGGACCTGGGGCCCGCTCAAGGCCGCGCTCGGCAGGCAAGGCGTCGTCCTCGAGCCCGGAATGGTGGTGTCGTTGCGGGGCCGCGTCGAGTTCTACCCGCCCAAGGGCCAGGTCAACTTCATCGCATCCGACGTCGATGTCACCGCGCTCCTGGGCCGGCTCGCGGCGCGCCGGGCCGCTCTGCTGCAGGCGCTCGAGGCCGAGGGCCTGTTGCGCCGGAACCAGTCCCTTCCCGTACCCGCCGTGCCCCTGCGGGTCGCCCTCGTGGCCAGCCGCGGCTCGGAGGGGTACAACGACTTCGTCGGTCAGCTGGTGGGGTCGGGGCTGGCGTTCTCGGTCGTCCTCTACGGCGCCAACGTCCAGGGCACGGGGGCGCCGGCGTCGGTGGCGAGGGCACTGCACGGCGCCTCGGGGTCGGGGTGCGACCTGGCCGTGCTGGTGCGCGGGGGCGGCTCGCGCGGGGACCTCGCCGCCTTCGACGCCGAGCTCGTGGCCCGCGCCGTGGCCACCATGGCGGTCCCGCTGTGGACGGGCATCGGGCACACCGGCGACCAGTCCGTCGCCGACATCGTCGCCAACCGGGCGTTCGTGACGCCGACGGCGTGCGGGCAGGAGCTCGCCCGCCTCGTGCGCGAGTGGTGGGAGTCGGTCGTCGGGTCGGGCGCGCGCATCGCACGGTCGGCCGGCGCGGTCGTCGACGCCGCGGCCGGGCGTGACAGGAGCGCGCGCCTGCGGCTGGGCAGCGCCACTCGCAGCCAGCTGCACCGGCACGCCGAGCGCCTGCAGTCGCGCGTCGGCACCGTCACCACCCAGGCGCGCCGCCAGCTCGACACCGCCGGTGCATCGGTCGACCGCCGGGCCGCGCGCCTCGGCCCGTGCGCGCTCGGCCAGCTCGACCGCCAACAGGACCGGACCGTCACCTGGCGCCGTCTCCTGGCCGCCTACGACATCGAACGGCAGCTCGAGCGCGGCTACACCATCACGGTGCGGCCCGACGGCCACGTCGTGCGGTCGGTGAACGAGCTGCAAAGGGGTGCGGTGGTGATCACGAGGTTCGCCGACGGCCGGGCGCGCTCGGCGGTGGAGTCCGTCGAGGCCACTGGGTCGCACGACTCGACGCACGAGGAGATCGGATGAGCACAGACGGACGCGACCACGCCGGGACCGATGCTGAGCCCCCCGTCGGGGAGCTCAGCTACACCGCCGCCAGTCGGGAGCTCGACGGCATCGTGGAGTTCTTCGAGAAGAGCGAGGTCGACGTCGACCAACTGGTCGCCCGGCTCGAGCGGGCGACCGCCATCGTGGACGAGCTCGACCGGCGCATCCGGCGCACCCGTGCCCAGGTCGAAGAGCTCGTCCCCAAGCTCGAGGCCGTCGGCCGCGCCGCCGACGAGGGCCGTCCCGGGCCCGAGGATCCCGGCCCGGCCGGCGCCGGCGACGAGGACGAGGACGAGGACGAGGACGAGGGCGACGTCGAGGGGGAGCAGCTGCCGTTCTGAGCATCGTGTGGGCGGCGGGTCCGCCGACGGGCCGTCAGGCGGCGGCCAACCCCACCGGCAGCTCGGCGAGGCCGCGCAGCGTGATGGCGTCGCGGTAGGCGACGTCGTCGCCACGCAGCTCGATGGCGGCGAAGCGCGTGAGGAGGCGGCTGAAACAGACCTGTCCCTCCAGGCGGGCGAGGGATGCGCCGAGGCAGAAGTGGATGCCACTGCCGAAGCTCATCGGCGGCCCCTCGTCGCGTCGCAGGTCGAGGCGCTCGGGGTCACGGAAGCGCCGAGGATCACGGTTGGCCGCTCCCAACAGCGTCATGACGTTCTCACCCGCACGGATCGTCTGGCCTGCCATTTCGACGTCGCGAGTGGCCGTGCGGCCGTCGAGCTGCACCGGGCTGTCCCACCGCAGGAGCTCCTCCACCGCACGCTGCACGGCGGTGGCGTCGTCGACCCACGACCGCAGGCCGGAGAGCTCGTCGGGGTGGCGCAGCAGCGCCAAGAGGCCGTTGCCGATCAGGTTGGTGGTGGTCTCGAAGCCGGCCGCGAACAGCAGGATGGCGGTCGAGACGACCTCGTCCTCGGTGAGGCGGTCCGAGCCGTCGGACACGGCGATGAGCTCTGACAGCAGGTCGCCCGCGGGCCGCCGCCGGCGCTCGGCGACGAGGTCCCGGAAGTAGTCCTCCATGGTGATGCGCGACGCCCGGGCGCCGCGCAGGTCCTCGAGCCCCGACATGGGCTCGAGGATCACCGTCGCCGCCCGCACGAGGCCCTGGAACCGGGCGCGGTCGGCGACCGGCACGCCGAGCAGCTCACCGATCACCGCCACCGGGAGCGGGAAGGCGAGCTCCTTCATCACGTCGACGGCGTCACCCCCGGCACCGCGTTCGGCCATCGTGTCGAGCAGGCCGTCGCACAGGGCGATCACGCCCGGTCGCAGCGCTTCGACCGTGTTCGGGGTGAAGGCCCGGGCGACCAGGCCGCGCAGGCGGGTGTGATCCGGAGGATTGAGGGTCAGCATCGACTGCCGGCGTCCGAAGAACTCGGTGAAGTCCGCGATCTCCTCGGCCGGGATCCCCCACCGGGCGGTGCGCATGCGGATCAGCTCGTCGTGGTCGGACTCCTTGCCGAAATGCGGGACCCGCAGCACCTGCTGGCAGTCCGCATAGCGGGTGACGATCCAGCTCCCGATGCTCGACCGGAAGATCGGCGCGTGCTCCCGGATGCGGGCGTAGCGGGGGTAGGGATCGGCGCGCCCCGCCGGCGTGGCGAGCAGCGCCACGAGCTCGGCGTCGAGGTCGACGGGCCCGGCGACCGTCGGACGGTCGGCGGCGGGCCCGTCCGCGACGACAGGCCCGGCCGGGGCGAGGGGGGCGACGGGGTCGGCCATGGTTCAGTGGATCCGACGTTCGCGGTCGCGCCAGTAGGGCTCGCGCAGCTCGCGCTTGAGGACCTTGCCCGACGGGTTGCGCGGCAGGGTGTCGACGACGTCCACCGAGGTGGGGCACTTGTAGTGCGCCAGGCGCTCCCGGCAGAAGGCGATCACCGCCGCCTCGTCGAGGGTCGCGCCCGGGGCGGCCACGCAGACGGCCTTCACGGTCTCGCCCCACGTGTCGTCGGGGACGCCGATCACCGCGGCGTCGGCGACACCCGGCGCGGCGAGCAGCACGTTCTCCACCTCGGCGGGGTAGATGTTCTCGCCGCCGGACACCACCATGTCCTTGATGCGGTCGTGCAGGAAGAGGTAGCCCTCGTCGTCGAGGTACCCGGCGTCACCGGTGCGCAACCAGCCGTCGTCGCCGATGGTGCGGGCCGTCTCCTCGGGCTTGTCCCAGTACCCGAGCATGTTGAAGCCCGAGCGGGTGCGGATCTCGCCCACCGCGCCCGCCGGCACCTCGGCCCCGGTGTCGGGGTCCACGACCTGCAGCTCGACGCCGGGCAAGGGCTTGCCCGCGGCGCGCAACAGGTGACGACGAGGGCCGGCCGGGTCATGGTCGTCCTGGGCCAGGCGGACGATGGCGCCCGTCGTCTCGGTCATGCCGTAGACCTGGGCGAAACGGCACCCCAGGACGTCGATGCAGCGCGCCAGGACGTCCTCGGCGATGGGGGAGGCGCCGTAGTAGACGGTGTCGAGGCTCGACAGGTCGGCCTCGGCGACGGCCGGCGTGGCCAGGAGCAGCATCAGCACCGCCGGCACGAGGAAGGCGTGCGTGATGCGCTCGGCGGCGACGAGGCGCAGCAGCTCGACCGGGTCCATGTCGCGCAGGATGACCGACGTGCCGCCGCGCGACATCCCGCTCAACGCCCATCCCGAGCCCCCGATGTGGAACAGCGGCATGGCCACCAGGCTCACGGTCCGGTCGTCGATCTCGAAGGCCTCCCCGGCGGCCTGCTCGAGCATGCACCGGATGTTGGCGTTGGCGAGCATCACGCCCTTGGGGAGCCCGGTGGTGCCCGACGTGTACAGCTGCATGGCCACGTCCTGCGGTCCGCCCTCGTAGCCGGGGTCGGCCGCGGGCCGGTCGGCTCCCCAGTCCTCGTAGCCGACGCGGCGAGCCAGGTCGGAGGCGCCGCCGATGTCGGCGTCGGCCTTGGGGTCGCCGAGGACGACCACGCGCGACACCGAGGGGAGGCCGCTGTGCATGCCGGCCAGGCATGGCACGAGCTCGGGGTGGACGACCAGCACGGTGGCGCGTGAGTCGTCGATGACGGCGGCCATCTCGGGTGGTGCGAGGCGCCAGTTGACGGCGACGTTGACCGCGCCGGTCAGGGCCCCGCCGAAGAGGACCTCGAAGTACTCGAGCCCGTTGCGATCGAGGAAGGCGACCCGGTCGCCGGGCCCGACCCCGTCGGCCTGCAGCGCCTGGGCCACACGGCAGGCCTGGTCGTGGTGCTGTGCCCACGTGACGGTCCTGTCGCCGAACCGGAACATGGGCCGCTCGGCGTGCTCGGCCACGTTTGCCCGGAACATGCCGGCCACGCTGGAGTGTCGCACGTCTCCCCCTCCCCACGAGCCGCCGGTGGCGACCACCGGGCCCGCCCCACTGTAGGGCGGGGCCATGGCGGCGTGGCACCCCGGCGAGCGGCCGGGGCCCGTCGGGCCTCTACCATCGGGCGCATGCCGGACGACCGCCTCTACTTCCGCCAGCTGCTCTCGGGACGCGACTTCGCGCCCGGCGACCCCGTGGCGGGCCAGATGGTCAACTTCTGCTACCTGATCGGTGACCGCCAGACCGGCGAGGCCGTGGTCGTCGACCCGGCCTACGACGTCGGCGCCCTCCTCGACGTGCTCGCCGCCGACGGCATGCGGTGCACGGGTGTGCTCGCCACCCACTTCCACCCCGACCACGTCGGCGGGGACCTGATGGGCTACCGGATCGAAGGCATCACCGACCTCCTCGCCGCCGTGCAGGCGCCCGTGCACGTGCAGCGCGACGAAGCCCCGTGGGTCGTGCGGGCCACCGGCGTGGGGGAGGGCGACCTCGTGCAGCACCACAGCGGCGACGTGGTGCGGGTGGGGGAGGTGGACATCGAGCTCGTCCACACGCCCGGCCACACGCCCGGCAGCCAGTGCTTCCACGTCGACGGGCGCCTCGTCTCGGGCGACACCCTGTTCCTCGACGGGTGCGGGCGCACCGATCTCCCCGGAGGCGACGCCGAGCAGATGTACGAGTCGCTCACCACCCGGCTGGCGCGCTTCGGGGACGACACCGTCTTGTACCCGGGGCACCTCTACTCGCCCGAGCCCTCCGCCAGCCTGGGGGACACCCGCCGGCGCAACTACGTCTTCCGTCTGCGCTCACCCGAGCAGTGGATGACGATGTTCGGCTCCTGATCGCCCGTCGCGTGGCCCCGGGGCCCGGCCTTGGCGATGCGGGGACGGCCTCGTCACCCGCCGGGCGCGGGCTTGTCCAGGATGGCGAGCATCTTCTCCTGGGTGTCCACGATCGCCTTCTGACGCTCGACGATGTCGTGGGTGGACAGGTCCCGGAGGATCGCCAGGATCTTGTTCTGCCCCTCCAGGATGTCGAGCTGGTGCGTCGCCATGGCGTGCAGGGCGATCAGGGTCTCGTGGTCGGCCACGGCGCGGGCGTCGCTGGCGGTCTGCGCCCGGTTGGCGCTCACCTGCAACGAGACCATGATCGACAGCTGGGGCAGGTTGAGGATCGTGAGCAACAGCGGCCACGGCGTCTTGTCGAACCCGACCACGTTGCCGGCGAAGAGCCACACCACGATGGACACGGTGATGAACAGAAAGACCCACATCGACCCGCAGAAGGTGTTGACGGCGTCGGCGATCTTGTCGAGGACCCGGTTGCCCCGCACCTGCCTCGACACCACCAGCTGGGGCTTGTGGAGGTGCGGGGCCCGGCGGATGGCCTCGGCGGCCTCGGCGGCATGCTCGGCGGCCGCCGCCCCCCGCCCGGTGGTGTAGATCCCCCGGCGCACGCGGGTCGGTGGTGTCCCCGGGGCCGGGGCGTGCTCCTCGGTGGTGGCGGACTTTCCCATTGCGGTCTCCTCCGGGCCGGGTCACGCCGCCGAGGGGCGGTGGACGACACCACTTCAGCACCTACGGCCCCGGCGTCGCGCCATGGCCGCCCCGGCACCGGCACCGCACGCCGCGGGCGCCGCGTACCGGGGGCCGCGCACCCGGGCCGCGCACCCGGGCCGCGCACCCGGGCCGCGCACCCGGGGCCGCGCACCCGGGCCGCGCACCCGGGGCCGCGCACCCGGGGTCGCGCACAGGCTGGCGCCGCCCGCCGCCCCGGTAGGGTCGTGCCCGCCCATGGTGCCTGACCCGAGCTCCACCATCGCCGTCGTCGGCGCGTCCCTGGCCGGCCTGCGCGCCGCCGAGTCCCTGCGCGCCGCCGGCCACACCGGGACCATCACGCTCATCGGCGCCGAGCCGCACCTGCCGTACGACCGCCCGCCGCTGTCGAAGCAATTCTTGGCGGGCACGTGGGGCCTCGACCGGGTGCTGCTGCGGCCGGCGGACAAGATCACCGCCCTCGGCCTCGACCTTCGCCTCGGGCACCACGCCGGCGCCCTCGACGTGGAACGGCACACCCTCGAGCTCGACGACGGCGCCGTGGTGCGGTTCGACGGCCTCGTGCTCGCCACCGGCGCCCATCCCCGCCACCTCCGCGGGGCGCCCCCGCTCGCCGGCGTGCACACGTTGCGCACCCTGGAGGACTCCATCGAGCTCGGACGGGTGGCCGCGGTCGACGGCGCCCGCGTGGTCGTGGTCGGGGCGGGGTTCATCGGGTCCGAGGTGGCCGCCACCTGCCGGGGGCGCGGGGCGAGCGTCACCGTGGTCGAGGCGCTGCCCGAGCCGCTCGCCCGGGTGCTCGGCGTCGAGATGGGCGCGGCGTGCGCCGCCCTGCACGCCGCGCACGGCGTCGACCTCGTGGCGGGGACGGGCGTGACGGGGTTCGAGGACGCCGGTGGGCGCGTGCGCGGCGTGCGGCTCGACGACGGACGGGTGATCGAGGCGGACGCCGTGGTCGTCGGCATCGGCGTCGTGCCCACCACGGACTGGCTCGAGGGCGCCGGGCTCGAGATCGACGACGGCGTGGTGGCGGACGCCACGCTGCATGCCGCCGACGACGTGGTGGTCGCCGGCGACGTCGCCCGCTGGTTCGACGAGACGCTCGGCGCCCACATCCGGATCGAGCACTGGACCAACGCCGCCGAACAGGGGGCCACCGCCGCTCGGAACCTCCTCGCCGGCCGGGCCCAGGCGGCGCCGTACGTCTCGGTCCCGTATTTCTGGTCCGACCAGTACGACGTGAAGATCCAGGTCATCGGGCACCCCGGCCCCGACGACGAGATCGCGGTGGTGGACGGGTCGACGGCCGAGCGCCGCTTCGTGGCCCTCTACGGCCGCCAGGGACGGTTCACCGCCGCCCTCGGCTTCAGCCGTCCCCGCCAGCTGATGGGCTACCGCCCCTTGCTCGAGGCGGGGGCGAGCTTCGACGAGGCTCGGGCACACCGGCCGGGCTGAGCACCGCCGCCGAGCGCACCGTGCCGGGGCCCGACGGGCCCTGCGGCGCGGTCGACGGTGCCGCCGTCGCCGGCCGGCGCCCCGCCTCCACGCGTCGGCGCGGCATCCGGCTGCGCATGACGCGCATCGACGCCAACAGCCGCCGGCCGTCCTCGGGCCCGGGATGGCGGCCGCCATAGGCGCTCGCCTCCACGACGCCGGCCAGGGCTTGCCACGTCCCGGACGGGTCGCCGGCCACCTCGTCGATGGCCGCCGCGTACTCCGTCAGGGTCTCGCCGGGGCGCCGCGCCCGCCCGGCGCGCCGTCCCGCCGCCTCGATGCCCCGGGCGGCCTGTGCCGCCCAGGTCCGCGGGCGGCGCCGGCGCCGCCGCAGCGCCAGGGTCGTGCCCGCCCCGACGCCGACGACGAGCCCGATGGGCAGCCACGGCAGCCGGGAGAGCACGCCCGCCGCCTCGTGCACCAGCGTCGACCCCGGCGAGGGGTTGGCGAGGGGGACCACGGCGGTGGGGTCGAAGCTCCGCCATCCGTAGCCCGGGAACCAGACCTGGACCCAGGCGTGGGCGTCGCGGGCCTGCACGTCGTACAGGTCGGTGATCGGGTTGTAGGGCCCGGGGACGAATCCCACGGCCTCGCGCGCCGGGATCCCGATCGACCGCAGCATGACGGCCATGGCGGTGGAGATCTGCTCGCAGAAGCCGGTGCGGTTCCCGAACAGGAACTGGTCGACGGTGTCCTGTCCGGGTCGCAGCGGCGGGATGTCCGTGGCGTAGTGGGTGTGCGTGGCGATCCAGCCGATGAGGGCCTGGACCTTGTCGTAGGTGGACGGCGCGCGGGCCGCGACGTTCTCGGCCAGCGCCTGCGCCCGGGCGATGCCGGGCGGCAGCTGCAGGTACCGCGCCCGCAGGCCCGCAGGGTCCTGTGCCGGCCCCGGCGCGGCGCGCAGCTGGTCGGGTGACGGGGTGCTCACGTAGGACTGCACCGTGTAGATGGCGCCGGGCCCGAGCCCGATGGGGGAGATGAGCGTGCCGGCGTCGGTGGAGAAGAGGTCGCTCGACGGGAACCACACCTCGTGCGCGCTGTCGGCGTGGAACACGAGGTTGGGCGACGACTGCACGACGTAGAAGGTCTGCAGGTCGCTCTGCGCTCCCACCGGGGCCCGGTCCGGGCCGGGGATGATGAACGGCGATCCCGCCGTCAGCTGCGACGTCCCGTGCTGTGTCGCCTTCCAGCTGGTGCCGTCCCAGGCGTCGAAGGTCTCTCCCACCCAGTACGACGGGCGCTGGGCTCGCACCCGCATGACCACCGTGTCGCCGAGCCCGCCCCGAAGCGCGGTGTCCAGGCGGTTGGCGAAGCCGAGGTATCCCCCCACCCGGCTGGCGCCCGCCCGGCTCCCCGGCTTGGCGAGCTGCGCCACCCGCCCGTCGCCGGCCAGACCCCCCGGGATCGGGATCTGCGAGCCCGGCCCGGCGTTGGCCGGGAAGTCGATGCGGCCGGCCACGTGCGGGGCGGGCATCACGACGAGCACGGCGGTGCCCGTCACGGCGACCGACGCGAAGGTGGCGACGAGGCCGCGGGCGCGCAGCCGGCCCCCGTGGCTGGCCGAGCTCCACATGGCGAGCAGGCCCACGAGGCCGAAGGCCAGCCACGCCAGCACGTACGCCCCGAAGGCGATGTCGATCGCCTGGGCGGCGGCGACGGCCATGAGGCTCGCCGACCCGGCCAGGGAGAAGGCGAGGTCTCGTCGGGCCGGGACGTCGAAGGCATGCGCCACCTGGACCCACACGAACAGCACGGCGAGGGGGTTCTCCACCGTGCTCACGTCGTAGATGGCCTGGCCCGTGAGCTGGCGGAAGAACCACACGAAGGCGAGGACGGCCGCCCCGGCGAGGATGGGCTTGATCCACCCCATCGGCCGCTGGCGCGTCCGGTACGACAGCACCATGCCCAGGACGACGAGCGTCGTCGAGGCCACCGCCACGCCCCACGACAGCTCGCCCTCGGCGCGGCACGCGGCGATGCCGGTCACCACCGCCCCCGCGCACGCCAGGCGCAGGGTGATCGAGTGCTCGGGTGGGCCCGGACGGTTGGCGCGCCTGACGGCGTCGAGCACGCTCACCGGCGCCGCGACGATCCCGGGGAGATGCCGGCGGTGTCACCGGTCCGGACGCCCGTGGCCGCGCCGTCGGCCTCGGCGACGGCGCGCGCCAGTCGCCGCCCCGCCGTGCGGCGGTCACCGACGATCGCCACGGTGCGGCCGTCGTCCTCCGTCGTGACGAGGAGCACCGGTGTCCCCCGGTCGACGAGCGCCACGACGGTGCCGAGGGCCCGTTCCGCCACCCGCTCGGCGGCCTCGGGGTCGGCCGGGAGTCGCACGTCCACGGCCAGGGGCTCGGCGGTCGGCCCCTCCATCTCGCGCACCATCAGCTCGCCGCTGTGGGCCGTGCCCGGCCAGTGCACCCAGCGCCGGTGGTCACCGGGCCGGTAGGGGCGGACGCCGCGGGGCTCGCCCACCTGCACGGGGGCCCGCTGCATGCCCTCGCCGGCGGTGTCCTGGCGCCCGCGCGGCAGCGGGAGCGGCCGGCCCAGGCGCGGCCCCACGTGGAGGTGGCGCGGGAGCTCGACCACGCGGGTGCGGCGCCACCACAGCAGGCCGAAGGGAGCGGCGCTGGCGAGCTCCACCACCACGCGGCGGTGCACCCCGCGCCCCTCGGGCAGGAGCGTCAGGGGCTCGGTCCCGGGTCGGCCGGGCTCGCCATCGCCGGCCAGCGCCCCACCGGGTGCGTGCCCCGGTGCGCCCCGGTGCGGGCCGCCCGGCCCCACGAACACCTCGGGGCCTGGGGGGTCGAGGGGCGTGGCCCGGACCCGCGTGGTGGTCGCCACCGTCAGGTCGGCCGGCAGGCCGGCGGTGGCGTCGGCGGGAGCCTCCACCACGGTGATCCGGGCCCGGGCGACCACCACCGCCGGCGCCGCCAGCCCGACGAGCAGCACCCCGGCGAGCAGGTCGCCCACGGCCTGGACCCATCCGGCACCGCTGTTGTGGGCCACCAGCCACCACGCCAGGAGCACGCCGGCGCAGCTCACCAGGGGGCCGAGGGGCCGGATGGGGCGCACCCCGCGTCTGCAGCGGCCGCCGCCGCCGCCGGAGGAGCGGGGCCGTGCGGCCCGCCCGGTCACGGGCGGGGGGCGGGAGTGGTGTCGAGCAGCGCGCGGACCACGACGACGCCCTGCTCGACGCCCCCGTCGGTGAGGAGGCGGTGCGCCAGGCAGGCGACGCCCACCGCCTTCACGTCGTCGGGGGTCACGAACGGGCGGCCCGACAGCACGGCGTGGGCCTGGGCCGAACGGATGAGCCAGATGGCGGCGCGCGGGCTCGCACCCAGGCGGACGCCGGTGGCGTTGCGACTGGCGCGGCACAGGGCCACGGCGTACTCGGCGATGGCCGGCGCCACCTCGACGGACTCGGTGGCGCGTTGTGCGGCGAGCCAGCCCTGCGTGGTGCACACCGGGCGCAGCTCCTCGAGCGCGAACCTGCCGCCGCTGTGGCGCACGAGGCGCGCCTCGGTCTCCTCGTCGGGGTAGCCGATCGCCGTCGCCAGCGCGAACCGGTCGAGCTGGCTCTCCACGAGCGGGTACGTGCCGAGCTGGGAGAAGGGGTTCTGCGTGGCGATGACCAGGTGCGGGCGCGGCAGCGGCCAGGACTCGCCGTCCACGCTCACCTGCTGCTCCTCCATGGACTCCAACAGGGCGGCCTGCGTGCGCGGCGGGGTGCGGTTGAGCTCGTCGACCAGCACCACGTGCGCGAACACCGGGCCCGGGCGGAAGTCCCAGGTCCCCGCGTCGGGGGAGAACACCGACACGCCCGTGACGTCGGACGGCAGGAGGTCGGGGTGTCCCTGCACGCGCGACAGCTCGGCCCCGAGCGACACCGCGAGCGCCCGCGCCAGCACGGTCTTGCCCACGCCCGGGACGTCCTCGATGAGCAGGTGGCCGCCCGACAGCGCGGCAATGGCGGCCGCCGTGAGCGCCCCGGGTGTGCCGAGCAGGACCCGGCTGAGGTTCTCGACGAGGTCGCGCCCGAGGCCGATGGCGGCGTCGAGGTCGGCGGCGTCGTCGGGGAAGGGGCCCTCGAGCATGCCGGCGAGCGCTCCCACCTGGGGGCCCACACCCGCGCGCCGGCCCCCGGCCACGCCCACGGGGCTGTCCGAGGTCCCCTGCTGATCCCCGAAGTGGGCGCGCTCCATCAGGTCCACGTTATCGGCAGGCCCGCGGCCGTACTGTACGCACCACCAGGGACAACCCCGCTGACGTGGGCACAACTCGGCCCGCGGTCAGAACTCCAGGGTGGACAATTCGGGCACGGCGCGCAGGGCCCGCTGGCGGGCCGCCAACCAGCGCTCGCGCGCCGCCGCCCGGCGGACGTCGCTCGTCGCGGGCTCGACCACCGCCGAGGGCCGCCAAGCGGCGGCCACGTCGGCTTCGTCGGCCCACGTCCCGATGGCCATGCCGGCGAGGTAGGCGGCGCCGAGCGTGGTCGCCTCGGTGACCGGCGAAATCTCCACGGGTCGGCCGGTGGCGTCGGCCAGGGCGCGCACGAACGTGGGGTTGGCCGACATGCCCCCGTCGACGCGCAACGAGGCGATGGTCATGGCCGTGTCGGCCTCCGCCGACTCGAGGAGGTCCGCGCCGCGGTGTGCCACCCCTTCCAGCACGGCGCGCACCATGTGGGGACGCCCGGTGCCGCGGGTGATCCCGACGAAGGTCCCGCGTGCCCCGAAGTCCCAGGCCGGCGCCCCCATCCCCAGCAGCGCGGGCACGAACCACACGTCACCGGTGTCGTCGCACTGCACCGCGACCCGGTGGGAGTCCGCCGCGCTGTCGATGATGCCGAGGTCGTCGCGCAGCCACTCCACGCACATGCCGGCGGAGAGCATGACGGCCTCGACGCCCCAGGTCTTCCTGCCCGACCGCTGCCAGGCGACGATCGGGAACGTCCCGGCGCCGCCACGCCGGGCGAAGCGGGGGCGGGTCTCGCCCACGCAGAGGTCGAGCATGCCGCCGGTGCCGAACGTGGCCTTGGCCATGCCCGGCCGCGTGCACCCCTGCCCCACGAGCGACGCCTGCTGGTCGCCGGCGATGCCGCAGATCGGCGGCGCCCCGGGCAGCGCGCTCGCCGCCCCCACCGCGCCCGACGAGTCGACGATGGCAGGGAGCACGCCGCGCGGGATGCGCAGTGCCTCGAGCATGGCGTCGTCCCATGCCGACCCGTCACCGCCCACCATCCCGGTGATCCCGGCGTTGGTGGCGTCGGTGACGTGGACGGTTCCCCGCGACAGCGTCCACGCCACCCACGTGTCCACCGTGCCGAAGCACAGGTCGCGGGCGCGCTCGGGATCGGCCATGTCGAGGAGCATGGCGAGCTTGGTCGCCGACTCGTTCGGCGCCACCCGTATGCCCTGGTCCCGGAGGGCCAGGCAGGTGCCCACGGTGCGCAGGTCCTGCCACCCGATGCCCGGGCCGACGGGTTCCCCGCTGACGCGGTCCCACACGATGGTCGAGCCCCGCTGGTTGGCGATGCCCACGGCGTCGACCGGGCCACCGGCCTGCACCACCGTGCCCGCCACGTCGAGCACGGCGGCCGCCATGACGGCCGCGTCGAACTCGACGAAGCCCGGCGCCGGCGACGAGGGCAGCACCGGCACGTGCCGGACGTGGGCGACGGTCCCGTCGGGCTCGACCACCCCGGCGCGGACGCCCGAGGTGCCCACGTCGACCACGAGGATGCTCACGACGCCCGCCCTCCTACCGGTCGCGCCGGCTCACGGCCAGTGGACCTCGCCGAAGGGCGAGGGCAGGCCGAGCTTCCCGGGATTGAGGATGCCGCGGGGATCGAGCGCGTTCTTGAGGTCGACGAGCACGTCGAACGCGCCTCCCAGGGCCTCCGCCACGAACCGCCCCCGGTTCAGGCCGATGCCGTGGTGGTGGCTGATGGCCCCCCCGTGGGCCCGCACGGTGTCCATGACGACGCGCCACGCCGCCGCGTAGTAGCGCTCGGCCCAGGCGTCGGCCGCGTCGATCCCCGACGGGTCGTCGTCCGGCGGGTCGTCGCCCGGCGGGCCGTCGGTGCCGGCGGCCTCGGGCATCCGCCCGGCGAAGGTGAAGTAGAGGCAGGCGCCGTCGACATAGGCGTGCGACTGGTGGGCCGACGCCGCCAGGGTGCCGTCGAGGTCCTGCAGCGCGGCCACGCAGGCGGCGTAGATGCCCGGCAGCGACGACCAGCGCGCCGCGATCTCGATGGTGTCGACCACGATGCCGGCGCGGTACAAGGGGGCCAGCGCCGAGACGTCGTTGCGGTGCCCCACCCACCGCTGCACGAGGGCCTCGTCGAGGGCGGTCGCGCCCCCCGACGCGCACTCGGCCTCGACGATCCGCAGCGTGGCGTCGAGCAGGCCCTTGTCGGCCTCGTCGAGGACCACGAGGACGCAGTGGTCGCCGGACTCGAAGTTCCGGGCCGACTCGACGTGGTCGTAGAGGCGCAGGACCGCCGGGGTGCCGCCGCGGCGCAGGATGCGCCGGCAGGCGTCGAGCCCGTCGGCGAAGCCCGGAAACCCGAACGCCCGCCGGCCTTCGGCGGCGGCCACGGGGTGGAGGCGCAGCTGCGCCTCGGTGATCACGCCCAGGACCCCCTCGGAGCCGACGAACACCTGGGTCAGGTCGGGGCCCACCGCGGCGCGCGGCCCTGTCCCCGAGGTGCGGATCAGGCGACCGTCGGCCAGGGCGACCTCGAGCCCGGCCACCATGTCCTCGATCTTGCCGTAGCGGGTGGAGTACTGCCCCGCGCCGCGGCAGGCCACCCAGCCCCCGACGGTGGACAGGTCCATCGACTGCGGCCAGTGGCCGAGCGTCGTGCCCGTGGCCCGCAGCGCCACCTCCAGGTCGGGGCCGAACGTGCCGGGGCGCACGTCGGCGAGCAGCGACGTCGTGTCCACGTCGACCACGCCCGCCAGGCCGCACAGGTCGAGGGCCACGCCCCCGAACACCGGGACGCTGGCGCCGCACACCCCGGAACGTCCTGCGATGGCCGTCACCGGCACGCGGGCGTCGTGGCAGGCGGCGAGCACCGCGGCCACCTGGTCGGCATCCGTGGGCCGCGCCACGGCGCCCGGACGGGCCGGCACCGCGCCGCGCATCGCCCACCGGATGGCGAGCGGCCACCAGTCGCGGCCGGCCTCGGTGCGATCGGCGTCCTCGACGGTGACGTGGGCGCACACCGACCGCAACCGCTCGAGCAGGTGGTCGCCCACGGGCACGCGCGGGCCGAGCAGGTGGTCGGTGACCTCGCCGGGGGCGGCGTCGACCGGTGTCACCGGGGTGGGCACGGTCGTCATGGCACGGTCGTCATGGCACGGTGGGCACGGTCGTCATGGCACGGTGGGCACGGTCGTCATGGCACGGTGGGCACGGGGTCGAGCCCGGCCCGGGCGAGGTCGCGGCGCGCCCGGTCGGCGAAGGTGGCCGCATCCACGGCCGCGTCAGC
>Ga0307372_10007149_pt1 | contig 16101 bp, 10 predicted proteins | sample OX1MG_FD_202533 | JGI IMG/M metagenome (GOLD analysis project Ga0307372, IMG submission 202533) | Soil microbial communities from Risofladan, Vaasa, Finland - OX-1 | ecosystem: Environmental > Terrestrial > Soil > Coastal area > Acid sulfate soil | place: Finland: Risofladan, Vaasa | collected... | reverse complement strand
AATTCCCAATTTAAGGTTGTTCCATGTCGATTATTCGCATCCTTCCCGAAGCTGTCGCCAACAAGATTGCGGCGGGTGAAGTGGTGGAGCGGCCGGCCTCGGTGGCCAAGGAGCTGGTTGAAAACTCAATTGACGCCGGGGCGCGCGAGGTTGAAGTCCGCGTGGAGAGCGGCGGCAAGCGCCTGATCCGCGTGGCCGACGACGGTTGCGGCATGAGCCGCGATGACGCCCTACTGGCCTTTGAGCGCCACGCCACCAGCAAGATCAAATCCGCCGAAGACCTGGACGAGATTGCGACGCTGGGGTTTCGCGGCGAGGCCCTGCCCTCGATTGCCGCCGTCTCCCGCCTGACGCTTGAAACCCGGCATGCCTCAGAAGCCGTCGGAACGCGCATGGAGTTTGCGGGCGGCAAGCTGCGCGACGTCAAGGAAGTGGCGAGGCCTTCCGGCACCACGCTGGAGGTCCACAGCCTGTTTTACAACGTCCCGGCGCGCCGCAAGTTTTTGCGAGCGGAATCCACCGAACTCGGGCACATCGCTTCCATGGTGACGCACTATGCGCTGGCCCACCCCGACAAATCGTTTCGCCTGCATTCCGTGTCGAATGAAATTCTGAATGTTTCTCCCGTCGCAAGCCACCGCGAGCGGATTTATCAGGTGATGGGCGGGCAATTGCTCGATCAACTGGTGGAATTTGGGCCCGTCGAGCGCCAACTGCCGCTGCACGCCGGCAGCCTGAACCTCGAAGAAGAATCGGAGGCCGAGGCGGCGGCATCGTCCGCCGTTTTCAAAATCTTCGGTTTCGTCTCGCGCCCGGAAGTTCACAAATTGAACCGGAATCAAATTTACTTCTTCGTCAGCCGCCGGCTGATCCGCGACCGGCTGGCGCTGCACGCGCTCAATGAGGCTTACCGCAATATTCTGCCGTCCGGAATATTTCCTGTGGCGCTGATTTTTCTGGACCTGCCGCCCGGCGAAGTGGACGTGAACGTTCACCCGTCGAAAGCCGAGGTACGCTTCCGCAACTCATCTTTTGTGCACGACCTGATCCGCGATTCCGTGCTTCAATCCCTGATGGCCTCCCGGCCCGTAGCGGCTTTCCCGATGCCCCGGCAGGCACAGCCCGGTCGGCGGGATCAGACCGATATGGGCGGCGAAACTCCGGCGGCCCCGCAGGGCGCAGGAAGATGGACGCCGCCGGCAAGGCCGCGAGACTCTTTCGGCACGGCTCCGGCCAGAGGCTTCCAGCTCTCCGCTCCCCGGCCGAACCCTTCGCCCGGATATCTTCCGCTGGCCGAGGCGGCGCTCTCCCTTTACGCTCCGGCGGCGCCCGCATCCTGTTCGGCTCCGTACTCGGACGTCGCGCCCGCTGCTTCGGAAATCCGGACCGGCGAGCTGCCCACGGACCTTCTGCCGCTTGGCCAGATCCAGTCCAGCTTTATCGTCGCCACCAACCCGGAAGGGCTCTGGATTATCGACCAGCACGTGGCCCACGAACGGATACTGTTTGAGCAGCGCCTGCGGCAGCGCCAGAGCACCCGGCTGGAAGGACAGAGGCTGCTGCTGCCCATCGTGGCAGACCTGCAGCCGGAGCAGCGCGTGACCTATCAGAAGATTGCCGAGGAGCTGGCCGCCAATGGCTTTGAGGTGGAACCGTTCGGCCAGGGAAGCGTGGCCGTGAAGGCCGCGCCGGCCGACATCCGTCCCGACGACGTGGAAAAGTTAGTGCGCGAAATTCTGGACGGCGTGGGGCGTGAGGCGCGCGCGCTTTCGCTCGACGAGCTGCGGCGCAGCATTGCCGCCACGGTGGCCTGCCATGCGGCGATCAAGGTCAACATGCCGCTCGACCAGGAAAAGATGGAATGGCTGCTTCTCGAGTTGAGCAGGACGGAATGCCCCATGACCTGCCCGCACGGCCGGCCCATCGTCTTGCGGTACGATATGAAGGAAATTCAGAAAGCTTTTAAGCGGATCTGACCGTTTGGTGAAAGAACCGGCGAAGAGCCTGATCCGTGCTCTGCGTCCTCCGTGGCCGAAAAGAACTCAACACGGAGGGCGCGGAGACTCTCTGCGAGATCTGTATGAAAGCTCGATCGACTCAGAGAACAGACAAAGGTCGATTGCGGAGTTTGCCGCCAGGGAAAAGCAGATTCCTCGCTGCGCTCGGAATGACACGCAGCAGGCTATTGCGTTGGAACCCATGACCAAACCTCTTGTGATTGCGATTGACGGCCCGGCGGGCGCGGGCAAAAGCACCGTGGCTCAGATGCTGGCCAGGCGGCTGCAGCTCGACTACGTGGACAGCGGCGCGACTTACCGGGCCGCCGCACTCAAAGTGATCGAGTCCGGAGTCGCCCCCGAAGATGAAGATGGAATTGCCCGGGTTGTGGCGGCGGCGGAAATCCGGTTTGTGCCGGGCCGGCCGCAACCGCGGGTCTTTCTGGATGGAAGGGACATCACAGCGGAGATTCGCACCCGCGAGGTCACCGCCGCGGCATCGCGCGTCTCACGCCTGCCGGCCGTGCGCCGAAAACTGATTGCCCTGCAAAGATCGCTGCTGAAAGCTCCCGGAGTGGTGATGGAAGGACGCGACATCGGAACCGTGGTTTTCCCCGAGGCGCCTTTAAAAATCTTCCTGAAGGCTGACCCGGAAGAGCGCGCCCGGCGAAGGGTGCAGCAGAATCAGGAGCAGGGACACGCGTCTTCGTTGAAAGACACGCTGTCCGCCATTTCAAACCGGGACCATCTCGACGCAGAGAGGAAAGCGTCGCCGCTGGTTCCCGCCGCAGACGCCTCGGTCCTCGATTCCACTTTTCTGTCGGCTGAAGAAGTTGTCGAGCAGATTCTGGAACTGGCCCGCAAGAAGAAATTGCCGGGCCCGCGATAGTTTTGCCGCCTCTTTCCAGGGGCTGACCAGCCTTTATCTTCCGCCGTTCGACATGGAAGAAAGAAACTCGGCGTTGGTCTTGGTCTTGGAGAGCTTGTCGATGATCAGTTCCATCGACTCCACCGGCGACAGCGGGTTCAGCACCTTGCGCAGGACCCAGATGCGGTTGAGTTCGTCCTTCGGCACCAGCAGCTCTTCCTTCCGGGTGCCCGACTTGTTGATTTCGATGGCCGGAAACACGCGCTTGTCGACGAGCTTGCGGTCAAGGTGCACTTCCATATTGCCGGTGCCCTTGAACTCTTCAAAGATCACATCGTCCATGCGGCTTCCGGTATCGATCAGGGCCGTGGCGATAATGGTCAGGCTGCCGCCTTCTTCCACGTTGCGCGCCGAACCGAAAAAGCGCTTGGGACGCTGCAGAGCGTTCGAATCGACGCCGCCCGAAAGCACCTTGCCCGAGGGCGGAACCACCGTGTTGTAGGCGCGCGCCAGGCGGGTGATGGAATCGAGCAGAATCACCACGTCACGCTTGTGCTCAACCAGCCGCTTGGCCTTCTCAATCACCATCTCGGCCACCTGAACGTGGCGGGCCGCCGGCTCGTCGAAGGTGGAACTGATCACCTCGCCATCCACCGTCCGCTGCATGTCCGTCACTTCTTCCGGCCGCTCATCAATCAGCAGCACGATCAGCGTGACTTCCGGATGGTTGGTGGTCACGGAGTTGGCAATGGTCTGCAACAGCATCGTCTTGCCGGTCCGCGGCGGAGAAACGATCAGGCCGCGCTGACCCTTGCCGATCGGCGTCAGCAGATCCAGCACGCGCCCCGAAACGTTGTCCTGCGTGGTTTCCAGGCGCAGCCGCTCCTCCGGATAGAGCGGGGTCAGGTTGTCGAAAAAGATCTTGTTGCGCGCTTCGTCGGGCGGCTCAAAGTTGATGGCCTCCACTTTGATCAGCGCGAAATAGCGCTCGCCTTCCTTGGGCGGGCGGATCTGGCCGGAAACCGTATCGCCGGTTCGCAGATCGAACTTGCGAATCTGCGACGGCGAGACATAGATGTCATCCGGGCCGGGCAGGTAATTGTAATCGGGCGCCCGCAGGAAGCCGAAGCCGTCCGGCAGACACTCCAGCACTCCTTCGGAAAAGATCAGCCCGGCCTTTTCGGTCTGCGCCTGCAGGATCTTAAAGATCAGCTCCTGCTTGCGCATGCCGGTGGCCCCGACGACTCCCAGGTCTTTGGCCACCTGGGTCAGGGTAGCGATGTTCATTTCTTTCAGCTTGGCAATATCGAGGATTTCGCTTTCCTTCAACTCCTCGATTTTTTCTTCCTGCACAACGATTGGCTTTTCTTCCTGTTTTTTGGACGGCATGTTACTCTCTCAATTTCAATTTAGTTCAGAATCCTGTATCGGATTCCATTTCAAGATCGGGGTCATTCCTGATGGTGCTGCTCCCCTTCGTGCTCCCATAAGATGAAATGCGCGGTTCATTAGGTCAAGTCAGCAGATTTCCGAAGGGTATAGTCCTCGGCTGCGGTTTCCAGGTTTATCAATCCCAGTTGGCTTGGATCAATGATGTCACTTACTGACACAGCGAGAAAGAACTCAATTCCTGTCCTGGGTGGACGCGCATTTTCCGGGCCATGCCCGGCCTGCTGTGTCCCTCGGGGCCGCCTTCGCCCCCCAACGTTGTCCCAATGATTCGGTACCCGCCCTGGTAAGCCACACGGCGATTTCCTGATCCCGATGGCGGTTCTTGGTCCCCAAAGCTTCCGGTTGAAACATCGCTAGTTGGTCAGGGGCTCCCGGTCCGATTCGAGCGTCGCTTCAAGCCTCCGGGCCTCTTCCGGCTCAGTAGCGAGAGCTGCGATCCCTTCGATCTTCCGCTCGAGGGCCAGATCGAGGACCTCGTCCACTGTCTCAACGAAACGGATGGTCAGGTCCTCCTGAATGTTCTCTGGAATCTCCGAAAGGTCTTTTTCGTTGTCGCGCGGCAGAAGCACCGTCCGGTTGCCGGCACGGTGGGCCGCCAGGATCTTCTCCTTCACCCCACCGATGGGCAACACCTTGCCCCGCAGGGTGATTTCTCCGGTCATGGCAATGTCCCGGTCCACGGGAATCTTGGTAAGGGCGCTGACCATCGCGGTGGCCAGTGTGATGCCCGCCGAAGGGCCGTCTTTCGGGATCGCCCCTTCGGGAATGTGAATATGAATGTCCACGCGCCGGTAAAAGTCCGGCGGCAAGCCCAGCCGGCCGGCTCTCGAACGCACGTAACTCAGCGCGGCCTGCGCGGATTCCTGCATTACGTCGCCCAATTTGCCGGTCAGGGTCAGTTTGCCTTTGCCCGGCATCACGGTGGCTTCAATATTCAGGATCTGGCCTCCCACTTCGGTCCAGGCCAGGCCGGTCGACAGGCCCACTTCATTCTTCTCTTCAGCCTTCGTATCGCGAAACTTGATCACGCCCAGGTATTCGTGAAGGTCCGTCGCCTTGACCACCACCTTCAGCTCGCGGCCGTCCTGAACAACCTTCCGCGCAACCTTGCGGCTGACGTTTGCAATTTCCCGCTCCAGGTTCCGGACTCCGGCTTCGCGCGTGTAGTTTCGAATGATGCCGAGAAGGCCGTCATCTTTAAACTGCAGGTTGTGTTCCTTCAACCCGGTCGCCTCGCGCTGTTTGGGCACCAGGAAGCGCTTGGCGATTTCCAGCTTTTCCGGTTCCGTATAACCGGAAAGGCGCAGGACCTCCATGCGGTCCTGAAGCGGCTGCGGGATGGTGTGAATCACATTCGCGGTGGTGATGAAGAAAACCTTGGAGAGGTCGTATTCAACGTCCAGGTAATGGTCTGCAAACATGTGGTTCTGCTCGGGGTCCAGCACTTCCAGCAGGGCTGCGGAAGGATCCCCGCGAAAGTCCATGCTCATCTTGTCCACTTCATCGAGCAGGAACACGGGATTGACCGTTCCGCCTTTCTTCATCATCTGGATAATCTGCCCGGGCAATGCGCCGATATAAGTCCTGCGGTGGCCGCGGATTTCCGCTTCATCCCGGACCCCGCCGAGAGACAGGCGCACAAACTTTCTTCCCGTGGCGCGCGCGATGGAGCGGCCCAGGGATGTTTTCCCGACTCCCGGAGGTCCGACAAAGCAGAGAATCGATCCGCGGGGAGTCTTCACCAGCTGCCGCACCGCCAGGAACTCCAGGATGCGCTCCTTGATTTTCTCAAGCCCATAGTGGTCTTCATTCAGGATTTTTTCCGCGCGCTGGACGTTCCGGATTTCTTTCGACTTCTTTTTCCAGGGAACCGCCAGCAGCCAGTCGAGATAATTCCGCGAGACGGTGGACTCGGCGGACATCGGAGGCATCTGTTCCAGGCGCTTGATTTCGCCCAGGGCCTTCTCGTGGGCGTCTTTCGTCATACCCGCGGCCTCGATCTTTTTCTTCAGTTCATCGATCTCGCTCTTCTCGTTCCGACCCAGTTCCTTCTGGATCGCCTTAATCTTCTCGTTCAGGTAATACTCGCGCTGCGCGCGCTCCATCTGGCGCTTTACGCGCCCCTGGATGGAGCGGTCGACGTTCAGCTTTTCAATTTCGATATCCAGGATGTCCGCCAGGCGCGTCAGGCGGTCGACGGGATCAAAAAGATCCAGCAACTCCTGCTTTTCTTCGATACTGATGCTCAGATTGGCGGACACCGTATCGGTAAACTTGCTGATCTCTTCCACCTTGGCGGCGGCGATCATCGTCTCATAGTTCAGGCTCTGGGAAAGCTTGACGTACTGCTCGAAGAGCGAAATCACCCGCTGGACAAGCTGCTCCAGGCTGGGCGTGCTCACAATCCGGAAGGATGCCGTCTTGACGCTGGCGCGGAAATACCCTTCCTCGCTCGTAACCTTCAGAATCTTCCCGCGCTCGCTGCCTTCCACCAGGACCTTGATGTTGCCATCCGGCAGCTTCAGGCTCTGGATGATGTTCGCGATCGTCCCCACCTGGTAAATGTCATTGGGCTTGGGATCGTCAACCGAAGCATCGTGCTGGGTGGCCAGGAAGATCTTCTTATCCCCGGCCAGGGCCTCTTCGAGCGCCCGGATGGAACTTTCGCGCCCCACCACGAAGGGCGTCATCATGTAGGGAAAGATCACCACGTCCCGGATGGGCATCATGGGCAGAACGCGCGTGTCACCTTTTTCTCGGCCTGAAAACATAGCAGAATCCATTTAACTTGCCTTTTCAAAAAGAGATGGATCGAACAAGATTTCGTGCTTCAGAACCATTTCCTCCGTCACCACAAACTCGCGGACGGTGCGCTGGCTGGGTAGATGATACATCAAGTCCAGCATCAGGTCTTCGAGGATCATGCGAAGGCCTCGCGCTCCCAGCTTGCGCTGAAGGGCCTGAGCGGCAATCGCCGCCAGCGCGCCTTCGGTAAACTTCAGTTTGACATTCTCATATTCGAACAGCCGCTGGTACTGGCGAACGAGGGCATTTTTCGGCTCCGTCAGAATTTCAACCAGCGCCTTCTCGTCCAGGTCGCTCAACACGCTCATCACGGGAAGCCTACCCACGAATTCCGGAATCAGGCCGTATTGAATCAGGTCCACCGGCTGCGCCTGCTCCAGCAACTCAATGTTCCGGCGCCCGGAAACCACCGCCGGGACCTCTTCAGGGCTGTGAAACCCCAGGGATTTCTTTCCGGTCCGCCGCTCGATGATTTTCTCCAGCCCGACGAACGCCCCGCCGCAGATAAACAGCACGTTGGTCGTATCGACCGGGGTAAATTCCTGGTGCGGATGCTTCCGTCCGCCCTGCGGCGGCACGTTGGCCACGGTCCCTTCCAGAATCTTGAGCAGGGCCTGCTGGACGCCTTCGCCTGAAACATCGCGCGTGATCGACGGGTTCTCGTCCTTCCTGGAAACCTTGTCGATTTCATCAATATAGATGATGCCCTGCTGGGCCCGCTGGACGTCGCCCTGCGCGTTCTGCAACAGTTTCAGGACGATGTTTTCAACGTCCTCGCCCACATAACCCGCCTCCGTCAGCGTGGTGGCATCGACAATCGCGAAGGGCACTTCCAGAAGCCGCGCCAGGGTTTGGGCCAGAAGCGTCTTGCCGGTCCCGGTCGGCCCGATCAACAGGATGTTGGACTTGGTCAGTTCCACGTCATTGCGCACCTTGGCCAGCATGATGCGCTTGTAGTGGTTGTAGACGGCAACCGAGAGCTTCTTCTTGGTCTTTTCCTGGCCGATGACGTACTCGTCGAGAAAGCGTTTAACTTCTGCCGGACGCGGCAGCTTGGCTTCGACGGTCGGAACGCGTTCCGCCTGGTCTTCTTCCAGAATGGTATTGCAAATCGCCACGCATTCGTCACAAATGTAAGCTCGGGGATGATCGCCGGGGGAAGAGATTAGCTTTCCTACTGCGTCCTGCGTTTTCTGGCAAAAGGAGCAACGAAGTATTTCTTCTGAAACTAATCGTTTCAAGTAAGGTCGCCTCCGCTATTTGTGCTTCTCAATAATCTCATCGACGATGCCATATTCCCGAGCCTGCTGGGCGTTCATCCAGAAATCGCGCTCCACGTCGCGCTCAATCTTTTCGAGCGGCTGCCCCGAGTGCTTGGCCATGATTTCATTCAAGCCGGCCCGGACCCGCAGAATTTCACGCGCATGAATATCGATGTCGGTAGCCTGGCCGGAAAGCCCTCCCATCGTCGGCTGATGGATCAGCACCCTCGAATTCGGCAGCGCGAAGCGCTTCCCGTGGGTTCCGGCTGACAGCAGCAACGCCGCAACACTGGCCGCCTGGCCAATGCAGATGGTGGCCACGTCGGGCCGGATAAACTGCATGGTGTCGTAGATCGCCATGCCTGCCGTCACCACGCCGCCGGGAGAATTGATATACAGCGACACATCTTTTTCCGGATCTTCCGCTTCCAGGAACAGCATCTGCGCGGTCACCAGATTGGCCACATTATCATCAATCGGGGTGCCAATGAAAATGATATTGTCGCGAAGCAGGCGGGAATAAATATCGTAAGCCCGCTCGCCACGGTTCGTTTGTTCAACCACCATCGGGATCAATGTCATTGCGGGTCTTTCCATGCTCATTGGCGCTCCCTGCCTTTAGCCCTCGGCCCGGTCCGGAACGGCTTCGGATTTTGGTTTGATCTTGGCGCTGTGATAGATGAGGTCAAGAGCCTTCTGGTTGCGGAGCCTGCGTTCAATTCTAGGAAGCTCGCCATCCTGTGTCAAGCGGGTTTTGACCACTGCCGGCGCTTCGTGGCGTTCCCCGGCCAGGTCGCGAATCAGGGCATCGACTTCCTCTCCCGTCACCTCGATCGACTCGGCCTCCGCCACCTTTTCCAGAACCAGAGAGCCCCGGACATCCTTCTCCGCCTCCGGTCTTCCGTCTTCCCGCAGCTTCTGCCAGTCAATGCCCACGGTCCGCGGATCAACGCCCTGGGAAAGCAGCTGGCTCAGAAACCTTTCCAGCCGGGCATCCACCTGCGCGTCCACCAGTGTATCAGGAACCGGAAAACTATGGGCGCTCACCAACTGGTCCACAAGACTCCGTTTGGCAGCCGCTTCGGATTCATACTTCTTGCGTGCGGCAAGATTTTCAGAAATTTCCGCCTTCAATTCGTCCATCGACTTGAGTTCGCTGACCGACTTGGCAAACTCATCGTCCAGCGCGGGGACGACTTTCTTCCTGACTGCCTGGACTTCCACCCGGTAGCTGAGCTTCTTTCCGGCCAGCGTCGGGGTGGTGTAATCCTCCGGGTAGCTCACCTCAAATTCGCGCACATCGCCCGCCTTGGCGCCACGAAGATTCTCCGTAAAGGCCGGCACCGTCCCTTCGCCCGCCAGATGCACCATAGCATCGCTGGCCTCCAGGGGCTTTGACTCCGGATCACCGCCGTCGACTCCGCGGTAGTTCACCGTGACGTAATCACCGTCCTGGGCCGGGTGGTCTTCCAATGGTTCAAAGGTGGACGCACGCTGCTGCAGTTCCTCGAGCGCCTGGGTCACATCGGCCTCGGCCACCTCAGCCGGCCCCGCCTCCACTTCAAGTCCCTTGTAATCTTTCAATTCGAACTCCGGAAGGATCTCGAACTTGGCCGTACAGGTCAGAGGACTGTCTTCCTCAAACTTTAAATCGGCAAAGTGGGGCTGCCCGATAATCGACATCTTCTGCTCTTTAATCGCATTCTCAAAGTATTTGGGCAGAAGGGTCTGCACCACTTCGTTGCGAATGTCTTCCTGAAAGCGCTGCCGGATCAACGAGGCCGGCGCATGCCCCGGCCGGAAACCGGGTATCCGCGCCACGCGGCGGTATTGCGCCGTCACAGCCTCGGCTTCCTGTTTCACAATATCCGGAGGTATTTCAATTACAAGTTCTTTCTTGCAGGTTTCAGATTCCACAGTTCCTCAATAGCAGATGTTAAGATTGAAAGAGTACGGCGAGGTGGTCCTTTAAACTTCTACCTGAAGGTATTGCCCAGCCCCGGAAGATATACAGATCCCCAGGCCTCAAAGCTCAGTATAACATAAGGTTCCACACTGTCAACTGCACCGTCAGACAGAAAAATCTTAAGCCGCCGGCCCATAACTTGCGGATAACCTCTGCTGTACTCTGATGCCGCACACCGCCAAAAGTTTTGCAGCTTCCGCCATTCCGCCGCGGTCCGCCCGATCGCCATCAGAAAGGGTCTGCCCTCGGCTTTGCATCCCGCCCCCAGTGACTTCTGTCGATGGACCGCCGCCAACCCCCGGGGAGGGAAGGATCTTTAAAAACGGGTGCCACGGGCGAAAAACTGTTTGGTGCGTTTGGGCCTTTGGATTGCCGCCTGCGATGTGGTATCCTTCTGCCGGCTACCGTCCTTTTTCCATTCAATCGACGGCGGCTTCAGCCACCTCAAGCTGCCGGAAAGGATAAATCACCATGGAAGATCTCAATTCGGGTTCACGCATCACCAGAAGGTCAGTCCTACGCACGCTGGCGTCAACTCCTGTTCTTATACTGAGCGCCTGCGGCCATTCCACCCAGGGGGACTTAAGCGGGTACTGGGTGCTGCTCACCCCCAATGGAGATGGAACCAACCGGGAAATGTACTGGAACCTGCAGCAATCGGGCCAAACCATCACCGGCAAGGTCGTGATGGGGTCCCGCGAGCTGGCCATCAGCAACGGAAGTTTCCAGGATGGCAAGCTGCATTTCGACATCAAGGTCCCCCGCCAGGAGCAGACCGTCCAGGTCTCCTATGACGGCGTCCAGAAGGGCGACCAATTTGCCGTGCAGGTAAGCTTTCCCGGCAGAAGCCCGTCATCCGGCACGGCCGAGCGCACCACCCGGGAGGCCACGCTGCCGCCGGCGCCCCTTCCCCTGCCCGCGCTGCACGATGTCCCCGACAACGGGCTGGTGCGAACGCCGCCCATGGGCTGGAACAGTTGGAACAAGTTTGCCGGCCGGGTGGATGACGCCATCGTCCGGTCCGTGGCCGACGCCATGGTCTCCTCCGGCATGAGCAAGGCGGGGTACACGTACATCAACATCGACGACACCTGGGAAGGCCCCCGGGACGGCCAGGGCAACATCACCACCAACCGGAAGTTCCCCGACATGAAGGCCCTTGCCGACTACGTCCACTCGAAAGGGCTCAAAATCGGAATCTATTCGGGGCCCGGCCCCCAAACCTGTGCGGGCTACACCGCCAGCTTCGGGCACGAAGAGCAGGACGCTAGAACCTATGCCTCCTGGGGCATCGATTATCTCAAGTACGATTGGTGCAGCGCGGGGCGGATCTACAAGAACAGCGAAATGCGACCCGTCTATCAGAAGATGGGAGACGCACTTCTGAAGTGCGGCCGCCCCATCGTCTACAGCCTTTGCCAATATGGACGCGACGACGTTTGGACCTGGGGAGCGAAGGTTGGCGGCAACCTGTGGCGCACCACCGGAGACATCAAGGACAACTGGAAGCGGATGGACGAGATTGGTTTCAGCCAGTTCGACATCTCGAAGTATATCCAGCCCGGCCACTGGAACGATCCCGACATGCTTGAGATCGGCAACGGAGGCATGACCGCCGACGAGTACCGCACCCACATGAGCCTGTGGTGCCTGCTGGCCGCGCCTCTGCTGGCCGGAAACGATCTCAGCTCCATGACGAATGAAACCAAGGAAATCCTGATGAATAAAGAGGTGATCGCCATCGATCAGGACAAAGCCGCAAAACCCGTGAAGCTGGTGTCCCCGGTGGGCAAAACGGTCGTGGTCTCCCGCCCGCTCTCTGACGGGTCGACTGCGGTGGGCCTGTTCAACCGCGGCGATCAGCCGGCGGAAGTCGGAGTCGAGTGGCCGGCGCTGGGTCTCGAAGGAAAGAACGTGCGGGTGCGCGATCTCTGGAAACACCAGCCCGTAAGAGCCTCCGGAACTCACTATTCCACCAAGGTCCCGACGCACGGGGTTGCCTTGTTAAGAGTCCACTCAGCGGCCTGAAGAGAATTGGGAAATAGAATGAGTGACCGCGGCAGGCTTTCCGTGCCGTGGGTTTGCGGGGTCTTGGCCGCAGAAGCCCACGGCACGAATTCGGCGCCGCGGCTGCCATCCCTGTGATTACTGCGCCTGCAAGCGACCAGACCAACGAAGGTAGAACAGCAGATAGGGGTCCGGAATGTCAAAAACCTGTTTCTGCTCATCCCAATCTACCGCACGCTCTTCAGGAAACTTCTCCAGGGCAAGTTTTGTCATGTGCAGGCACGTGCCGGTTACACTAGATCCCACCGGAGATTCGGAAGTGCATACCGCGGCTGTTCGCCGTAGGAGTTCTTCATACGGAAAGGACAGCCGCGGTGGGTCCGCAGCAAGTGCTTGTAAAACAGCTCGATACACGTCGCCTTCAGTCCCATCGTGAAACTTATAAGTTTTTCGCTCGGTTCCTCTAGTACGCGGCCCATTATCTAAAATGTCAACCAATGACCTAAAATCCGTGCTAGCGCTCGTCTGCTCCAAGATTGTCTTTAATGTGCTGCCCTCGACCCTTGTTCCCTGCGAAATCGCTCCTTCCGACTTTGCCCGTATCTGCAAGACGAAGCAATACTGCAAACACAAAAGCTGCATCAGTTGCGGAGATCCGGCAGATTCTTCGGTAAATTTCTGTACAGCCCTCGAATCGACCTCCGCGTTAAGTGCTGCAAATCCAACCCGCGCGATTTGCTCCAGTTCCTGCTCATTCCAATATCCAAGATCGATGGACCGAACTCGGCCTCGAAGCTCAGGATTGGCCCGCACCACATCGTCACCCCGGTGGGTGACGGCTGCCGTAACAATCTTCACTCCTAGACGGACTGCTTCCTTTAACGTTTTTGCAACCTCGGTCTGGACGGAGCGTTGCATGTAGTGGAAGTCGTCGAGCAGAATCACGAAATCACTTCCGCCAATTTCCTTGACCACCTGAGGAAGACCACGCCGTTCTCGAACAACCCCCGTAGTTGTTTGCCCGGCAATTGCGCCACTCCCGGAAACGCCAGCTTCGCCCTTCGCAAGCAGCGGAATTCCGAGCCCCGCTTTCCCGCTTACCTCGGCGCTTATAGTGGTACCAATGCTTCGCGTCCCAGATGTCGTACTCGGGATGTCCATCCAATCGAGCACGTGCTGCCATACCTCCCCAGGCTGCCTGATCGACGCACCAGATATCGGAATCAGGAGATCACGGCCAACAACTCTTTCAACCAGGACGGTCTTGCCAGATTTTGAAGGTCCCGACAATGAAACAACCTGGCCTGGGGTATCAAGGGCGTTACGCAAAGTTCCCTCCAGCGCCTGCGTGCGCTCGACGTAAGTATGTTGAGGGTATGCCCCAGGAACAAAAACATCCAAAGCCTTCAGTACCATATGACTTCTCCATTGCAGTTTTTGGGTTGCCTGGCCACAGGTGACTCCCTTTTATACCACAACAAGCCACGGCACCGGGTTAGTGCCGTGGGATCTTCTCATCCGCCGGGTGGCGCAGATGCTTGCCGTGTAGCGTCTGCGACCTCGCGACGCGACTTCCCGTCACAGCCTCAAACCAGTCCCTTCGGGAAACCGCCCCGGTAAATCGGGGCGCCAGCCGGCCACCAGCAGGGCAAATTTCCGTCAGATATCGGATCGCGTTCAGGCTCCGCCTGCTCAGGCGGGAATCGGGTGAAAGAAAAACGAACCCAGCAGAAGCACGGTAAGGATGATCATGGTGACGCAGGTAACCCAGGCGATGGCGTTGAACGTTCGGGTGTTCTTGTAGGCCCCCATCAGGTCTTCGCGGTTGGAGAGGTGCAGCATAAAGATCAGCACAAAGGGCAGCATGACGCCGTTGACCACCTGCGAAAGCAGGATGAAAGGCACCTGCATCTGCTCGCGGAGAATGACCACAGCCAGCGCGCCCAGCACAATCAGGCCCGTATAGAGCCAGTAAAACGTGGGAGCTTCTCCCACACGCTTGTCGATGCCCGACTCGAGCCCCAGGCCCTCGCACACGAAGTAGGCGGTGGCCAGCGGCAGGATGCAGGCGGAAAAGAGCGAGGCGTTGGCCAGGCCGAACGCAAACAGCGCGCTCGCCGCGTGCCCGGCCAGCGGCCGCAGGGCCAGAGCCGCGTCGGCCGCGTTCTGGATGTCCCGGTGCCCGCTGACGTATAGGGTGGCCGCGCAGGCCACAATAATGAAAAACGCCACCACGTCGGTGACAATGCATCCCACAATCACGTCCCAGCGCGAGTAGGCCCAGTCTTTGATCTTGATGCCCTTCTCCACCACCGCCGACTGCAGGTAAAACTGCATCCAGGGCGTGATGGTGGTTCCGATCAGCCCGATCACCATAAAGAGGTAACTGTGGTCAAACCGGAACGTGGGCTTCACGGTGTTGACCATCGCATCCGGCCAGGAAGGATGCGCCAGAAAGCTGGAAACCGGATAGGCGACGTAAAAGATGCAGGCGACCAGAAAGACCTTTTCGACAAACTGGTACGTCCCTTTCACCACCAGCGCCCAGACGATGATCGCTCCCAACGGAACCATCAGGTAGCGGCTGAGGCCGAACACCGACATCCCCGACGCCAGCCCGGCAAAGTTTGAGATGGTATTGCCAAGGTCCGCCACCAGCAGGCAGACCATCAGGATAAAGGTGGTGCGAAAGCCGTATTCCTCGCGGATCAGGTCCGCAAGGCCCTTGCCCGTCACCACGCCCATGCGCGCCACCATCTCCTGCACCACGATCAGCGCAATAGTGACCGGGATCAGCGTCCAGAGCAGCGTGTAGCCGAAGCGCGCTCCGGCCACCGAATAGGTGTAAATCCCTCCGGCGTCGTTGTCCACGTTGGCGGTAATGATCCCCGGGCCCACCACGGCCAGAAAGATCAGCAGCTTGGTCCGGAAGCTTTTTAAACGATTGCGGTCCATGGGCAACTTCGGCCGGCGATCCTGCGCCGTACCTTTCCGGGATAACTCTGAAATTCCTGCCGGTCCCTCGGGACCGTTGCAGCCGCTCCGCTGCCGACCTGCGATTGCGGGTGGCAAGGGCTTCGACTACCGGCGGTTGACGACAAGGTCGAGAACGTCGTCCGCCGTCACCACGCCTGCCAGGTGCTGCTTGTCATCCACCACGGGAAGGGCCAGCAGGTTGTACTTTCTGAACAGGTCGATCACCACCTTCGCATCCGTCTCGGTCGGCACGCTGCGGACCTCTCCGCTGGAGATATCCCGCAGCAGGGTCCTGGCCGGCGCCAGCAGGATCCGCGCCAGGGGGACCGATCCCAGAAGGTGTTCCTCTGCGTCAATCACGTAGATGGAGTGGATGGATTCGAGCGATCCCTCGAATTCCTTCATGGCGTCGATGACGTTCTCAACCGTGGCCATTGCGTCCAGTGCGACGTAATGAGTGGTCATCAGAGCGCCGGCGGTATCTTCCTCAAAGCCGAGCAGTTCCTTGACTTCCTGCGCGCCCTCCTTTTCCATGTCGGCCAGCACCTTGGCCGAGGTTTCCGGAGGCATCTCCTGCAGGACGTCGGCCGCTTCATCCGGCGCCATTTCATCCACAATATCCGCCGCCTTCTCCACCGGGATGCTCTGCAGCAGGATGGCCTGCATGGAGGTTGGAATCTCAGAAATAGCCTGCGCGGCCGTCTCATGATCGAGCGCTTCAATCACCGACCGCTGTTCATCGCGGCTCAGTTCTTCCAGAATGTCGGC
>Ga0307372_10007147_pt1 | contig 16102 bp, 16 predicted proteins | sample OX1MG_FD_202533 | JGI IMG/M metagenome (GOLD analysis project Ga0307372, IMG submission 202533) | Soil microbial communities from Risofladan, Vaasa, Finland - OX-1 | ecosystem: Environmental > Terrestrial > Soil > Coastal area > Acid sulfate soil | place: Finland: Risofladan, Vaasa | collected... | reverse complement strand
CCATCACTTCGGCGCGGTGGCCCTTCGCCTCGGCGGCCTCGTAGTTGAGCTCCACCTTGACGCCGTTGGGATCGAATAGGAAGAGCTGGTAGAGCGCCTGATTGTCGACTTGGCGCTCTTTGAACGGAATGTCGAGCTTCTTCAGGTGCTCGATCATCGTCGCGAGCCCGGTGGCGCGAAACGCGACGTGATCGATGACGCCGGTGCCTTCGGTCGCCTGCGACTGCTGGCCGAGATAGCGCAGCCGGTCCTTAGGGACGTTCGCGCCGCCTTGCGTCATGTGCAGTACCGGCACGTCGCCGACATAGAGCCAGTGCACCGGAAAGCCGAAATCGGGATGCGGCCCGTCGCGCATGCCGAGGACCTTCACGTACCAGTCGCGCGTCGCGTCGATGTCGGGCGATTGAATCAGGAAATGCTCGAGTTGGGTCAGCGGCATCGCATCCTCCACGTGATTGCCTATTCTGCCACGACGCGGGCGATCCATGCCAATGGCGGCGTGAGGGGGTTGAGTGCCGTGTCGGGCATGGCATAGTGGGCGCCCTTTTTCCGCCCGGAGCATTGCCAGTGAGCGAAGACCTGATTTACGAGATCAAGGACGGCATCGGCCGCATCACCTTCAACCGGCCGCAGGCGCGCAACGCGCTGACCTTTGCCATGTACGACCGGCTGGCGCAAATCTGCCAGGAGGCCGACAAGGACCACGCCATCCGCGTGCTGCTGCTGACCGGCGCTGGCGACAAGGCCTTCGCCTCGGGCACCGACATCTCGCAGTTCAAGGCGTTCGACAAGCCGGAGGACGCGCTCGGCTACGAGGCGCGCATCGAACGCGTGCTCGGCGCGCTCGAGGCGTGCGGCAAGCCGACCATCGCCGCGATCCAGGGCGCCTGCACCGGCGGCGGCGCCGGCATCGCCGCCTGCTGCGATCTGCGCATCGCCGCGGCCAACGCGCGCTTCGGCTTTCCGGTGGCACGCACGCTCGGCAATTGCCTCTCGATGGGCAACTACGCGCGGCTGTTGTCGCTGGTCGGCAGTGCCGGCCGCGTCAAGGACCTGATCTTCAACGCGCGCCTCATCGACGCGCCCGAGGCGCACGCCATCGGCTTCGTCACCGAAGTGGTTGAGCCGTCAGAGCTGATGAAGCGCACGGAGGAGGTGGCGCGCACCGTCGCCGGCCACGCGCCGCTGACGCTGCGCGCGACCAAGGAAGCGCTGCGCCGGCTGATGGCGCGCATTCCGCAAGGCGAAGGCCAGGACCTCATCCTCATGTGCTACATGAGCAAGGATTTCCGCGAAGGCATGGATGCTTTCCTCAACAAGCGCCCGCCGCAGTTCCGCGGCGAATGACGGCGGTTCAGTTCGGCCTCATCCTGAGGAGCCCCACGCCCCAATGCTTCGAGACGCTACGCTCCTCAGCATGAGGGCGTGGGCCGTCTCGAGGGAAGGCCAAACTGAAACATCGGCGAATGAATCGACCAGGGAGATAACGCATGGCCAAGGCCGCGATCGACGCGAAACAGGCCGCCGCGCTCGCGGTTGCCAACCGCATCCTCTACAACGAGGGCGTGGTCGACGGCTTCGGCCACGTCAGCGTGCGCGACGCGCGCAAGCCGGACCGCTTCCTGCTCGCGCGCAGCATGGCGCCGGCGCTAGTCACGCCGAAGGACATCATGCAGTTCGAACTCGACGGCACCGCGATCGATCCGCGCGGCCGCTCGCCCTATCTTGAGCGCTTCATCCACGGTTCGGTCTACAAGGCGCGGCCCGATGTGATGGCGGTGGTGCACAGCCACAGCCCGAGCATCATTCCGTTCGGCATCACGCCGCAGAAGCTGCGGCCGGTCTATCACATGAGCGGATTTCTCGGCGACGACGTGCCGGTGTGGGACATCAACGACGTCTCCGGCGACACCAACATGCTAGTCGCGAGCGTGGTGCAGGGCGATGCCTTGGCGCGCACGCTCGGCAAGAATCTCGTGGCGCTGATGCGCGGCCACGGCTCGGTGACGGTCGGTCAGACGTTGCAGCACGCCGTCTATCGTGCGGTCTATGCCGAAATCAACGCGCGGCTCCAGGGTGAGGCGCTGCGGCTCGGCGCGGTGAAATACCTGACGCCGGGTGAGGCGCGCTTGGCGCGCGAGACGCAGGACAAGGTCCTCGGCCGCGCCTACGAGCTGTGGGCGCGGCGTGCGGGAGCGCCGAAATAGCCCGGCGACTCAGAATCCGCTAGGCATTTTCATTTTATTGGGTTGAACGCGACCGCCCTTTAAAAAGCTTCCACATTCCAAAGGCAAGAAGCACCGAAATACCTGCTTGAACGAAATTGGGGACGATCTCTTCGACCGCCATACCAAGATTCGTAACGTTGAAGAATGGCGAGAATTGTCCAACTACAGGGTATATGTACGCTTCGAAAAGAAAATAACCCGCTACTATTATCGTCCCACCAATTCCGAGGCCGCTAAGGCACCGACCGGGCGAAACCAAGCCTGAATTACTATAACAAATCCACCCAATTATAAGGCCCTCGAAGCTCTTGATTATCGCTGTCGCCGGAATGAATTGGGGATAGCCGATCGCGTCAGACAAAGTTGGCCCGATCAGCCCGACCCAAAAGCCGACGGTTGGCCCAAACAACGCCGCGGACGCCATCACAAATGTATCTCCGACATTGAAGTAGCCACCGGATACGGGTAGCGGAATCCTGAGGAAAGTCGTGCTGAGAAATGCCAACGCCGCAAACACTCCAATGAGTGCAACTTTGAAAAGCACGCCATAATATCGTGTGCGCCGAGAACCCTGGGCCGAATTTTTGGTCATGATTCGTCTCCATCAGGAATCAGTTGAACTACTTGTGAGAGCCACATCGGTATATATTCTGCGGACAACATGATTACACCGCAGCCAACCTTCGCTAAGCGTTCAAGTATTAATTTTATATCTAGAACAAATGATTCAGGAAGATATATGTGCTTTACCGCGGCTCGAATCCGACCGGACATCTCGCCATAAAATCCGTCCTCGCGAAGTATTTGCGTGACATTTGGAATGACGAAATGGGCAACATGGTTGAAGCACCTCACAAAAATTAAAAATGACATTGATACCAGACGCAAGCTCTCTCCGGGTCGTCTTAGCCCAACAAGCAAGCGCTTCTCCATCTCGAAAGTCACAAAGAAGCGTTCGATTGCAAACAAGAAGGCGAGCGCACTCGGCAAAACCACGGCAAGGAAAATTGGCTGTTCTAGTGTAGCCGCGGTGAACGGCGTTGGTTCGCCGCCCGGCAAAACGATGAACCTCTCGAAAATGACGTTTGACACGTCAATGCCGTACCGAAAAATGCTCGTAAGAATTCCAAATGCGGAGTACACCGCTATACAGCTAAGAAAGATTATTATCGCGAGCTGTGCCGCCGCTGTCAGCGCAGAGATCCAGAATTCGAGGCCGAAAAAGATCAGTATGAACAGATAAATTCCGAGCGTGGTCATCAAGTCCGACACGCCGAATCGTCCGATCGAGAATGCCGGCAGATTTTGGGCAAGCCGCTGTATTGGTCCAGGAATAACGTCAAACAACACATAGGCCATCGCGGTTCCTGAAACGATCAGTTGCGCAATAACCATAACAACTATAGAGAAGCGGCTCTCTATCAGCTTTTTCGCGTGTGCTCGCATCTAATGCATCGGTCCAAATTCATGTGCAGGATTTAAGGCGATACGGAAGGAACGACCGCTGAAATTGTTCTTTGTCACTTTGACCGAAGACCGGAATAATTGATTGAACCAATTTCGGTGGGTGATCACGAGCACTGCTATCCCTAATTCATGGCATATGGAGAAAACCGAACAGAGGAATGAGATGGCATCAGATCTATTCAAGCCCCAATCAGGCTCATCTAGGATAATTGCTCCTGGCTTGTGTTGAATGCGCAGCGCGACCATTTGCGCCTTTGTTGCCAATAAGCTCCGGCTTTTGAGTCCGGATAAGACTTCGGTTTTCATAATTTTGTTGAAGACGAACTCTGGTAAAGAATTCGTTTCCCAATGTTCGTTCATCGCGATCGACGTCATGACCGCCTGGTTCAACACATCTTGAAAAACCATCCGCGTCTTAGTCGAAGAACTCCCAATTAATTCTGCCGTTCCGGAGAATAGGACGGCACCAGCGAGTATTTTCGCGAGCAGACTCTTCCCATTACCATTCGATCCATAAATGAGACATGGGGACGGAAGTTCAATTGCCATGTCTTCGATCTCGACGCGGCTAGAGGAATCGCCACCGCCTACCTCGCGCAACCCCATTCGTATAGATTGAAGTCTTATTCCAAACTGAAGCTTAGGTATTTCGAAATGCGAAAATTCAAACACTTCTTCATCTTGCTCATCAGTAAGACTTAGTATTTCGATTGATTTGTTATATTTCTCACACATCCGTGAAAGTGTTTCGAGACAGGGCAGATTGTCAGCTGAAAGCCAACTCCAGGGCGATGAAATAATTGCGTCAGCAGAACTTTGCGCCTCAATTGCCGTCTTGGCTAATGCAAGTCGAAATGTTTCGCCTCCCGATAGTGTATGAATAGAGCGGCCGAGAAGGTGACTTAATTGAAATTGTTCCAATATGCTTGTCAAAAAATTAGGTACTGAATTCTTTGTTCCTGAGATGGCTGCTTGCAATACAACCTCAGGCCTATCAAACGCCAAGCAATCTAGCGGGTTGGGTGTGATAAATGAATATCTACGCTTGGCGCCGATCCATTGGCGCGTTTTGAGGAAGTCGGACATAAATATTGCCGCTCCCTGATGTCGCTGGGGGACAGGAGCGCCTATTACACTTCGAACGTAGTTTTCTCTTTCTTCGAAGGTCCCGAAATATTCGATTTGATATCGAGGAGAGTCACTCAAAAAGTCCTCCTCTCAAAGAATATAATATTGGATGAAATTTGTATCAAAACCGTATCAGAGAGCACCTTCCCGTCAAGCGCATTGATTGAATAACCTGTTCAGATCTTCACCTTCTCGTCTGCGACAACGCGCTCCACCGCCGGCCGCTTGAGCATGCGGTCCTTGAAGGCCGTGTAGTTCTTGAGTTCGCCCATGGGCAGCTCGCGGCGCACGCCCCAGGTGTAGAAAACGAAGGCGTACGGATCGACGACCGAATAGTTGCCGAGCAGCCAGTCCTTGCCGGCATAGAGGCTGTCGACCTCCTTGAGATAGCCGTGGAAGCTTTTGAGGCCGGCGTCCTTGATGCCCGGATGCGCGGCCGGATCGGCGCTGTACCGCTCGGGCCGGCCGACATGCGCGTGCGCCGGATGGACGCTGGAGGCAAAGTAGCCGACCCACGACAGCGCTCGTGCCTCGACCGACGGATCGGTCGGCCACAGCCCGAAGCGCTTGCCGAGATAGGGCAGGATCGCCGTGTTCTCGGTCAGCGCCTCGCCGCTATCGAGGCTCAGCGCCGGCACGCGGCCATGCGGATTGATCTTGAGGTACTCGGGCGTGCGCTGCTCGCCCTGGGCGAGGTTGACCTTGCGGCCCTCGTATTTCTCGCCGCTCTCCTCGAGCACGATGTGCGCCGCCATCGAGCACGCGCCCGGACAGTAATAGAGCGTCAGCATCCGTCTTCCCTCCCGTTGTGCGCGGCCGTTCAGCCCTTGACGACGCGGTTCCGCAGCACGCCGATGCCTTCGACCTCGGCCTCGACCACATCGCCGACTTGGAGCCACATCTGCGGCGTCATGCCCATCGCGACGCCGGAGGGCGTGCCGGTCGCGATCACGTCGCCCGGTTCGAGCGTCAAGCCGGCGCAAAGATGCGAGATCATCGCCGGCACGTCGAACAGCAGGTCCGACGTGTTGCTGTCCTGCCGGATCTCGCCGTTGACCTTGAGCGAGATGCGATGGCCGCTCGGATTGCCGAACTCGTCGGCAGTCACGACGCAGGGACCCATCGGACAGAAGGTGTCGAAGCTCTTGCCTTTGTGCCATTGGCCGTGGGCGCGCTGCGCGTCGCGCGCCGTCACGTCGTTGACGATGGTGTAGCCGAACACCGCCGACATCGCCTTCTCGGGCGGCAGGTCGCGCACCTTCTTGCCAATGACGATCGCGAGCTCGACTTCGTAGTCGAGATTCTGGGTGTTCTTCTCGTGGCGCAGGATGCCGGCCTCGGGCCCGATCACGGTCGTGCGCGGCTTGGAGAAGAACTCCGGCACCTTGGGGAAAGTCGGCTCGACGCCGCGGGCGCGGGCGCCTTCCTCGATGTGAAGCTTATAGTTGCGGCCGACGCAGAACACGTTCTTGCGCGGCGAAGGGAACGGCGCGAGCAGCTTGGCGCGCTTCAACGGTGTCCACGGCCCGCCCTTCTTCTTGCGCGCCGCCTCAAAGGCCGATTTCACCGCCTTGAGCGCCGATGCGCCGCCTTCGATCAGGGCGACCATGTCGCCGGGCAAACGGCTGTTCGCCTTCTTGAGGTCGAGCACGCCGCGCTCCGCATCGAGCGCGCCCAGCCGCGGCGCGTTCAAGGCGCCGAAAGTTACGAATTTCATTCACCGCTCCCTTAGCTTGTCCCCGAGAAGGGGTCGCCGAATGGCGGCGCAGCTTGACGCTAAGCGGCCTAGCCTGCAACGTCTTCGTGCTCGTGGTTGTCATGCGAAAAACGGGGAGGGCCATGGTCGCCGATGCCGGACGAAAGCTCACCATGGACGACATCCGCGCGGCGGCCGACCGGCTCAAGAACTGGGGCCGCTGGGGCCCGGAGGACGAGCTCGGCACGCTCAACCACACGCGGCCCGAGGACGTCGCCGCCGCCGCCCGCTGCGTGCGCACCGGCCGGGTGCTGTCGCTGGCGCTGCCCTTCGACAGCAGCGGCCCGCAGGGCGGCAAGACCAACTATCCCGCGCTCGGCCGCTTCAACCCGATCCACGTCATGCTGCGCACCGGCACGGACGCCTATGCCGGTGTGCTCGACCATCGCAAGATCCGCGCGTCGGACGACATCGTCATCATGCCGATGCAATGCGGCACGCAGTGGGATGCGCTCGCCCACGTCTTCTACGAGAACTCGATGTGGAACGGTTACGACTGTCGCAGTGTCACCTCGAACGGCGCGGCCAAATGCGGCATCGAGAAGACGCGCGAGAAGATGGTCGGTCGCGGCGTGCTGCTCGACATCGCGCGCATGATCGGATTGGACTCGCTGCCCGACGGCTTTGCGGTCGGTCGCGACCTGCTCGATCGCGCGGAGAGCCATTTCGGCGTCAAGGTTGGACGCGGCGATTACCTTCTCGTGCGCACCGGCCACATGGAACGCAAGCTCGCCGACGGCAACTGGGACGGCTATGCCGGCGGCGATGCGCCGGGTCTCGCCTTCGACGCGCTCGATTGGCTGCAGGCGAAGCAGGTCGCCGCCATTGCCACCGACACCTGGGGCGTCGAGGTGCGGCCGTGCCAGACCGATGCGGTCAACATGCCGCTGCACTGGATCGCGATTCCGATCATGGGGCTGACGCTCGGCGAGATCTTCTATCTCGCGGAGCTTGCCAAGGCCTGCGCGGCCGATCACCACTACGACTTCATGTTCGTCGCGCCCGCGCTGCCGGTCACCGGCGCCGTCGGCTCGCCGGTCAATCCGCTCGCCATTCGCTAGGAGCAATCATGGATCAGCCCCGCAATCCGGCGCGTGCGCGCCTCGTTCAGGGCGGCCTCGCCCTCGGCATGGGCGTGCGCTTCGCGCGCACCGCCGAGATCGCGCGCATGATGCGCACGGCCGGCTTCGACTGGCTGTTCATCGATCTCGAGCACGGGCCGGGCTCGCTCGAATCGACGGCGCAGATCGCCTCGGCGGCGCTCGATGCCGGCATCGCTCCGTTGGTCCGCGTGCCGCACGGCCAGTTCGACATGGCGACGCGCGCGCTGGATGCCGGCGGCTGGGGCATCGTCATGCCGCACGTCGACACGGCGGAGGAGGCGCGGACGCTGGTGGACCATCTCAAATATCCGCCGGTCGGCCACCGCTCGATCGTCGGCGGCCTGCCGCATTACGGTTACGGCGCGGTCAAGGCCAGCGAGGCGTCGCGGACGATCAACGCCGAGATGCTGATTGTGGCGATGGTCGAGACGCCGCGGGCGATCGGCAATGCCGATGCCATCGCCGCGGTGCCCGGCATCGACATCGTGCTCATCGGCACCAACGACCTCGCGCTCGAGATGGGCATCGGCGGCGAGCTCGATCACGAGCGCATTGTCGCCGCCTATCGAACCGTGATTGCGGCCTGCGCGAAGCACAAGAAATGGCCGGGCATGGGCGGCATCGGCGACGTCGCGCTCATCCGCCGCTATGTCGGCCTGGGGATGCGCTTCATCCTCGGCAGCAACGACACCAACATTCTGGCGCAGGCATCGACCGAGCGCGCCAAGGCGCTGCGGGCAATGCTCTGACGGCGAAGAAAAAGGCGCCGGCCCGCGGGCCGGCGCCTCGTTGTCAACCATCCAGCGCGGCTACTTCGCGCCCGCCTTCTGCATCGGGTACACGATCTTGCCCGACCGGAAGGCGGTCGGCTCCAGCACCACCACTTTGCTCGGATCCTTGAACTGGTCCATGCCGTTGCCGGTGACGCCGCGGAACTGCACCTGCAGCATCCGCGACTGCGCCCATTCGCCGTCCTTGCCGAACTTCACGTCGCCGAACGCCGTCTTGAAGGTGTGCGAGCGGATGTAGTCCGCCAGCTTTTGCTGGTTGAGCCCCTTGGTCGCGGTGACCGCATCGGCCAGGATCTGCATGTAGGCGTACGAGATCGGCGCCATGTAGTAGCCGAGTGGATCGACGCCCGCCGCCGGTGCCGCTGCCTGGTATTCCTTCAGCACCTTCTCGGTGCCCGGGAACATCATGGTCTTCGCCGGCACCCAGATGTCGTAGTTGACGATGCCGTTGAGGGCCGGGCCAAGCTGCTGCTTGATCGCGGTATATTGCAACCCGACCATGCCGCCGCCAAACATCTTCGCTTTGGTGCCGACTTCGCTCAGCGCATGCACCATGCAGATCGCGGCCGGCGGATAGGTGCCAACGACGATGATGTCGGGGTTGGTCGCGTTGACCGCCCGCATGATCGGCGAGCAATCCGTCGTGTTCGCCGGGAAGCCCTTGTCGTAGACGATCTTGAGGCCCGCCGCCTTCGCGTTGTTCCTCGCGCCGTCGGTCAGATGCGTGGAGAATTCATCCTGCGACCCGACGATGGCGATCGTCTTGGGTTTTGGGTTCTGCGCCAATGCGACGTCGAAGAAGCCTTTGGTGAAGGACTCTTTCGGACTCGGTCCCGACGGAATCATCGCGAAATAATTGGGATAGTGGAACTCGGTGTTCACGCCGAGACCGAGCAGCGCCAGGAACGTCATCTTGTGCTGCATAATGATCGGCATAGCCGGCGCGATCAGCACCGTGCCGTAGGGGCCGACGACGAGGTCGACCTTGTCGACGTCGAGCAGCTTGGTGTAGATGCCCGGCACCGTCGACGGATTGGTCTGGTCGTCGTAGTAGACCAGCTTCACCGGCCGGCCGAGCAGGCCGCCCTTGGCGTTCTGGTCCTTGGCCCAGAGCTGCATCGCCAACAGGCCGGACTTGCCGGCGCCGGCCAGGCCACCGGTCAGCGCCATGCTGAAGCCGATCTTGATCGGTGGCTTGGTCTGGGCCCGCGCCTGCGGCGCACCGACGGCCAGCGCGACGCCCACCGCCATCACAACGACGGCGCGCAAAACCGCGCCGGAATTCCACCGTGAAAGCATTGAACTCCCCTCCCTGTTGCTGCCGATTAGCCGGCTTGTCGTTGATCGGGCGATACTAGGCGACTGCGGCGCGCTTGTCATCCCCGGGCGGAGCCGCCATGGCTCTCGCTAGAGCCTCGATGTCGAGCGCCCGATCGTTGGCTGGCGCTTCGGCCGGTAGGCGGGATTGTCAGGCGGACCGCGGCGGCGCTCGGCTTGTACCGCTCAGGCGGCGATCTTGGTTTCGCCAGGCTCGATCAGCGACAGATTGAGCGCCTTGAGCAGCCGGTAGATCGTGTCGATCTCGGCCTGCTTCGGCTTCGGCATCGGCGGCCGCATGAACGGATTCGGGATCAGTCCCCGCAGCCACGTTGCCGTCTTATAACGGATGTGCAGCCGACCCATGTCGGCGATATATCCTTGTAATTCCGCCAGCCCGCCGTTCCAGATTGCGGTCGCGCGCGGCACATCGCCGCGATCCCAGGCGTCGAGGTGATCGAGCATCGGCTCGAGCGCGAAGTTCCAGAAGCCTGATAGCGTACCGTCGAACATGCCGGTGGCACGATACTCGTGGAAATTCGACGCCAGCGCGCCCATCACCGCCACATGGCGATCGAGCGAACGCAGGCCGCGCGCGATGAGGCGGAAGCCCTCGTATGTGTAGGTCATCTTCCAGCCGACGATGTTGGGAATCTCGCGGCATAGTGCGAGCGTCGCGCCAAGCGGCAGGCCGGGGTGGAAGGGCGGCTTCGCGCCGCCAACGGGATGGGTGACGATCGGCAGGTCGACGGCGCGGTCCTGCGCCTTGATCTGATCGCCCCAGATTTCGGGATAAGCGTCCGCGTCCCAGCACGACGTCACATCCTGAGCACCGCCCGGCGGCGTGACGAAGATGCCGTCGACGCCGAGCGCCTTGGCGTCCTTCGCGGTCTCCACCATCTCGTCGGTGGTGATTGCCCAGGTGCCGGCAATGATCGGAACTTTGCCGTGCGCCTCTTCCATCGCGATCTCGAGCACGCGGCGTTTTTCCTGGCGCGTCAGATAGAAGATTTCGCCCGCCTCCGGATTGATGCACAGGCCGCCGTCCTTCGCGAAGCGCGGTTCGCTCAGGAAGTAGCGGATGAAACGCCGATAGGCCAGCTCGTCGATCTTCAGACGGCCGTCATAGGGCAGCAGGACCGCCACGTAGCGATGATCGCCGATTCCTTTGCTCGTCATGCGAAGTCTCCTCGAACAAAAATTCCCACAAGCGCACTAACGTGCGATTGCCTCCAAGATTTGGCCGCGCGTCTCGATGGCGAAGAACAGTACGATTACGGCACCGAAGATGCCGGCCGCGCCAAAGGCCATAAATACGCCGCTAATGCCGACGCTGCCGAGGATGAACCCGACGGTGGGCGGACCGACGATGGAGGCGACGCGATACCACGCGCTCGCCGTCCCGGCGCCGAGCGCGCGCATGCGCGTCGGGTAGATTTCGGGCAGGTATACGTAGATGGCGGCGAGCAGGATCGAGATGAAGAAGAGCGCAATCGACGCCAGCACGACCACCGTCTCGAGCGCCGGCGTCCTGACGGCCCACAACGCAAGCAACGGAATACCCGCGCCCAGAAACGATAGGATGTAGCACGGCTTTCGGCCGAAGCGGTCGATCAGCGGCACACCGGCCAGTGCACCGAATAAGCCGACGAAATAGCTGATGAACGCGTATTGCAAAGTCTGGCCGAGCGGCAGGTGATAGACGGTGCGGTAGAGTGTCGGCAGCCAGACGAGCAGGCCGTACCCGAGGAACGACGTGCTGAAGGCGATGAGCCAAGCGGTTATCGTCCGGCCGCGATAAGCGCCGCTGAACAGCTCGGTCCAATGCACGGTCTCCTTCACGATCGGCGGAATGTCGGTCGGTAGCGCCGGCAGCGCGTGGCCTCCGCGAGCCAAGCCATCCTCGATCTTCGCCAGTGCCGTGTCGGCTTCCGTCAGTCGGTTCACATGAGCAAGCCAGCGCGGAGATTCGGGAACCAGCCGACGGAGCCAGATCGCAAGCAGAGCGGGCAGGGCGCCGATGACGAACATCCATTGCCAGCCGAGATGCGGCACCACCCAGATCGAGACGAAGGCGGTTGCCATGACTCCGAACGCGAAGATCGCCTGGAAGAGGACGATGAGACGGCCGCGCAGCGCGGCCCGGCTGAACTCGTTCATGTAGGTCGCCGCGATCGGCACCTCGGCGCCGAGCCCGAGACCTTGGATGAAGCGGAACCAGAACAATGACGTATAGCTCCACGACAACGCGCACGCGATGCTCATCACGCCGATAATCGCGACGCTCCAGCGCAGCACGCGAAGCCGGCCAAATTTTTCGGCGACATAGCTCAAGGTGATGGCGCCGATGAGCTGCCCGGCGTAGCCGATCGCGATCAGCAGCCCGATCTTCGGCCCAATTTCCTGCGGTGCCAGGCGCCAGATGCCGATCAGCGCCGGCACGACGAAGGCGATCGTGAGGGCATCGAACGCATCGAAAAAGCCCGCCATGCCAACGATCAGCATCATCCGAGCATACCAACCGGACGGCGGCAGCCGCTCGATGCGGGCGGCGATACGCTCCTCGGATAGCGTTTCCGACGTCATCGCATTTGATGTCATGGCCGGCATGGCGTTCTCCTCCCCTGGGGCAGTGCGCCGGCTGTTTTTGCTCGGACCGGCGTCACCTGTGAAATCTTAACACCGTGCTTTCGGTCCGGCGAGATAATTGTATATTATGAATATACAATCGCTGGAGGGGATCATGGGCGAACGCGGAAACATCCGGAAATCGGGCGCGCAAGTGCCGGTGGAGCCGCGGCCGACCGGGGCCCGCCGCATCTATGAGGCGCTGCGCCATGCGATCATTGCGCTGAGGCTTGAGCCCGGCGCAGCGCTCGATGAAACGGCGCTGTGCCGCCAGTTCAAGGTGTCGCGTACTCCGGTCCGCGAAGCGCTGATCCGCCTCGCTTCGGAGGGGCTGGTTGAGCTGCAGCCCAACCGCGGTGCGAAGATGGCGTCGCTGCAATTCATCGACGTCGTCGATCACTACGAGGCGATGGACGTGTTCCAGCCGGTCATTTGTCACTTCGCGGCCGTTCGGCACGAAGCTGAAGACCTGGCCGCGATGCGGCTGCAGTTAAGCAGCCTCCGCCGTGCCCTGACGCGGCGCGACGCGGGGCTTATCATCCGGGCCAATTACGATCTGCACTGCGCCATTGCGGCGGCCGCGCACAATCGTAGCCTCGCGAGCGCGTACCGGCAGATGCTCGTCGACAAGCTGCGCATCGCGCAGCATACCGGCCGCGGCCGCGGTCTCGCCGAACGGTTCTTCGGCACCCACCGTATCCTCGAGCGGCTGGTGCGCGCGATCGGAAGGCGCGATGTCAAGGCGGCGGAGCGTCTCGCGCGTGAACTCAACGACCACATCCGCGATCAGGTCGTTGCGATTTTTTCGGCCAGCCTCGGCCGGAAGATCGCGCGCCCCGCCGCGGCACCGCGCGACCGCGATTTCGCCGTTATCGACGGCGGCAAGCTCGGACCGGCATCGTGACCGCGGCCGCATCGGCCCTGGCTTGCGTTGTGCGTGATCGCTACACTCGCATGATGGGCCGATTGAGTTATCTCATGCTATTGTCGATCGCGCTGGCGCTTGCCGGCTGCAGCGTCTTCCAGATCAAGGATTCGTACGGCAACCGCTACGGCGGCTGGTACGAGCACGGCGATCAGTATCAGAGCCAGCTCGCGCTCTGCGAGCAGCAGACCGGTGCCGCGTCGATCGCGGCGGCGCAGCGTCCGACATATATGCGCGAATGCATGTGGCGGCACGGCGTGCCGCAGGACAACACTACGGCCGCGGCCGGAACCTAGACGTCGGCGCGGGCGGTCCGTCGCTTTCGACGGCGCCGCGCTCGATCAATTCGACCAGATGGGCGAGGACGGACCGGCCCGCCGCGGCAATCAAGCGCGGGTCGAGCCCGACATAGACCTTGGCGACGATCTCCGGAATCGTGCGATCGCCGGCCTTGAGCCGCGCCAGGATGGCGTCGGCGCGCTCGCGACGATGGGCGATGAAAGCGCGCACATAGGGCTTCGGCTCGTCGATTGCGGGCCCGTGCGTCGGCCAGTAGCGCGCGTCGTCGCGCGCCAGCAGCTTGTCGAGCGAGCGTAGATAGGCGCCCATGTCGCCGTCGGGCGGCGCGATGACGCTCGTCGACCAGCCCATCACATGGTCGCCGGTGAACAGCACCTTCTCCTCGGGCAAGGCGAAGCAGAGGTGGTTCGACGTATGGCCCGGCGTCTCGACCGCGATCAGGTTCCAGCCCGGCCCGCTCACCGTATCGCCGTCACGTAGCACGACGTCGGGACAGAAATCGTGGTCGCCGCCTTCCTCGACGACGCCCAGCTCGACGCCGGCGCGATCCTCGGCGCGGCCGGAGCCGTGCGGTCCGAATCCGAATGTACGCGCACCGGTTGCCTGCTTGACCGCGGCGGATGCCGGCGAGTGGTCGAGGTGCGTATGCGTCACCACGATATGCGTCACCGTCTCGTGCGCCACCGCGCCGAGCAGCGCGCCGACGTGCTCCTCCAGAACCGGACCCGGATCGATGATCGCCACCTTGCCGTGGCCGACGATGTAGGTGCCGGTGCCCTTGAAGGTGAAGGGGCTCGGATTGTGCGCGACGATGCGGCGGATCAGCGGCGACAGCGTCTCGACCTCGCCGTAGCGGAAGGCGAAATCGCGGCGGAACGGAATCTCGGTCGCCATCTCAGCCGGCGCTCGTCTCGCTCGTCGCCAGCGCCGCCGCCGGCCGTGGCCGTGGCTTCAGGCGCAGGGCAGGCGCCTCGATCAGATGCCAGGAAACGAAGGCGAGAACGCCCGCCAGGAGCAGGCCGCCGCCGAACACCTGCCACCATTCGGCATGGCCGCGCTTGAGCCAGATGACGAGCTGCTCGGACGGCCACCCGTAGATGTAGAGGCCGTAGGACAGATCGCCCCAGCGCGCCGCGCGCAGCGGCGGAATGCGCGGATTGAGCGCCAGCCAAAGCGCAAGATAACAGCCGGTCAGCGGAAACAGCAGGATGAACTGCCGCAGGGGAATGCTCGCGGCCAGCAGCGCGAGCGCGGCCAGCGCGACGCGGCCGTCGAAGATGCGTGTATGGCGCAGCTTGTACAGCACCATGCCGACGGCGAAGAACGACAGCATCCAGCCCCAGCCGCTGAGCGCGTCGAACGCGGTAAAATGCACGCACGCCATGCCGAGCGCGAGCAGCGCGAGGCACGTCCAGATGTTTAGCAGCCGCGTCAGGCCGAGCGCGAGCACCATCAGGTACATCATGAACTCGTAGCGCAGCGTCCACAGCGAGCCGTTGATCTCGAGGCCGACCGGATTGTCGACGAACAGCACGCCGGGCAGCTCGTGGACCTTGACCGACAGCATCGCGTTGCTCGCGACATAGCGATAAGGCTCGGGCCGGGCGAAATACTCCGCGAGCGGCAGCGTGGTCACGATCGGCGCTAGCACGAATGCCGACAGGACGAGCGCGACGACGATGCCGGGGAAGATGCGCAGGCAGCGCTTCAGGAGATAGCGCGACGCGGATTCCGTGCGCTCCCAGCTTTGGGTGACGAGATAGCCGCTGATGGTGAAGAAGACGAAGACGCCGGCGAGGCCGAGGATCGACTGGCGGTCGGTGAGCCAGATGAGCGGCTCGTGATCCTGCGTTCCCTGTGCGATCAGGAAGGAATGCGAGAAGATGACCGAGATCGCCGCGATCAGACGCAGCGCGTCGAAATTGTTGTCACGCGAGGCCGCCGGCGGCGCGCTCATGCGCCGTCGGTCGGCTTCATCGTCACCGCAAACATGACCGTTGGCAGTTTTTCGCGGATCGCCGCCCGCAGGCTCGCCTCGTCGGCGCCCGCCGCGACGAAGAGCGCGCGGCGCGGATTGCGGCGCATGATGACCGCAGTCGCGTGTCCCTTCGGATGCGAGCCGATGGCGACGAACACCTCCGCGGAGTCGATTCGGTCGACCGCGCGCGCGAGCTCGGTCCGGCCGGCGTCGCTGTCGAGATCGTGCGTCGGCAGATCGGCGGCGGTCTCGTCGGTATCGATCGGCACCGTGGAATCAACGGCCTCGACGCGCTGATGCCGCGACAGTCGCTGGAAGATGGCGCGACCCTCGCCGGTGTCGATGCGGAACTGTAGTTCCCAGCTCTCGCCGCGCGCGGCAAGCTCGGCAATCAGCGCGAACATGTCGTCGCAATCCGCATCGTGGCTGCAGGTGATGAAGGCGAGCTTGCCTTCGTGCTCGATCACGCGATCGTCGTTCT
>Ga0307372_10007146_pt1 | contig 16104 bp, 18 predicted proteins | sample OX1MG_FD_202533 | JGI IMG/M metagenome (GOLD analysis project Ga0307372, IMG submission 202533) | Soil microbial communities from Risofladan, Vaasa, Finland - OX-1 | ecosystem: Environmental > Terrestrial > Soil > Coastal area > Acid sulfate soil | place: Finland: Risofladan, Vaasa | collected... | reverse complement strand
ACGCCACGGTCCCGCTCGGCCGCCGCGGAACGCCGGAAGAAATGGCCAATGTGTTTGCTTTTCTCGCTTCGGATGAAGCGAGCTACATCACCGGATCGCTGCTGCTCGCCGATGGCGGCGTGACCCCAGCGAAAGGGCCCATGGGAGAATTGGTCCCGGAGGAACTTCGCCGCCCGCCCGCGGGCACTCTGCCTCTGCGCCATTCGCACGACGGATTGCACGGCAAAGAAGTCTTTCACGCGAAGCAACCGTAAGTCGCAAATTGGCGCGGCGGAGATGTGCGATTACGCGAGCACGATTAAGTCGATCTCCACGCGCACGTCGCGCGGCAGCCGCGCCGCTTCCACCGTCGAGCGCGCCGGAGGATTCGCCGAAAAATATTTTCCGTAGACTTCGTTCATCGCCGCGAAGTCGCCCATGTCCTTCAGATAGACGGTCGCTTTCACGGCGCGGTCGAGCGACGAGCCCGCCGCCTCGACAATGGCTTTCAGGTTTTCCAGCACGCGCGCGGTTTGCTGAGCCACTCCGCCTTCCACCAGCTGATTCGTTGCCGGATCGAACGCCACTTGTCCGGCGGTGAAAATAAAGCCGCCGGCCTTCACCGCCTGCGAATACGGACCAATCGCTTTCGGCCCTTTTTCCGTTGCGATAATTTCTTTCATGCCGCCTCCCAATACTTAGCTGCGCGACCGCGCGTTACCTCGTTCGCAAAAATTCACCGCCAATTCCGCGAAGCGCGATTCAATCTCCGATTTGCTGCGAACCTTCGCCATACGGGTAGCGCGCTCGGAAATTTTGCGGAATGCCTTTCTGCTGCAGCCATTCACGGAACACTTTTCCAAGCTCGCGCCCGGTCGATTCCTCGAGCACGGCGCGCAGCACGCTGTAATCCACTTCCTGGCCGCGCATGCTGGCCACCATGTGCGCCAGTCCTGCCCGCACCGGCGCTGCGCCACACGCGTCTTCCAACTCGATGTAGAAAAGCGGCGCCTTGGCCAGCGCGATTCGCCGCTGCGGCAGCGGACTCGCGAACGTCGTCGCCGCGATCGGAGTTTCGTCGGAATATTTCACCAGGCTGTCGTAGCGGCGCAGGTATTCGTAAATTTGCTGCCGTCGCGCCAGCGCACCGCCGCGCGCTTCGTCAGTCACGATCGACGCGTACTCCGGCAACCCTTCGCCGATCCCGATCTCCGCGCCGACCGACGGCAACACCGCGCCGTCAAACCAGCCTCTTGCCATCGCCTCGCTCACGATTCGCAGAAACCGGTCGCTTGTGATTCCGAGAGCGAGCGCCGCCGGATTCACCAGTGCTCCGCCCGGGAAGCTCAGCGCTGCCGGTCCCCTGTCGCCGCTTACATTGAATTGCACAGCGGAAGTTTCCGCTACCACTGGTGCGTGAATGCGTTTGTCCAGCACGCCGAAATCGGTGTTCAGCGTCTGCGACATTTCCGCAATCTGTTGCGCGGCTTGCTCCGTGTTGCCCGTCAGCGGTTGAATGGTCAGGAATTCCGCCGACGACTTGGTATTTCTCTCGGGCCATTTCATGTAGCGTCCGGCTACAACAAACGGACCCAAATCCGACGCGCGCAATTCGTAAGAGTATTCGATTTCTCCGCCGAGCTTTTTCTGCTTTCGCCGCGCGCCGCCCGCCAGGACCGCAAAATCGGCGGGAACGCGCACGGTGTAGTACACGCGACTCGGCCGCGATGGATACGTCGAAAGCTCGAACTTCGGAGGCTGAAACTGCGGCGCCCATCCGCGCACTCCCAGATGAAAACTGTTCGGCTCGATCGTTACAACGGAATCCGAACCGGCGGGGGCCCGCAGCGTGTATTCGAAACTGACCTCGCGCTTCTGCTTGCGCATCCACGATTTCTCAAAGGTGATTCGCGTTAGGTCCGGCGACGCCTGGCCTTCGGCGGCGGGAACAGGCTCCGGAGTCACGTCGCGGCCATCCACCTGCAGGCGCAACTCGCTCCGGCCGAATCCTTCGATCGACGGCAGGCGAACATCCACAAATTTCAAGTCGCCGGTGCCGGCATTCACCAGTACATATTCCGCGCGAATCGCCAGAGTTGGAGAATCGCCGGGCACGAACCGAATGTGTTCGGTCTGCCTCACGATGTGGTATCCGGGCGCGAAAGGAACGGCGCACGCCGACATGCAAATGCAAGCCGCCATCGTAAGAACGATAGCCACCGGCCGCGAAAAGCTTCTGTTGGTGCAGTTCATCGGGCGTTCGATCGAGAGTTCGGTAAGCGCGGAAAGATTTTACCGGGGTGGCGCGATGCGGGGAAAGCTCAAAATCCGAATTCGAGCGATCGATCGGCCTGCGGCCGGCGCAAATTTGCTACTGCGCTGTTGCGAAACGGATCTGGCGATGGATTTTTAGATACCGGCGAATTGCCGCAGGATTTGCCGCTCGCTGGCGCCGCGCCTGCGGTACGCCAAAATTTTCCCCGCTTGAGAATCCGGCACTCCGCGCTCCACCAACTGGAAAAGTGTCGGCTCGCGCACGCCCGCGTTTTTCAGCCTCGCCAAAGACGCACCGGACAGCACCGGCTTCCCAGCGGCGCGCCGCCGTGCCACTCCCATCACGATCGCGTCGGACATGCCCGCTAGCTTCATGGCTTGCAGCTCGCCCCAGCCAAGGCCGAGTTCATTGAGCTTGGCAAGATTGAGGATGGATGTGTCGGACATGCCCACTTGCGTGAGCCCGGCAACCGCGTCGCCAGCGTCGAACGGACGATTTTCGCCGCGGTAGATTTTCATGATGGCCACGCAGTCGTCATCGCTAAAGCCGCCCTGGCGTGCCTCGGCGATCTGCGAGACCTCGGCTGGCGTGATTTTCAGCGCGGTCAACTGCTGCACGGCGCCGTAGCCCATGCCACTGGAATCGAGCGCCTTCGTATCGACTGGTTTGAGGCGGCTGCAACCAGCGCAGGTGACGGCCACCGGGGCGAACAGCGCCATCGCGAAGACGCAAGTCCGCCGTCGCGCACGAATGGCTGCGCCGCGCAGCGCGATACGCGCCAGGATGCTGGCCATGAATTGATTTTACGCCGCGTCATTGGACGACAGCTGCGATGAAAGCGGCTGAAGTGGCCAAACTGGCAAGGGGCCCGCGCAGCGCATTGCGCGCAAATAAATTAGACGTTGTACACGCGCTCGATATCAAACACTCCCGGAATGCGCTTGATTCCCGCAAGAATATGTTCGAGCTGCTTGCGGTCGCGAACGTCCAGACCGACATCGATCCGCGCGCGGATATCGACGCCGCCGCTCTCAAACGTGCGGATGTTCGCGCCTGAATCGCTGATGACGCTGGTAATCGCCGCCAGCATTCCCGGACGATCTTCAGTGAAGATTCGCAGCCGCACCGGGAACGTGGAATGCGTGCTGTGCGCCCACTCCACCGGAATGCGGCGCTCCGGTTCGTAAAGCAGATTTTGCACGTTGGGGCAGATCTTGCTGTGCACGGCGATACCGCGGCCGCGCGTGACGTAGCCGATAATGTCGTCGCCGGGAATGGGGTTGCAGCATTTCGAGCGGTAGACCATCAAGTCATCGTGGCCTCGCACGACGATGGTGGCCTCGTCCATCCCCAGCATGTGCTTGACGGTGGAGGTGAGCTTCGGCGGCTTCTCTTCCACCGTATCGCCGATCGGCTCGCCGGTGGCCTTCGCCAACACTTGCCGCGCCGACCATTTCCCGTAACCCAGCTCGGCATAGAGATCGTCGACGCGCGAACATCCGTATTCCGAGGCGACGCGATGCCAGTCTTCCTTGGAAATGTGTTTCAGATTCACGCCCGAGTGGCGCGCTTCTTTTTCCAGCAAGCGCCGGCCCACATCGGTGGCCTCTTCGCGCTCGTGCAGATGAATCCATTGGCGAATTTTCGTGCGCGCCCGAGACGTGTGCACCAGTGAGAGCCAGTCGCGCGAAGGCGTGTGCCCTTTTTGCGTGACCACCTCGACCACATCGCCGTTGGCCAGCACGTGGCGCAGCGGGACCATTTCGCCATTCACTTTCGCGCCCGCGCATTGGTGGCCGACTTCGGTGTGCACAGCGTAGGCGAAATCGATGGGCGTGGAACCGCGCGGCAGCACCACTACGCGCCCTTTCGGCGTGAATGTGTAGACCTCTTCGGGATACAAATCGACGCGGAGCGTGGAAAGAAATTCGCTGGGCTCCTGCATCTCCTGCACCCACTCGATCAGTTGCCTCATCCACACGATGCGTTGGTCGTCCGCCGTGGACACGCCATGCCCATCCTTGTATTTCCAGTGCGCCGCCACACCTTGTTCGGCGATGCGATGCATCTCCTGGGTGCGAATCTGCACTTCGAAGGGCTGCCCGGAATGAATCACGGTGGTGTGTAAAGACTGGTAGAGGTTGGGGCGGGGCATGGCGATGTAGTCTTTGAATCTTCCCGGAACCGGGCGCCAAATTTGATGGATAACGCCCAGCGCTGCATAACAATTCTTTACCGTGTCAGTGACCACCCGCACCGCCAGCAGATCGTAAACCTGGTCGAGCATTCGCTGCTGCTTCTGAATTTTCAGGTGCAGCGAAAAAAGACGCTTCACGCGCCCTTGCACTTCGGCGGGAATACCGCTTTCCACCATCTTTTCGCGAATCGTGTTCTGCACGTCTTCCAAAAACTTATCGAAACTTTTCTGCTTGGAAGCGACTTTCTTCTGCAGCCCGAGAAACGCTTCCGATTCCAGGTAACGGAACGACAAATCTTCCAGCTCGCCGCGAATCAAGCCCATGCCCAGCCGGTTGGCCACCGGAGCGTAAATATCGAGAGTTTCACGCGCGATGCGCTGCTGCTTCTCGCGGTCGAGATATTCGAGGGTGCGCATGTTGTGCAGCCGGTCCGCCAGCTTCACCATTACCACGCGCACATCGTTGACCATCGCCAGCAGCATCTTGCGGACGTTTTCCGCCTGGCGATCCTCCGGAGCGAGCAAATCGAGCTTGCTGATTTTCGTCACGCCTTCCACGAGCCGGGCGATATCGGGACCGAACTGTTCGGAAATGTTGGAGAGCGGAATTTTGGTGTCTTCCACCACGTCGTGCAGCAGCGCGGCGCAAATCGACGTGGCGTCCAACTTCATATCCGCCAGCAGATGCGCCACTTCCACGGGATGCGACAGGTAGGGCTCGCCCGAAAGCCGCAGCTGCGACTTATGCTGTTCGGCGGCGAAATCGTAAGCGCGGCGCAGCAGGTCCAGGTCGTCACCGGGCCGGTTGCGGTGCACCTTGTCCATCAGCTCGACGAAACGCAGATCGACGTTGCGTCGCGCTGCGATGCTGATGGCGGGGTTGTTGATGGCGCTCATCGGTGCCTCTATTGTAAGGCCGCCTTATTGTAAGTCGGAACCTGGGCGCCTGAGGGATTTCGTCGGTCTGCGCGTAACTGATGCGCGTGGCTTGCGATGCATTCACCCTTGCAGCCGCCGCCCGTCGCACATAAGCTTGGGCGCATGGGGAGTTATCAGTGTTCCGAAATATAGGCGGCAGCTCTGTACTCTGCGCGCTAGCCATTCTTGCGGGCGCTTTTCTTGTCCGCCAAAATCACAGCAAAAAACCGCCAGCCAAAGAATCGGCAGTCAGCGAGGGCGCGAACCTCTATAAACGGAACTGCGCCGTATGCCATGGCAATGACGGAACGGGCGGCGCTCCGCCGCGATCTTCTCGATTCACCGCGCCCGCGCCCGATCTGACTACTCTCGCAAAACGCCACGGCGGAAAATTTCCCGCTGACTACGTCGACGAGGTTCTGCGCAGCGGCGTGAAAATGCCCGATCACGGCCCCTCGGAAATGCCCGTTTGGGGCACCATTTTCAAGGCCACCACCAAATCGGACGAAGCCGAAGTAAACAAGCGTATTGCCGTGCTCACGGCTTATCTGCGATCCCTGCAAACAGAATAAACACGCGGGAAAGCAGAGGCATTTTCGTTGCGAACTGAGCGGCGTAAATACGGCGAACGAGGAAACTTACTTCGATTGTTCGAGGGCTTCGATCAGCGCAGGGACAATTTCGAAGAGGTCGCCGACGATTCCGTAGTCGGCAATTTCGAAGATCGGCGCGTTTTGGTCCTTATTGATGGCGGCGATGGTGCGCGCGGCTTTCATTCCCACCACGTGTTGAATCGCGCCGCTGATTCCCAGCGCCAAATATAATTTCGGCGCGACGGTTTGTCCCGAGCTGCCGATTTGACGGTCCATGGGCAGCCAACCTTCGTCGCAAATGGGACGCGACGCGCAAATTTCGCCGCCCAGCAGCTTGGCCAACTTTTCCGCCATGGCGATATTTTCGGGAGCTTTGATGCCGCGTCCGACGGAAACCAGAATCGGCGCCTGCGTCAAATCGACGGCTTGCTTGGCTTCGCGGAAACGTTCGAGCGGCTTGGTGCGAATCTGCTCGGGCCTTAGCTCCACGCTGACGGGCTTCACTGGCGCTTTGCCGCTCGCGTTTTTCGCCGCCAAATCGGCGCGGAACGCGCCGGCCTGAAAGGTGGCGATCCACGGCGGCTCGCCGGTAAAGACCACGTCTGCCGCGGTACGCCCCTGAAACATTTGCCGGACAAAAATCAGTTTCCCGTTTTCGTAGCGGTAGCCGATGCAATCGCCAATCATCCCTCTGCCCGCCTGGCCGGCGGAGCCCATCTGCATCGACGCGGCTAGCTTCGGCGCAAAGTCACGCACTTGATATGTGTGCGGCAACAGCACGAGATCGGGTTTCGCGCCTTCGATCACTTGACGCAGCGCGATTGAAAATCCGTCCGGCGTGTATTTTTCCAGCAGATCGTTTTCTACGAGCAGAACTTCATCGAGCTCGTACGCGGAAAGCTCGTCCGCGAGCGCCGCAACGCCTTTGCCGATCACTACGCCGGAAATCGAGCCCTTGGTCTGCTCCGCGATCTGCTGTGCCGCGGCGAGCGTCTCGAAGCTAACGCGATTCCACTGGGCGTCGTGCTGTTCGGTGATGAGAAGTATTTTCATGTCACATTTTCCGCCCGGCGACGATCCTTCGGTCGCGTTGATCCCTCAGGATGCCGACCCTCGTCGGGTCGTCACAGCACCCGCGCTTCGTGCCGCAGTTTTTCCAGCAACTTCGCGGCGGCCTCTTTCGGCGAGCCGGTGATGAACTCGGTCTTCTTGGTTTTCTGCGGCACGTAGATGCGCTCGATTCTTTCCGTGGGCGCATCCGGCACGCCTAGCGACCCGCGGTCCACCGTGGCGATCTCTTTTTTCTTCGCCGCCATGATGCCCTTCAGCGTGGCGTAGCGCGGCTTGTTGATGCCCGACTGAATGGTGAGCACGGCCGGCAGCGGCACCTCCACCCATTCGAACCAGCCAGCTTCCAATTCGCGCTTGAGTTTCATGCGCCCGTCGAGAACTTCGATGGCCATAATGATGGTGGCGTGCGGACGGCCAAGCAACTCCGCCAGCAGCACGCCGGTTTGGCCGAAGCCTTGGTCGTCGCTCTGCAATCCGGTCAGCACCAGATCGAAATTTTCGTTTTTGATTGCAGCGGCCAGCGATCGCGCCGAAGCCAGCGGATCGAGCTTGAAAAATTCCGCGTCGGATACGTGAATGCCGCGGTCCGCTCCCTTAGCCAGCGCTTCTTTGATGCTTTGCTTGGAGCGCTCTGGGCCCATGGAGATGGCGACGACTTCGCCGCCATGTTTTTCTTTCAGACGCAGCGCTTCTTCGAGAGCGTAGGCGTCCGGCTCGTTGGTTTCGAAGCTGATGTCCGATTCGCGAATCCAGGCGCCGGATTCGGAGATGGTGAGGGGCGCGTCCTTGGCGGGAACCTGCTTAACGCACACACCGATCTTCAATTCAGCCTCCCGGTCACCGGTAAACAGTAAATATCGGCGATTGTCACTCGCGTTTCAGTGACGCCGATCACTCTTCCCAGCGCTTGAAAATCAGCGACGCGTTGGTTCCGCCGAACCCAAACGAATTCGAGAGAGCGTAGCGCACCTCGGCTTTGCGCGCGGTGTTCGGTATGTAGTCCAAATCGCATGCGGGATCGGGATTTTCCTGGTTGATGGTCGGCGGCAAAATCTGGTCGCGCAATGCCAGCACGCTGATGCCCGCTTCCAAGCCGCCCGCGCCTCCCAGCAAGTGCCCGGTCATCGATTTCGTCGAGCTGATCGGCACGGTTTTCGCGCGCTCGCCGAACACGCGTTTAAGCGCTTCGGTTTCGACGGCGTCGCCAATCGGCGTGGATGTGCCGTGCGCGTTCACGTAGCTGATATCGCCGGACGTGATTTTCGCGTCCTTCAGCGCCGCGAGCGACACGCGATACCCGCCGTCGCCATGCTCCGCAGGCTGGGTGATGTGGTGCGCGTCGCCGGACATGCCGTAGCCGACGATCTCGGCCAAGATACTCGCGCCGCGCCGCTGCGCGTAGTCGAGCGACTCAAGAATCAGCATGCCCGAGCCTTCGCCGACGATGAAACCGTCTCGCTGCGCGTCAAATGGACGGCTGGCGCGCTGCGGTTCGTCGTTGCGCGTGGAAAGCGCGCGCATGGCCGCGAATCCTCCAACGCCCATCGGGGTGATGGCCGCTTCCGACCCGCCCGCAAGCATCACTTCCGCGTCGCAGCGCTGGATGATCTTGAATGCATCGCCTACGGCGTGAGCAGATGCCGAACATGCCGTAGCCGTCGCGGAGTTCGGTCCCTTCGCGCCGTAGCGGATGGACACGTTTCCAGCCGCCAGATTCACAATCGCCGCGGGAATGAAAAAGGGAGAAATCTTGCCGGGACCACCGTGCAGATATTTCGAGTGCTCGCGCTCGATCACGTCGAATCCGCCGATGCCCGAGCCGATGTAGACGCCCGTCGCGGTAGCTATGTCCGGACCGATCACCAACCCGGACATGCGCATTGCAAAGTCCGTGGCCGCAAGCGACAACTGGATGAAGCGGGCCATTTTTTTCAGTTCTTTTTTGTCGATCCACTGCAGCGGATCGAAGCCCTTCACTTCTCCGGCAATGCGGCAATCGAATCCGGTCGCGTCGAAGTGCGTGATCGGGCCAATGCCGCTTTTGCCGGCGAGCAAACTGGCCCACACTTCTTCGGTTCCAATGCCGCATCCGCAGACCAGTCCTACGCCCGTTACGACCACTCGGCGGCTCAAAGAATGCTTCTCCTGATTTCGGGATGGACGGCCCGCCACGGCGGGCAGGCCCGCCTGCCGACTGGCAGGCTCAAGGAACTACTTGCTTGCCTTGGCGTGCTTATCGATGTACTCGATCGCGTCCTTCACCGTGGCGATCTTTTCGGCATCCTCATCTGGAATCTCGATGCCAAACGCTTCCTCGAATGCCATGACCAGCTCGACCGTGTCGAGCGAGTCGGCGCCGAGATCGTCCACGAACGAAGCGCTGGGAGTCACTTCGCCTGCATCCACACCGAGCTGTTCGACAATAATCTGCTTCACGCGTTCTTCGACGCTGGCCATGCTTGTTCTTCCTCCGGTATCTCTGCCTGACGCCCTGATTAACCCTGCCCATTCTATTCGCCGCGTGCACCGCGGTCAACCTTTGCTGCGCGCTTACGGCGCATTTCGGCGTTTATCTTTTCGCATTAACCGGTAATTGGCGGGCGTTGCCAGCGCGCTCGCAAAAACGCCGTCGCAACTTAGCCCATCCGCATTCCGCCGTTCACGTCCAGCACATGCCCGGTGATGTAGCCCGCCTCATCGCTTGCTAGAAACACGATGGCCGCGGCAATGTCGCGAGCCGCGCCAAAGCGCCCCAGCGGAATCATCGACTTCATCTTATCCTTCAGTTCTTGCGGCAGCGGATCGGTCATCGGCGTCTCGATGAATCCCGGCGCGACGGCATTCACCGTGATTCCGCGCGACGCCACTTCCACCGCGACCGCGCGCGTCAAGCCGATCAGTCCCGCTTTTGACGCGACGTAATTCGCCTGCCCCGCGTTGCCGGTTTCAGCTACGATCGAAGTGATATTGATGATCCGTCCCGAGCGCTGCCGGATCATGCCAGACAGCGCCTGTTGAATGCACAAGTGCGCGCCGGTCAGATTGGTGCGCAGCACCGCTTCCCAATCCTCCAGTTTCATCCGCAGCTCCAGCATGTCTTTGGTGATCGCCGCGTTGTTTACCAGAATATCGATGCGCTCGAAATTCTCGAGCACGTTCTTAAAGCCGTTTTTCACGCTGGCTGCGTCGGAAACGTCCATCGGAACCGCCAGCGCTTGCCCGCCGGCTTGCTTGATATCGGCCGCGAGCACGGCCAGCTTATCGACCGTTCGCGCCGTGGCCGCGACTTTCGCGCCCGCTTCGGCCAGCGCCAGCGAAATGGCTCGTCCAATCCCTTGAGACGCGCCGGTAACCAGAGCAACTTTATCTTTAAGTGAAAACATGGCAGTCGAAACTATCGCAGGACTTCGAGATGCGCAATACAGAATGATTGGGAAACGCAGCAGCGCGACGCGAACACGTCACGCTTCGGATTTTTCCGCGCGCGCCATGCCGATCTTGTCCATGGTCGCTTGCAGGCTGGTGGAGTCCTCCGCTTGGAAACACCGCACCGAGCGGTCGATCTGCCGCAGCAAGCCGGTGAGCACTTTGCCAGGGCCCACTTCGACGAACACGCCGGCGCCGGTGTCGATCATTTCGCGCACAGACTCCACCCAGCGTACTGGCGCGGTCACTTGCCGGATCAGGGCGTCGCGCGCTTCTTCACCGGCGGTGATTGCTTCCGCGTCAACGTTGGTGATCACCGGAAACCGCAAAGCGCCGAAAGCGGCCGCGCGCAGCTCCGGTTCCAACCGCCGCCGCGCAGGCTCCATTAGCGCGCAATGAAACGGTGCGGAAACAGGCAGCATTACCGCACGCTTGGCGCCCGCTTGCGACGCGATCTCCACGGCGCGCTTCACCGCCGCAGCCGATCCCGAAATGGCGATCTGCTCGGGTGAATTCACGTTGGCCGGCGATACCACTTCCTTCTCGGCCGCTTTCCTGCAAATTTCCGCCACGTCTGACGGCGACAAGCCCATAATTGCGGCCATCGCGCCTTCGCCTGCAGGTACCGCTTCTTGCATATACTGCCCGCGCGCGCGCACCAGCTTCACCGCAGTCGAAAATTCCAGGCTTCCTGCCGCCACCATCGCCGAATATTCGCCCAGGCTGTGACCCGCCGCGAAATCCGGGAGGATTCCGCGCTTTTCCAGCGCGCGAAACGCCGCGATGGAAACCGTCAGAATCGCAGGTTGCGTATTCTCCGTGAGCTTCAGCTCTTCTTCGGATCCCTCGAAACACAATTTGGAGATTGAAAATCCCAGCACTGCATCTGCTTCGTCGAATACGGCGCGTGATTCCGGAAACTTCTCCGCCAGATCGCGGCCCATGCCGGGATATTGCGAGGCTTGCCCGGGAAATAAAAATGCCAACTTGCTCATGAAGTTCGTGGCAACCGCTGCTCAGCCGCGGGCGGATAGTGCGGCGACAGCGGAAAGCTCCTGTTCGATTTTTTCGTTCACGCGCGAGCGACAGAGCTCGGAGGCCACCCGCATGGCGTTCTTCACCGCGTAGGCGTTGGACCGGCCGTGCCCGATAATGGTGATCCCGCGAATGCCCAGCAGCGGTGCTCCGCCATATTCGGAGTAATCGGTACGGCGGCGCAGCGCGTCAAAGGCACGCTTCGAGAGCGCGTAGCCGATCTGTGACCGCAAGCTGCTTTTGATGGCCTTCTTTAGCATTCCGCCGATATGCTCCGACAAACCCTCACTCAATTTCAGGGCGATGTTGCCGATAAACCCGTCGCAAACGATCACGTCCACGTTGCCGCGGAAGAGATCGCGTCCTTCGACGTTCCCCAAGAAGTTCAGCTGCGACTGCTTGATGCGCCCCGCTGCCTCGCGCGTCAGCTCGTTACCCTTGGTTTCTTCCTCGCCAATCGAAAGCAGCGCGATGCGCGGCCTCTTCACGCCCCAAATCGCCCGGTAGTATATGTCGCCCATTACGGCGAACTGCTCCAGATGCTCGGGCTTCGAGTCGACGTTGGCGCCCACGTCGAGCACGATCGAAACTTTATCCTTGGCGTTCGGAAACGCCCACGCCAGCGCCGGCCGGTCCACCGACGGCAAAGTGCCAATCACAAATCTCGATACGGTCATCACCGCGCCGGTATTGCCGGCGCTTACCAACGCGTCGGCCTTGCCATCACGCACCAGCCGCGCCGCCACATGTAGCGAGCTGTCCTTCTTGCGGCGGAACGCGTGCGATGGCGAATCCGTCATGGAAACGACTTCCGCTGCCGGGACGATCTCGATCGGCAGCCCCTGGTGCCGGTGCCGCGCCAACTCCTGCGTCAGCTTCGATTCGATCCCGACTAGCTGCACCGCTACGCCGTACTCACGAGCCGCCAGAATGGCGCCTTCGACTTCCGCGCGAGGGGCATGATCACCCCCCATGGCATCCAGGGCAATAGTAGTCATGGAAAACTCACCCGGGTTCTCGGCCCAAACCCGGCAGGCGAGGAGAACTTAGGCCGACTTGGCCCCAGTGTCAATCACTTCGCGTCCATTGTAGTAACCGCACTTCGGGCAGGCGCGATGGGGCAGCTTCTTTTCGTGGCAGTGCGAGCAGTCCGCCAGAGACAACGGCTTCAGATGGTCGTGAGCGCGGCGCGTGGAAGTGCGCCGCTTTGAGTGACGTCGCTTAGGATTCGGCATTCGATCTCCTCATGGCAGGCCGCTACTCAAAGCGTCCCTGCCGGAAACTAGTAGTGTAGCGTTTTATTGCTTTTTGAACCAGTCCTGCTTCAGACGGGCAAGTGGCGCAAGCCGGGGGTCGGAACCATTCTTCTCGCAGCGGCACTCCTCGTTGTTGAGGTTGGCGCCGCAGTGGGGGCATAGCCCACGACAATCGCTCGAGCAGATCACTTTCATTGGCAGCGACAGATTCACCTGCTCGGCCAGCACGTCCGCCAAGAAAAGGCCGTCGCCCTCGAAAAAGCCGATCTCGGTGTCATCCAGGTTCAGATGAAACTCATCCTCGCGAGTGATTGACGTCATTGGCCGGTAGAAAAGATCGAAATCCTTGCTGATTTCCTCGACCACAGTGTCCAGGCACCGCGCGCACACCAAATCCACCCGCGTGTGCAGGTTCCCGAAAATCCGGATCTGCCCGTCCAAAAGTTCGGCTGTGGCGCGCACTTCCAACGGCTCGACCTGCCGGAACTCGCCCGAATGAAAATCCAGCGTGCCCGGGGCGTAACTCTTCCGGATGCGTGTCTTGCGGAGAGCGAGTTCGTTGACATGTAAGAACATAAAAGTGTGCTTTTGTAGCCTGAAATCCCATTATAGGTCCAGACGAAGCGATGTCAAGGAACGCTCCCGCAAACTCGCTGCGCTGATACCTAAACGAAAATAAGTCCTTGCGCTCAGATTTTCCCTGCTAACGGCGCGCCGATCAACTCCTGGTACTGCCGCAGCAAAAAGTGGTCCGTCATGCCGGCGAGATAGTCGCAGACGACGCGGTGCAGCGGCTCCCTCTTTGCGTGTGCGGCATAGTTCGGCGGCATTCGCCCGGGATTCTCCAAAAACAGGGTGAACATCGCGTCCAGCTCGGCCACCGAGCGCTCCCGCTCGTCCGAAATCGCCACGTTCGAATACAGCCGCTCGTTGAGGAAATGCTTCAGGCTAGCCGCCGCCCGCTGCGCATCCGGCGAAAAACTCGCCAGCCGCTTGGCCTGGCGCCGCACGTCCTCGACCGTCCCTACGCCGCTCCTCTCGATCTGCCGCTGGGTGTTCTCGATCAGATCCGTCGCCAGGTAATCCAGCACCCGCTTGAGCGCCTCGTTCAGCTTCAACTGCCGCCGCCCCTTCGGGTGCTGCCGCTCCACCTCGGCGAACGCCGCGTCGAAAACCGGGACGTTCGCGCGTAATTCGCCAAGGTCCACCAGACGCGCCTCGAATCCGTCGTCCAGATCGGCAGTGTCGTACGCGATCTCGTCCACCAAATCGATCAGCTGCGCCTCGATTGGCGGCCGCTCGTCCAACAAATACTCCGCCAGCGCCGGGAATTCCGCCGCCGAATAATCGCGCGAGTGTTTGACGATTCCCTCGCGCACCTCAAACGTCAGATTCAGCCCCGGGAAATCCAGGTAGCGCTGCTCGAATTGCTCGACGATCCGCAGCGCATGCAGGTTGTGATCGAACCGCTCGCCGAATTCGCGCATGCGCCGGTCCAGCTGATGCTCGCCGGCGTGTCCAAAAGGCGGATGCCCGATGTCGTGAACCAGCGCCAGCGCCTCGGCCAGCTCGGCGTTGAGCGAAAGCGCGCCGGCCACCGTCCGCGCGATCTGCGTCACTTCCAGCGTATGGGTGAGCCGGTTGCGGAAATGGTCGGAAAAGCGAGTGGTGAAAACCTGCGTCTTCGCTTCCAGCCGGCGGAACGCCCGCGCGTGGATCACCCGGTCGCGATCGCGCGCGTAATCCGTGCGATAGGGATGCGGCTTTTCGGGATAACGCCGGCCGCGCGACTGGCGGACGTCCATGGCGTAGGGAGCGAGCGGCACCGCGCCATTTTAGTGCAAGCAAAGGCGCGGAGCTACTGCGTAGACGACTCGGTAAACTTTAGGACTTGGACGCGGGAAGCAGCGCCAGCGCCTCATCGGCCTGATCGGCAATGGGCGTGTCGGGATACTCGGATTTGATCTGGCCATACAACTTGGCGGCTTGCGAAGGATTCTGTGCGCTATAAGAATTCGCCAGCGCCAGCATCGCCTCTGGCTTGGGAACCAAAATCGAGGGCTTCGCGATCAGCTCCTGATAGAGCTTAATCGCTTCGTCGTTCTTGCCGCTCCGCGCGTCAATTCCGGCCAGCTCGTATTTCGCCATGGCCACAACTTCGGTGTCTTTGCTGGCCGTCAGGCCGTTCAGCCACTTTTCCGCGGCTGGCACGTCATTCAACTTCTCATCGCTCAACGCAGCGTAATAGGCCGCCAGTTGCCCGGAGCGCGTTCTCTGATAGTGAGTCGCTACCTTCGAAAATGCCTGTTCGGCCGCCGTAAACTTCTGGCTGTCGCTTGCGTACGTCAACTGCCCCGGCGCCTGCGCGCCGCCGACCTGCGCCTGATAGATCGCCATCGCGCTGTTAAATCCAGCTTCGGCGCCGGCGGATTGCCGCTGCGTGTACGCTCGCCAGCCATAGAATCCAGCCGCGACCGCCAGCGCCAGCACCACCAAGAAAATCGTGAGCGTCTGATGCGAAAGCAGCGCTTCCGCGCCATGCGCGAGCGTATCGCGCACTTCGTCTTTCTTCAATTCCTTGCGCGAAATATGCTGTGCCAAAACCACACCTCAAGGGGAGCTTACAGAACAAAATGGTATCACAGTCACGCGCGCAGACGTACCTTTCGTCGCGCGCACCCCGATGGTTTGCGCGCCTGCGTGGACGAGCGGAGACACCAGAGCCGGATCAAATCCCGGACTCCGGCGTTTGCAAACAACCGCTGCCCTTATACCTTGTTGACGTTCTCAGCTTGAAAGCCCTTGGGGCCTTGCTTCACTTCAAACTCAACAAGCTGCCCCTCGTTCAGCGATTTGTATCCATCCATTTCAATAGCGGAAAAATGGACGAACACATCCTCCCCGGATTGCCGCTGAATAAAGCCGTACCCCTTCGATGCATTGAACCACTTCACCACACCCTGTTCTCGAGCCAACGTAGCCACTCCTCTTTCAGTGATGTCCCGATTCGGCCTCCACATCGCCGCAAATCCTGCTGCCCGTACGCACACACCGCACGTTCGCGCCTTACTGCGGTACGCAGGACCGCCTCGGCGGCGGGATTTTTGCACAAAGTGTTTTTGCTGTCCAGCCCAGGAAGAGGAAAAAATGACCATCAGAAACGGGCGACTGGGCCGAAATTTTGTGCGGTTGTTTTCGGTAAAAACTAGTGGGATTGCGCTCGCGAGTTGCCGTTGTCGCAACCGCGATTCGGCAGATTCTTGGCCATCACCAAATCCGTGCCGCCGCCGGGGGCGCGCTGGATGGTGAATTCGTCGGTGAAAGCGCGCATCAGAAAGAGGCCGCGTCCCGACG
>Ga0307372_10007145_pt1 | contig 16105 bp, 11 predicted proteins | sample OX1MG_FD_202533 | JGI IMG/M metagenome (GOLD analysis project Ga0307372, IMG submission 202533) | Soil microbial communities from Risofladan, Vaasa, Finland - OX-1 | ecosystem: Environmental > Terrestrial > Soil > Coastal area > Acid sulfate soil | place: Finland: Risofladan, Vaasa | collected... | reverse complement strand
CTCCTCGGTGAGTCCGTTGGCCCGGCATCCTCCCTCGAAGTCCGCGCGTAGCGCCTCCATGGCCTGGCCGGAGCGGCTGCTGGACATCGCCCGCCGGAGCCGATCGGCTCCAGCGGGGGTGAAGCCCGCCACCTCGGTCGCGATCTCGATGATCTGTTCCTGGTAGAGTACGATGCCCAGCGTGTCGCGGAGGATCGGCTCCAGAAGCGGGTGAGGATAGATGACTGGCTCCAGGCCCTGGCGCCGACGCAAATAGGGATGAACCATGTTACCCATGATCGGGCCAGGACGGACGATCGCCACCTGGACTACGATATCGTTGAACTGGCGAGGCTGATGCTTGTAGACCATTTGCTCCTGGGCCCGGCTCTCCACCTGGAAGCAGCCGATCGTATCGCCTTTCCGAAGCATGGCGTAGATTTTGGGATCGTCGAGCGGTAGGTCTTCCTGGGCCGGCATGTCACCGCCTGCCGCCCGGATCAGGTTCCCCGCCTCGCTGATCAGGGCCAGCATTCCCAGGCCCAGCAGATCGATCTTGATCAGCCCGGCGTCCTCCACATCATCCTTGTTCCACTGCACCACCACCCTGCCCGGCATGGTGGCGCGTTCCAGCGGCACCAACTCCATCAGGGGGCGTGAGGTGATGATCATCCCGCCCACATGAATGGAGAGATGGCGCGGACAACCGTCCAGGGCATCGGCCAGGCGGATCAAGGTAGCCCAGGGACGGCTCTCCCGCTGCTCGGGCGCCAGGCCCAGGCGGTCGATGGCGGCATGTGCATCCTCGATCGACCACCCGTCTACCCCCTTGGCCAGGCGGTCGATCAGCGGCACCGGGAATCCGAGTACCCGCCCAAGATCGCGGAGGGCGGAGCGGGGCCGGAAGGTCACCACGTTGCAGACCATGGCTGTATGGGCCTCGCCATATTGCTCGTAGACATAGTGGATCACCGCCTCGCGGCGATCGTTCTGGATATCGAGATCAATATCGGGCATACTGGTCCGCCCTTCGTGCAAGAAGCGATCGAACAGAAGGTGATGAGCCAGGGGATCGACGGGGGTGATCCCCAGACAATAGACTGCCAGGGAGTCGGCGGCCGAGCCTCGGCCCTGGCAGAGAATCCCCTTCTCGCGGGCGAAGCGGACGATGTCGTGGACGATCAGGAAGTATTCGGCCAGACCAGTCCGTTCGATCACCCCCAGTTCATAGATCAGCCGATCGAGGGCGGCCTTGGGGAGGCCGGCGTAGCGCCGCCGTAAACCTGAGAGGCAGAGATCGCGGAGATGATCCATCGGAGTGGTACCGGGAGGGACGGGGAAGGGAGGGAGCCGCGCGTGGCTAAAATCGAGCGAGACGGCGCAGCGCCCGGCAATCAGGGCCGTGTTGGCGAGCGCCTCCGGGTACTCGGGAAACAGCACGGCCATCTCGGCCGCGGACTTCAAGGCGTACTCGGCGTTGCGTCGCCGGGCCGGATGGGGCTGATTCACGGTTAGACGTTCGCGGATACAGACCAGGGAGTCCTGAAGGTCGGCTTCCCCTGGATGGGCATAATGGACATCGTTGGTCGCCACCATCCCCAGCCCCAATTCGTTCGCCAGGTTGCGTAGACCGGCCAGGAGCGCGTTCTCGCCCTCGATGAAGTGTCGTTGCAACTCGATCCAGAAGCCCTCCGGACCGAACAAGGTTCCCAGCCGGTGGGCCAGGGCGCGGGCGCCCTCCGGGTCTCCGGCTCGGAGGAGACGCGGCACCCCTCCCTCGGGGCAACCGGAGAACGCGATCAGTCCTTCGGTATGCCGCTCCAGAACCGAGAATGGAAGGTGAGGCCGGCGTTTGCGGCCGGCCAGTCCGGCGAGGCTGATCAGACGTGAGAGGTTGTGATACCCCGCCTGTACACGGGCCAGAAGCAGGAGATGCGAGCCATCCTCCAGGGTAAGCTCGGCCCCCAGTACCGGGCGGACTCCCGCCTCGCGGCAGGCGAGGTCGAAGCGCACGACCCCATGGAGGCCGTTATGATCGGTGATCGCGAGGGCGGTCAACCCAAGCTCGGCAGCCCGTTTGGCCAGCGCGCGGGGGGAGGATGCTCCGTCGAGCAGGCTGAAGTGGGAGTGACAATGGAGTTCGGCGTACCGAGGCGCCTCCTGTATATTCGTACACATGTTCTATTAATGGGGGAATGATCATGGGGTTGTCAAGGGGGATACTGATGTGAGGTAAAGCTGTTTTGGTGGCAGGGAGTTGGCGTATGCCGCCACTTACTGGCCCAGGGGCTCCATATTCCCGGTCACAATCCCTGGCGGAGGGATCGTAGCCGTACCGAGCCCGGCGCCGCGCGGCAACTCGGCGATCGGAATATGGCACAGGACTCCGTGGCCGGGACCGACCATCTGGAAGGGCGGAAACACCTGGTCGCAGATCGGGCCGATGTGCCGGTGGCACCGGCCCTTGAAGGGGCAGCCCTGACCGTCAAGCACCTCGGTCTTGGTTTCACTGTAGAGCGCTAGATGGGCGGTCGGCGCGTCGGGGTCGGGGACAGGCACGGAGGAGAGGAGTAATTCGGTGTAGGGGTGGTTGGGGCCGCTATATACCTGATCGGCGGTTCCGGTTTCCGCGATGTAGCCCTTATACAGCACCACCACTCTATCGGCAAGGTATTGCACCACCTGCAAGTCGTGGGAGATGAAGAGATACGCGGTCCCCCAACGAGTTTGTAGCTCCCGCAGCAGGTTGAGCACGGTGGCCTGCACGGAGACATCCAGCCCCGAGACCGGTTCGTCGCAGATCACCAGTTTGGTCCGGGTGGCGAAGGCACGGGCAATCGCCACTCGCTGCTTTTCTCCCCCGCTCAGCTGGCTGGGGAAGCGATCCATGTAGCGCTCATCGAGGTTGACCGCGCGCAAGAGATCCCGCGCCGCCGCCTCCGCGTCTCGTTTGCCCAAGCGTTCGAGCAGGCGGATGGGGCGGACCAGGATGGTGCGAATGGTGTGGCGGGGATTGAGCGACATGTCGGGATTCTGGAACACCATCTGCAAATCGCGCAGCGTGTCCTTGCCGCGCCGATCGAGCCTGAGCGGCAAATCTCGGCTGCCAAAGGTCATGGTGCCCTCGTCGGCCACGGTGAGGCCGAGCACGCAGCGAGCCAGGGTGGTTTTCCCGCTCCCGCTTTCCCCCACCAGGCCAATGGTCTCTCCCTGGGCCAGTTGGAGGTTAACCGCGCTCAATACTCTCGCGTTATGCCGGCTCGCTCCCTTGAACAGGCCGCCGGCCGAGCCCTGAGGGAACGTTTTGGCGATCCCATGCACCTCAAGAAGGGCCGGCGCGGCTGACCCCGGCATCGATTCGGTCTCCAACTGATTCGCGTGAACGGTGGCCTGTATTCTGGCCTGGTTCGCGACCAGGTGGCGCCAGTGAAGGCAGCGGGTGGCGTGCCCGTCCTCCTCCTTGAGTTCGGGCCGGATCACCGTGCAGTCGGCTTCGGCGTACGGGCAACGGGGCTCGAACACGCAGGCCGGCGGCAGGTTGGTGAGGCTGGGGAGGCGGCCGGGAATGGGGATCAGCGGTCGGCGGGATTGGCCGCTCCCGCGTGCCGGGAGGCAGTCGATCAAGCCGCGCGTATAGGGGTGCCTCGGACCATGGAACAGGTCGCGGAGGCTTGAGTGCTCAACCATCTCCCCGGCATAGAATACGGCGACGCGGTCGGCGATGCGGGTGATCACCGCCAGATCATGGGCAATAAAGATGAGGGCGGTATTGAATTCCTGCCGCAGTTCCTCCAGCAACTCCAGCACCGCTGCCTGAGTAGTCACGTCGAGCGCCGTGGTCGGCTCATCAAGGAGGAGAAGATCCGGTTCGGTGGCCAGGGCCATGGCGATCACCACCCGCTGCTGCATGCCGCCGCTGGCCTGATGGGGGTAGAGACGGGCGACTCGGCCCGGATCGTTAATCCGGACCCGCTCCAGCATCTCCACCGCCCGCCGCCGTGCTTCCTCCTCACCAATCCCGCGATGAGTCGTGAACACCTCGGCGATCTGCTTGCCCAGGGGAATCGACGGGTTGAGCGCCGCCTGCGGCTGCTGGTAGACCATGGCCAGGCGATCCCCGCGGAGGGCGCGCATCTCCTTGTCCGATGCTCGTGAGAGGTCATGGCCGCGGAAGAGAATGCTGCCTTTGTCGATTCTCCCGTTTGAGCCCAGGTAGCGCATGATTGCCCAGGCCAGCGTACTTTTCCCGGAGCCGCTCTCGCCGATGATCCCGAGCGCCTCTCCCGCTTGCAGGGTAAACGAGATATCACGGAGGGCCGGGATCGCGGCCTTCCCTTGCCGATACGAGACGCTGAGATGCCTCACCTCAAGGAGTGGCGCCTCGTTCATGATCCGGTGGCCGGGATTGTCGATGTCTCCGGCACCGACCGCGTCTGAGCCGGGGCATCATCTCCCCGTTGCTCCAGGGAGAGCATCAGTTGCTTGACTCCATCGGACACCAGATTGACTCCGATTACCAGGGTAGAGATCGCGAGGGCGGGGAATATCACCATCCAGGGGGAGACCGAGGCGTAGTTCTGTGCCTCGCTCACCATCACGCCCCAGTCCGGGGTAGGCGGCTGCACCCCGACCCCGAGAAAGCCGAGCGAGGCGATCAGGAAGATCGCGTACCCAAGACGGATTGAACCCTCCACGGCCAGGACGCCGAGCAGATTGGGGAGTAACTCCCGGAGCATGATTGCCGGCCCGCGTTCGCCGCGCAACCTGGCGGCGGCGATGAACTCCCGGTCGGCGAGCGGCAGCACGGCGCTTCGGACCACGCGAGCTACCAGGGGAGTGAAGACGATCACGGTCGAGGCGAATAGCCCCAGATCGCCGGGCCCGAACATGGCGAGGATCAGGAGGGCGAGGAGGACAGCCGGGAGGGCCATGGCGGCGTCCGCGATCCGCATCAGTACCTCGTCCACCACGCCGCCATAGTAGCCGCTGACCAGGGCCACGATGGTGCCGCAGCTTAGTGCCGCGAGCGTGGAGATGCCGGCGAGCACCAATACGGATCGGCTGCCGAACATGACTCGGCTGAGAATGTCGCGGCCGTGATCGTCGGTGCCGAACCAGTGGGCCCCCGAGGGAGCCGCCTGGATATCCTGCAAGTGGAAGCTGCCCTTGATCGGGTCATAGGGAGCGATGAGCGGGGCGAATATGGCGATAAATACCCAGGCGATCACCAGAAAAGCGCCGAAGGCGGCCAGCGGCTGCGCCTGAATCTGCCCCAGCCAGAACCTGGCGCGACGATGCCGAGCCCGGCGACCCGCGGAGCGCGCGGTTGGCGGCCGGTCAGCGCTCACGCGCTTCATTCTCCGACCCCAAGGTAGGGATCGAGCGCGGATTCAGAAAACATCTCAGGAAAACCGGACGCGGGGATTGAGCACGACATAGAGGACGTCCGCCAAGAGATTCGAGAGGGAGAAGATCAGAGCGATCACCAGGGTAATGTCCTGGAGGAGCGGTATGTCTCGCTGTTGAACTGCCTGGAGCAGCAACCGGCCCAGGCCGGGATAGCCATACAGACTTTCGGTGACCACGATCCCGCCCAGGAGCCAGCCCACGTTCGAGGCGATGATCGTGATCGAGGGCAGCAGAGCGTTGCGGAGCGCGTGCCGCAGTACCACCGAGCGGTAGCGGACCCCTTTGAGGACGGCGGTACGTACGTAATCGGTCTCCATGACGTCGATCACGTTGGTACGGGTCATCCGGCCAATATAGGCGAGGAGGACCAGGGACAGGGTTATTACCGGCATGATAAATGATTGCACCAGAGGCCAGAAGCCAATGCTGGTATCGAGGGTGTTGGTGGCGGGAAGCCAATGCAGCCAGGTGGCGAAGATCGCCACCAGGAAGGTACCGGTCACGAATTCCGGTTGCGCCACTCCGGCCAGGGTGACGAGCGAGATCACGGTATCAGGCCAGCGATTCTTGTTGAGGCCGGCCAGGATGCCGAGAACCAGGGATACTGGAACCGTGAAGAGGAAGGCGGCGCCCGCCAGGATGGCGGAGTTCCCCAGCTTGTTGAGGACGAGCGGTCCCGCCGGCTGCTGAAAAATCAAGGAGTTGCCGAAATCGCCGTGCAAGATGCCGCCAAGCCAGGAGAAATAGCGCAAAACCGCCGGCTGATCGAGGCCAAGCTGCTGCCGGAGCGCCTTGAGCGCGTCCGGGGTCGCGGACTGACCGAGAATGGCCTGCGCCGTATCACCCGGCAGGATGCTGGTGACCGCGAACACGATGATGGATACCAGCAGCAGAACCAGAAGAATCAGCAGGCTTCGCCTAAGTAGGAATCGACCCATTCATGCCACCCAACCTGGTACCTGCCTGGTTCTCGTATCTTGAAGCCCCGCCGTTTACGCCGGGGCTTACAACGGGGCTCCCCGGCCTTACCGACCAGGGAGCCCCGTTGCATAACCTCACCTGCTGACTACGAGAGCCAGACGCTCTTGTAATACTGGAATGTGTTGGACATGGGCTGATAACCCTGAACGTTGTTCCTGTACGGGAACACGAAGGTGGTGAAGATGGGAATGATTGACGGGCCATCGTCACTGATCAACTGCTCGATCTGCTTGTAGAGCGACTTCCGTTTCCCCGTGTTGAGTTCGGAGGAGGAGGCGGCGATCAGGGAGTCCAGCTTCTTATTGCTGTAGTGCGCTTCGTTGTAGGGCTGGCCGGTCACGTACAACTGCTGCAGCAGTTGGCTGACCACGGGACGGGCACCCCATGAGGTGATGCCAAGGGGGACGGTGAGCCAGTCGGTATTGAAGTAGGCGCCGCCGCCGTCCAGGACGATGTTGATCGTAATGTTCGCGTCGGCGGCTAACTGCTGGTAGGCTACCGCGAAATCTGAGCCGCCGTAGGCGACCTGGGTGGTAAGGGTCACGGTTAAGCCTTTGGGATAGCCGGCCTGCGCCAGCAGCGCCTTGGCCCTCGCTACGTCCCGCTTCCGCGTCCCGATGTTCGTGAACCACTCCCCGTAGGCAGGAGCGATCGGATGATCGTCCCCGATCGTACCGACTCCGCGGAGTACTGCCACATTGATCGCGTCGCGGTCGGTGACCAGCTTAAAGGCCATGCGGACGCGCGGATCGCTAAAGGGCTTCTTATCGGAACGCATGCGGAGGTTATTGAAGCCAGTGGTGCCGATCGCCGCCGCCGTAATCCCAGGCACGTTCATCACGGACTCAGCCTGGGTGGGCGTGAGGTTCGTCATGGCGTCTACCGTACCGGACTTCAAGGCCGCGATCGAGGTTGAAATGTTGGGAAGGAAGACCAGCTTTATGGCGTCCAGGTAGGGAAAGCCGCTCTGGAAGTAATTGGGATTGCGGACCAGCAAGGCATGATCCGCCGGCACGTATTCCTTGAGCATGAAGGGACCGGTGCCCGAAGGCTTGGTGGTGAAACTGCCGGAAAAATTGTTTTCGAGGATGCACATATGATAGTCGGCGAAGTTCACCGGGAAATCGGGATTGGGAGCCTTGAGGGTAAACTGGACCGTATAATCGTCCAGCTTCTGCATTTTGCTGATCCCCTGGAAGAGATTGGCAACCGGCGAGCCTGTCTTGGGATTCAGGGTTCGCTGCACCGTATAGAGCACGTCGTCGGCGGTGAACGGCTTGCCGCTGTGAAACTTGGCGTTCTTCACCAGGGGGAAGGTCCAGGTCAGTCCATCGGCCGAGGTGGTCCATTTGGTGGCAAGGTCTGGATAGGGGATCAGATTATGATCGAGGCGGACCAGGAAGTTATAGATATTGTCGCCTACGAGAATGGTCGCCACATCCCCGATCAAGGCAGGATCCAGCGGCGTGGTGGGAGGAACCACCGCTACTCGTAAGGTGCCGCCCCGGCGGGGTGACAGCGCGGTCGCGCGGGTGCCGGCGGCCTGGACTGGGCTGGTATTGTGAAGGATGAGGCCGAGCGCGGAGATAGTCATGCCCGCCGCGATACCCTTCCTCGCGAAGTCTCGGCGCGTCAGCCGCCCCTGACGTAGGTCGGCGAGTAGGACCTTGATCTCTTCATCCATTTTTGACGTCTCCAGTTTGTACACAGTGCGCAGCTTCCCGCGCCGCCGCGAACCTATCGGGCTGGACAGGCGGGTTAGGCTGACCGTAGCACGCACGTCCTTACGGTGTCAACCAAGATAGCATCGAAGATCCGGCACCCTGTCATCCTGGGTATAATCGGGAACGTCATCTATCGTGAATGGGTGATGTGGGTGAGCGTGAGGTGAGGGAAAGTCGGATGGGGCGGGGAATCCTGGAACGGTTGGCATCGGGCGTGGTGCTGGGCGACGGAGGCTACCTTCTGGAGCTGGAGAAACGCGGGTACGTGCGGCCCGGCCCTTTTACGCCCGAAGTGGTGATCGAGCGCCCTGAGGCACTGCTCGAGTTGCACCGGGAGTTTTTGCACGCGGGGGCCGAGGTGCTGCAGGCGCTCACCTTCTACGCCAGCGAGGATAAGCTGGCCACGGTCGGCCTTTCGGGCAAGGTGGACGATATCAACCGGCAAGCGGTAAAGCTTGCGCGGCAGGCGGCTTCCGAGGGCGATGCCCTGGTGGCTGGCGACCTTAGCCTGACCTGGGCCTATGACGGCGCCGATGCCGGCTCCATGGCGCGCACCCGTGATCTCCTGGCCCGCCAGGTCGCGGTCCAGATGGAGATAGGGGTGGACATGTTCATCTGCGAAACCTATATCTGGCTGGGCGAGGCGCTGATTGCTCTGGAGTGCGCCAGGGAGGCCGGGGTACCGGTGATGGTGACCATGGGCTTCGAGGATGATCCAGTGTCGCGCGAGGGTTACTCGCCGGCCGAATGCGCTCGGCGGCTGGAGGCGGCAGGGGCGGACATCGTGGGGATCAATTGCCTGCGAAATCCGGCGCACACCCTGCCGCTGATGGCGGAAGTATGCGCGGCGGTGTCCTGCCACACCGGCTGCCAGCCGGTGGCGTATCACACTCCGGACGCCCACCCGAACTTTACCAAGCTTGATGCGTTTCCCTTCGAACTGTCGCCCTTCCAGTTGCCGCGCTCGGCCATGGCCGCCTATGCCCTGGAGGCGCGCGAGATGGGGATCGGCTTCATCGGTTCCTGCTGCGGCTCGGTGGCCGAGCATGTGCGGGCGATGGCCCTGGCCCTGGGGAAGATTGATCCCGATACACGCCGCTGGCATATCGACTATGGGAAAGCCCAATCAGCATTCGAATTGCATAAGCATGGGCTCGAGGCTCGGGCGTAGCCATGGCAGTCAATCACGAGTTCGAATATATCGTCATTGGGCTGGGCGGCTTGGGGGCGGGCGCGGCCTATTGGTTATCGCGACGGGCCGGGAAGTCCGTGCTGGGTCTGGAGCAGTTCGCGCTCGGCCACGACAAGGGCGCGTCCGAGGATCACTCGCGTATTATCCGCCTGTCGTACGACAAAAAGGTCTACGCCGAACTGGCGGCGCACGGCTACGCCGCCTGGCGGGCGGTCGGAGAGGAACTGGGACGGCCGCTGCTGATCACGAGCGGAGGCCTCGACCTGTTCCCCGAGGGAGGGATTGTCTCACCCGCCGGACACATGGCGGGGATGCGCGGCCTGGGAATCCCCTTCGAGGAGCTTTCCGCCGCCGAGGTGATGCGCCGCTTCCCTCAATTCACGCTGCATGAGGAAACGGTGGCGATCTATCAAGAACAGAGTGGGATCGCCCCGGCGCACGCCTGCACCCAGGCCCATCTCACCCTCGCGCGCTCACACGGCGCCACCTTACTTGACCACACTCCCGTTACGGCGATTGGCGCCAGGGCTGATGGCATGGAGGTAGTGACGCCCCAGGCGACCTACCGCTGCCGGAAGCTGGTGGTAGCCGCCGATGCCTGGACCAATCAGGTGCTGGCGCCGTTGGGGGTTCGGCTCCCCCTAACCTGGACCCAGGAGCAAGTTACCTACTACGCGGCGCCGGACCTCCGGCAGTTCCAGCCGGATCGCTTCCCAGTGTGGATCTGGTACGACAATCCCTGCTTCTATGGCTTGCCGATTCATGGCGAGGAGCGGGGGGTGAAGGTGGCGCAGGATCTGGGCGGTCAGGAGGTTACGCTGGAAACCCGTACGTTCGAGCCGGATCCGAGGATTCTGGCCCGAGTGGAGCGATTCATGCGGAGCCATCTCCCGTCCGCGCTCGGCCCGACGGTGCTTACCAAGACCTGCATGTACACGCTGCCGCCGGATCGCGATTTCGTCATTGATACCCTGCCGGAATACCCGGAGGTATCGCTGGCCCTCGGAGCCGGTCACGGCTACAAGTTCGCCTCGATTATCGGGAAGATTCTCAGCGAACTGGCCATTGACGGCCAGACCCCGTGCAACATCACGGACTTCGCGGTCGATCGACCATTGATCACCATGGCGGATCCACCGCGCGCGTTCGAGGAGTATCTGGCCAAGAATCGCGAGCCAGTGTAGGGCAGCCGGGGACGGCGGTCCCCTGGAAGGAACGGGGGCACCGCGGTGCCAAAACCGTGCGGCCTTAGTCGCCTCGTCCCTGCCGGCCGACCTCAGGCGGCGGTTCGTGGCGTCAGGTGACGCCGCGAGTCCGCAGGTGTTCCGCCAGGGCCTCGGCGGCAAAGCGCCAGTCGGGGCCGTAGGGCGGCGCGTAGGTCCGGGTGAGCGCGTAGGCAGCGGCGGCGCCATGGCTGAGCCGGGATACCTGCCGGCGGTCCACGGCCTCGCACGCCACGATCAGTTCTATGGCTGCTATGCGGGCCAGCAATGTTTGCATTTCCAGGGTTCGCCGCACGCTGAGCGGTGCCAGGCTGGCGTGGTCCTCCACTCCCTCGGCGACCGGCGCGATGCCGAGGGACGCGGGCAGGGCCAGGTTCCGGACCTCGGCGGCCAGCGAGGCGCAGGTATAGGAGGCGATCATGATCCCCCCATCCACTCCCTCGACCAGGCCCAGGCCGCCGGGGAGTCCGCTGAAGGCTGGGGTGATCAGCTTTTCCACCCGCCGGTCGGCGGTGAGACCGACATGCAGCCAGGCAAGGCGCAGGGCGTCGAAGCCGAGGGCCAGCAAGGTGGCATCAAACCCGGCGCTGGAGAAGACGCGATCCTCGGCTTGCAGCACCAGGGGATTGTCGGTCGACGAGTTCAGATCGGTTTCCAGGGTCCGAATCAGGCTCTCCAAGGTTCCCCGCAAGGCTCCGTGTACGTGGGCAACGCAGCGGAAGCTCAACGGATCCTGCAAGAAGCGGGCGGTACCGTCGTCCCAGAGACTACTTCCGGCTAAAAGTGAGGTCAGTCGTCGCACCATGGCGACGTGGCTGGGCTGTGGGCGGGCCAGGGTGGTGGCGGGATCGAGGATGCTAAGGTTGGCGCCAAAGCCCTCAAGGGAAAGAACCGCCGCGTGGTCGAAGGCGTCCGCCACCCTGCCTGCCTCCTGGAGCGCTAGCGCGCCTGCGCCCAGGCTGAAGGTATTGGCGCTGATCAGGGCCAGCGCCTCGCCCGGTTCCAGGGCCAGAGGGACCAGCCCAGCGGCGGCCACGGCATCGGATCCGGACAGGTGCCGGCCCTCAAACTCCGCCTCGCCGAAGCCCAGCAGGACGGAGGCGATGGCCGCGTTCTGGCTCAGGTCGGAGGCGCCCAGGGAGCCGAGGGCGGGGACTATTGGATGGACTCCCCGGTTCAGGAGGGCGAGCAGCCCCTCCACCACGGCCGGGCCGGCACTGGAGTACCCGGCGGCCATTCCGTTTACGCGGGCCGCGATCATCGCGCGGACCTGCGGGGCAGGCAGCGGCGGTCCCACCGCCGTGGCGTGCGTGCGAATCATCCGCTCCTGAAAGGCCGCGCGATCCGTCTGGGGCACGCCATGTCGTTTGAAGGCGCCCACGCCGGTCGTGAGGCCGTACACCTGACGGTTCTTCTCGGATGCGCGATCCACGACGGCACGGGCGGCACGCACGCGATCCCAGCTTGCCGGGGGAACGACGGCGGGTGCCCCCTGGTCGGCGATCCTTTCCAGCCCCTCAATGGATAGGGTTTGACCGTCAAGGAGGACGGCGTCCATCAGCGAGACGGGGCCGGCAGCGCCTGTTCGGTCAAGGCCGCGATGGGGCCGCCATGGATGGGCAGAAACCGAGGTACGGGATTGTCCAGTTGCTTGAGCACCCTGTATCGCTCCAAGCGGTAGCTCTGATACATGTCGCGAACGAGAGCCGCCGCCGCTATGTGGTGCTGGAGGCCGGCGGCCGACCACGCCTGGGGCTGATCCTCCCAGAGGCAAAACGAGAGACATTCTCGGCGCTCATTCAGCTCGCCCTTGAAGTAATAGATCAATCCCGAGGCGGCGCGCGCCTCCTCGAAGGCTCTATCATCCAACTCGGTCAAAAGGAGGACATCGGCGAATTCCCTTCGCACGGAACGGAACACCACCAAGTACCACTCGCCCTCGGCGGCGAACGTGAGACATTCGGACCAGTTAAAGCCCTCGGCAATGGGGGCTAAACAATAATCAGGGCGCACGGGGACAACGTGTTGCATCGCCTGAAAAACGGGGACACTCGCTTCAGTTCGCCAGATCGCTTGCCCCAAATCGGCCATGCGCACGTCCCTTCGTGGGAAGAGTTTAACCCCTCCGCGTTGTTATGGTAATGACGAAGCCAGGGGATTGACAAGTTGGCGAAAGCGGAAGACCTTGTCCACATTCCAACTGGCGCTGATGCGCTGCCTCCGCTATGCTGGCCAAATGTCATCAGCATTTCCTCCCTTCTCCTTATCCCGCACGACGGGCGCCTCGTGGCAGGCGGGAACCCTCGGACCCGATCTCGAGGCGTTCCGGGCCTGTCAGGATTTCAGCTATCCGCAGTTGGCCCAATGGCTAGGCGTGGATCTGGAGCGCCTGTCGGTCCTGGCCGAGGCCCCTCGTCCCGATCCGTTGGATCACACGTTCCAGCGGCAGTGTGCTGTACTGGGCGACCGGAGCGGCTGTGATACGTTCGCGCTCCGCACTTTGGTTCGCTGGGTCCACGGCGGCTGAAGCTGTTGCGGAGGCGGTCACGACTACGGGCGCGGGTCTCCAGACCCGCTTGGCGCGGCGACGGATCGTCATCCGGGGACTACGGTGAATGGTCACGCAGGCGGGCCTGGAGACCCACGCCCCTAAAAAGGGTGCCCGCAACGGAAAAGCCGAGACGCACCTTCTTCATTGCCGGACTGATTCTCAGGGGAATCATCTGCGTCATCGGTTAAATCTGTTAATCTGTGCTTCAGAAGTGGCGCGGCGACCGGAGCGTCTGACGGGGATTCGCCAAAGCGGATACAGTGACGCGGGATACGGGGCGGTAATAGGGCGATGGCAGCGGCAATACTTGATCGCCTGGCGGAGATTCTGCCGGAGGATCGCGTCAGCGTGGATCCGCGGACTAGGCAGAGCAATTCTGAGGACTATGCCTGGTTCTCCAATGTGCTTGAGGAGGATCTCGGAGGGTGCAGGGCCGATGTGGTAGCCTGGCCCACCACGGCGGCGGAGCTGGCGGATGTGCTGGCGGCCGCCCACGGCACGCGAACTCCGGTGACCGCGCGCGGCGGCGGGACTGGGAATTACGGCCAGTGCGTCCCCGTACGCGGCGGCCTGGTGGTCAATTTGACCAGGATGAACCGGGTACTGGAGCTGGGGGATGGGCTGGCCCGCGTGGAGGCGGGAGTGCGATTCGCGGACCTGGACCGGGCGGCCAACGCCGTGGGGCAGGAGATTCACATCTATCCCAGCACGTATCTCACCGCGACGGTCTGTGGTTTCGTGGCCGGCGGGTCGGGCGGGATCGGGTCGGTCGCCCATGGAGTGATCGCGGACGGCAATGTCCTGGCCGCCACGGTGTACCCGGTGCGCGACACGCCCAAGCGTCGGCAACTGACCGGGGCGGAACTCAGTTCGGTCATCCACGCCTATGGGACGACCGGAGTGCTTGCCGATGTCACCGTGCCGTTGGCGCGGCGAATTGGGTGGGAGCAGGCGGTTTATAGCTTCCCTGACATCGTGGCCTGCCATGCGTTCGCCCTCGAACTGATGGAGGATGGCACCGTGCCCAAACGGCTGTTGAGCAGTGTCGAGCCGGGAATAACCCGCTATTTCGGGCGAGCGCGGCTCCCGTTTCCCGCCGAGCGTACCTCGGCGATTCTCATGTATGGCCTGGGTCACCGTGAGCGCGTGGAGACCCTGGCCGGCCGCCAGGGCGGGTGCCTGGAGTTTGCCCTGCCCCAGGATTCGCGGACCCGCCTGAGCGATTTCACCTGGAATCACACCACCCTGTGGGCTAAAAAGGCCGATGACTCTCTTACTTACCTGCAAACTGGTTGGTCGGTGGAACGATTTGGCGAGCAGGTCCACGCCATTCAAGCGGAATATGGTGAGGACTTTGCCGTGCATTGCGAGTATTTTCGGGCTGATGGTTCGCCATTCACCGCCGCGTTACCGATCGTCCGCTATAGGGGCAGGGAGCACCTGGACCGGATGGTGGAGTTCGTGGAGAGCGTGGGAGTAGGGGTCGCCAATCCGCATCGATACGTCCTGGAAGAGGGGAGCAAGGTGGAAAACGTGGAGGAGTTGCTTCGGGCCAAACGGGAGAATGATCCGGCCGGCTTGCTCAATCCGGGGAAGTTTCAGGCCGCGTTCACGGCAGGAGAGCAAACCGGCCACACCTTCAAACCGGCCAGCATGACTCTGGCTCGGCAGCGCGTTCTATGATCAAACATAAGAGCGTCTACGATCCGGTGGAAGCGGCGGACGGCTTCCGCGTCTTGGCGATGACCGTGGTCCGGGATAAGAGCATTCGGGAACGGCATGCCTACGACCTCTGGATGCGGTCGCTGGGGGGAACCCTGGATTCTTTGCAACGGTGGTGGGACGGGAAGATCGATACGGATCGTTTCTATGCCGAGTTGCGGCAAGCCGTGCCGGCACGCGCCCTGGAGCGGCTGCGCCGGCTGGAAAAGAAGCACGGCACCATAACCCTACTCTGTAGGGAGCATGAACCGGAGCCCTGTCACCGGTACGAACTGGTGCGTATGTATATCGACCGCTACCCTGACGCTGCCCCGGACGCCGGCTCATGATTCCCCATGTGCCGGATCGATTCTCGCTGGCTCGGCTGACGACCCGCGAGATCGCGGCCCTGGACGGGGATCGGGTACTGGTGGTCTTGCCGATTGGCGCCGTCGAACAGCATGGACCGCACTTGCCGGTGCTCACCGATACCATGATCGTGGAGGCGGTGTTGACGCGAGCCCTGGAGTCGAGGGCGGATGACGGCAGAGTGTGGGCCCTCCCGGTGCAGGCATACGGGAAGAGCAACGAACATAGCGGATTCGCGGGGACCGTCGGTCTCCGCGGGGAATCCCTGGCCGCCACGCTCAAGGAGCTGGGGCGCGGGGTGCATGCCAGTGGATTCCAGCGCCTGATGTTTCTCAATGCCCATGGCGGCAATCCGGAGATCGTCGACTACGTGGCCCGCGATCTCAGGGAGGAGCTTGGCTTACTCTGCTTTACCGCCCATCCCTTTCGCTTTGGCCTGGCAGTTGACATAATCTCGCCAGTCGAAGGTGGCTATGGGATACATGGGGGGGAGTCCGAGACCTCGTTGATGCTGGCGATCGCCCCGGAATTGGTGCGAACCGAGCACTACACCCCTGAGTTGCCGCCGGTGCGGGCGTTCATGAAGCGCTTCACCCTAAAAGGCCCTGCCAGTTTTGGCTGGCTGACCCGCGACCTCTCCCGATCCGGGACGATCGGTGACCCACGCGCGGCCACTGCCGAGAAAGGGGCAGCCATCCTGGCCGCCGAGGCCGCGTTGGTGGCGGAGTTGATCGAGGAGGCGCTGGCGCTGCGGTTGGAGCCGTAGCGGGGATGAGGCGAAGGCCCCAGAGGCGTTCAGGTCAATTCGCCGACCGGATTATGAAGGTCGGGGCTTCTAGATGGCACCGCCTGACAACGAGGCTCCAATGGAACCCGGACCCCGGTGTCGTCCGCCGGCAAACGGCACGCCGGAGGTCACTCGTGCTTTACGGTCCAGGCGTCAGGAAGCTTCTCCGGGCCTCGTAGAGCAGAATGG
>Ga0307372_10007144_pt1 | contig 16106 bp, 11 predicted proteins | sample OX1MG_FD_202533 | JGI IMG/M metagenome (GOLD analysis project Ga0307372, IMG submission 202533) | Soil microbial communities from Risofladan, Vaasa, Finland - OX-1 | ecosystem: Environmental > Terrestrial > Soil > Coastal area > Acid sulfate soil | place: Finland: Risofladan, Vaasa | collected... | reverse complement strand
TCCTTGACGACCTCCCGATTCCCGCTTCGACGGGAGCCACGGTCGTTGCGGCCTAGAGGCGCTCACTGAAGAAGGGTCAGGCGAAGGTGGCCGCGGCCAGTTGCACGGTGGCGTTGTGCACGTGTCCGGCCGGGTCGAGCCATCGCACGGAGACATAGTCACCGCCCTGGTGACGCTGGAGTTGATCTCGGAGCGCGACGACCGAGTCCACGCCGACGTTGTTCACAGCGACGATGACGTCCTGCGCGACCATGCCCGCAACCTGCGCAGGCGTCCCCGGTTCCACGGAGATGATCAGCGCACCCGGCGGGCTCACGCTGTCGTGAATCTCGATGCCGAGATAGGCGCCGTGCCCCTGGAGGATCTCCGGGTTCGGTGTGTGGCTGTTGACGTCGTGGACGATCGACATCACGAGGTTGATCGGGATCGCGTATGAGACGCCAGACGTTGTGGTCGCGCGCCGCTGCGCGTCGGAGACGTTCAGCCCGATGAGGTTGCCGGACGTGTCGACCAGCGGCCCGCCCGCGCCGTCTGCCGGCAGCGGTGCGCTGTACTCGATGAGGCCGTTCAGCGCCGCCGAGCTCGCGCCGTCAGGGTCGGATACCACCGACGTCTGCCCAAGTCCGATGATCGCCCCCCGCGAGTCCACCGGAGCGCCATAACCGGAACCACCGATTGCGGTGACATGGTCGCCGACGGACACGCGTGACGAGTTGCCGACGTCTGCACTTGGAAGCCCTTTCGCGCCCAGTAGCTGGAGGACGGCCACACCGTCGGTTGGACTGAGCGCGAAGGTCGTTGCCGCGTAGCGGGGTCCGCCGTTCCCGACCGCCGCGGCGATGCTGACGGCGCCGTTGACGACGTTGTAGCTCGTCACGACCTCACCGGACGTCGACACGATCACCCCGGTCCCGGCGACGGTGGCGCCGGTGTCGAGCGTGGTCGTCAGCGCCACGGCCCAGTGCCCGGCCACCGCGACTCCGCCCTTCGGCCCGAGCGTCGTGACGAGATAGCCGGCCGCCGCACTCCCAAGGACAAGCGCGCCGATCGCCGCTGTGAGCGCCCTGCTCCGTCCCAGCGGACGCTGCCGGGTGTCGACCGTGGCGTCCATCGCACCGCTCATCCTGCCACCAGCGGCGCGAGCCATGGCCACCGAAACCCGCGTGGCTACTATGTCGGCGTTGCCTCGAGACGGTCTCTACTCGACGTTGTGGCGGACTCCGCCAATCCGAGGGCAGGCGATCCTCGGCCTCTTTGCGCAACTCACCCAGGGTGCCGGGCCGATCAGCATCGTGCTTGTCACTCGAGCTTCCACGGGGTCGCTGGCGATCGCAGGCGCCGTCACGGCGGCGATGTGGATCGCAGTGGCCGTCGCGCGACCAGTGCAGGGGCGTTTCATCGATGCCAGCGGCTCGCGGCTCGTGATGCTCGTGTGCGGTCCGGTGCACGCGGCTGCACTCATCGGGCTCGTCGTCGCGGCGCAGGCCCGCACCGGCGCGTGGCTGCTCATCCTGCTGAGCGTCGTCGCAGGCCTCGCACTCCCCCCGGTCTCCGCGGCCATGCGGGTCGAGTGGGGAAAGCGCCTTCCGCCGAGCGAGCGCACTGCGGCGTACAGCCTCGTCTACCTCACCCAGGAGATCGCGTTGCTGACAGGGCCATTGCTCGTCGCCGTGCTCATCGCCATCGACTCGGCCGGGCTGGCTCTGTCGGTCGCGGCGGGGATCAGCGGCGCCGGCTCGATCGGTTTTGGGGCACTGAGCCGGGCCGGTGGCCGGAGCGAGGAGCCGCGGGTCCCAGCTCCGCGCGCAGCGTCGGCGGCGATGCCCGCGCTGCTCGGGGCGACCTTCCTTGTCGGCGGGGTCCTCGGCGCGCTCCAGGTAGCCACACCGGCGCTCGCGCTGTCTCGTGGAGCTCCGGCGCTCGGCGGTGTGCTCATCGCCGCGATGTCGGTCGGCGGCATCACCGGGGCGCTGATCTACGGGGGGCGGCGCTGGACGGTTGATCCATCGGTCCGACTCCTGAGCCTGCTCTGCATCGTCGGGAGCGCCGCGACGCTGCTGGCCCTCGGGCCGCCGCTGCCGGTCGTCGGGGTCGGGCTCGCGCTTGTGGGCGTGGGCCTGAACCCGGTCTTCACAACGGCATCGCTGCTCATCGATCGGCACAGCGGGCCCCGTGCCGCGGAGTCCTTCGGCTGGATGTCGACCGCGGTGGGAGGGGGCACCGCACTCGGCAGCGCAGCAGCCGGCGCCCTGGCGCAGTCGGCCGGTGTCCTCTCAGCCTTTCTCGCCGCCGCGATCGCGGCGTACGTCGCGGTCATCATCGCGGCGCTCGCGCGCGGCCGGCTCGGCCGGCTGCCGGCAGATCGGAGAATGAGCTCCACCGCCTCTCGGCTCTAGTGTTGTCGTCCGCATGACAGGCGATACCGAGCACACCGTCGACCTCGGGGCCGACCCCGCTGACTCCGACGTCTGATCCGGTCGGGGCCCGAGAGCGGCGCTGGCCACCGCCGGCGTTGCGCGTGCGACCATTTCGCTGGTACTGGGCAGCGCAGTGGCCGACGCTCCTCGGGACGTGGATGCAGGTCGTCGCCCTCGGCTACCTCGTGTACCAGCGAACGGGGAGCCCCACGGCGGTGGCGGCCGTGGCCGCTGCTGACGGGATTCCCTCGGTGATCCTTTCGCTGGCCGGCGGCGTCCTCGCCGACCGTCTGCCGCGGCGACGCATCCTGCTGGTCACGCAGTCGCTGCTCGGACTCAGTGCCGGGACGCTTGCGATCCTGGTTGCCACCAACCATGCGAGCTTCACCGCCATCCTGGTGGTCGCGATCGTCTTCGGCGCCACAGACGCGGCAGACCTCCCGACTCGTCAGGCGCTCGTCGCCGACCTCGTTGATCGCCACCTCGTCGTGAACGCGGTTGCACTGGGAGCTGCCGCGATGAGCGCGACGCGCATCGTCGGTCCGTCGGTCGCGGGCCTCCTCATCGGGCTTGCCGGTCCCGCGGTGTGCTTCGGGTTCCTCGCCGTCGCCTACCTGGCGCCGATCGTTGTGCTGCTCGCCGTGATCCCCGACGTTGCGCCCCTGCCGCGACTGAGCGGCACCACGGCATGGAGTGAGCTGGTCACCGGGCTTCGCACCGCGGGTTCGGATCCGCTGGTGCGGGGTGTGGTGATCGTCGCGGCGGTGCTGGCCTTCTGCGGTGTCTCCTACATGCCGTTTTTGCCGGTGCTGGCGAGAACGCAGCTGCACGTCGGCCCTCAGGGGCTCGGCATCATGTACAGCGTCGGAGGTGTCGGCGGGCTCGTCGGCGGTCTTGCGATCGCGTCGATGGGCCGCGGCGCCGGACGGTTGCAGCTGATGCTCGTCGGCGGTGTCGTCTACGCCGGCAGCCTCTTCGCCGTGGCCCACGGGCCTGTGCTCGGCATCACGCTGCCGGCGCTCGTCGGCATCAGCTTCGCATTCGTGGCCGTGAGCACCTCGATGACGACGCTGCTCCAGACGGACACCGATCCACGGCTGCGAGGCCGTCTGCTCGGCATCTACGCGACCATCTTCGCGGGATTGCAGCCGCTGGGCACGGTCGCGTACGGACTGCTCGCGCACCCGGTCGGCCTCTTCAACGCCATCGGCATCGGAGCGCTGCTCGTCGGGGCCACGACGGTCGCCGTGGTGATCACACCATCGTTCCGGGGACGCGTGGCAGGGCTGCAGACGGCCGCAGCCGTGGCGGCAACGGCCCCCGATACACTGGCCTGAGGATGTTCCAAGGACGGCGGGGGGCGGTTGCAGTCGTGTGCCTGCTCTTTGTCACCGGCTGCAGTTCGAACAAGGCGCAACCGGCCACGAAGCCGTCACCGGTGATCGCGCGCGTCGCCGGGGACACCATCACCCTGGCTCAGTTCAACATTCGTTACAACAGCACGCTGGTGAGCATCGAGCAGGGAGGTGGCCCGAAAAACAACGCGACCCAGACCACCCAACTCCGAGAGAATGTCCTCGGCTCGCTCATCATCGACACCGTCATCCGTCAGGAGGCGACCGCGCTCGGCCTCGAAGCCACGCCAAAGGAGATCCAGGCGCAGGTTGCGGCGGACGCGAAGAGTGACGGAGGCATGAGTGCGCTCGAGACCGACCTCGCGGGCGCCGGCGGATCGATTGCACAGCTGGAGGACGAGATCGCGTCCGACCTGAACGAACAGCGTCTGGAGGACAACTTCGCCAAGGCGCGCGCGGCGACGATCGAGCAGATCCTCGCAACCGGTGCCCCGTTCTCGGCGACGAAGTTCATCGCCACCGCCAAGACATATTCCGATGACACCGGCACCGCTGCGAGCGGCGGTGACCTCGGCATCCTCACGAAGACCCAGCTGACGACGTACGATCCCGCGTTCGCCGCGACGGTGGAGGGACTGGCGGTTGGCGCGTACACGACGACGCCCGTGCACGACGCCGGCGGCTACGACATCCTGATGCTGTACGCCGAGTCGTCACGGGGCTTTGGTGTTCGCCACATCCTCGTGTACGCGGCGAATCCGTACAACGTGATGGACCGGCCGAACTGGTTCGCCGAGTCCCTCTTCGCCCAGATTGCCACGCTCTGCCAGCAGAGCAAGATCGAGGTGACGCTCGCGAACGCAGGTGGCTCTCCGTGCACCCGTGCCCTCCAAACGCCGAGCCCGGCAGCCGCCACGCCGAAGGTGAGCCCCAGCCCGTAGTGCTGAGGTGTTTCCTCGCCGTCCCGGTCGCTGAGCCGGCACTTGCGGCGGCGCAACAGGTGCGGGATGCGCTCACGGAGCGCGTTGCTGAGGTTCGCTGGGCGAGTCCCGAGACGCTGCATCTGACGGTGCATTTCTTTGGGTCGATCGAGGATGAACGAGCCGCCGCGGCAGTCGACGCCGTGCAACCCATCGCGAACCGAACAACTCCCTTCGATGTCGTGCTGGATCGGCTCGGCGCCTTCCCTCCGCGAGGGAGTCCCCGTGTTCTCTGGCTCGGACCTGCGCGCGACATCGCACCGCTCACGGCGTTTGCGCTCGAGTGTCGCGACGCTCTCGCGGCCGCCGGTTTCGATGTCGAGACCCGCAAATACCACGCGCACTGCACGCTCGGCAGACCGCGGAGGCCCTGGAGCGAACCGGCTGCTGCCGCGTGGGATGCGTCTGTGACCGCGGCTGCGGGTCAGACGGAGATTCGCTTCACCGCGCGGCGACTCGTGCTCTACGAATCTCGCTCCGCTCCCGGCGGCGCCGTGTACACCGAGCACTCGGTGCTGCCGCTCGGCCCGGCCTGACGCGCACGCTCAGCGATAGCGCGGGTCGGCGCCCTCGGTGTCGATCGCGTAGTGCTCGAGCGCGGCGGCGACGACGTGACGGGGGAGGCGATCCTGCTGCGCGAGCCCGTCGAGAACGGCGACCGCAATCGATCCGGCGTCGACTTCGAAATGCCGGCGCAACGCGACGCGAGTGTCGCTCCGACCGTAGCCGTCGGTGCCGAGGGGGATGAACGGCCCGGGCACGAACCGGCCGATCTGGTCCGGCACCGCCTTCATGTAGTCGGTGACCGCGACGATCGGTCCGCCATCGCCGCCCAGCTGCTCGTCGACGTATGACACGCGCGGCTCCGCATCGGGATGCAAGCGGTTCCAGCGCTCGACTTCGAGCGCGTCCTGGCGCAGGAGCTGGAAGCTCGGCGCGCTCCACACCTCGGCGGCGACATCGTGCTGCTCGAACAGTACTGCCTGCGCCTCGAGCGCGGCCTGCATGGCACTGCCGCTTGCGACGATGCGCGCGCGGTGCGTTCGCTCGCCTTCCGGCATGCGATACGGATAGAGACCACGCAGGATGCCGTCCTCGCAGCCGTCGGGCATCGGCGGCATCGGGTAGTTCTCGTTGTACAGCGTGATGTAGTAGAAGATGTCCTCGCCGTCGACGTACATCCGTCGCATGCCGTCGCGGATCACCGTCGCAAGCTCGTACGCGAACGCGGGATCGTAGATGCGCACGTTGGGGATCGCGCTGAACAGCAGTGGCGAATGGCCGTCCTCGTGTTGCAGTCCCTCGCCGTTGAGCGTCGTGCGTCCGGCCGTGCCACCGAGCATGAAACCGCGACCTCGCGAGTCGCCGAACGCCCAGATGAGGTCGCCGACTCGCTGGTAACCGAACATCGAGTAGTAGATGTAGAAGGGGATGACCGCCTGTCCGTGCGTCGCGTACGCCGTGCCGGCGGCGGCGAAGCTGCCCATCGATCCCGCCTCGGTGATCCCCTCCTCGAGGATCTGGCCGTCCACCGCCTCGCGATACGACAGCAGCATTCCCGCGTCGACCGGCTCGTAGCGCTGCCCGAACGGCGCGTAGATCTTCATCTCGCTGAAGAGCGCATCCATGCCGAAGGTGCGCGCCTCGTCGGGGATGATCGGCACGATCCTGCTGCCGATGCCCGGGTCACGCAACAGGTTGCGCAGCAGGCCGGCGAACACCATCGTCGTCGACGCCGCTCGTGTGCCGCTTCCGGAGAGGAACTCTGCATACGGCGCGTCGCCCGGGAGGTCGAGCGGCTTGGAACGCACGACACGCCGTGGCAGTAAGCCGCCGAGCGCGCGCCTGCGCATGAGGAGATACTGCACCTCGTCGGAGTCCGGGCCGGGATGGTAGTAGGGAGGTTTCGCCTCCGCGAGCCGCTTGTCGCTGATCGGCAGTTCGAGCAGGTCGCGGAACGCGCGCAACTCGGCCTCACCGATCTTCTTGATCTGGTGCGTGGAGTTGCGCGCCTCGAACCCTGTGCCGAGCGTCCAGCCTTTGACCGTGTGCGCGAGGATCACCGTCGGCGCTCCGCGCTGTTCGGTCGCGAGCTTGTACGCGGAGTACACCTTGCGGTAGTCGTGGCCCCCACGACGCAAATGACGGAGATCGTCGTCCGACAGGTGCTCGACCATCTTGCGCAGGCGCGGATCGGGCCCGAAGAAATGCTCACGGATGTATGCGCCGCTCTCGGTCGCGTACTTCTGAAACTCGCCGTCGGGGACGCGGTTCATCTGGTCGACGAGCACGCCGGAAACGTCGCGAGCGAGCAGCTCGTCCCACTCCCGGGCCCAGATCACCTTGATGACGTTCCAGCCGGCGCCACGGAAGATGCCCTCGAGCTCCTGGATGACCTTGCCGTTGCCGCGCACCGGTCCATCGAGGCGCTGCAGGTTGCAGTTGACGACGAACGTGAGGTTATCGAGCTGCTCGCGCGCGGCGAGCGAGAGCGCACCGAGCGTCTCCGGTTCGTCGCACTCGCCGTCGCCGAGGAAGCACCACACGCGGCTCTCGCTCGTGTCGGCGATGTGGCGGTTGTAGAGGTAGCGGTTGAAGCGCGCCTGGTAGATTGCGTTGAGCGGTCCGAGTCCCATCGACACGGTGGGAAATTCCCAGAAATCCGGCATGAGGCGCGGGTGCGGGTAGGAACTCAGCCCGTTGCCGCCGGTCTCCTGGCGGAAGTTGTCGAGTTGCGCCTCGCTGATGCGGCCTTCGAGGAACGCGTGCGAGTACATCCCCGGCGCCGCATGGCCCTGGTAGTAGATCTGGTCGCCGGCATTGCCATCGTCCTTGCCCTTGAAGAAGTGGTTGAACCCCACTTCGTACAGCGACGCGGCGGAGGCGTACGTCGAGAGATGACCGCCAATCCCGTCACTCCGCTTGTTTGCTCTCGTGACCATCGCCGCGGCGTTCCATCGAACGATGCGACGGATGCGGCGCTCCATCTCCTCGTCGCCGGGGAACCACGGCTCCTCGCCGGGAGGGATGGTGTTGATGTACGGCGTTGAGACGAGCGACGGCACCGGCACCTGCAGGCGACGGGCGCGTTCGAGGAGCTTGCCGATCACGAATCGGGCGCGGACGGTGCCCTCAGCGGCGACCAGCGCATCGAGCGACTCGAGCCATTCGGCGGTCTCTGCGGCGTCGGCGTCGGGGAGTTGGTGGAGGAAGGCGTCAAAGGTCATGCGGAACTGAGGATATACACCAGTGCGCTCCGGACCGGACCGTTAGGGCGATGTGAGCACCAACCTGTGGTACTGTGTTGACAAGTGCTCGCGCATCGGCGAGCCATGCCTCTTGGTGAACCCTCTCTCCGCCGGTCATCGGCGGGTCTCAAGAATCCGGCACATGACACTCGAGCGAGGGATTCTGGGACATCGGAGCATCCGATCCCGAGGTAGGCACTGTGACAACGTTTGAATCCATCGGCGTGCGTCCGCGCACGTCGGCCGTTCTCGATCAGAACGGTTTCAAGGAACCCAACACAGTCCAGCAGGAGGCGATTCCGCCACTGCTCGGACGCCAGGACTGCGTCATCGAGGCGCCGACCGGGTCGGGCAAGACGCTCGCGTTCGTGGTCCCGCTCGTCGAGCGACTCGCCGGGCACCAGGGCCACGGCGCCCGCGCGCTCATCGTCACGCCGACTCGCGAGCTCGCCACGCAGGTGAACTCGGTGATCCGCAAGGTCGATCCGGCGTTGCGCACCGTCATCTGCATCGGTGGCGTCGGCTACGGACCGCAGACCGGCGGTCTGCGCAACGCTCCCGACGTGATCGTGGGGTGTCCGGGGCGCCTGCTCGACCTCGCCAGCAACGGCATCGCGCGCCTGCGCGACATCGAATACCTCGTGCTCGACGAAGCGGACGAGATGTTCGACCAGGGCTTCGCGCACGACGTCGAGAAGATCATCGGCATGTGCCCGACGTACGAGAGCGCGGCGCGGCGCCAGACGGTGCTCGCCTCGGCGACGATGCCGGATTGGGTGCAGCGGATGATCACGAAGCACCTGCATGCGCCGGCGCGCGTTCGCGTCGTCAACGAGCAGGTGCCGTCGCTCGAGCACGGCGTGATGAATGTCGTGAAGTCGCAGAAGATCGACGCACTCTCACGCCTGTTGCGCCGTCAGCGCGCGACGGAGCTGAATCAGACGATCGTCTTCCATCGCACCAAGCACGGCGCCAAGAAGCTCGTTCGTGACCTGCTCCGGATGGGTCACACCGCGGGCGAGCTCCAGGGCAACCTGTCGCAGAACGCTCGGGACCGGGCACTCGACTCATTCCGCGCCAACAAGACCGAGGTGCTGGTCGCGACCAACGTGGCTGCGCGCGGCATCGACGTGGTCAACGTCGGCCTGGTCATCAACTTCGAGCTGCCCGAGACGCCCCAGTGGCTCACCCATCGCGTGGGCCGCACGGCGCGCAACGGCAATGAGGGCAAGGCGATCACCTTCCTCAGCGAGGAGGATGGCGATCAGTGGCGCAAGTTGCGCCGGCTCGGCGCTCCGGCGCTGCCTGAGATCGACGGCACCCTCCTGCTCACCACGGGTGAGTGGAAGCTCGGAGCGCCGCCGCGCGAGGTTACCTCAGCGCCTGCTGCAGGTCGGCAATCAAGTCGGCGACGTCCTCAATACCAGCCGAGAGGCGTATCAGCCCGTCGCTGACGCCGACGCGCCGGCGCATGTCGGCGGGTATCGACGAGTGAGTCATGATCGCGGGGCTTTCCGCAAGGGACTCGACCGCGCCGAGTGACTCGGCGAGCGTGAAGACGCGGAGCCGCTCCAGGCACGAACGGGCGGCCTCGGCAGACGAGACCTCGAAGGAGACGACGCCGCCGTAGTGGCCGCCCATCTGGCGCTTCGCGAGCGCATGTCCGGGATGGCGCTCCAGCCCCGGGTAGTGAACGCGGACGACGGTGTCCTGTCCCTCGAGCCAGCGCGCTATCGCGAGCGCGTTGTCGCATTGACGGAGGACGCGCAACTGCAGTGTCTTGAGACCACGGAGCAGCAGCCAGCAGTCGAACGGTGACGGCACGGCGCCGGCCGCGTTCTGATGAAAGCGCATGCGCTCCGCAAGCGCATCGTCGGAGGTGAGCAGCGCCCCGCCGAGCACATCGCTGTGGCCGCCGAGGAATTTTGTCGAGCTGTGCATGACGATGTCCGCGCCGAGTTCGAGCGGACGCTGCAGCACCGGGCTCGCGAAGGTGCTGTCGACGGCCATCAGCGCTCCACCGCCGTGCACGATCTCGCTCACCGCCGCGAGGTCGACGACACGGAGCAGCGGGTTGGTGGGGGACTCCAGCCAGACCAACCTGGTGCGAGACGTCATCGCCCCGGCGATCGCGTCCGGATCGGTGGGGTCCACCGCAGTGAAGGTGAGCCCGTATCGCTGGAAGACCTTGTCGAAGAGCCGGAAGGTGCCGCCGTAGACATCCTCGGTGAAGACCACGTGATCGCCGGGCTCGAAGAGGAAGAGCAGCGTCGTCGTTGCGGCCAGACCTGACGCAAACGCAAGGCAGTGCTCGGCGCCCTCGAGCGAGGCGAGGCACTCCTCGAGGTTGGAGCGCGTCGGGTTGCCGGAGCGGGTGTACTCGTAGCCGCGGTGTCGCCCGGGGGATTCCTGTGCGAACGTCGTCGCCAGATGGATCGGCACCACGACGGCGCCGGTCGTCGGATCGGGGCCCTGGCCGGTGTGCAGCGCGCGGGTGGCGAGCCCGTGGGTCCGGCGCGGTGTGTCGGTCAACCGCGTCCGCGATGGGCGACGAACTCGAGCAGGTCGCTGCGCGTGATCACGCCGACGGGCTCGTCGCCATCGACGATCATGAGTGCCGGCTCCCCGCCGAGCAGTGCCTCGAACGCCTCCTCGATGGGCGCACCTGCCGCCACCCGAGCGAATGGCGGGTCCATCGCCGTCGACACCGGCGTGGTGACGACACTGGGGTCCCGGTAGATCCGATCGAGGAGCGTGCGCTCCTGAATGCTGCCGACCACGCCGTTGAGTGTCGTCTTGCCGTTCTCGGTGACGAGCAACTGTGAGATCCCGTACTGCTGCATGAGGTCGATGGCCTCACCGACAGTCTTGCCCGCACCGACGCTGACGAGCTCGGGGACGTGGTCGGTGTGCGCGGCGTCGATGACCTCACGGACGCGCGCCGGGACGAGCCGCTGCAGGTAGCCGTTCTGGCGCATCCACTCGTCGGAGAAGAACTTGCTCAAGTAGTTCCGCCCCGTGTCCGGTAGGAGGACGACGATCACATCGTCGGCCTTGGAGTCGACGGCGACCTGGATGGCCGCGTGGAGCGCAAGGCCGGCAGACCCACCGACGAGGATCCCCTCCTGGCGAGCGAGCTTGCGGGCGGCCACGAAGGACTCGCGGTCGGTGACCTGGATGAACTCGTCGACGACGTCGCGATCGAAGCTGCCCGGCCAGAAATCCTCGCCGACTCCCTCCACCTTGTACGGAGCGATATCGCCGCTGTAGATCGAGCCCTCCGGGTCGGCGCCGATGATCCGGACCGCCGGGTTCTGCTCCTTCAGGTATTTGCCGACACCGCTGATCGTGCCACCGGTGCCGACGCCTGCGACGAATGTCGTGATCCTTCCCTCGGTCTGTCGCCAGATCTCGGGACCGGTCGTACGGTAGTGAGCCTCGGGGTTGCGCGGGTTGAAGTACTGGTTGGGCTGGAAGGCGCCCGGCACCTCGCGGGTGAGCCGGTCCGAGACGGAGTAGTAGGACTGCGGCGAATCGCGCTCGACGTTGGTCGGGCAGATCACCACCTCAGCGCCGTACGCGCGCAGGAGGCTGATCTTCTCCGCGGACATCTTGTCGGGCATGACGAAGATCATCTTGTAGCCCTTGATCGCGGCCGCCATCGCGAGCCCATGGCCGGTATTGCCCGACGTCGGTTCGACGATGGTGCCGCCGGGGCGGAGCAGACCGCGCTGTTCGGCGTCCTCGAGCATGGCCAGGCCGATGCGGTCCTTGACGCTGCCTCCAGGGTTCAACTGCTCGAGCTTGGCAAGGATGATGGGACGGAGCCCCTCGGTGACCTTGCTCAGCCGGACCAACGGGGTGTTGCCGACCAGGTCGAGGATGCTCTCGACGTACTCCACTGCCAGGCCATTCTAGACATGCCGGACGGCCAAACCCAATCGATGACGGGCCGTTCACAGGCCCGTATCCAAAACCGTCCGTTCAGGCGAGCATGGTCGCGGCATACTGCACCCGAATGGAGCAGTCCGGCAGCCAGGACATCTCAGGGTCGCGGACTCGCGTGCAGGGATACATCCTGGATCGGGGGATCAGCGTCGACCGCTCCGGCGCGCTCGTCGCGGGTCGCGATGTCGCCACGGGGTCGCCCGTGACCATCCGGCTGCTCAGCCCCGCCCTCTCCTCTGACGCCGCGTACCGCCGTCAGGTCCGTCACGACATGGGCGTGCTCGGGTCGCTCCGCCACCAGCACCTCCTCGCGGTGATGGCGTTCGACGATCGCAGCGCGGCGGTCGTCTTCGAATCCGTCGAAGGCGTGACGCTCGGGCACCTGGTCGATGTGAGCGGCCCGGTGCCGCCGGCGGCTGCGCTCGTGGTGTTCGACGACTGCCTGTCCGGACTCGAGGCGCTCCACACCGCCGGCGTCGTCCACCGCGACGTTCGCCCCGACGCTGTGCTCGTGGACAGCGGAGGGACCGCGATCCTTCGTGACGCCGGTGTGCCGGCGCCGCCGCTGCGCCATGGATGGCGCGCAGGGACGCCGCAGTACATGGCGCCCGAGTTGTGGGCAGGCCGTCCGCACACGGTCGCAACGGACCTCTACGCGGCGACCGGTGTGCTCGTCGATGCGCTCACAGGCCAGCCGCCGTATCTGGGCACGGATCTGACCGGCCTCGGCGTACAGCACACCCAGGGAGCGTTGCCGAGTGAGGCGGTGCCCATGATCGCGCGCGCGCTGGTGGTCAGAGGTCTCGCCAAGGACCCGCACGATCGGCCCGCGAGCGCGGCGCTGTTCCGGCGCGACGTCGAGGTTGCCGGGACCGCGTTCCTCGGCGCTGCGTGGCGCGACAAGGGACGGGGGTGGCTCGCAGCCAATGTCACCGAGCGCCTCGCCGACCCATCCCCGGACCTGCTGCCCGTTGCGGAGTTCGTCGACGAGGACGACGGCGTCCCGCTGACCGGCATCGCCATCGACATCGCGTCCGACGAGCGACCTCCCGGCGGGGTCGGGTGGAAGACGTGGTCGGTCGCGGCGGCGGCGGTGATCGTGCTGTTCGTCGTCGTGTTCGCCACGGTCAATGCGCTCGGTGGCTCCGGGGTCCAGATCTCTCCGACACCGCCTGCGGGCGGCGCTGCGCCGCTGTTCACACCGTCGCAAGCCCCGTCCATCGACGCAGGCCTGCCCATCGACACGACCACAGCCGCGCCGACGACCACAACGCCGTCGCCAACTGCGGTGCCGACACCGACGCCGACCGCACCACCGAACACCGCCCCGGTGACCGTTGCGCCGACATTGACACCGACGCCCGCGCCCACACCCACCACGGCGCCACCAATCCCGACCCCGAAGCCCTGACGCAGCTCCGCGCCATCGGCGACCGGATCAGCGCGCCGGTGTCAGCCCGTAGATGTCGCGGGAATAGTCCTCGACCATGCGAGCCGCGGAGTAACGCGGTCCGTTGGTCCGCAGCGATGCGCGAATGCGTTCGACCCAGCCGCGCGGGATGCCGTGCTCATCGCGCTGGTAGAACAGCGGGATGATCTCGTGCTCGATGATGTCGAACAGCGTTGACGCATCGCGCGAGTCCTGCATCGCGTGGTCGAAGAGGATGTCGCCGGGCATGGCCCAACCGTTGGTCCCGTCGTACGCCTCGGCCCACCAGCCATCGAGGACCGAGAGATTCAGGCCACCGTTGAGCGCGGCCTTCATGCCGCTCGTGCCGCTCGCCTCGAGCGGCGGCCGCGGCACGTTGATCCAGACGTCGCAACCGGCGACCATGTCGAGGGCCGTCGCGAGGCTGTAGTTGTCGAGGAAGGTGATGCGGCTCGCCTCGGCGGGGTCACGCTTGAACCCGAACAGTCCCTGGGCGGCGCGCTTGCCCTCCTCATCCTGCGGATGTGCCTTGCCGGCGAAAATCATCTGCACTGGACGCTGGTCGTTCTTGAGCATCGACTCCGCGCGTTGCGGATCGAGCGTCAGCAACTGGATCCGCTTGTAGCCCGCAAGGCGCCGCGCGAACCCGAAGGTCAGCGCGTTCTCGTCGAAGCCATGCTCCGCGGCCTCGACATACCAACGCGGTTCGTCGCGCGCGAGCCGGCTGGCAACACTCCGCTCGCGCACCTGCTGGACGAACTCGGCGCGCAACCCGTTGCGCAGGTCCCACAGCTCGGCATCCGGAATGTCATCGACGGCAAGCCACGTCGCGGGATCCGCGGCGCGCGACTCCCATCCCGCGCCGAGGTGGCGATTGAGCATCTCGCGCATTCGCGGCGCCATCCACGTCGGGACGTGGACTCCGTTGGTGACGTGTCCGATCGGCACTGTGTCAGCGGGCCGCTCCGGGAAGAGCGATTGCCACATCTGACGGGCGACCTCGCCGTGACGCCGGCTGACACCGTTGCGGGCGCGGCTCATCTTGATGCCGAGTGGGGTCATGACGAACTGCTCGTGGGGGTTGTCGGGACGGGTGCGACCGAGGTGGAGGAATCCCTCGAGGTCGAGACCGACCTGTTCCGGATAATCGCCGAGCACCTCGACGATCTCGCTGACGTCGTACCCCTCGTTCCCCGCGCTCACCGGCGTATGTGTGGTGAACACGGTGCGCTCGCGGGCGGCCGTGAACGCCTCATGCCGGGAGCGACCCTGCGCCATCTCGCGCCGGGCCATCTCGAGCGGCGCCAGCGCGCCGTGACCCTCGTTGAGGTGCACAACGCACGGATCGATGCCCATCGCCTCGAGCGCGCGCATCGACCCGATGCCCAGCAGCGCGTATTGCGCAAGGCGCGTCGGGCGGTCGGCCACGTAGAGACGGCTCGTGATCCACTGGTCGATCGGCGAGTTCTCGGGGCGCTGCGCGTCGAGGAGGTAGAGCGGCGTACGTCCGACATCGAGCCGCCAGATCTGGACAACGACGTCGCGACCGCGGAGCGGCACGGTCACCGTCAGGGGTCCGTTGCCGTTCGTGACAAGAGCGGCAGGAACGTGCTCGGGGTCGACCGGCAGCCAGTACTCGTGCTGGTAGCCCGACTGATCCATCCGCTGCTGGAAGTAGCCCTGGCGGTAGAAGAGCCCGACGCCCACCATGGGCAGCGCCATGTCCGACGCCTCCTTGAGGATGTCGCCCGCGAGCACGCCGAGGCCGCCCGCGTAGATGGGCAGCGAGCGGTGCACCGCAAACTCCGCGCAGAGAAACGCAACTGGACGCATCGGTGTCGCACGGCCCTCAGCGGCCGGCCTGCCGAGTTCGTGATCGACTGCGTCGAGCACTGTCCGGATGCGCTCGAGCAGACCGGCGTCACCCGCTGCGCGATCCAGCGTTGCGGACGTGGTCTCGTTGAGCAGACGGATCGGATTGTGGTTGCTCGCCTCCCATCGGACCGGGTCTACCATCCGGAACACGTCGTCCCCGCCCGGCCACCAGGACCAGAGGTAGTTGAAGGCCAGTCGCGCGAGCGGCTCCAGTGGCGCGGGCAGCCGCGCGGCGAGGTCGGCGGCCGCGCTGTCGATGTCCCCGCTGCCGTCAGCGAGGGTTGCGGTGGCCAGCTCGGTCACGCCGCCGGGCCTGTTGCTGTGATGGCGGCACGGATGGCGGCGACGCCGGCCCGCGCGCCGCCGGCGTGTCCGAACACGGCGGTTCCCGCGACAAGGACGTTGGCGCCTGCTTCGACGCATGCGCGCGCGGTGTCCGCGTCGACGCCGCCGTCAACCTCCAGCTCGGTCTCGAGGCCCTGGTGCTCGATCTCCCGCCGGAGTTGCTCAACCTTGCGCAGGGTGCGCGGGATGAGGCGCTGGCCTCCGAATCCGGGGTCGATGGTCATCACGAGCGCAAGGTCGCACGCCTCGAGCACGTCCTCGAGCATGAGCGCCGGTGTGCTCGGGTTGATCGCGGCACCGGCCCGGCAGTCGAGCTCGCGGATCGCGGTGAGTGTGCGATGGAGGTGCGGGCACGCCTCGTAGTGGACGGTGATCGCGTCCGCGCCTGCGCTCGCGAAGCTGCTCAAATGCCGGTCCGGGTCGACGATCATCAGGTGCACTTCGAGCGGCAGCGCCGTCTCACGGCGGAGCGAACGGATGGTCTCGGTGCCGAAGGTGAAGTTGGGCAC
>Ga0307372_10007143_pt1 | contig 16106 bp, 24 predicted proteins | sample OX1MG_FD_202533 | JGI IMG/M metagenome (GOLD analysis project Ga0307372, IMG submission 202533) | Soil microbial communities from Risofladan, Vaasa, Finland - OX-1 | ecosystem: Environmental > Terrestrial > Soil > Coastal area > Acid sulfate soil | place: Finland: Risofladan, Vaasa | collected... | reverse complement strand
TACTTCGCCGCGCAGCGCGCGCTATGGCGCCGGTTCTGACCACCGCGAAATAAATTTTGTGGAATGGCTGCCAGGAATTTTCTGGGGTGAGCGACGGGATTTGAACCCGCGACCCTCGGTGCCACAGTGCGAGGAATGTGTTTTTGCTTGTTTTGTTCTGCTTCGCCTGTTTTATGTTTTCAGCAAGTTAGCGAAGTAGAACAGGCAGGCAAAAACAGCATAAAATGCACAAGTGTTAGCCGAGCGTTAGCAAGACTCGGGGCGTAACGTTACGCCCGCACTTTGCGAATCGCAAAATCGGGCCGACTGGCGACCCATGATTGAAGCGATAGCCCTTTGCGCTCCGCAGCCCTGATAATATTTTCCAGGGCGCTGCGAAACTTACCCTTACGAATTTTGCGGATTGCTTCGATTTGTTTTTGGTTGTCTAGCTTGCTCAATGTTTCGACCGCCAGAAGCACTCTGTAGTCCCGCATGTAATTCCGCTTTTCCTCGGGCGTCCGATTTGCGTTTGCTGCGAGCTGTCGGCAATTTCTGTCGATACAAAATCGAGCGGCACCTTTTCTTTCGGACACGAAAAATCTTCCGCACTTCTCGTACTGGCAAATTCTTAAGGGGATTTCGCGCGGCATCTTCTCGCCAGCCTGCTCGATGATCCATCTGCAAAGCAGTCCGACGCAAGAAATGTATTGCGTGCGGAATGTCAAATATACGCCACCCGGAGATTTCAAAGATAAATCATACATCTCAGCCGCGTTCTTGTTGAGGAATTGGAAAACGTCACGGGGCACAGTGCCGCGCAACGGTGGACGGCCAGACCCGCCTATCGTGCATAACCATCTGAGCGTCTTGGCGAAAATCGCGTGGGTGCGCTCCAAATCGCGAAATCGATGCTTCGGTTTATCGGCGAGTCCCATGAGAGAATGCAATCTATTGGGCCAATCTCCCTCGCGATTCGCGTAAGAAGCGATGAGTTCCCATGTTCTCTCTGGCGATGTTGACCGCAAAGATTCAAGCGTAAACGTCTCTCTCATTTCAGTCTCCTTCGCGTAACTTACGCCACACATCAGATAGCGTATCCTACACAGAAGATTATCATGTATTCTTGTACTGGCAAGCAAATTAAACGGGACCGACCCGAGCAACATAACGGAGAGGACGATGCGGCGAATACTTGTGCGCACAGAGAACGGAAAGATTTTCAAGGTCAGTAGAACTCGGGCTGACCGCATGATTCGATGCGGAAGCGCGATTGAGACTGCGCCGAACGAACTAAAGCTGGTACATCGTGAGCAGCAAAACGCATTCCGCCTTGATTATGCTGATATCGAGGCCAGCGCGCTGAGGAAGAGACTCGGTGAGAGATTCGGCACGGACCACGATTTCGCGACCCTTGGCGAAGCGGCGGATTTCGTTCGCGCAATGTCGCCAGCGCAGCACGCGCAACGCCCGCACATCAGCGGCAAGCGTGGACACAAATACCGGAGCAAACAAGTCTCCGCGTAGCCCTGGAATCACTTTTTTCTAATGAGGGTACTCGGAATGAAATCAAAACGGAGGTCAACAATCATGGAAGAACCACGGGCAGTTTTAATTCTGCGTGTTCCGCAATCGCTCAAAGCTGCCGTCGAGCAACGCGCGAGGGAACAAGATTTGACGATGACGCAGATCGTTCGCCACATGCTTACGAAAGAATTCACGCGAGAGCGGGTAGAGTTGCGCGCCGAAAACTCACGGTAAGGACAAATTGTGGCTCGAAATCGAATAATCCGAACCGAGTTTTTTTGCGACGAGCGAGTTGGCGCTCTTTCACATGCCGCGAGATTGCTATTCATCGCTTTGTGGGTGAACTGCGACGATGTGGGAAACGGTCGCGCGGACGCCCGAATACTCAAGGCGCAGGCTTTTGCTTTCGACGATTGTGCTGTCGAGCAGGTGGAATCTTCGCTCAATGAGATTCTGTCTCAGCGGATGATTGAACTTTATGAAGTTGAAGGCGTTCGATTCTTCCATCTGCGTAACTTCTTGAAGCATCAGCGGATTGACCATCCGTCGAAGTCTCTGTTTCCCCCTCCTAGAGCACTCGCCGAGGACTCACCGAGTACTCAGCGAGGGCTAGGTGAGTCCTCGACAAAAAAGCCCCCTAAGTTAGGTCAGTCTAGATCAGTTGAATCTAAGTCAGGTCAGGCTGAGAAATGCGGCGCTGGCGCGCCTGACCCTGAAACTGCTTTTTCTCTTTCTGACCTTGACCGGACCGACTTCGACCTTGACCGGCTGACCATTGAGCAGGACATGGAGCTTTGCGGATTGTGGTCGAAGATCACTGAGGGAAAGTTTGATGCGGCGCTGGCGTTCGATAAGGACGATTTTGCTGCGTTCAAGTTCATCGTGTTTTTCCTGTTTAAGAAAAAGCCAAAAATTGGAACGCGGAGTGCGCGGGCGAAGTTCATGGGCATCGTGATGGATGAGTGCCAAAAACGCGGCATTGAGTATCCGAAGGCATGGTTACGGGTGACCTCGGAATTACGTGAATCGAAGGCGAACTGACATGGGACCGATCTTGACGATTGAGCAGACGGCAGAGCTTCTTAATGTGCGAACGTCTTGGATATACGCCCGAACGTGCGATGGTGCGCTGCGTGGCACTGGTAGAGGCCGCCGTGCGTCACGCAAGGCCAAGGCAGCGCCAGCACAGGCGCAGCGCCAAGCGCCAGAGCGAATGCCCCACTACAAACTCGGGAAATTATTGCGATTTGATCGGGACGAAGTGTTGATCTGGTTTGCTGCGATGCACTGCGACGGCAGCGATGACCAGCACACAGAGACGTGCGTCGAGTCGCAGGGAGGCAGCCAATAAGGTATGTCATTGATTCTAAAGGGGGTATGGGTAAGTGTTTTCTTTTCAATAGCTTCCAGCAGGCGGCGCGCAGCGTCAAATCTATGAAAAAGCAGCAGGTAATCAAACTTTTTGCGAGGGTTACGAGTGAATCCAAAAACAAAATGCGGTCGCGGCGGTTTTCGAAAAGGCGCGGGCCGCAAACGCCGAGTCTCAATCGCGGAGCGCGCCGCTGCGCCATTTGATGATCCGGTAATCGCGCCATCGCGCGTAACGCTCGGAAAGTTCTTGCGCTTTCGCGATGACCGGCCCGTGCCCGAAGCCCTCAGTTACGCAAACGATATCGGCTCGGGGAAAATCTTCGGCGGGTCGCTCGCCGTGCTGGCGGCGCAACGCTTTCTGCGTGACCTGGATGAAGGCCCGAAGCGCGGATTGAAGTTCGACAACGCCGCAGCGAGGAGAATCCTTTCGTGGTTCGAGAACTTCTGCGGACTGAAATTGATAAGCTGGCAGTTTTTCGTACTCGCTCAAATCTTCGGGTGGAAACGTGCGGACGGCTCACGGCGATTCCGTAACGCATGGATCGAGACAGGCCGCAAAAATGGAAAATCTGCAATGCTCGCAGGCATTGGCAATTACATGCTTGTTGCCGACGGAGAAAAGCACGCCCAAATTTATTCTCTCGCGACAAAAAGAGAACAGTCGAAAATAATTTGGTCTGACGCTGTTCGTATGAGAAACGAGAACTCAGAATTGACCAAGTACGTGGACAGATTTGCTTCGGAACTCTCAATAGAAAAAACCGGCGGATACTTCCGACCGCTCGCCAGCGAAGCGAAGTCGCTCGACGGCCTCAGAGCCAGTGCTGTGCTCGCCGATGAAATCCACGAATGGCCAAGCCGCGACCTGTGGGACCGTGCCGAGACATCGACGCTGGCGCGGAAGCAACCGCTAATGGTCGCGGTCACCACGGCGGGCGCGAATCGCGAATCGTTCGCTTTCCAAAAACATTTATACGCTACTCGCGTTCTATCGGGAGCGATTGCCGATGACGACACCCTAGCTTACATCGCAGCGATGGATGAGCAAGACGACTACCGGGACGAATCGCTTTGGATCAAGGCCAATCCGAGTCTCGACGTTATCGTGCGCCGCGAATCGTTGCGCGCCAGGGTCGCGGAGATAGAAAATCTCCCGAGTTCTAAGAACGCCTTCCTTCGCTTTTGCTGCAATCAATGGGTTTCGGTCACTGCCGACCACACACTGCCACTGACCAAAATCGCTGCGTGTGCAGGCCCCGTCGGGAAAAATCCTGCGGAGGCGCTGGAAGATTTTCTTTGGAGTCAAGCGGGAGAGCGCTGCTTCGCTGGTTTCGACAGAGGATTGACGGGCGATTTATCTTGCCTCGTTTTGTGTTGGCCGCGCGCAATCGTTGGAAAGATGGCGGCGGCGGCGTGGTTCTTCATGCCGGAGAACGGATTGGCCGAGAAAGAAAGATTATGGAACGTGCCTTTGCGCCGCTGGGTTTCCGAAGGATGGATTAAAGTTTTTCCCGGCGATTTCATCGGCGAAGATGTTTTTGAGGCGGAGATTACGGCGATTGGTAAAAAGTTTTCGATTGCTGATATTGGATTTGACCCGTACTTCAGTTTGGAATTGATGTCGCGGCTCAAGGCGCACGGCGTCGTGCGCGAAGCGACCGGCGTTCCGCAGACGGAAAAAATGTTGTCCGAGCCGAGCGATAAACTCTTGAAGCTAATCCTGGAAGAGCGCTTGGTTTATTTTTACAACCCTGTGCTCGCTTGGAATTTGGCGAACGTGATTTTGGTGCCGAACCCGAGGACAAGCGGACTTCGCCCGCAAAAATTGCACAGAGAAGAGAAAATCGACGGGGTCAGCGCGATTATCGACGCCCTTCAGCGCGCGATGTTTTCCGACTACGCCCCGCGCGCGAGTTGTTATGACGACCGAGGGATTATCACTTTATGAAAAAGCCACGCACGGCTAAGCCAACGCTGCCAGTAGCGAAGTCGCCACGGCAGACGGAAGAAAAGCGTTACAACCGGCAAAGCTGGAGGAATCCGCGCTACGGCCTTCGAGCCGCGCTGCTTGTCCGTAATCCTATTTGCCAAAAGTTGACTGACGGAATCCAGTGCCATACCCCGGCGACGGTTGTCCACCACTTGATTTCGCCGTTAGATCAGCCTGCGGCCTTCTGGCTGCCAGTTAATCTCTGCTGCTTGTGCGTTCGTTGTCATCCCGGGGGCGCGCGCGGGACGAAGTGGACGGCGGGCGTGGATTTTGTTCCCACGAACTTCGAGTTCTCATTTTCACCGAAGCCGGAGGACGCGCATGTTTAGAAACCTGTTTGCACAATTGATTTTCATCGTGCGCCGCGCGGCCGGGCTGGAAGAGGACGGATGGAAACTTGTTTTCAACGATTCGCGCGGGGTCTTCGAACTTCGGAAAGACTGCGATGATTGCCATGGCTCGGCTTCGATTTTAATACCGGCTGGAAACAGAGCGGAACAGGTAAAGTTTTTGCACTGCGGCAGGATCGACACGCCGAGCGTTGGACTTCGACGCCGCATCCTCACCGACGGCCTGGCGTGGCGGCGCGCGAGGACGCCGGGGGATGAGTTACGGCAAATCGAGCGCGAGGGCAAGTCGGTCTTCCGACAGGAGGATTGGTCGTGAAGGAAAAAGAAAGCGGAGTCTATAGCGCGGACACTCTGGAGATGGCTGAGGACCTTGAGCGCGCCTGGCTGTTCCGCAAAAAGAATTTTCTGCTGATAGAAGCAAACACTCCATCGGCCCCGAAGCCTCAACCGATGCGCGGCGGAATCGCGCGCAGAGAATCTTCAACACTTTCAAAGGAGAACAAATGAGAGCTAATCAAGTTTTGCAAAACGTGGCCGACGAGATGGAGGCCGTCATCCGCGCGGAACCGCAAGCCGCGCCGGAGCCTCCCGTCGGGTCGTACATCGGAAGGGAAACAGTCCGGCAGGTGGAACTGTCGAAGCGTGATGCCGCGCTTCGTAAAAAGGCACCAAGCGGAACAAACGGAAATTTTTGCGCGGTCCTCGACGCGCCGGACCACGAAATCCTGAAGCGATGCAAGCCTCACTTCCGCCCGCGCGAAACGTTCCGGGGGTTTATCGCAAGAATCGCAATCGCGCCCTCTCAGATTCAGGCGATGGCCGACGATGAGCTTTCTCGTATCGTCAAAATTCGCGAGGAGGGCGAAATCGAAAATCCGCCAGTGCCGATCACGTACATGCCTTCGGCCAGTTCCAAGCCTCAGCCTGCCAGCAGATTTCTCGCGACCGGCGGCCTTGGAGAACGGGAGTAGTTTCACAAATGAAAAACGGAGTCAGAAAAAATGATTGAGCGGATGTTTTCAAAGGCCCGCGTCGAATTCCGTGCGATGGCAGGAAGCGATTCGCCGGGGATGTTGCAAGGGCGTGCCGCAACTTACGGAACATACAGCGCCGATTTAGGTGGGTTCGTCGAGACAGTCCGCCAGGGAGCTTTCGACAAATCCCTGCGGAATGGCGACGAGGTAGTCGCAAATGTGAACCACGACCCGTCGCTGATTTTGGGGAGAACGCGCAATAAATCTCTGCTTTTGAATTCTGATAATCGTGGTCTTGCCTTCGTGGTCGAGCTGCCCCCAACGTCAACCGGGCGCGACACGGCGGCATTGGTTGCGCGCGGTGATTTGAGCCAATGCTCGTTCGCGTTCATATGCGAAGATGAAACGTGGGGGGAAACCGCAGACCCGAGTGACCCGTCGCAGCGCGCGGACCTGCGCACGATTGTTTGCGCGAGACTTCTCGATGTCAGTATCGTTTCCAACCCCGCGTACTCGTCAACCAGCGTGTCGGCAGCAGGCGTTCATCAATCGTTTCTAGGCGACGGAACCCAGCCGTTGGGCGATGTTTCGTCGCTGATGCGCGCGCATTTTCCCGCAGGCTTGCCCGCAGAAGTGCGCTCTCGCATCGAGCGCAGTTCACCGCGAAACCCGAAAGCGGCAGAGCGGCGTCGCAGAATCCTAGAGTTTTGTTTGTAGTGTAGTTCGCGGCCCGGCGCGATTCAGGTCCGGGCAGAAAAACAAATCAAGTAACAAAGAGAAAAAATGAAAGCAGCAGCGCAAGTGAATAGCATTGGTCTGGATGAATTGCAAAAAACGCTCGAAGAAGCAGGGCGGTTGAGCAGCAAGGAACACTTTTCAAAACGCGATGAGTCGAGGATGGCGTTTCTGTTGGTGAAGTCGAAAATGTTGAAGGACGGTTTCACTCCATCTGAAATTGCCAACGCCGACGCGCAGCGCCTTTATCGTTCGCTCGGGCTTGCACACATGCCCGTGGCAAAGGATGAGATTGAGCGAGAATGGAGAAATTGCATTGAGGGTCGCTCCGGCATTGTGAGAAAGCCAGTCGATGGCGAAGTCGGCGCAGCCCTCACGCCGTCAGAAGTCGAGCAGCGCGCGAACGAAGCTGGCACGCAGTCAATCACATACACGCAAGGAGTTGGCGGCGGCTACTTCGTTCCGTTTCAATTTTATCAACGGCTGACGGAAACGATGCGGCAATACGACGCGATTTTCGATGACGAATTTTGTAACGTCATCGAAACCGCAACCGGCGCGCCGATCGCCCTGCCCATTTTGGACGATGTGAGCCATTCGTCAGTGCTCGTCACCGAGGCTACACAATCGAGCGAAACGGATTTTATCGCCGGGGGGTTGGAATTGAAATCGTATTCCTTCCGCAGTGGAGTTTCTTACATTTCGATGGAGCTTTTGCAGGATTCTGGCATTCCGTGGGCCGCGTTGCTCGAACTTACCTTTGCGCGAAGGCACGCGAGGGGAGTCGGCTCAGCCTTAATCGGCGGGAGTGGGTCGGCGCAACCAACCGGTCTTATTACGGCAGCGCTGGCGGCTGGCGCAGCTGTCACGATTGCCGCAGGCTCGGCAACAAACGACGGGTCTGCGAACACCGGCGCGAACTCCATCGGCTCGACTGACCTTTGGACTTGTTACAAAGGCTTGAATCCCGCATATCGCGTCGGCAGTTGCTGGGTGATGAACGATAACACGTTTACGTCGATCTCTTCGCTGTTGGACAAATCCGGAAGGCCGCTTGTGCATTTGACGCGCGGCAACGAGGCAGTCATGCTAGGCCGCCCCGTAGGAGTCTGTCCGTCGATGCCAGAAATCGGCTCGGCGTCCAACTCGGTCGTGCTTTTCGCTCCGCAGTTTTTCTACACCCGAAGAGTGCTCAGCGGAATGTTCGTCAGGGCTTTCTCGCAAACGAAAGCGGAATTCGGATTAACGGGATTTGAATCGTTCTATCGAACCGATTCGGATCTCGCCGCGCCGGATGCTTCATTCGCTCCGGCAAGCGTACTCCAAAACCATAGTTAAAAAGATTGGCGGCGAATCTTAGCGCCGTGCGGGCCGCCACGGGGCCGTCATCCTCGTTTACCTCCGCACGGCGCAAAAAACTTGACGGAGAAAAATATGAAGCTCGTGGCACTTTGCGACCAAGAAATTCACGGCCCCGGTTTCCCCCTTCCGCTTCGTTTGTCAATTTGCACGGAAGCCGAAACCGGAGAATGTATTTCCCGGTTGCATCGTTTAATCGAACGCTTCAAAAGTGAATCCGATTTCAGGAACGAAATCTGGCTCCATGTAGATATTTGCGAAATCGATCCGTAACGACCTTGGGCGCTATGCCCCGCAAGCCCGCGCCCACCGCTCCATTTGGCGGCTCCAGGGGCTTACGGGACTGCGTGGCGCGCTACTCCGCGTGGCGCGCTCGCTTTCCTGTCACACACAAAATTAAAAAACCGGGCGAGGAAAATGAAACTGCTTTGTTCGGAGTGCCGGGAGAGTGAGATCAACGCACCGGATGGCGCGACGCAGGACACGCGATTCACATGCAAAGCGTGCTGCGACCGACTTATGCACGCGCGCAACGGCGCGATTCGCCGCGCTCGCCGCGCCGCGCACCCTTGGCAAAACTACAACCCCCCGCTGGTCGCGAAACAAATACTTCAGGCCAACGGGCGCGCCGATTCCATTTCTTGAGGATCATTTCTTTCCCCGCTCGCGCTCTAAAAATTCGCCAATCGCTTTCCGGATCAGCGCGCTGATCGGGACCATCGTTCGGCGAGAGATTGTACGCAATTCCTTCAGATGGGCGACGCTCAGGAAGATGCTACCTTTTTTGAGTTTCATGTCCGTCGAAATTGTATCTAGTGAAGTCATGGAAGTCATCTTATCCCTAATGTCAAGCTACAGCTATACGTAGCACGATTTGTATTGACAGCATAAAGTTTCGGGAGTACCGTGGCTACCGCAATTAGGAGGGTCGCGACGGCTACAGTAAAACCAGGTTTGATTTCGGGCGCAGCAAGCCCGGCGCGCACGCGCCCGCTCTCGCCAAATCCCTTCCCAGATGGCGAGTCCTCCATGCGCGCCGGGCAGCAGCTACGCCAATGGAGCGACCGCGAGCCGATTGATTCTCCGCAAATTTCGGCGCGCTCGCTTCTTGCGTGTATCGCGGTGTGCATTCCGGTTTGGTTTTTGCTTATCTGGCTAATCTTGCGGGCCATGTAAAAAAGGTTTCGGCCCGGCAGCACGTGTAAAACTGGGCCGAAGTTTCACAAGGGGAATCACATGAGGATGAAATGGGGAATTCATGTGGCAATGTCGGCAGTGATTTTGCTCACGCTCACGCCGTTCGCGCGCGCGACGCAGATTACAAGCGGCACAGTGCCGGTGACCGTGACGTTGAACGCCTCGGTGGTTGAGAGCATCTCGCTTAGCTGCACGCCGTCGCAGGTTAACTTCACTGGCAACGCGGGCACGGTCGCTGGCGACAATCCCGTGTCCTGTACCGTGAGCTATGTCCTCAACGGGCAGACACGGACTTTTGTCTACCTAGCGGCGTACTTCACGCAGGCCGCCGCGCTCACCGGGCTTAATGCCGGTGACGTCATTCAAAACCAGAACATCCTAGCATCATTCGACGGGAGCGCTTTCACCGCTTGTAATCAGAGTGACGGCTTCTCCGCCGAGGGCTGCGACCCGGCCCAGGGATGGCAGATCGCCTCATCGAACCAATCCGCGTCATTGTGGCCAACGGGTACACAGACAGCGGGTGTGAGACTCGAAATCAACATGGGCGCGGGCGTGCCGGTGGACACCTACACCGGAACGTTGAACATAGTCTCCTACGCGCCGTAACCTCAACCCAACAACCTACCGCCGGGGGCCTAACCGTCCCCCGGCTTTCTAACGAGGTGAGCCGATGAAGAGATTATTGCTGCTTCTGGCCGTCCTGCTCCCTGCCGCGCTGCACGCACAGACCGTCATGCCGTTATACGGCGAATGTTCTGCAAAGAAGTGCTCCGGCTCATTTTCAGTTCGTAACGACCAAGTGATTCCACTTGCGGTCACGCTCGACGCGCGGAGCTTTACGTTGAAAGACGGGAAAATGGTCTGGCAAAACACACTGGCCCCCGGTGTCGCGTTGCGGCTGTCGGGAACATCCGTCCGGCTCGGTCCCAAGCAATCGTACCGCTTTGGCTTCAAGGCTTCGTGTGCCACGATACCGTGCCAGTTCGCTGTGCTGCCCGACTTTTCCGGGATGCACCTAAACAACGGAATCAAGCTGGACATGCACCTCGATTACGCGGTCTATGTGTGTGCGAAAAAGAAAGAGTGCCGTGCGAACGCGCTTCGTGCGGGCGGCTACCAACTGCCAGCAGATAAAAAAGGCAAGAAGCGGTGATGCGCGCGGCACTCATCGCCGCACTTTTGTTCTCCGCGACCGGGGCACAGGGCCAAACGGTCGCGATCACCGGCGGCGACTCAACGCTAGACGGAGCCGCTGGCGCGCAGGCCAATTTGTTCTTCCCCAGCGGTGCCGACGCGGGGTTCGGATTTCTTTTAACCCCGGCTGGACCTCGCGTCGGATTTTCATACCGCTTCAAGTGGCGCGGCTATCAGGCTGCGCTCGGGGACCAAACCCTGAACCTTGGGCAGCTTCAGATAATCGAGCGCGGCTTCGCTATCGAGCGAATAGTCGGTAAAAACGACCTTACGGCTTTCGTCGGCGCGGTCGGAGACGGATTCTATGAGCCGTTCGGACGCGCCTTCGGCCTAAATACGGCGGGCGCGGGATTGCTTTTTACTCACCTGTTCTCCATGGGCAGTTTCTCAAGCTTCAACGCCGTGCATGGGCGGCGCGTGGACGCACTGGAAGCGGCGGCTTGGCATAATCGTCGCTGGAACCTCGACGGCACGGCTGGCCTGCTCGAAAATCGCGGCTTCTTCGATGGCCGCGTGTCATATTCTCCGCGCCACTGGGCGGCGCTCTCGATAGCGCATCAAGATCGCTTCATCCCTCAGCACGTGGAATTCAATTCCGCGCAGGTTGGAGTGACGAGCGCGCACCTATCGGCCTGGGCCAGCGGCTTCGAATCGCGAGGCCAGACCTCGGAAGCGGCTGGCGTGACCAGCAGGGCAGGCGCGCTTACCGGCGGCGTCAGTTGGTACAAGACCGAGGGCCAGCGGCCATTCTTGGCCGCCAACGTGAGCGCGCGCTTGCGCTCGTGGACGGCGAGTTCATCGTGGGCGCGTGGGAACGTCGGCTTTGGTGGCGGCTACTCTGGGAACTATTTTTCTGTCGGAATCTCGCAGGCCGTTTTGTACAATCTGCCAACCGCTGCATTTCAGCAAACCACAATGCTCACGCTTTCGCTGCGAATACCCGGAACGGACATCGCGGCGAATTTCATCGGCTCGCTCGACCCTCTCCACCATCTGCGGTCGGAGGAATATGCGAGCGATTACGTGTACGGCAGGGAATCTGGCGGCGCTGACCAGGCCGTCTCGCTCGGCGGGAAGTTCATTGTGCGCGGAACCGTCACTGACGCAACCGGAAATGCCGTCCAAGGTGCCGCGATTTTGCTCGACCATAAGCGCGAAGCTTGGGCCAGTCAGGACGGCAGTTTTCAGGAGCGATTCAGGAACGGCAAGACGGTCAGCGTGCGAATCGTGTTCGCTGATTTCACTGCGACTGGACGCTGGACGTGCGCAACGTGTCCCGCGACCGCGCAGCCAACAAAGCAAGGCACAGACCTAAAAATTATCTTGCGGAGGACACCATGAGACTTTACCTCGGCCATCGTTTGCCGTTGGGATTCTACGGCGCGGCGGGATTCGGGCGATATGGACCGAAGCCAACGCACGTGGTGCATGAGGACGGGTCCACGACGCCGGTACGCGGGCCATCGCTGTTCTGGACGGCGTTCTGGGTCGGATTCTTTGCCGTGCCGGTTGGGCTTGTCATCTACATCATTGCGAGTTCCGCAAAATGATGGTACGGATTTAGTGATTACCTTGAGAAAGGCCGGTCAACCCGGCAAGGGAGCGGACCATGAATGACGTAGCGACAATGGCTCTAATGGCCACCATTCTATTCGTGACTAACAGGTGCCATGACCATGAGCGGGCGGCGAAGGAAGCTGTCGAGCTATTTCATGCAACACAGAAGGAAAACGAAAACTCAGGTAAGAAAAACCGGGGCCAGAGATGAAAATTCCCCCATCTCAAAATGGACTGTGGCTGTGGAAAGATTGAGAATCACAGAATGGAGGCAAAGAGAATGAAAGAAGAAAGTGCGGACCTTTCGAAAATCCTGGACACAAAACTTCTCGCAGCGATTAACAAGGTCCGGCGCGGTGCGGAATTAGCTGCCAAAGTGATTGTCCACATAAAGTCGCTTGCTGCATTCTCCGAATCGAGCCAAGGACTACAATTCATTGACGACTACACCACAAAGGCTGGTGACCATGCAGTTAAAACGGTCAGGACGTTTCTTGAACTACGTTCCATGTTAGAGGCGGAAGCTGTCCGACGGGGAATGTCGATACCCAAGTGGGAACCAAAGGATAACAAAATCAGAGTAGTCCTAGGAGTCTAACTTCACATGGAAAATGAAAATCAGAACGCGCGCCCGGCGCGGCGACGCAGAACTGCGCGGCGACAATCAGGCTCTATCTTTAGGCGCGGAGACGATAGCTGGACCCTTGTGTTTCGAAATCCAGACGGTAAGCAGAAGTGGCTCGGAGGATTTGAAACCAAGGGAATCGCACAAAAAAGGCTCACCGCAGAACTCGAAAAAATCGGCAATGGCACGTACCGTGAAGTGCAGACGGTTTTATTCAGGGAGTTTTGCGAGACGTGCCTCTCGCTCTGGAAATCCATGCTCAAGCCGTCCACGTGGTGTACGTGGAAATCGGCAATCAATAAATGGCTTGTGCCACAGTTCGGCGACTACGAAGTGCAAGCAATCTCGAAAGCTAAGGTCCAAGACTTTCTATCTGGGCTTCTACAGCATCAGAAAATCAGTCTGAACACAATCAAGCACATTCGCAGTTTGTTGCACCGGATATTCGAAGAGGCCATCGTGCGGGAAGTGGCGAGGGTGAATCCGGCGCAAAAAGCCTTGAAGATGCCCAAGCGCCCGGTAACTGTCATAGTGCCGACCATTGAAGACGCCGAAAAGTTGTTCGACCAACTTCCGGTGATGTACCGGCTCTTGCTGGCCACAGAATCAATGACCGGGCTTCGTCGTGGCGAACTTCTTGGATTGAAGTGGGAAGACATCGACCCGAAAGCGTCAGTGATTCATGTGCGCAGGACAATTCAGCGCGTCAACAAATCGCTGCTGGACGAAGGCTCGTTTCGTATGGTGATTGAAGAGAGAATCGGAAAAACCGGACTGGCCGTACTGCGACCGAAAACGGAAGGCTCTGAGCGCCCGGTCAAGATGCCAAAGATTCTCGCGACGCTGCTTTCGGCATGGCGTGTAACTAACAGTGCGAGTCCCGCAGTATTTGTTTTTCACGATGAGATCGGTCTACCGCTCAGTCCCGAGCACGTGCGCGACGTTTGGAACGAAGCGCGGGAAAAAGCCGCCGTGCCAAATTTCGGACTGCACGGTTTCAGGCATCTGTATTCGAGCCTGATTGTGGAAAGCGGCGCGCCGGTGAAGGTCGCACAAGAGATGCTGCGACACGCGGACGCTTCAACGACGCTCGAAATTTATACCCACAAGGTGCGCGCGGAAGCGAATTTCTACGCCGAGAAGGTTGCCAAGCAATTCCCGTTTGTTAGCACAACGTTAGCAAAGCAACCAGCCAGCAGATTGCCTTCCTAGTTAAACCGTTGAATCTATTAGGAGTTTTGGGGTGAGCGACGGGATTTGAACCCGCGACCCTCGGTGCCACAGACCGATGCTCTACCAGCTGAGCTACGCTCACCGCCGCGTGAATCATGATAACACGCTGCTCGGAACGGGCAAAGATCGCGCGGCTGGTGCGGATTTCGCGAGCGGCTGCGCGCGAGGAAGACGCCGCGTGTCCGCTTTCCGCGGCGAACCAGTCAATTCCGATCCATTCCGGTCAACTCTACGAATCAATTCTGATTGAGCGGCCGAAACGGAATCAGCGTTGATGCAGTCTGCGGCGAGCGAATTTTATTCAGCTGCGTGCGCGCGTAATCAGCCCAAGGACCCTGGGATTGGTGCTGAAGGTAGAGGACCCAGTGCTGCAGCGCGAGCTGTTTTTCGCCGCATTTTTCGTACGCGGACGCGAGATTGAAGTGCGCGTCGGCGTGGCACGGTTCCAACTGGACGGCGCGGCGCAGATGCTCGATGGCTTTTTCGCTGTCGCCGATTTCGTCGAGTATGCAGCCTAAATTGAAATGGCAGACGACGTTTTCCGGCTCGAGCTCCAGCGCGTTGCGAAAGGAGTTGCGCGCGTTTTCGAGCTCGCCGAGCTGAAAAAAGATACAGCCCAGATTGATGCGCGGCTCGCACCAATTCGGCTGCATTTCAATCACGCGGTGGTAGAGCCGCATGGCGTGGTCGATGCCTTGCGGGTGTGCTTCGCATTGCAGCGCGTCCTCGAAAAGATCTCCCGCGGTTCGCGAGTCCATTTGGCGGATATTCGCGGAGCTTCCCAGGATGTGAAATGGCAGAAGGAACTGGCCGGTCAGCGGCTCGATGGCCTGGCTAGCGCGTCCGGGAGGGATCGCGGCGATCTGGCGGCCGCTGGCGAATAGCTGCAATTCGCCAATGGCAACAGCGTTTTGTTTGCCGGCGTTTCGCAACACGGCGACGGCGCGGCAGAGCCGCTTCGCGGGAATTCGGTGTTCGGTGATCGCTTTGATGGAGCGCAGGGCGATCAGATCGCGGAAATTGTAGAAGCGTTCGCCCCAGCGGGAGCGCGGCACGACGAGCCGAAGCCTGTGCCAGTAGCGCAAGCGGCTCGGCTGGACGCCCACAATCCGGCTGACTTCTCGTTGCGTGAAACGCTCTGGCAACCTACTCGTCTCCCGATGCGATTCGCGGCCCGCTCCGGCCGCGTCCGCTACTTTTCCTGCGATGATTATCACACTGGTGTCAAATCGTGCGAGCTGTGACGCAGGTGCGGCGCTTGCGGGGATATTTACCTGGCGCAACGATTGAAACTCATTTGCGATCAAGAAATCATAAGTGGCGCGTTGTGAGTTGGTTGCGTGCGCGGGACTGCGCATCTCATTTGCGGTCAAGGCTGCACGGGCACGCAGTGCCGCAGCGAGGTTGAGGACAAGGGCGACAGTGCCGGCGGCCAGACGAGACCGCCGATTCTGCGGGGAAATGGGCGCTGCAAAAATCGCGAATCTGTACCGATTAGAACGAAGTGCGATTGTTTGTTTTGTGCGAGTTACGGGCGATTCTAATAATTTGTTGTACCGATTAGAAGTTCTAGAAGTTAGAGGCTGGAGATTAGAGGCTGGAAGGACAAGGCGAGACGCCGCCGGGAAGCGACATGGAGCGAGGGCTACGCGGAGCAGGGACTCCATCGATTTTTCCAGGGCGAGCGCGGGCGGCATGCCCTTCGCAAAACGCGCCCAGGGCAAGAAGCCGTCGCTTCAGGGGCGCCGAAGATCCATTGTTTGTGTATCATAACTAAGCTATACATATATCACAAGTTAACAGGATTTGCAAGGGATTTCTGATGAGCATAGAGGCAGAAAAACAAAATCAAAAGCCCCACCCTCCGCAGAATACGCTCAGGACGGGGGCACCCTCTATGACGTTATCGGCTCTGTCAAGGGACACCTCGGGTTCACGAGCCGCGAGGGTCCGTTTTTCTCTTCACTTGTAAGAATCTTTTCTCTTTCCTTTTCCTTCATTTCGACCAAGGC
>Ga0307372_10007142_pt1 | contig 16107 bp, 15 predicted proteins | sample OX1MG_FD_202533 | JGI IMG/M metagenome (GOLD analysis project Ga0307372, IMG submission 202533) | Soil microbial communities from Risofladan, Vaasa, Finland - OX-1 | ecosystem: Environmental > Terrestrial > Soil > Coastal area > Acid sulfate soil | place: Finland: Risofladan, Vaasa | collected... | reverse complement strand
CGTAGAGTAAAACGCCCTTTGGAGCTTCAACGCCCAACTTTTCAAAGATTTCAGGGTGCCTCAGAGGAAGCTCGATCATTTCTCTGACTTTTTGTATCTCGTCACTGAGGCCTCCGATATCTTCGTAGGAGACCTGGGGAACACCCCTCAACGTCTCGCCCTTCTCAGAGATTGCAAATTTAGTTCTTTGAGTGATCGTTACAGCGTCCGCGAGCGGATTGACTCCCAGTACCTGGAAGGTCAGGCGACCACCGAAGTACGGGATCATGATGTTGTCGCCCTTCGTGACTGGAACGCCCTCCAGCGCATCGGCTAGGTACCTTTCATCGATTGGAGGGATAGCTTCCAGGGGTACAACCACGACCTTTTCAGCTGGCGGCGCTTTGATCTTCTTTACCGTAACTGTGTCGCCAATCGCGACGCCAGAATTGTTCCGCATCAGACCATCCATCCTAACGACGCCTCTACCCTCATCAGAAGGATAAAGCGGAAGGCATTTGCCAACCGTCCTTCTCTTGCCCTTCAGCTCAATGACATCACCTGTTGAGGCGTCAAGGGTGTCCATTGCGTCGTAATCCAGTCTGACGACGCCTCTGCCCACGTCTCGAGTGTAAGCTTCGAGAACCTTCAAAGTAACTCCTTGCTGACTCAAATGAAACGAAATTCCCGGGTGTGTGACAATCTCATTCCAAGTATTACTGTCTTTCACAGCTTCTCAAAGTATGTTTACATCAGAACCAGCATTCGGGGATAATCACTGTTAGCTCCCTTCGTTTGTCTCTCTATCCAAATCTCGTTTTCATCTTCCGGCAAGTCAAGGGAGTGACTCGGCTCCATGCAGAAAGAACACATCATGGATCAAGCAGTGAGCGCAATGGAGGCGAGCGATAAGATGAGGATGAAGGCGCTCGAAAGAAAACTATGCGAGATATGGCAAGGAACCCTTTCTAAAGCAAGCGCCAAAGGACAGTTGACGAAGCAAAGAAGAAGAGACTGATTCTAGCTAAGGCAAATAGCGGCAAAGTATCCCAGTAACAAAGATTATTTGAGAAAAATGGCAAAATAGGAACGTTCCGACGCAAATTTCCGGAATGAAAGAGTGTTACTGATCCATCGGAACAATCCACGAGTAAGAATTCTTGTCTAAAATTCCTAAAGGGTATAATTACCATGAGACTGGAGTGAGGTGATAAACAACTTTGTCTTTCGACAGTGACACACAATCAAAAATGGACGAAATGATGGAAACAGAAAAAATCGAGGCAATAATGCGACAGTCAAGGCCGCAAGTCGCCGTAATCGGAGTCGGCGGAGCCGGTTGCAACATCGTCTCGTGGGTAAAAGAGAAGAGGGGTGGAATCTCGGGCGCAAAACTCATCGCAGCGAACACAGACGCGACGCATTTGAGCACTATCAAGGCGGACAGGAGAATCCTCCTCGGCGAGAAAACCACACGCGGAATGGGCGCGGGCGGTTATCCACAGCGAGGTGAGCAGGCAGCCAGAGAATCCATGGAGCAGATTAAAAAGGACACGGCAAACTCGAACATAATCTACGTCGCAGCTGGTCTAGGCGGAGGAACCGGAACGGGAGCTTCGTGGGTCATCGCAAACTCATTGAAATCGAGCGGCGCTTTGATGATCGGAGTTGTAACTCTGCCATTCTCGGTTGAGCGATTCCGGTACAACAGCGCAAAGGAGGGACTGCAGAGACTACGTTCCGAATGCGACACCATTGTTGTTATCGACAACAACAGATTAGCGAAAGTAGCAGGCGATCTCCCGCTGAAGGAGGCACTCGGCGTTGCTAACGAGCTCGTTGGCGAATTCGTGAAGGGAATCACGGAAACAATCACAACTGCCAGCTTGATCAACATCGACTTTGCTGACTTGAGAGCAATCATGGAGAAAAGAGGTCTCGCTGCAATCGGCGTCGGCGAAGCAACTGGTGAAGACAGGATCGAGAGAGCCACCCAAGCGGCACTGGACACACAACTCTTAGACATAAAGGACTCGACAAAAGCATTCGGTGTACTGATTCACGTCTCTGGAGGCGAGGACATCACTCTGGACGAAGTGACCCAAGCAGGAGAGATGGTCACAAGATCTCTTCCGCAAAAGGCGCGCGTAGTTTGGGGCGCAAGAGTAGATCCTAGTCTGCAGGGCAAGGTTCGCGTAATGGTAGTCCTGACCGGCATCGAAGGCACTTTCCTTTCGACACAGCCACGCGGAATAGCGGGTCTTCTGAGATCCAAATAGACTTTACTAGCGGGAATAAACTTCCCGCTCCACTTTTTCTTTTTTTAATTGACTCAAATAAGAGTACATTTTGATCGTGAAAACTTGGGTCCGGCATTGCGTTCCAAGCAATGCAGGAAGAACAGTTCACACTAAACATCGCCTCGGAATCTCTGGACTCTTGAAATCAATCTGAGGTCAAGCTGCCTTGCGTGCAAGTACTTCTCATTTTGTCCGGTCGTTGACGAGAACGCTTCGCCAATTGCTGACGTTCTAATCGGATCTTACAGCATCAGGGCTTGGCGTGTTTCGGGAACTCCTCTGTTCACAAATACGCTCAGCTTAGATCATGATCATAAAGTGATGATCAAAGACCCCCATTGGTATCGATATCATATGGGGAGTCGACCTACTCTTACAGATCAAGCACTCTTGACCACGATGCAATGTAATTGGAGGTATTTCGGGATAAGACGAATGTCTCTTGCATTGGAAGCACAGACGATATTGAAGTGCAGTCGAAATTAATGACTGAATGGTTGCTGTCATCTTCACATCACATTTGGGGCAATCCTACTGAGCTGAGGTAGTGGTATATGAAACCGAGATGCTCAATTTATGACCAAATATTGAAGCAAACTAATCATATTTCGCCTTAAGATAAGCAAATAGAAATGAAATGAGAGCATTCTTGAATAAATTGACTGATCATCAAATGCGATCAATCTTTTCATATTTTTTTGGTTCCGACTCCCTCCAGCTTGTTTTGGGGCAGGTTCAGGAATTGAAGACCTAAATACTTCAAAAGGATTAATAGATGTGAAAGCATCTTGAAGAAGAATTTTGCATTTACTACAAGCATCACAACAATGATTTTCCTTGCATTCATACAGGGAATCGGAAAGGTAAGTGCAGCGAATGCCACCGTTACAACCACAACAAATACCGTAACAACTGTCACAAATACGACAAATTTCATGGGACTGCCAATTAATGAGACGACTTTTGCGCTAATACTTCTAGTCATCGTTGCAATTGTAGCCCTGGCTGCTATAGCTGCGGCATCTTCGTCTAGAAGCTCGCATTCAAAAACAGTGACTACAGAAACGACCGAGACCAAATCAGATTCTACTGTGTGAATTGTTTGCTGATTGAATTTTCAAAGAAATCAACAGCCTCTGATCTGGAATGGGATGTCGCGCGATAAATCTCTTCTTCGCCACCCATTTGATGCGACTCAACAGAACTAGATGCAAATCATATTAGGACGGATCTCCTACATGAGAGGTGGTAATCATAATGCCGAGCAACAAGAATAATTCGACTGCAAAAGCAGCTGACGCCGGTGCGGCTTCTTCATCGAGCAGAGACGAGATAATCAAGGGACTTAACGAAGATCTCGCGAGAGAATACAAGGCAATTATCCAGTATGTAGTTTTTAGCGTCTCACTCAAGGGAGCTGAATACAATGATATCGCAGACCAGTTGAAGCTTCATGCTTCGCAGGAACTTGCGCACGCCCTAGAAATCGCAAGACAGGTGGACTATCTAGGAGGCAAGCCCACTGTGACAGGAAAGCAAGCCGAATTTTCAAACGATTCGAAGAAAATGCTCGAAATCGATCTAAAGGACGAGCAGAATACGATCACGAACTACAGGGAGAGGATCCGCGAAGCAGAAGCAGCCGGAGAATTTGCGCTGTCTGAGGCTTTGAGAAAGATAATTGCGCAGGAGCAAGATCACGAAATAGATCTGAAAGATGCGCTCGGGCTACGATGATCAAAAAAATTAGGTAGAAGGATGCCGTGCCTTTGTCTTTCAACATCGAGTCCTTCTAGATTGACAGGTACCGACAGAGCCGATGGTCAATGTCGGAAGACCATTCATGCAATCAAGCAAAAAGAGATTGACCAGCGGCGGAGTCTATTCCGTCTAACTCGTTCCGCCCACAATTGTTGGGTCAAACCGCGTTACTGGCCACTTGGTTATGGAAGACACAGAAGCTACTTTGCGCAATCTGATTGAAATCCTATCATCTTTGTTTGTGAAGTTCAGGGAATTAAAAATTCCACACTCGCAGGAATGCAAATCCGAATAGTCTCTATTATTGGAATCTGGGCCGAAACGGATACTCCTGTTATGCTCAAATTAACTGGCATTCGCCCATACATGAAAATAGTATTATCGTATCCGATCCGGGGTGCTTTTTGAAAGATCTCAAAACTTATGGCCCTTCAGAAAGTGTCCTGAGAATTTCCATCTTCTTGTTAGCTATCATTTTACAAAAAGAAAACTTCAATATTGGAAGAGCTAGAATTCGATCCTCCACTACTTGGAAAAGCCTGATACCGTCGACGCATCGCGCATAACTCACCGCACTGTGGGGATCGGCATGATCAATTGGGATATTTCATCAGATAGATTCAGGTAGTGCATCCCTTTTTCTGTGAGCTGATAGAGGTTCGTATCGGGTACCTGGCTGATCAATGCCTTTTGCAATATGTAATCCATGTACTCTTCAATCTGAGTGTATGACAGGTAGGCACCGTACATCAGTCTCGTCTTCGTAGCTTTGCCACCTGCGACAACTCTCAGAATGTTTGAAACAATTTCGCCTCTGCTTCTGTACTTCAGTTGCAACACCCCGAAATCAGAGCACTCGTTCTTCTTGCTCCTTCTAGGAGACTTGCTTCAGGTCTGCTACCTATGATAATGTTAGACATTATTCTTCGGAAGTATGCATGCATGTATTACATTAAAGGCTCATTATAACTACGTGAGTACTTTGAAGCGAGCTTGGGATAAATAAAAAGCCTCAACACGATACCCAATACTGAAGATATCTGCAGCATCGATTCGTCGTTAGCAGACGTATCAATAATTTCTAGGGAGCACCCGTGACTCTTGGAACGTCATCGGCAGTTGCATTTTGACGTTAACGCGATTTCCACAATTTGTCTTAGATGATGAGTGGCGCAAACAATACACAGGTCGAAGGATCCTACAAAATAAGCGATATGTGGGAAATCTACGTCAGTGCACGTCTTGATAAACGGCGTACCTATAGCGATACTTCAATAAGACTCGTGGTTGGAAAGTTTGAACCTCGGATTCTCAACTAGTTTCCGCCGAATCTCGCATGCAATCTTAAAGAGCGGGGTCGCTAATCTTCTGGAGACCGAAGGCTACCATGAAATTCTTCACCCGAGTGTATTCGTTAAGATAAGAAAAGGCTTTGTCCGTTAACCGCATGTCTTGATAACCTTCTTTCTCTTCGATTTCGATCAAACCAGCCTGCCTGAGATTTTCGATGTATATTTTGAACCTGTCATAGGGCACATTGACTTTCCCATGAACTCGTGTGAGTCTGGCGCTACCATTCCTGGAAATGTCTTCTCGAATTGCCTCAAGAATATCGCCAAATAGCTCAAACTTAGATCTCTTACTCACAGAGTCATGTCACCTCAACTTGGTTCCTGTCTTTTGGTAATCGGTTTTTGATTGGGTCACTTTTACTAATGCTGCAAATAGCAAAGCGAAAGAAAGTAGTCGAATCGCTTGCGCTAGCAGAAAGGTAACTTCTCCTACCTGCAGGGAGCCAATCAGTTCGATACACTGGCTAACGAGCAAAATGAGGAACCCCAGAGGCACCAATTCAATTGGCTTAGCTATCTGCCACATCCGACACAGGACGTACGCCAAGAGCCCGACGTGAAGCAGAAAAAGAAGGCCATCGACCGAGGGTGAAACCACAGGACCCTGTGGTACCATCACTAGGGCAACAAAGAGAAACAGCAGAACGATCAAACCGTACAGGATTTGCTTGACTCTTGGAGTCGGGGTGTAAGATAATGCTATGATGATCAAACCAATGCTTGCAATGACGATTCTGGGAGGATAAGTCAAGATGTCGTTGGTCTCGTATCCGATTGTAGGCAGCTTCACTCCAAAAGCAAGCGGAATCAGAAGAGCATAAGAAATGGCGAGCAAGGTAAATGCGACTGAGAGTGCAAGAAAATTCGCTCGGTCCGTCCGGCGATAAACAATGTAAGATTGTCTGACAATTGTCAGCGCAAAGGCAACCGAGACAATCGATACAATGGAAGTAAAATCCAGGCCAACGCCCACGAGAGCCATGATCTATTCGACAAGTTGCTGGCTCGATTTAATTAAAGTACTCACGTAGTTATAATGAGCCTTTAATGTAATACATGCACTACCACTGACTCACAGGTACGATGACTTGCAAGTATTTGACACTGCCAATGAGGACAATGTTGTGAAGGCGCTTTCGGACAAGTATTCACGGAAGATTGTGCTTTCGATTATCCCTAGATCGCTCTCCGTGGAAGAAATAGGCAAGCAGCAAAACATTCCAATTAGTACATGTTATAGGAGAATCCACGAACTGCAAAGTTGTGGCATAGTGAGAATAGAAAAGACAGTGATCGAGAAAGACGGAAAAAAGTACGTTTGCTACAGGGCGTCATTCAAGGACGCACTAATAAGCTTGGAATCCGGAGAACTGAGGGTCAGCATCATTCCCAACATGTACTCTTCTGACCGAGAGTATGAGATGTGGTCCTCCGTCAAAGACTCTGCCAAGTTGGAAGAGCCTGCAGCGCATGATGCTGCTCCAATTCCTCTTTTGCAAGCTCGAGTAAATGAGAAGCGATAGAGTGCGAAATGTCCAGAACATCATTGCAGCCACTCGTCTCGAAACAGATAGAGTATCGTCCCTGCTTGAGATGCGAAAGACATCCGCGTTTTCCTGAGATACCCGCGGTGACGCTTCACGAGTGCGGAGTATGCGTTGTATGTAGCGCTAAAACTACTCGCAGTAAACATGATCCGTTTGAATAGCATGACCATAAAGAGCAATATCTGTTCGAGTCGAAGTCGGGATTCCGAGAAGAACACAATCTTTTATTTAGTTAAAGAAGTTAGGGCGTATCTTGCTAGCGAGCGCATCGAGTCGCTCACCGCTAATATGATCCCTCCGTAAACCGCGAGGGCTATGCCTCCGATCAAAAGTATGTATAATGCCTGAACAACTTCTCCGCCGTGAATCCCGATCGACTCTGACAAGAAGTATAGTACAGGAGTGTATCCGACAGCTCCCAGAAGAAAAGCCGCTCCAGTTCTCTTGGGTATCATTAGATGCGTGATTTTTCTTACGAACCTCAACTTGACTGCAACGCCGATCGTCCACATACCCAGAGCCGCCATCGCCCAAAGGATTCCAACAAATGTATAGCGCTGAAACCCGAAGACCGTTGCAGGACCAGAATTTATGATGCCCGATATTATCGACACGCTTGCGAGATAGGCAATTGAAAGGACGATGTTTATCTTCGCTATGAGAAAGAGCTTGCTTTTCATATATAACGAAAGGTCGGTATTTTCCGTTGCATCAGTAGTATCGATTGCAGTTATCACGTTGTCGAACGTCTGATTCATTGCTGAGAAAGCTGAAGCGATAGCGAGGACGAGAAGAATTGGAACAGCCACTGTGTACACCGCTTTGAATAAGTGCAAGAGTCTGTAGGACAACACAATCTCGCCAATGACCATCGGAATCATGAAGAGATATTGAAGTTCAAAGACTTGGTTTGCAGATTTCTTCGGATCTACACCTCCCAAGATGCCAGCGTACAATCCATACGCGATCCATCCAGAATAGGTTATGATGGTACCATACGTAAAAGCGACTCCGTAGAGGGCCAGTGGAATCGTCGAACCAGTTATGATTGCGACAATCAGGAAATCAAAGTTCACAACAAGAGGGGTGAGTTGGTTCAAGAGTGCAAGCCAGCCCGTCTTTACCATTTTTGAAAGAATCGAGATAGAGATCTTGTCCTTGTATTCTCTCGGAGCCATAGCTACTATCGTGACAATCTGAACTAACTGAGCTCCAATTACAGCAAGTATAGCTCCTGTCAGCGAGAGATGAAGGATCGTTACGGCAATACCTCCTATCAATACCTTGGAAATCTCGAAAATTCCGAATCCGAAGCTTGCTCTCTCGGGCGTCGAGCCCCATAGTATCGATTCCATGACTCCTGAGAAAATGTACAGAGGTACCTGTGGCGTCGAAATCAGAAAGTAGTAGAGGTTTGAAACATACTCGCCCTGACTTGAAATTGACTCGGCGACTCCGAATGACAAGAGGATGTAGATGACCGAAAGTATTAACGAGAAAATTGCCGAGCCAAACATCACTGTTTTCCCGATTGTTGCTCCTCTTGCCCTGTACCTGATCGTCCAAAAGTTCAGGATGTTTGCTACGAAGATAACATATCCGATTACTCTCGAAATCAGTTGCCAAAGACCGAAATCGGATTGACTCAAATTACTGGTGACGAGTACAACGAAGGCTAGACCAGTAAGTGTACTTCCCAATCTGATGGCAAAAGTGATCAGACCGGAACGTCTAACTCTGATGTCGCTCAAATGCGAAGCCGCCAAATCTCCCCAATTCCATTACTTTAGTATGTTTAATAGCGCGAAGATTGGAGAGACCCAGTCTCAATCGTTTAGCTTGTGATTAGTTTCACGAGCTCAGGATTTCCTCGAGTGGAAATGCATACTCCTTCCACAATGTCGCGCCTATCCAAGAGATCGTAATACTTCTTCCTTGCTACTTCCAATCCGTAATTGGGACCCTCCGTCTTCAATCCGTGAAGCTCTTTGGTGGAAATTCTCCATCCGAATTTTTGTTTGCAAGCCACTGCATCATCGTAATCTCTGAAAGGGAATATGTTGTGAATCAAGGGTGTCGTCACGCCGTCCTTTCGCAATTTTACTACCCTGTGAAGGTACTTTTCTGTATCCTCGAACAGCGACTCCGTGACGAAAAGATCCACGCCAGAATCTTGCCGCTCCCTGATAGTTTTCACGTATTTGCGATTATCCAAGTTCATCATGTTGATAGGAGCGAGTATACACAGCGGATCAGTGTTTGAAGAGTGAGCCTCAATCTTTCGGATTAGCGAAACCAGCTTTGAAACCTTGGAAATGTCGTAGACGTTCTTGGGAACTGTGCTTTCCTCCAAGTATGGATCCCCTCTGACGATCTGAAGATTCTCCAGTCCAGCGAAGATCGCGTACGAGATCAACCCTAGAATATTCTGTTTATTTGCGTCACGCAATGTTATGGTCGGTATGATGTCGCAACCTGTACGCTTCTCCAACTCTGAAGCGACAGCTATGGAGTTCAAATGAATCCTTGTGCTGTCTCTCAGTTCTGGCAATGAAAACGCGTCTGCAACTGTCTCCAGCTCCGAAATGCTTTGCACAAGTCGCTCGAACCTCAGAGAGAGATCAAACTTTTGCGATTCCTTCATCGAGTCGGGAGAGGGAAGTCCAGGGGGAAACAACTCAACGACTCTCGCAAAATTTCCCGAACTAATTGTTTCGGACACACGCAAAGCTGATCGTCTTCCCTCAGGGAGAGGTCAGTAAGTTCCGGGCAGGCTCAATGCCTTATCTTGCCGGTATGGTACCTTGTTTTTGAGCGCAGTTTCTGCCTTCCCAAGTTCGTATCCGACGTAGCCAAGATGCCGTTTTCCATGTTCGGTATTGCTAATTATCTTGCTGTCAACAATTGCCGCGATCAGTTTTTCTCCGTTCGCCGACTGGAACCTAATCTTTGGAACATTTTCGTACGAGTTGAATGAGACAAAGATCTGTTGCGATTGGGGGTCGACATGAATTTGGAAATATCCATTGGGGTCATATTCGCTTTCAGTCAGGCTCACGCTACGTGCAGATTGTGCTGCTCCTAGGAACACTTCGTTTCTTGCCAGCGTCAGATTGACGTTCTTTTGATATGCTACGTCGCGGGGAAGGTTCCTCTCACCGCACGCGGGGTGAACGAAATGAATCCTCTTTTCGTCTATTCTCTTGGAAACCCGCTGAATCAAACTTGTGATTGTCTTGACAGATTCTATTATCGGGCTGCCTGTGCTGGTGCAACCCACTCCAATAGTTTGGTCAAAGTTTCGCCCAGCGACCTCATCAAGCAACTTGTCGTTAAAAGTGAAATCCAGGCTGATAATATCTACATCAAGCTTCGTTAGTTCCTTGAATATGGAGAATGAGTCTCCGCAAACGTGAAGCACAATGGGTACCTTGAGGTCTGACAAGATTTCTTCGTAAACTTGCTTGATGTAATCCTTGAACGGTTCGAACGAGAAATAGGGTGCGTCTAGCTGCAAATAATCGACATGTTTCTGGAGCGACTCTAGCTCAGGTCTGACAATTTCTTTCGCTATGGCAAATGTCAAATCCTTGACATCTGAGTAGATCGAGCCTTGAATTCTGCAGTTTCGCGCGAGCGTGTAAGGATCGGTTACGGGTTCCTTGAATCCATAGTAGCGAGGCACTAGTTGCCTTGCTCTCACAACGTCGTCTAACCTGAGCGGAGCTCTGAGGTGAAGTTTGCCTGTCACAGCAATTTCTGAACCACTCACTCCAATTCCCTCAACGTGTTCGGGATCCAGGAACAAACGAATGAATGATTCTCTGGTCTGACCCGTTGAAGGATATTCTATACCTGCACTGATAAAATCTCGAACTGCTAGCTCGATGCTTGTCTTGATCGGATCGTCTACCTCGTCAGGGAACTCTTTGTATTGCTTTACCAACTCGTCCGGTACGAAAATTGGATAGCTCCCGATTACTGTAGTGGAAGGAATCTTGCTCTTACTCTTAAGCGATCTCTTCTCTGGCAAGCTTTGTCCCTTCCATCATTACTTCCAGTTTCTTGTAAGTTATTTCCCAGCTGCGAGTTCTAAGGCCACAGTCAGGGTTTACTGAGATCCTCGAAGGATCCTTCAACAGTTTAGCAGCGAATAGTATTCTATCCCTCACCAGCTTCGGAGATTCGATGACGTTTCTCCCGTCAACAATCGCGCCACTTCCCGGCTTTCCGGAGTAGTCATGCACGTGGGTGATGCCGAGCCCGAAGCCTCCTTCGAAACCTTCTGTCTCGAAGTGTTTGAGGTCAACGTAGCCAGGCCTCGTTTTCGCATCTGTTCCCAAGTCGGTGCTATCTCTATTTGCAAACTCTAGAGCGAGCTGCTTAATGTCCTTCAGCTTGGTCGTGTAGTGTGCTAGCAATTTGTAATCGCTGTAGCAGTTGTGCAAGCTGAAGATGCAACTTGTGAAACCTTTAGTGAGTGCGTTCGTTGCATCAACGAACAGCTCCATCTCCTCCGCGTCTGGCCGCGTCGTGATTGCCGGCTCGTCGATCTGTATCCACTTCACTCCCTTTTGGATTAGTAGTTCAACCTCAGGGCGTAGGGCATTCTTTACCAAATCAAGAATGAATTTTCTGCGAGCTTCGAAGTAGGTTTTTCTCAGATCAATTCTTTTCTTGTTTGCCGAGCGTTTTCGCAATTCAGTTTCGTAAAATTCGTTGAACGACCAGTCGACGACGGTGTAAGGACCTGTGATTGGTATCTTGATCTCTCTATTGGTGTGTTCTTTCACAAACTCGAACTCCTCGAGATGTATTGGATGCGTGAATCTCGGTCGATCTATTACCTCTCCCTTTGTGAAATACTTGTAATCAAATGAATGAACGGAACCGAGAAGTTTGAAGCCTTCGATGTTTCTGACGAGATGTTCGTACATCTCTACTCTCCATTGCTCGCCGGAATAAACTCTGTCCAGTCCAATCTTGTCGAATAATGCCAGGACGTATTTTACTGAAAAATCGCGGATCGAAATCTTGTCTTCTTCTGTTATTGCCGTGTCGGAAGTCGAGATCTTGCGGAGCCTATTGACCAACTGCTGGTAATCAGGAACAGCGAGCCTTTCTCCCCAGCTAGAGGCTTCATCAATATCTTTGCTTGTTATCCTTGCATCGCTCGATACTCCCTTTACTCTCCAGCTAGGCTTCGCAATGCTTCCGATCTCCTGAGTAGGGAAAAGAATTGATTTCGCTCTTCTGACCATGGCTGTCACTTCACCTTTGTTTCAAGAATCTTACAGGCTTTGCCTATTGATCTGATTTTTTTATCGGCATGAGCACGTGGCAAATACTTGAGTTCCGAGCTTGGAAGCACAACAATCCCATTTGGTTTGAGAGTTTGTATCGCCTCCGTGCAAAAGGCCGCGATCCATTCCGGCGGCTCAATGAGTGAGTTTCTTCCGTCAACGCAACCGCACGCAAGCGCCTTTTCTCCGAATCTCAGTTTTTCGATTGAATCCAGCGAAGTCTGCGTGAAGTCTATTCCTAGCGCAGTTATCCCTTCTAGCTTCAGTAAATCCTTCAAGATCTTGGAACAATCGCCGAAGTATGTATGCAAGTAGATTTCAATTGGCGGTTTTGAGAAATTCTCCTCGTATGCCGATATGAATGATTTCAGCTCTTTCTTGCTCGTGAGCGCAGATTCTCCGTAACGGTAGACCAGCGATGGTTCGTTAATCTGTATCGATCCGAATCCAAGTGCCGGTAGCCCGTGCAGAATTTTCTTAAGGATTTTCGCAAAATTATTTACGAGTTCTGCTTTCGAGTGGTAGAATTCATCAGAAACCAGACTAGCCAGAGTGTAAGGACCCGGCACTGATAATTTTCGTTTTATCTTTTCGTTCTTGGAAGGCACAAGATCGAGTGCGGGCTGAACTGAATAGTTCAGCAGGAATGAGGAGTCATTCGGTGCTGTCATTTTTTTTACCACTGATGGTTTCCTGTAAAATGAATTATTGTCATACCATCTGGAAAGATCAGCGCCGCTCTTTAATCCAGAAATTGACTCCGAGAAAGGGCGGATAAAATCTTGCCAGAGCAACTGCCCATCAGAAATCCGCGTTATCCCCGAATCAATTTCTAATTTCACAAGGTCTTCGGAGTCAGATTCGAAAGTAGTGTTCAGAACTTCTTTAGTCGTGCGACCCCTGTCAAAATCGCGCGTTACCCGAACTGTGCGTTCCGATCTGGAATGGATTCCAGTCAGAGTAGAATCAACACTGAATGCCATTAATGACTGCTTTTCGAAGAAACCTTTTTTGGGTTATTAAATGTGAATTGTTCGCGGTATTCTTTAAGGAATTTTATTGATACTAACTGAGTATCGGCAAGAAACGGTTAAAAACAGTCGGAAGCAGACAATTGCAAATAATCGGTTCTTGAATTTTGAACTTGGAAATAACTTTTCACAATAACGTTCCAGTCTCGAAGATGCCGGTGGAATTCGTGGAGAGAAAGGGCAAAGGCCACCCAGATACGCTATCTGATAAGGCCTCAGAAGAACTGAGCATCGCGCTTTGCCAGTACTATTTGGAAAAATTTGGGAGAATCTACCATCATAACGTCGACAAATGCGTTCTTGTGGGTGGACAATCAAAGGCTTGGTTTGGCGGAGGGAAAGTTTCCGAGCCGATTTATTTGCTTCTTGTTGGAAGGGCTGCTTGGAAGATTGATGGAAATGAGGTTCCCATTGAAAAGATTGCAAATGACACCACGCGCGAATGGATGAAAAAAGAACTTCATGCGTTTGATACAAATAAACACCTAAAAATTGCAACGATGATTCGCCAAGGCAGCGTAGATTTAGTCAAGAATTTCGATCTCGAAGACGAGATTCCACTCGCCAATGATACGAGCTTCGGAGTCTGGTATGGCCCGAACACGCAGATTGAGAACGTAGTATTAAACGTGGAAAAGGAACTCAACCTAGCTTCCACGAAGAAAAAGTATCCGCAAATTGGAGAAGACATCAAAGTCATGGGTGTGAGACGCCGCGACAAGATCAACCTAACAATCGCGTGTGCGATAGTTTCACCATTTGTAGAAAATGAAGCTGCTTACAAAGAGACAAGAGAAGTCATTCATGATATCGCTCAGAAGATAGCGGGGAAGCACTCAAAGCTAGACGTGACAATCAAGGTCAACACCGCAGATAATTTTGCGAAAAAGTTGTACTATCTTACTGTCACCGGGACAAGCGCAGAGCACGGCGACGATGGTCAGGTCGGCAGAGGAAATCGCGCCAATGGTCTGATAACGCCGTTTAGACCAATGACGCTGGAAGCCACCGCGGGCAAGAATCCGATCAGCCATACTGGGAAGATCTACAACATCTGTGCAAGCACAATTGTTTCCCAAATATTGAAAGAACACTCGGATTTGGAGCAAGTTAACTGCTACATAGTTTCGGAAATCGGAAAGCCGATCAATGAGCCACAGGCAATCAATGTCGAACTAAATACAAAGAAGACTCCGAAGCTGCAAAAAGACGTTCAAGCCATTGTGGGGGAGAAAATAAAGGATCTTCCAACACTATGGAAACAAATCGTAAGACGGGAACACTCTCTTTTCTAGTTAGTATCTAGACCAGAGAATAAAAAGCACTGTCTCAAAGAAAAAAAGTTTGTGAGAGCTATCTGCTCTCATCATTACTACCTTTTGGCTTTCGTCAGAAGCTGATCAACATTGTCCCAGTTGATTATGTTCCAGAAAGCGTCCACGTACGCTCCTCTGTCATTCTTGTATTGCAGATAGTAGGCGTGTTCCCATACATCGCAGACTAGGAGGGGAACTGAAGTCTGGCTAGCGAGAAGGTTGTGCTTTTCAGATTGCATCGTCAAGAGTTGGTCGCTAGTTGGGTCGTAAACCAACAGACCCCACCCTGATCCTTCAACGGCCTTTGCAGCAGCGCCAAATTGTGCTTTGAATGCATCGAACGAACCAAAGTCAGTATTGATCATGTCGGCAAGGTTGCCGCCAGGCTTTCCCCCGCCGTTAGCCTTCATGTTTGGCCAGAAAATTGAGTGCAGAACATGACCTGCGAGATTAAAGCTCAAGTCTCTTTCAACTGCTTTCAAATCGACGCCCTGCCAGTTGTTCTTGCGACCCATGTCTAGTTTGTCAAGTGCAGCATTCGCACCAGTAACATACGCATTGTGATGTTTGTCATGGTGGAGAGTCATGATTTCTTTCGAAATGTACGGTTCCAACGAATCGTAGGCATACGGAAGATTAGGAAGTGTGTATTTCTTTACCATGACTCTAAAAACCCAGTCGTGGGTTTTAAGACTTTGGCGCTTTGAAGCGCGAGTACAGATAATTGTTACTTACGATATTACTTTATGACTTTAGTTATCGAAAATTTACATTTCTGACTTTGTCAGTTTTCCGTATCGCCCAATATTCAGCTGAACTTCTCCGCGGAAGGCTTTCGTGTAGCCGTTCTCGATCTTCACTTTGTCGCCAACATCTACCGAGTTAATCTGCTCGCCCCAAAGAGAAAGTTTGATTGTTCCAGAGTCATCCCTTATGGTCGCATCTGCAACTGTAGATGTCCCCCCCGCCCTCAAGTTTACTGTCCTTACTTCACCCTTCTCGACGACCTCCCCTTCAACGTCTACTCTACTTACTTCGCCCTTCAAGTCCGCGATTTTCATTCGGTTTAACGCCGAATCCTTGTAAACATGATTATTTAAAGTGATTTTCGCTCTTGGGATACGGTTTTAAGACTAGAAAGCTGTTTGCTGCAAATATTCGGTTTTGGGATTAACTACTTGCTTACGTCAGTGTTAGCCACATACGCAATAATTGCGACAACCATTGCCTTCCTGACCTGCTTTTTCGGTACAAGGTACCTGATTTCCTATCTACCGAGGAAACAAATGACCGTGATGGACTATCACAAGGAAGGGAAACCACCGATCCCGCGGCCGGGCGGACCTGCGATAATAGCAGCTGTAACGATAACGGAAATCATACTATTTACGGTGACTGGAAGCCTTTCGATACTTGGTTTGGCGATAGTCACATTGATCTCAGGGGTGATTGGAGTGATTGATGATCTGAAAACGCTCGGAGGTGTTGTCAAACCTGCGGTACTGTTGATCGGGGGAA
>Ga0307372_10007141_pt1 | contig 16111 bp, 11 predicted proteins | sample OX1MG_FD_202533 | JGI IMG/M metagenome (GOLD analysis project Ga0307372, IMG submission 202533) | Soil microbial communities from Risofladan, Vaasa, Finland - OX-1 | ecosystem: Environmental > Terrestrial > Soil > Coastal area > Acid sulfate soil | place: Finland: Risofladan, Vaasa | collected... | reverse complement strand
AACGCGCCCGAAACAACGAGTCCCACGCGCAGAACGGCCATCCGCGACCATATTCGTGCCAAGTCCACCCCCCCTCCAGGCTTAGATTTCCGGCGAATGACCGATTTTCCGACAGGCACTAGCTAGTGTTCGGGGCCGTCGCGCAAATGGGCTTAGCCCCCCCCCAATTCAAATATGACCCATTCTCGTTTGTGCGTCCAGTCTGGCAACAGCGCGACGATGATTCGACCGTTAACCGCTTCTACGCCAATCGATCAATCGGCTTGCCGATTTCCGTCAGTCGGATGATTTCCCGAGGCATGTCGGGTTCAAGCCTCAGCTTGCCGACGTCGAACAGCGTGTGCATCAGGGTCGAGACCAAGTGTTCCGGCCGATAGGGCTCCGTCGTCGCGCGGGTCGCCTGGCGATCGGATTGCCCGATGACTTGCCCCATCTTCCATCCGCCGCCGAACAGCAAAAGCGGCGTCAATTCGCCGTAATGGTCTCGACCGCCGTCGCGATTCAAACGCGGCGTGCGGCCCATTTCGCCGGTCACCGCCAGCAGGATCTTGTCTTGCAGGCCGCGCTGGCGCACATCCTCGATGAAGGCGCTCACCGCGTGGTCGACCTGGCCGCCCATGGCATGGATGCCGGCCATGTTCTTGGGGCTGTTGCCGTTGGCGTGATAATCCCAGCCGCAGTCGGAGACCGTCACGAAGCCGCAGCCGGCCTCGCACAGCCGCCGGGCCAAGAGCATCTGCCGCCCCAGCAAGTTCGAGGCGCGCCGCATGTCGTACCAGCGCGTCAGTTCCTCCATGCGGAACAGGCCGCTCGTGTCGTACCGCGCGATCGTGGCGGGGCTCTCCCTCGAGAGGTCGAAAGCGGCGGCCACGCCGCGCGTGACAACGTCGAACGCTTGTTGCTGGTAGAACGACAAGCTCTCGATCGACCGCGATTGGTCGGCATGGAACCGAAGACGATCGAGCCGGCGCAACAAGCCAACTCGGTCTTGCAGCCGCGCGGCGGGCAGACGCAACTCCATGTCGGCCTTCAAATCGCCGCCGCCGCTGGGATTGAACGCGGCGTAAGAATCGCCCAGCGATCCGGCTTGCGTCAGGGTCGGCAGGGCGCCGGTCTCGAAATTGGCCTCCGGCTTCAGCCCGTCCTTGACGGCTTCGGGGAGTACCAGCACGTTGGTAGGCAAGCCCGTCTCGGGATGGTTCGTCCCCCGGACGCGGGCGTAGACGGCGCTCAAGGCCGGGCCCTTCGGGTCGCCGCCGGCCACAACCTGCCCGTAGGTGTGACCGCTGTTACCCGATCCGTACGAGCGCACCACCACGAACCGATCGGCCAAGGACGCCAGTTTCGGGAACGTGCCCCCGAAGGTGATCCCCGGAATGCTGGTTCGCACCTCACCCGTCACGCAGCGGATCTCGGCCGGGGCATTCATTTTCGGATCGAAAAACTCGATGTGCGGCGGCCCACCCTGCAGGAACAAGAGCACGACCGATTTGCCCGTCAGCACCGATGGGCCGCCGACGGCCCGAGCTTGCGCCTCGAGCATTCCCGCCAGTGAAAGCCCGCCCAGTCCCATCACGCCGATCCGCAGAAAGTCGCGGCGCGAGTGGCCCTGGCAATCGTGCGTGGGACGCGGGTCGGCGATCGTGAGCACAGGCTGGACTCCTTATTCTGTACGAACAACTTCCTGGCATTCCGCGCGTTGGGCCGGTGGGCAGTGTCACGACTACTTTATCCGTGGTGTCCGCGTTATCAGAGCTATCCGTGGTTCTGTTTGTTTCATTCTTGTGTGGGTTGTCGTTTTTTACTAACTGAGCAGCGCGTGGATCGGCTCACCCGTGCTGATCGCCAGAGGACGGCCTTGCTGGTCGGTCACATGCGCGCGGGGATCGATCCCCAGGCAATGGTAGATGGTCGCGGCGACGTCGGCGGGGCCGACCGGCTGCGAAGCCGGATACGCCGCGCTGCGATCCGACGAGCCGTACACCCGCCCGCCGCGAATCCCGCCGCCAGCCATCACGATCGAATAACAGAACGACCAGTGGTCGCGCCCCGCGCCCTTGTTGATCATCGGCGTACGGCCCATATCGCCCATCCAGACGACGAGCGTTTCGTCCAGAAGTCCGCGGCCCTCCAGATCGTCCATCAGCGCCGGCAGCGCCCGGTCGGTGGCGGGAAGCAACGTGTTCTTCAGGGCCGAGAAATTTCCGCCATGGGTGTCCCAGTCGCGATTGGCGATCGAGTAGACCGTGACCATGGGAACGCCGGCCTCGACGAGCCGCCGCGACAGCAAGCAGTTCTGGGCGAAGGGATCGGGACCATACGAGTCGTGAACCGATTGCGGCTCTTTCGCCAAATCAAAAGCATCGCGGCTGGCCGGAGAGGCGAGCAGTTCGTAGGCCCGCTGCCGGAAACCGTCGAGGTCGCGGGTGCTTGCGATGGTTTCCAAGGCCGGCACGGCGTGGTTCATCTGTTCGAGCAAGGGCCTCCGCCGAGACAACTGCCGGCCGACCGTCGCCACCTCGCCGAACATCGAATCGACCACGCGCATGTCGAGGCGAACATCGGCCGCGCCAAAGGGCTGCGCGAAGGGCACGGCGAACGGATCGTAGGCCCGGCCCAAGCAGCCGGCGTTTTGGCCCATGCTGTCCTTATGGCCGAAATGGCGCAGCTCGCCGAGGGTCACGTAGGGAAACATGCGTTGATCGGCGGGACGCGCTTTGCTAATCACCGAACCCAGCGAAGGCATATCTTGCGGGCTTGCCGCCGGCTCGGTGCCCAGCGGTCGGGAGCGAGGATGAGGGTATCCGGTCAGCGCCAAATAGGCCCCGACGGCGTGATCGTTATCCGGGTGGTTTACGGATCGAAGGATGGCATAGCGATCCGACCTGGCGGCGAGGCGCGGCAAATGTTCGACGATCCTCGTTCCCGCCACTTTCGTGGCGATGGTTTGGAATTCACCGCGGATTTCCACCGGGGCGTCGGGTTTCAGATCGAACGTGTCCAGGTGCGACGGCCCGCCATAATTGAAGATCAGGATGCAGGCTTTGGCCTTGCCGAAGCTGCCTGCCGACGACCGGCCGCCCGGCTGGTCTTGGCCGGCGGCCGCGGCGCGAGCACGTAGCCAGTCGCACCACATCAGGCCGGTAAAGCCCAGTCCGCCGATCCGCAGGGCCTCACGGCGGTTGACGCCGGCTCGTGAGCCAACGCTTCCACGAAGAAACGAAAGCACGGTTCAATCCTCTCAAGCGAGCCTGTGACTCCATCGCTCCCACTATATCATAGACGTTTTCACGGTCGATTCCAACCATGCGCGATCCGCCTCGCGAGGAAGGGCCGGGACGGAATTCCGGTAATCGACGCGCCGAAAAAATCTTCCACGCTCGTAGGCCGTCATGAACACCGCCCCGAGATCGACCAACAGGTCTGGATCGGGGTGCCGAAGCGGTATCGGAAGCGCCCCGGCCGGCGACGGTACAATAAGAGCCTATCCCAGAACCGCCGGGCAGGCGGGACGCCTACTTCCATTACGAATCGAAGCCACCACGGGGACGCGGAGCGGCCGAAGATTCGTTCCCACGCGGAGCGTGGGAACGAGGAGTCTCACCACTGACCAATGACCAATGACCACTGACCACTGACCACTGACCACTGACCAATGACCACTGACCACTGACCACTGACCACTGACCACTGACCACTGACCACTGACCACTGACCACTGACCAATGACCACTGACCACTGACACCAATGACCAATGACACCAATGACCACTGACCAAGCCGAACACGATCCGATCCGCTGGGGCATGTTCGTGATGCCGATCCATCCGCCGGCCAAGCCGCTCGCGCAATGCTGCGACGAGGACTTGGAACTGCTGGTGCGCTGCGAAGAACTGGGCGCGAGCGAGTTCTGGGTCGGCGAGCACCACTCGTCGACCTACGAGAACATCGTCATGCCCGAAATCTTCATCGCCAAGGCGTTCGGCATGACGAAACGCATTCGTCTCGGTCCCGCTCCGGTGTGCCTGCAGTATCATCACCCGGTCCACGTGGCGGGCCGGCTGGCGTTTCTCGACCACCTCTCGCACGGGCGGCTCAACATCTGCTTCGGTCCCGGCGCGATCCCGACCGACATGGAAGCCTTCGGCGTCGACCCGCGCGACACGGGCGCTCGCGTGGCCGAGTCGATCGAAATGGTGCTGGCAATCTGGGCCAGCGACCCTCCCTACCAGCTCGACGGGCGATTTTGGCAGGTGCGGATCAAGGACCGGATCGATCTGGAAATGGGGCTGGGCCCCTTGCATAAGCCGCTGCAACGGCCCCATCCGCCGATCGCCGCGCCGTGCATCAGCCGCAACTCAGCGGGCGTTCGCAAGGCCGGCGGGAAGGGTTTTTTGCCGTTCAGCCATCACATGGTCGGCGCCGCCGTTCTGGCCGATCATTGGAAGACCTATTGCGAAGGCGCCGCGTCGGCCGGGCGCCGGCCGCGCCTGGCCGATTGGCGCGTGGCACGCAACGTGCTCGTGGCCGAAACCACCCACGAGGCGAGGCGAATTGCCAAGAGCGGATCGCTCGGCTGGACGATCGAATACATTTTGGAGTTGACGCGGCGCGGGCCGGGACTCGGGATGTGGAAACGCGACGCGGCGATGACCGATGCCGAGTGCAATCTCGATTATTTTCTCGACGAAATCATCATCGCCGGCGACCCCGACGAAGTCGCGCGGCGCTTGCGCGAGCTGCGCGACGCCATTGGCCATTTCGGCACGCTGGTGCTGGTGGCCCACGACTGGGACGATCGATCGCGCCAACTCCGCGGCCTGGAACTGTTCGCCAACGAGGTCGTGCCCGCCCTGTGATCGCGGCTCCCCGTGCGTACCAATTGCCGCGTGTTCGCATTGCCAATGGCAACATTATACATACTTCACACGGCCGACAATGAGACATTTTGCCACGACAAGCCTAAGCGATGCCCCGGCTAGACTAGATAGCGACCGGGGCATCGCTAAGGCTCTGCCCCAGCCACCGTGAATGTCTCATTCTCGTATGCGTGAAGTATGTCGTCGACGTCAACGCCGGCGAGAAGTCTGTGGTTGGTCACACAGCCCTTTCATCCATATCACATCGCTTCTCCATCCCCCAGCGCCCGCACGGCCGCGACCAGGTCAATGTCTTGCCGCGGGAAAACGGCGCGCAGGTCGAGGTAGAGCCGCTCGTCGCGGACGCGGCCGACGACGGGGGGCTTGCCGGTGCGCAGCCGCGTCGCCAGCCGGTCGACGCTCATCCCCTCGGGAGTCAAGGCGACGCACCAGGTGCGCAACTGCTGCGTGGGAACCGAACCGCCGCCCAGGTAGGTCACGTCCTCGACCGCCTCGGCCGCGCGAATCGGGCGGCTGGCGGCCATCTGCGGGGCGAGCCGCTCGGCGCGCCCCTTGAGGTTCTCGACCGACGTCGAAAGAAAATGCAAGAGCGGAACCGATCGCCGCGCCAGCGCCGGGTCGCGGTAAAGCCGCAGCGTCGCGGCCAGCGCGGCCAGCGTCAGCTTGTCGACCCGCAGGGCGCGGGTCAGCGGGTGCTTGGCGATCGGCTCCACCAGCGACCGCCGGCCGACGATCACGCCGCACTGCGGCCCCCCCAGCAGCTTGTCGCCGCTGAACAGCACCAGGTCGGCCCCCTGTTTGACGCTCGCGGCCGCCACCGGTTCGCCGCTGCAGCCGAACTGGGCGAAGTCGATCAGCGCGCCCGAACCGATGTCGTGAATCACGCTCAGTTGACGCTCGCGGCCCAACTGGACCAGCTCGGCCAGCGAGACGCTCTCGGCGAAACCGGCCACCACAAAATTACTCGGATGGACCAGCAGCAGGGCGGCGGTTCGCTCGCCGGTCGCCCGCGCGTAGTCGTCGATGCGCGTGCGGTTCGTCGTGCCCACCTCGCGCAGCGCGGCGCCGCTGGCGGCCATCACGTCGGGCAAGCGATAGCTGCCGCCGATCTCAATCAATTGTCCGCGTGAGACGATCACCTCGCGGCCGGCGGCCAAGGCGGCCAGAGCGAGCATGGTGGCCCCGGCGTTGTTGTTGACGACCAGCGCCGCCTCGGCCCCGGTCAGCTCGGTCAACAGCCCCTCGACGGCCACGACGCGATGCGAGCGCCGGCCGCCCGCCAGGTCGAGTTCGACGCTGGCGTAGTCGCGGGCCACGGCCGCCATTTCGGCGATCGCCTCCTCGGCCAGAGGGGCTCGGCCCAGGCCGGTGTGCAGCAATACGCCGGTGGCGTTGATCACGGGTCGTAGCGAAGGCTCGTCTCCCACGAGGATGCGCTGGGCGATTTTCTCGGCCAGTTCGCTGACGCTGGGAAGCTTGATCTCGGCGGCGGCGTTCTGCACGTCGCTTCGTAGATCGTCGAGAAATGATCGCACGCGCGTGACCACCGTGTTGTGGCTCACTTTGTTGACCAGCCCCTTGAGTTGCGGGCTTTCCAGCAGTTCATTCACCGAGGGGAGATTACGGAGGAGATTCGTAGGCATCGGTTTGGGTTCCTGGTCAGGGATAGGGGGAGAGGTTATACTTCACGCGGTCGAGAATGAGATTCTAACCTACGTAGGGTGGGCGCCGCCCACCATGATTCGACCATCACCCGATGCCGGTGGGCAGCGCCCATCCTACCAACCATGCACGCCGCCACCCAGCCCCTCACCGCCGTCACATGTCTCGCTTTCACCGAAGGCCCGGCCGTGGATGCCGCGGGAAACGTCTATTTCTCCGATATCGAAAACAACCGCATCCTCAAGCTCGCGCCCGGCGGCCGGCGGAGCGTGTTCCGCGAGCCAAGCCATCGCACGAACGGCCAGACGTTCGACCGTGAAGGACGATTGCTGCACTGCGAAGGGGCGGAGTTCGGTCCCGGCGGCGGCCGGCGCGTGACGCGCACCGACCTGGCGACCGGTGAGTATACGGTGCTCACCGACCGTTACGACGCCGCGCGCTACAACTCGCCCAACGACATCTGCGTCGACGGACGGGGCAGAATCTATTTCACCGATCCCTGCTACGACGACCGCTCGCAGATGGAAATGGAAATCGAGGGGGTGTACCGCATCGACCTCGATGGCCGCGTGACGCGGATTCTGGTCCAGCCCACGATCGAACGACCCAACGGTCTGGCCGTGACGCAAGACTCGCGGCGGCTTTACGTGGTCGACAGTTGCCCGCTGCCGGGCGGCAATCGCAAAATCTGGTCGTTCGATCTCGACGATTCGCCCGACGGTGCGGGTCAGCCCTCGAACCAGCGGCTGGTCTACGACTTTGCCCCCGGCCGGGGCGGCGACGGCATGCGGCTCGACGTCGAGGGCAACCTCTACGTCGCCGCCGGCATCCTTTGTCCTCGGCACGGCGGCGAGACGGCCGACGTGCCGCCGGGCATCTATGTCATCACGCCGTCCGGCGAATTGCGTGGACGGATACCGATTCCAGAGGACGTGCTCACGAACCTCGCCTTCGGCGGACCCGACGGCCGCACGCTTTACATCACCGCCGGCAAGACGTTGTTTACGACGCGCGTCGACGTGCCGGGGCAGGTGGCGTTTCCCAAGTGGGAGTGAAAAAATGAGAAAGTGGAATGGGGGGACGGGGCACTACGCAGCAGCATCGTCCCAGCCTCGGAGTCGAGGCCAGGGCACGAACCGAAGCGGAATTCAAGACAGGATTTACAGGAGGAACAGGATGAATGGCGTGGACGATCGTTCCCACGGCTGATCGGGCCGACAGCACCGCTTGCCCGGATGATTCATGGTCGCCCGTGCGCGTCGCGCAGTCTGCCGTCACTCAGCACTTCCACGTAGTCAGGAGCCAGGATCGTGGCGGCGCGGCGCGTCTTGGCGTCGGGCCGTCGGCTCGCTTCACCCGGTTGAGCAGAGTCAAAGCGACAATCGACAACAACGCAATCGCTGGCTCCAGCCGTGCGGTCGTCGTGAATTGCATGTCTTCGATCTGGCAACCGGTCTTTTTCGCCTTGTGATATTCCTCCACGGTCCAGCGCCGCTCGTACCATCCGGTCACGCGCCAGGCTCCTACCTCCCGCCCGCTGCCTCCTCCGCCCCTTGCAGAAACTCCCGGTACTCGCGGTCGAGCTCGCTGTAGCATCGTTCGGTCAATTCGGCCAGCGTCGTGGGCGTGTCGTGGGCGGTGTAGACGGTGACGAGATAATCGACCAGCGCGTCGCGGTAGCGGCCGTCGGCGCCGTGGATCAGGAAGTACGTCAGTCCGGAAGCTTGGCCATAGAGTTGCTTGATCCGCTCGTCGCGCTGCAGCGCGTCCCTCCCCAGCCGTGTCAATTCGGCCAGCGGAACGTAGAAGTAGAAATCTTCGTTCAATAGCCGCGCGCGGGCATTTTTCAAGCGGATCTGGCCCGCGCCGCCGAGCGTGCCGAAGCGGTCGCCCAGCGGTCCCCGGCCGACCGTCAGCGATTCCATGTAGCAGGCAATCCCCTCGACGATCCAGAAATTCGCCGCGTGGCCGATTTTGGGCGACGTGGGGCGACTTTCGACGAACAACTGGTGGGTCGCTTCGTGGTAGAGATTGCTGTCGTCCTGCTCGTCGCCCTCCCCGCCGGCGAAGAAATAGGTCGAGCGGAGGTCGATGTCGTAGTAGCCGTTCGTGATGCCGATATGGGGCCCCCCGATCAAGGCCCGGACGTATTCGTCGCGACTGCGGAAGCAGATCACCAGGTGACGCTTCGTCGACTTGGGAAGCACGCCCCCCTTGAAGATCCTGCCGATCTGCTCGTCGGACAGGTAGAACCGCACGAACAATTGCCGCCAAACCTGCTGGAGCCGCTCCAGCCGCGCGGCCAACCGGACGCCTTCTTCGAGGCTGTGGTTCGTGCTCACCTGGTAGTGCTCCGTGACGATGTCCCACCCGTGCTTGATGTCGGCCCGCAGCTTCGCTTCTTCCGCGGCCTTGATCCAGCGCCGTTTGTAGTAGCGCTGGCCCGCCTCGTACCGCTCGACCTGCGTCCGCGGGAGCCAGCCGAACTGGTCGTGCCAGACCTGGTTGCCCTGCGCCTTTTGCACTTCGTAGGCGGTCAGCCAGCGGCCGTCGTGGAGCTTGTAGCCTAACAGCTTTCGCGCGGCCTGGTGGCTGAGATCCTCGCGCAGCGTCGCGTACACGAGCCGATAGGCGAGCGTCCCTTGTTTTTCACCGGCCGCGCGGACGGCCAGGGCGAAGAGCGCCGAGCCCTGTTCCTTCCGCAGCTTGGTAAACCGCTTTCGCCACTCGGCGGCCTTGGCGGGCGGGTCTTGGTCGCCTTCTCGCGGCGCGTCCACTTCCGAGCCGACCAGCGGCACGACCAAGGTCAAGGGAGCGCGCGGCAGCGGCCAGCCGCGTGTGATCTCCGCCTCGTCGGCCAGGTCGTTGGTTTCACACCACGCGGCCAGTTCCTCAAGCTGGCCGGCGTATCGCGCCGCGAGTCTTGCGCTCGCCTCGGCGAGCGTCTCGGCCGGCGCCGGCCTCGCCGCCAGCGCGAGGATGCCGATGAGCGCCATCGGCAGCAGCCGACATCGAACATCCAGGCCGACGCGCGCCGGATGCCGCGGCGCCGAATGTTTCCTTTGCGGCCGCGCGCCGCGGGAATGACAGGGGAACATGGTAGCCTCCATGTTCAGCTTAGCATGCCCACGGCGTGAGAGAAACGGTCTTGCATCGCGTCCGCCCCAAGCCGACAATGGCGATGGACCCATGACAACTGACCAACAACCCCCCATATTTCGCGCGTGGCGGATGTGGCTTCGTTCCTCCAACGCGGCGGTGACGGCATGGCTTGGCCTCGCGCTGGCCACCGGCTGCAACCCCAAGGGCGCCGCGCCGCCCAAACCCCCCGCGCCGGCGAAAGTGGAGACGATCGCCCAGGAAGGGAAACTGAACACGATCGTGCTCACGGCCGAGGCCGAAAAGCGGCTGGGGATCGAGACGGCGCCGGTCGAGCGCCGCGCGATCGAACGGCGCAGGACGCTGAGTGGCGACGTGACGCTGCCCACCGGCGCGTCGATCATCGTTTCGGCGCCGTTCACCGGCACGTTGGAGCCGCCCAAGGAGGGCAAGCTGCCGTTGGTCGGTTCGCTGGTCCGGCGCGCGGAGCCCATGGCGCTGCTCGTGCCGCTGTTGTCGCCTGAGCGCGATCTACTCACCGCCGAGGGCCGCATGCGGCTCGATGAGTCGCGGGCCAACGCCGAGGGTCAGGTCGAGCAGGCCCAAGAGCAGGTCGATGCGGCCCAGATCGCACTGGATCGGGCGCAAAAACTCGAGCGGCGAGGGGCCGGCACCAAGCGCGCGGTCGACGAGGCGCAGGCGCTGTTGAATCTGGCCAGGAAGGCCCTCGACGCGGCAGAGATTCGCCGTAAGCTTCTGGGACGCGACCCAGCCGACGCCGCCAATCAAACGCTGACGCCGTTGGCGATCGAGGCGCCGCAGGACGGCGTGCTCAAGGCGTTGCTGGTCACCGAGGGGGAAGTCGTTCCCGCCGGATCGCCGTTGTTCGAGGTGCTCAATTACGCGAAGGTCTGGATCAAAGTACCGGTCTACGTGGGCGAAGAGGCCGAAATCGTCGCCGACCGGCCGGCCCGGGTGGGGAGCCTGGCCGAAGCTCCGGCGAGCGCGACGTACGAGGCCAAGCCCGTGCGGGCACCCCCTACCGCCACGGCCCTCGCGGCGACCGTCGACCTCTATTACGAACTCGACAACCCCGACCGCGCCTTCCGCCCAGGACAACGAGTCGGCGTGACGCTGGTGCTGGCCGGCGACGACAAAAACCTGGTCGTCCCTTGGTCGGCCGTCGTCCAAGACATTCAGGGCGGCTTTTGGGTTTACGAACGGATCTCACCCTTGACCTACGTTCGACAGCGTGTCGAGTTGATGTTCGTCGCCGGCGCCGACGCCGTGCTGGGACATGGTCCCTCGCCGGGAGCGGAGATCGTGACCGAGGGAGCGGCGGAATTGTTCGGGACGGAGTTTGGGTTTGGGAAATGAACTTATACGGTACGCGGCCTGCTTCGACACCAACCCGCGGCGCAAGCAAGGAGCGTAACCAGCGGCCTTGCTTGCGCCGCGGGTTGGTGTGCGGGAACGAGTAGGATGTTATCGATGACATGGCTTATTTCAAGTTCGCTGCGTCTCCGCGTCATCGTCCTGGCCGCGTCGATCGCGCTGATGGTCTTCGGCCTGCGGACGCTGCGCACGACGCCGCTCGACGTCTTCCCGGAGTTCGCTCCGCCCCTGGTCGAGATCCAGACCGAAGCGCCGGGCCTCTCGACCGAGGAAGTCGAGAGCCTGGTGACGATGCCGCTGGAGAACGTGCTCAACGGCACGCCCTGGCTGAAGACGCTCCGCTCGAAGAGCGTGCTGGGCCTGTCGAGCGTGGTGCTGATCTTCCAGCAGGGCACCGACCTGATCCGCGCGCGCCAGCTCGTGCAGGAGCGGCTGGCGACCGAGGCCGGCCGGCTGCCCGCCGTGGCCAGGCCGCCGGTGATGCTCTCGCCTTTGTCGTCGACCAGCCGGGTGATGAAAATCGGCGTCAGCTCGAACACGCTGTCGCAGATGGACTTGAGCGAGCTGGCCCGTTGGACGATCCGGCCGCACCTGATGGCGGTGCGCGGCGTGGCCAACGTGGCCATCTGGGGCCAGCGCGACCGGCAGTTCCAGGTGCTGGTCGATCCCGACCGCTTGCGGGCGAACGAGGTCTCGCTCGACGCGGTCCACAAGGCCGCCGCCAGCGCCACGTTGCCTGACAACGGCGGCTTCTTGGACAGCCCCAACCAGCGCTTGGCGATACGTCATCTATCGAGCATTCGCAGCACCGACGAGTTGGGCGGCGTGGTGGTCGATTTCAGGCAAGGCGCGCCGTTGCGGCTGCGCGACGTGGCGGACGTCGTCGAAAACTTCCCCGCCCCGATCGGCGACGCCGTGATCAACGACGGCCCGGGCTTGCTGTTGATCGTCGAAAAGCAGCCTTGGGGCAACACGCTCGAAGTGACGCACAACGTCGAAAAAGCGATCGAGGATCTCAAGCCGGGGCTGAAGGGGGTCGAGATCGACCCTACCATCTTTCGCCCCGCCACGTTCATTGAACGTTCGCTTCACAACCTTTCGCGCGCCATGCTCGTCGGCTGCGGGCTGGTGATCGTGATCCTGGCCGTGTTCCTTTTCGATTGGCGAACCGCGCTGATCAGCATCACCGCGATCCCGCTGTCGCTGGTGGCCGCCGCGCTGACGCTGCACTACGCCGGCGAAACCATGAACACCATGGTCCTGGCCGGGCTGGTGATCGCGCTGGGCGAGGTGGTGGACGACGCGATCATCGACGTCGAGAATATTCTGCGGCGGTTGCGGCTGAACCGAGCCCTCGTGCCGCCGGCCCCGGCGTTCAAGGTCGTGCTGGCCGCGTCGCTTGAAGTTCGCAGCGCCGTGGTCTTCGCCAGCCTGATTGTGATTCTGGTGTTCCTGCCGGTGCTGTTTCTCGACGGCCTGGCCGGCTCGTTCTTTCGGCCGCTGGCGGTGGCGTACATTCTGGCGATCAGCGCGTCGCTGTTGGTGGCGCTGACGGTCACGCCGGCCTTGTCGCTGATGCTGCTGCCCGGCGCGCCCGAGCGGCATCGCGACGCCCCCCTGGCCCGGCTGCTGAAGCGCGTTTACCGGGCCATCCTGCCGCCGCTGGTGGCCCGGCCGTTCTGGGCGATCGCGTGCATCGCCGTGATGTTCGCTCTGACCGGCTGGGCCGTGGCCGGGCTGGGCGAAGAGTTCTTGCCCAATTTCCAGGAGACCGATTTCCTGATGCACTTCGTCGAGAAGCCCGGCACCTCGCTCGACGCCATGCGGCGGATCACGATCAGGGCCAGCCGGGAATTGCGCGGAATCGAAGGTGTGCGCAACTTCGGCTCGCACATCGGCAGGGCCGAGGTGGCCGACGAGGTGGTCGGACCCAACTTCACCGAGCTTTGGATCAGCGTCGATGAAGGCGTTAACGTGCCCGAAACGATGGCCAAGGTCTCGCAGGCGATCGAGGGCTACCCAGGTCTCAAACGCGACGTGCTGACCTACCTCAAGGAGCGGATCAAGGAGGTACTCACCGGCGCCGGGGCCACGGTGGTCGTGCGGATTTACGGCTACGACATGGAAACGCTGCGGGAAAAGGCCGAACAGGCGCGGAAGAAAATGGCGCAGGTCGAAGGGGTGCGAAACCTGCAGGTCGAGTCGCAGGTGCTCGTGCCGCAGGTGCAGGTGCGGCTGTATCCCGAGGCGGCGGCGCGCTTCGGGCTTTCGCCCGGCCAGGTCCGCCGCGCCACGACGACGCTGGTTCGCGGGGTCAAGGCGGGCGAGGTCTACCGCGACCAGAAATCGTTTGACGTCGTGGTCTGGGGCGTGCCCGAGTTGCGCACCGACGTCAACGCGCTTCGGCGGCTGCCGATCGAGACGCCGTTGGGCGGCTACGTCCCCTTGGGCGACGTGGCCGAGGTGCAGGTCGTTCCCTCGCCCAACGAGATCAAGCGCGAGCACGCCTCGCGGCGGATCGACGTGACCTGCAACGTCCAGGGGCGCGACCTCGGCGCCGTGGCCAAGGAGGTCGAGAAGCAGGTCCGCACGCTCGAATTCGAGCACGGTTACCATCCCGAGTTCCTGGGCGAGTACGCGGCCCGCGAAGAATCGCGCCGCCGGCTGTACACCCTGGCCGCGCTTTCACTGCTGGGGATCGTGCTCCTGTTGCACGTCGATTTTCAGTCGCTACGGCTGACGCTGTTGGTGTTGCTGACGATCCCCTTCGCCCTGGTCGGCGGCGTGGCGGCCGCGGCGCTGTCCGGCGGCGTGCTTTCGCTCGGCTCGCTGGTCGGCTTCGTCACCGTGCTGGGAATCGCCGCCCGCAACGGCATCATGCTCGTCAGCCACTACCGGCACTTGGAGACGGAGGAGAGAGAACCGTTTGGCCTTGCGCTCGTGCTGCGCGGCGCCGAGGAGCGGCTCACGCCGATCTTGATGACGGCGCTGGCCACCGGGTTGGCGCTGGTGCCCTTGGTGGTGGCCGGCAACAAGCCGGGCCACGAGATCGAGTATCCGATGGCGGTCGTGATTCTTGGCGGGCTGATCACGTCGACCGCGCTCAACCTGTTCCTGCTGCCGCCCTTGTACGCGAAGTTCGGGCGAGGTGTGGTGCGGAATTCCAGCCTGCCGGCACAACACTAACCCGCAGCGCAAGCTCCACGGGTTCGCGGGGCGGCCCACGAACGGGTAGGGATCATTTTCCCGAAAAAAGCGCGCTCGTTGCGCAGCAACGAACGTGCAAAAAACAAAACGGCGGCGAAGCGACAAAAAACGACTTCCGAATACCCCATGACGTCTGAGCGAGCCGCGAAAGCGGCATCGAATTGCCGCGCCACCCTTCGCCTTACCCCACGCTCTTTTGGATCTTTTTGGGAGGGGTTTCGGCCCTGCGCCTGTGCGAGAACGGCGTCGGACACCGATAGCGTTATCCATCCGTCTTCGGCGCGAATTCGGCTCCCTGTCGAAAAGGATTGAGACGCCAATCGATCGCAGGTTCGGGGCGAGACGCCTGATGCACCCTCCGAAGCGCGTGATGTCACGCGGCCATTCTCCGTGCCTCGCGCCGCTACGTCCAACGATCGTCTCAACCGCGTAAAGCAGGTCCGAGGCGCTCCCCGTCCACGGACCACCGCGATTCAGGGCGCGGCGCGGGCCATTCACATGGACGCCCTCCAGCGCAGCTTCCGAAAAAACTGGCAAAACCGTACCTTTACCCGACGAAAGCTTCGCTGCGTGTGGCACAGATGCGCGATGCGGTGGAAGAAGTTTTAACGCGTCTAAAGCCGGACGGATGCTCCATTGCGATTGCGCCTTGACGACTGCGAGCGGCTCGCCGAAGGCATAGGCTTGGTAGGCGACGAAGCTGGCAAGGCCCCAACAGGCGACGGGAAGATAGAGCGCGAGCGGCGGCGCGATGAGACGTAGGGTGGGCGCGGCCCGCCGCTTGACGAGCGAACGAAAGATATACTGCACGCGGCCTGCTCCGACACTAACCCGCAGCGCAAGCAAGGAGCGTAACGACTGGCCTTGCTTGCGAAGCGGGTTGGTGTGCAGACTTGCCACGCCTCGCTCGGTCTCCTCCGCTCCCTTTCCCCGCGCCGCGCCGCGGTGGGCGGCGCCCACCCTACGGACGATATGGATCGCGAAAGAAGCTAAAAGCGCCACGCCGACGGGATGTGTTCGGCCAATCGGTCGGGGGAAACTTAAAGACGTTTGGCGGGATCGCGCATGTGCCGTAGGCGTTGTTGGCGTAAGGCCAGGAAAGCCAGACGTTCGCGTCCGGCAGATCGTCGCCAAGCAATAGGGTGTTGCTCGTTCCATCGAAGATGTTGTCTTTACCGCGGCGCGTTTTGTAGTCGGAGCGAAACATCGGCCCATCGGCGTCATCGACGCCGTCATAAGAACCGTTGGTTCCCTTATTCGGCCATTGCGTGGAGATCCACGGGCTGCCAGGCTGGGTAAAGTCTTTTCCCCCAATTCGATCCGCTCACCGCCTTGTACGTGGTGCGGCCGACAGGGAGGCCCTCGAGATTTCCCGCGTCGGTGCGCGAACCGTCGCTGAGCGAGGCGCCGGTCGGGCAAAGCAGGATTTCAAGGCCCAAATGAGTGGCCACGCTCTTGTCTAGCCGGGCATCGCCTATCTTGCCCGTGCGATAGGCGTCGCCGCGTTCGAGGAATGCTAAGATGAGAGCCTCCCAACCCCACGCCCTCGAGGTCGGCCCGCCGCCGTACGGTCCGCCAAATCGTCCGGGCGGATAGCGGCCGTGCGCCGCGTGAAAGCCGTCAACGGCCAGGGAGAGTTGCTTGAGGTTGTTCTGGCACGCCGTGCGCCGGGCCGACTCGCGCGCCGCCTGCACCGCCGGAAGCAGCAGGGCCATCAACATGCCAATGATGGAGATGACCACTAGTGCTTTGTCACAGCTAAAATGTCGGGTTGGCTGATTCGGGCGAATCGGCGATTCTGCGTGGCACAAGGAGGTGTGCCATGCAAAAAAGGTACGTAGTGCGACTGACGGATCAGGAGCGGAGCG
>Ga0307372_10007140_pt1 | contig 16112 bp, 9 predicted proteins | sample OX1MG_FD_202533 | JGI IMG/M metagenome (GOLD analysis project Ga0307372, IMG submission 202533) | Soil microbial communities from Risofladan, Vaasa, Finland - OX-1 | ecosystem: Environmental > Terrestrial > Soil > Coastal area > Acid sulfate soil | place: Finland: Risofladan, Vaasa | collected... | reverse complement strand
TTTTAACAGGACACAGTTTCACCCGTGCCGGAAAACGCATCGATAAGACTTCAAGGCGTGACTTGCCGCGGCAAGCGGAAAAACTCCCTGCGCATGAGGTCTTGTAACAAGGCACTACTTTAGTCGTCCGCAACTTTGAAATCGACGGGGGCCTTGAGCAACTTGTGGTGAAAGTCGGTTTTGTAACAGGGCACGGCTTTAGCCGTGCCGCAACTGCCGCAAAATCACCATGGCCTTCAGGCCCTGAGGGAGGTATCTCGCAAATTCCACCAAGAATCCCGCCTTTGCCCGCAGCCTCTTTAGCCCTTGCGAAACCCTGCCGCCGAGCAGTCAGAGGATTTCAGACCAAACGAGAAGCCGCTCGTCGCGGAATGCTTGTCCCTAGCGCGTTTGAACCTAACGTTTGCCGGGACCTATCTGCCCGGCGGAGCGTAAATTCTCTCCGATGAGAGTGTTATCGCACTGGCGTAACAGGGAGGCCAGATCGGCTAAATGAGCCGCAGAAGCTGCCAGCGTTTACGGTCGGTGATTTGGTGCACCCAAAGGTCAGCATTGTCGACCACCCCGACCGCGCCGCCGCTGATTGGCGTCTAACTCTATATTTATAAAGTGCTTGCACAAATTTCTGGATACTCGCCAGGATTTCACTCCGTTGACGTAGATTATCCTTCCATTCCTTACTTCATCTGATAAGTCTGGCATAAGGCGTCGATGCCCGACTTCGCAATCTTGCGCGCCATTAGTGTGGTAACCACGATGGCCCATGCTGGAGGCGCTGCAAATACGGCCACCAGTCCGGCCATCGCCAGCGAAGCAGCCATCTCGGGTATGCTCTTCCCCGAAAGCAGCTTGTAGCGCTCTGCATTGCTCGCGGGGCAAAGGAATTCCACTAACTCCTTTTCCAGATTTCGTCGCCAGTTGCGCCCCACTTCCTCCAAAAACTCCCAGCCCTGCGTTGCGGATGTATCCACAAACTCGGCCTGAAACGCCATCTTTCGTACTTCGCCCCCAGGCATCTTGGCGTCTTCCACGCGCTTCCCCAACTCGCGTATGAGCGTCTCATCGTCGTATTGATCCAGTTCCTGGGCAGCCGCGAGCGCCGCCAAATAATCATTCCCCGCCATGAGCCCTCCCTCATTCAATCCGGCACTATAATTGGCTCTTCCAGTTCGATAATGGCTGGTTTTAGCCTCGTGGTGACATCGCCAAAGTAAGTGTAGACAAATCCTAGTGGATTACCCTGATCGAGGAAGATACGCCGCAGTTGCCATATCACTGCGCCAATCTCTCTTCCTTCTCCGCTCTTCCCCGCTGCAAAGAACGCCTCAAAGAACCCACGCGCAAATGCATCTCCGAACGCAGCCAGCACCGGTACCTCGGTGCCAATAACGCCCAGCGCGCCGCGGGTCAAAAGCGAGTCGATCAGATTGTCCGTTGCACCAGGATAGAACTCCGCCGACTCGCACATGTTTAGAAAAATAACCGGTGCCAGTGTTGGATCGTCCACATTGAACGTATTAATGTCTTGCAGGTTAAGAGTCTCATTACCAATCATGATCGCCGTTTGGCCACGTATCAGCTTTCGCATGCCGTCAGTCATAGACTCCATCCGTGCGGATTCTTCGGTCGTCAGATTCAACATTTCTCGCAGTAGACCTCGATACGTCCGGGCCTCCTCGGGGCTTAGTACCTGCTGGGTATGTCCGTGGCAGTAAAGGTAGACCAGGTGAGCATTGCATTTCGGCAAAAAATCCCGCCACTCAGCCGGTTTCAATTCCTTCCAGGCCAGCCGCGCCGCATACTTCTCGCTGCATTGCTCAAAAAACTCACGCTCAGATGGCGCGGCTGGAAACCCGTGTAGTGCCCCCGTTAGCCGCAACGGCTCTCCTTTCATTACGCTCGCGGGGCGCTTCTCATTTAGCAGCTGCTGCCGCAATTGCTCCACAACAAACTGATAGCCCCAGAACTGTCTCGCGTCCGTCTGCTGCCGCCTCCCGGGAATCACCCGTTGCGGATATATCCATGCCCACGGCAGCATGAAATCGCGCGCTGCGACTTCGGTCCACACCTGCACAATGGTGCCTTCCCTGGTCAATTCCCGTTTGAGAATCTCGGCCATCCGCTGCCCGGCCTCGCTGCCAAACAGCCTCCTCCAAATCTCGTTGCCGATAAGGCTCATATCGTCGAGAAACGTCTCCGCTGAATACGTGTCCGTCTCCTGATGCTGGTAGGTGTCGGTCAGCAGCCGCAGCGCGGACCGCGTGCGCGCCAGATATCCCGCAACCTCGCGCATTGAAATTGTCACGCGCAACGGATACATGGGCGGCACCGGCCCCGAGCCGCGCAAAAAGAACACCAGGTCGAAGATGTCCTCGCTCCTGCGGTGAACTGAGATGTTGACGCCGCGCTTTCCCTCTTGATCGAGATCATGAAATCTCCGGAATGGTGTCAGGCTGCTCGTCCTGTTCGAATCCATAGTCTTCCACCGGATCGGCCGGCCTTCCTCCGGAAAATCCTCACCTTCTGGTTGAACCTCGAAGTCCAGGTGCCCGTAGAAAATCAGGTCGTGCTGGTGATACATCAGCACCTTCACGTTCGCTCTGCCTGATGCTATCGGCCGAAATAAAAACTCTGCGTTCTTCACCGAAGGCCCCTTTTCAGGCCACTCGAGCATTGCCCAGCTCCCTGCCGGGAATTCGAGATTCTCCTCCAGTATCAGAACTACGTCCAGAACCGCTTTTGTGCCCTTGGGTCGTTCTATCTTTTCCTGCTTGCCGGCGCCGAAACGCCTGTCCTGCATCATTCCCATGCCGACCACAAGCCTGTAATCGAGCCCGCGATAAAGTCCTTCATGCACTTCGAGCTTCCGCACTGCCGAATCCGTAACATCAAACACCTCGAAGTTGACGTACTCTGCCGGACCAGAATCTGCCGTGACTCCTCCGTCAGCAAGATCCACCAGGTCTGCTTTCATCGCATCGCCCGTCGCTCCCTCGCATGTGATGTCCGTGCACGGCGGTTGAATGCGGCTCAACTTGTGTTTCCTAACATCAAGAGGAGGCCTGACGGTAAGTGGTCTTTCTAACTTCAGTTCCCAGCTACCTTCAACTTTGGGCTCCGGGGCCTCCGGCTCCGCAGGTGCAGGTGCAGGTGCAGGTGCCAGAGCCCGAGGTGCAACACTCGGCAACCCAAATTCCCTTGCCTCCTCTCCACCCGAATCAGGCGGAACTGCCGCCGCCGGCATCGCCTCGTCTGGCCATCCGCATTCAGACGGCGGTGCCTCCAACGGCAATCCCTGCCAACCTGACCCCTCCTGAAACGAAGGCATCAGAAACTTGAGAATCTCACTCACCTTTTCTAGCGGATACGGTTCGCGATTTATGACAATCTCCACTAGGGTCGTGGTGAAAGGATAGAAAAACGATGCATCTTCGAGGCCGTTAATGTCGATCGTGACAGGCCCTGTTGTCGCCGCCATCGGCTTCCCTGCATCGTCACTGCTGTAACCCTGATACGCCATTAACGCCGTGCCGGTCGAGGCCGAGAAGCGGATCTGCAACGGCACGTTTTGCTCACAGATTCCTTTTGGAAGCCGGACATGGAAGCAGCGATAGCTCGGATCTGCTCCATATGGGTGCACATCGGTGTACATCTCGTCAAAACGGACCCAGTTACCATGATCATCCTTCCGCAGGACGTCGACCAGATAGTCCCTGACAGGATCGCCCCGTTCGTCCCGCGCATGCACGACAAATTGCTGCCATCCTTCCATCGGTTGTTCAGCCTCGTGGAACAGATGCCCGAGGAACTGCTTGATGTCGCCTCCAATTCCGGCCGCGTCCCTGCCGGGATTCACCAGCATCTTCTTCTTTGCCTCCGCGCCGCTGGCCTCTGCGCGCGTTAGCCAGTCTCCGTATGCAATCTCGTCGGCAATATTGAGGAACTCGCATATGAGATCCACCATCGTGCCATCTGGATTGCTGACCAGCGTGGCATGGTTCCTGCCTTCTACCGGGATCATAGGAATGTCGACGTGATCCGCCCACGGTGTGATAGAAACCCGGGACGCTCCCGTGCCGACCATTCCCGCGGGGATGCGAGTCAGGTCGATCGTAATCTTACGGGTGTTAAGGGCGCAGCCGGACCATCGCACGGTCCCATCCGTCCCAGGATCGTTGGCGACGCTCGAAATCCCCGTGTACGGGCTGTTGCCGATGAACACGGAGACGTAAGGCGTATCGGGTCCTTTGTCGTAAAACGGTCTTTCGCCCAGAAGATCGAGGTGCGCCAGGTCCCAGGTAAAGCGGCTTCCAAGTTCGAGCCCATCCAGCACTTGATTACCTGCATTCAGAAAGTCGGGCCCTGGCTCTTTGTTCCCTTTCACCAATTCGCCTATCCACGTCCGCCCTTTGTGCGCCTGAGGAGAACCCCACGTAGCAGGCGCCAGTCCCACCAGGTGCTTCAAACGTGCAACCCTCTCGTTGTTCTTAACTCCTTCTCCGTAATTCGTGAGCCATGACCGCAGCACGAGCATGCCGGTGGAATGAACGATGGCATCGAATTCCTGCCCGGCATTGAGACGGGGATTGTTCCTGAGGGCTCGATCAAACCCCTCTGCAATGTCCTTGATCGTGATTTCATTGTTGAGAGAAACGTAATTGGCAATGTTGATGTCGACTGGCTCTATATGTCGCTTCCTAAGCTGGTTGCAAAATTCGGTGAAGTCCAGCCCTGAAGCTGAGTACCCGTGAATCAAAACGATCTGACGTGACATGGTGTTCCTCGTCCACTTACTGGTCAACCGGCGTCCCGCCGGAAAGCACAAATGGGATTCTTGACCAGGCTTTTGCGCTCCCAGGCTTTTGCGGAGCGCCCACAACGCTGCGAAAATCCTGGCCCCTACTCGACTCCTATTCCCTGATCCGCCCGGCCCGCTCGTTTCCTTTCCGCATGATGGTCTCCGGGGCTCGCTTAAGGGACCAGGTTGAAGCCTCCGCGCACGCCAGCCAGAACCATCAATCGTCAAAGTCGGCTCATTCAGTTGGGACGATCCTTATCGGTCCCTCGTTTCAGAAGGACTAAGATAGCAACTCACGGAAATAGCCGTTGAACAGGCGGTCCCCGGGGTCGTACTCTTTGCGTGTTGCATTGAGGGCGTTCAGCTTATCGCCATAGGCCTTTCGCATCATCTGGGAAGTGAGCCTTGGTGTTTGATTGGGCAATGGAAGTCCATTACGGTCGCTGCAGAACTGGTTGTAAACGTCGAGAAAATTGTCCCACCCCGGATTGGCCGTTGAAACGGGATCGATTGTCATCACAGTTCCATCCCACGAGTAAGAAAGCAATGCTTTCTGATCCTGCGCAATACGATAGCCGACGTAGAGCAGGTTCGACCGGTAACCTTTTTCGGCATAATATTCTTTGCAGAATTTGCAGAAATCTCTCAGGGAAGCGGGAAACAGTTCTTCTGGAAAAGCAAAGAGGCTGAAGGTGTAGCGGCTGTCATTTGAAACAGGCGGATAATGGATGATCTGATCACCGGGAATTGTATAATCGCTGGTCACGATGTTTTCCAGTTGGAAACGCCAGGTTGCGTTGAATGCATCAATGATTCCGTAGCGGATTGACGGAATCGACACGTTCTGTTCAACGTCATGTCCCAGCTTCGGCCCGGACGTGCCCCAAATGTGATTCCGCAGGGACCAAGCAATTCGATTGGGCTCGCCGGTTGCACCCGGATTATACTTCCGGAACTCCACGGTGATCTTCTCCTCGAAAGGAAAGATATAATACATCATCGAGTAACCGAGAGCTTTCAGCTCCGGCAGCGCACTTATGAACTCTTCGAGACTGAACGTCTTGTGATGAACGTGCATCGGGGTAAGTGGTTTGACGCTGTATGTTACTTCATACACAATTCCGAACATCCCGTAGCTCGATCTCACCAGCTGCATCAATACCGGCTGGCTCGCTTCGGTAACCTCAAGAAGATCGCCACTCGGGAGCACCATCTTTACGCCGGTCACGTATGAGCCGACCTGCCCGTATTCGCCGGGGAACGATGCGTCCTTCGTTCCGGCGCAGGCGGCACTCCCCGCGGATAGGCTGCCGATTTCCGTATTGACATAGAATTGCAGCTTTTGTGCTTCCAGTGCTTTGGCCATGTCGAGATGAACCGCGCCTGCTTCGACGTTGAGCATATTCTGGCCGATGCTAAGTATCTTGTTCATCTTCATCCGGACCAATGTCCCGCCATCAGTCACACCGCAAGGCGCCGTAGAGTGATTAGATCCAACTGCGCGCACCGGCGAAGGATACTTCGCCGGATCTTTCATCACCGCTACAATGTCGTCAACACTATTTGCATCGACGATCACGGCCGGGTGAGATACGATGTTCCCGAACCAGTTTGTTACAGTGTTGGTTGCCATAACTTACCTCGCAGTCAATTGAAAGTCGGGAAGCCGAATATAGCCATGGGCATCAAAAACAAAGCGAATGACGAGACAACGAGGCTTGTTAGTTACGCGTCTTCCTGAATGACCTCATTGGCCTTTTCGCTGACCATGTAAATCGCCGAGACAATATAGTATCCCGGAATCTTTGGAAACACGGATGCGTCCACTACGCGCAGTCTCTTGGTTCCACGCACGCGGAAGCGGCTGTCCAGAACAGCCATCGGATCACCGTCGGCGCCAATGCGACAGGTGCAGGATGCGTGATGGCCCCAAGCCTCATTTCGGACGAATTCGCGTACCTGATCCGCGGTTGCGTACGCAGGCCCCGGCGTCTCCTCGCTGATGATAAGACCCTCTCCAGCGAGGCGCTGATTCATGCGGCGAGCAAACTGTACACCGCTGACCACGGCGTCCAGGTCCGGGTCGCTCACGCGGCTGCCATCGCCAAAGTACTGGAAGTTAATCACCGGTGTATCCCATGGCAGAGCGGATTTGAGTTCCACACGTCCGGTGTTATTCGTGCGAGCCTTCAGGATAGCCCAGGTAAAACGGTTGTGATGATATTCGAGTAGCTTCGAGTATCCCGGCTGATAGCCGCGAAAACATGCCGGGAGTCCGAGAATATAAAGATCCGGCTCTTTCAACTCCTTCGACGAGCGAAGGATCATTCCCATCAGAGCTCCATTGGACGCATATACACCCGAGCCATCTTTCAACCATTGCTGCATGTAGGCATCAGGTTGCGGGTCCGGCAGTGAAAAGGTCGCGTGATCGATCAACTCGAAATCGCGCGCAAAACAAGAGACCACAGCGACCTCGTAACGGTCCTGCAGGTTTGCACCCACACCCGGGAGATTCGCGACTTCGGGGATGCCGAACTTAGCAAGCTGATTACGGGGACCGACTCCGGAAAGCATCAGAAGCTGAGGTGTGTTGAATGCTCCGGCGGCAAGGATGACCTCGCGCTTGGCGTGCGCCTGACTACGCGTTCCTTTCGGGCTGTCACTCGTCGCCTGCGAATCAGCCCGATAGAGATGAGCCTGTTCAATGAACTCGATTCCAATAGCCGTCGTAGCTTCAAAGAGAACTCGCGTCGCCAGTGTGTTTTGAAGAATTGTGAGTTTGCCTGGGAACTGCTGATGTACGCGTAAAAGGAATTCACGCGGACCGTTGCGCTTTCCGTTTTCAACGGACAGGGGCGTAAAGATCAGGCCTTCCGGACTGGAATTTCGGAAGCGGGAGTCATTGGGATCCAGACGCGTCTCGATGCCTGCGGCTAATGGTCCGAGATGCGCAGTGAGAGCGCTTTGCACGCCATCGAGAAGGAGCCGCAGCAGCTTCTGGTCCTTGAAGACCAGCTTCGGATCGGCTTCCGATGTACCTAACCAGCCATTGAAGCCGTGACCGTCAGTCTGATCGTGCCCGTCTTCTTCTCTGTGAAACAAACCTGCGATCGCCGAAAGTGCCTTGTCCAAATCCCTCTTGATGCTGCCCGGGGACGGCACATAGTGGCAATTCTCCAGGCGCTCGAAATACTGGCGCATGTTCTCAGCGCCCCAGGTTGAGTCACCGGTCAGGTCGGCGATGTGATTCCAATCGTCATCCTGCGGCACGACGGTAATCATTGCGTTATGCGCAGTACATCCGCCCAATGTTCCAGCCCGCGGATACCATATCTGATCTCGCCCATCGATTCTCACAGCTTTCGAATCCTTGGCCTGTTGCGCATCATCGGAGTAGTGCCGCACATAATAGTTCCATGCACACGGCGGATATTCAGTGGAGAATGCATGGAAGATTGGAACCTCGTACATGAGGCGCCCGGCACTGTCAGCAGCGCATGGGTCGCCGCCGGCTTCCAGCAGCAGCACAGCAAATCCAGCGCTTGCCAGCCTGGCCGCCAACGGGCCTCCGCCCGCCCCTGATCCGACGATTACATAGTCGTATTCCCCATCGTTCATGCAGCAACCTCTTCCTCGTTCAGCGTGCGCGCTGGCGATTGTCCGAGGCTAAAACATCTTGAGAAACTCGATAAGCGCCAACTTTTCTTTGTCGCTTAGCGGTGGCTCCCCTTTTGCATAGCTCGTGCCGAAATAGTGACCGCGATTGATGATGAAGTCAGGGCACTTGCTTAGCTGCATCATCGGGTGCACCAGGTTTGCGAAAACCTTGCGGGCATCTTCGTTGCTTGGATTTGGGCCCAAGGCTTTCAAGTCATGCTGCAGTCGTAACAGCAGCTGCAGTACCTTGGCATTGTGATCAATCTTGCCGACTAGATCAGCGTCATCCGGCGACAGATCCAAATTGGCCAGCAGATCTACCGGGGTGCCTTTAGGTATCGGTCCAATCTCGACACCGCCTTTGCTGAAGACGGATGGCACAATCTGCTGTCCTATGCCGGTAAGTCCTTTCAGATTGTCGGGGACGTAGCCGGCTACTACGCGGATGTAGCTTCTTGTCGTAGTGCGCGCAATCAGGCTCCCGGCGACCCGGTCTCCAACCAGATTGCCGATAACCGGGTCTTTCTCTCGACGCTCCGGCCAGAGCAATTTCGTAATCGCATCCTGAAATGCGGCCATGCGATTGTCGACCGTCGGAGAAGGATTGTACCTGTCGTCCGGCGCCTTCGGGTTCAGTCGCCCTACGCTATTGTTGAGCAGAAACGGAGCGGTTGACCACAAGCTGATGAGAGATGGCGGACGAGTATATCCCCGCCCTCCCGCCGGCATTTTGAAGGAATGGCGTGTTCCATCGTACGGGTCGTAATAGGTGATAGTACCAACTGATGGGAGTTCCTTGTAAGTTTCCGATGAGAAATTATCCCAAATATTGCCCCGAATGGCATTCGTTGCTAGCGGACTGCACGCATTCGTCTGCAAAAGTGTCACGGGCACTCGAAACTCGGCGGAGAGGAAATTCACGTCGAGAAAGCCCGGAGCATTCACAATGGCCTCCATCTTCTTCTTGAACTCGGGTGTTCGCGTCCATTTCCAGTACGCGTTCCAGCACTTCATGTAGTTGGGTCCGGAGCATCCGCCAGGATCCATGCCTGGCGCCGGTTTTGGCAATTTGCTGGAGTGGCAGCGTGCGCAGTAGTCAGCGAACACCTTCTTGCCAAGTTCAAGAGTAACCGCATCAGCGGTCAAATACTTCGCCCCACCCGGAGCATCCTTGAGTTTGTGAGGCGCCGTGCTTGCCAAGAGGAACAGGGCCATATTCGGCGTCTGCCGTTCTGTTGCCTGCCAGTACACGGAATTCTTTCGAGCGACAGAGATCTTGATGGGTGTTATGGGTTTGCCGCCCAAAAATGGGTTAAAGTGCAGCAGCCATTCTTCGCTGAAGAGCCCTATGTTGATGTACACCCGGTTCAGAGCACCGAGAATTCCAACAGAATCGGCTCCGTCCTTCAGCACTCGCGGTGAGTATGATGTATTGGGCGGCACGAAGAACTTTGTCATTGGCGAAGACGGCGGCACAAAATCGTTCAGCTGCTTATTGTTCAGATTTTCGCCGTCAAGGGTCTCCTTTCCGAATCGCAGCGCCTGCTCAAGGCGTGGTCCCACCTCATAGATTGCGTTCATCGTGCGTGGATTGTTGATGTTGTCTGTTGACACAAGCGAAGTATCTAATGTGCCGGGAAGCTGGCTGTGAAAGAGCTGAAAGACATAGTTGCTTGGGTCGGCTTGCCAGTCAAAAATGCGATCAACCCAAAAATACTGTGCGCCCACGGTAGAAGAAAGGTTCGCCCATTGGGGATGTTCAGGATCTTTCGGTGGATTAACGGGATTTGGACCAACGTGGCAAAACGCGCATGACATTCCGACGCGGTATGGACGGATGAGGTCCTTATTGTTGTAGTAAGTTGGATCAGTGTAATAGCGGACGGGATCCCATTTCTTTGCGGCGGCCTTGTCGAATTCGGGATTAGGAAACAAACGCAGTCCGACGATACCTGAGGCCCACCCGTAATAGGAACCAATCGGTAAGTTCTTGCCGCGGCCGCCGATCCTGACGCCTGGATACTTCGCCTCGTTTTCGAAAGGATCGGAAGGGCAGTTCGGATCGCGTTTGTCTAGCCACAGGCCATATCGCTTCCGGTCGGGGCCAGTCGCCTTTATAAAACATGGCTCGTTAATCAGTCCAAAATAACTCCACCGATTATCGCGGGAGAATTTGAGACTTGGATGAGAGGAAAGGATCTTTAGAAAGTCCAGTGCACCAAAGCTTGAGGATCCGAGTTTGTCCCATAAACGATCGTTCCCTCCTGTCCAGACGATCCACATATCACGACCCTTCACCTCTTCAGGTGTAAGTGCAATACCGCCATCCATATCGTGGAAGTAGTCCTCGTCGGCAGCAGGGAACGACGCGGCGGCACGGTGCGCCAGCATGGCTTCATCTTGAACTGTGCCCGGACGCGGTTGCTTCTGGCAGCCCACGGCGAATGCGGCCAAAGCCACCGAAAGCGCAAGCACTTGTGGGTGCGGGCAAGCCTTCATGCTGGCACCTCGAGGTCACTTCTTAGTCGGGGACAGACGCTTCAATACAGCAAATGGGGAACCAACGTCTGATGTTGCGATGGACGTTAGCATGACTTCTAAATCCGTGTCAAGTCTTTATTTTGAGCAGAGCTGAACGCCAGTTTGGGGAAGCGAACTGCTGCGAAGAGCTTAGGAAGCCCCTTTTTCCAAGCTATGTGGCCAGCGCGATCCGGAAGTATCAGCAAGATAGTGCTCTTCCAGGCGAGTGATGCCCAAACGACAATATGCGACATCGTCACATTTCCGGGTTGGCGCCCTCTGACAGTTGGCAGCGATTTGCGCCATTCAATTCCGCATTCGAGGCCTCGGATAAGTCCGACAAAGCTTCGCTGCGTGGAACGTGAGCAGGCAACTTTGGCGCTCTTACACCATGGTTAGTCGAGAAATGAGTAGATCCCGGTCTGACTGGATGGAAGATGAGCCGCGAATTTCCGCATTGCCAATCACCTGGGTATGTGGCATTATGAGGCGGTCTTCCCCACCATATGCTTCCCGGCATGGAGCGGGCTATAAGCAAGAAAAGGGAACGAAGCCAGCTTAAGTCTTTAAAGGGCGCTGCCTTTTGCAGCAGCAGCCTTTCGAGGAGGTCAAAATGGGAGCGATTCGAATAGCTGTCGTGTTAGCTTTCCTGTTCTTATCCGAATGGCTAGGTGCTCAGAATCTGGTTGCGCCAGTCCAGTCGGTTCCCGAGCCGGTGGTAACTCGCAACGGCACGAGCCCTTCGGGCGGGCTCAAAACCACCATAACGGTACACGTGAAGGGCCTCAGTGCTTATTTGGCTGCGAGGTCCATATCCAATCCGGAGTATGTCCTGTATCTCCAAGGAACACCACTTCCCAACCTTGCTGCATCAGTTCCCACCAATGGGCATGACGATGTGAGGTTCTATCTCGATCGGATTGATGAGAATCGGGGTCAGTGGGCGATTCTATTGCGTAACCCCGTCTCTATTCGGACTGTTCCTTTGACAGTCGGGTTGAGCGGTGAGCCCACTTTTCGAAGCGAAGTCGAAAAATTTCAGTTGAAGATTTACGACCCCGCAGTTTTCTGGTTCGGAGTCCTCCTATTCCTGGCCTTGATCGGTGCTTTTATATGGATCGCAATCAAGAGTGATGTTTTGCGCGAGGCGGGCCCCCCTCCCCCTGCAACCTCGAGGGTTCCACAGCCGCGCAGAGCTTACAGTCTTGCTCGTGTGCAGATGACCGTGTGGTTCTTTGTTGTTCTCGTCTCGTTTTCGTTGATTTGGTTGATTACCTACGGTGTCGATACCATTAGTCCAACGGTGTTGACCCTAATCGGGATTAGCACTGGCACCGGCCTGGCCGCCTCCATTATTGACGGCGGGAAGATTGCCTCTCTTCGAGCCCAAAAGGACCAACTCCTGGCCGAAAACAGCGGCCTTGACGCGAAGCTCACCGCCCTGGATTCAAAACCTGCACCGTTGGCACCCGTAGATGTTGAAGCGCAGACAGCGGCACATGCCCGTCAGAATGACATCGCCATCCAACTCGCGGAAATAAACAAGCAAATCGACACTCCAACTCATGTCAGTTTCCTAGTCGACATTCTGAGCGACGCGAATGGCATAAGCTTTCACCGGTTTCAGATGGCATCATGGACTTTAGTCCTTGTCGTCGTGTTTCTCGTTTCCGTCTCGAACGATCTAACCATGCCGGATTTCAACGCCACTCTGCTGGGGCTGATGGGAATCAGCTCAGGCACATACCTCGGTTTCAAGTTCCCAGAAACGAAGAACTAGTGCCGTGCTCCGTCACGGGCGTCTCCTGTAACAAAGGAGTCTTCAAGTTGCCGGGTCAATCAGCCCCGGACCGCCGTTCCGTACGATGCCGACTGCGCTACCTTCGTCGTTCTTCGCAGCAATGAAGCCGCGTTGAGCAAAAGCGCTGCCATTCGTGTCAATAGGGGCGCGTAGTTCGTCACCGGCGCCCTTATGCGCCCGGAATCAGCGTCAGAACTTTGTCGATTGCCGCGATAATCGTGCCTGCCATTGCAAAGTGTGAAGCAATCGACGCAATCTCTTTCCGAAACGTCTTCAGCCCCTGGTTCGCGCTGTTGATCTGCGTCTTTAGGGCTGCGAAAATCGCTGTATCCTTGCTAAGCCGGTACTCGTCATCCTTTGTCAAAACCAGGTCTACCTGGTACAACTGCAGATTCAATGCCTCAACGGCGGCTGCATCCATCGTACTGTCAATAGCCGCCTGGATTTTGCTATACAAATCCTGATATGCCGCTCTGACCTCCGGACTAAGTGGAATCAAAGGATCCGCAGTCGGGCTATTTCCACTCGGTGTATTCACTTTCCCTCTCCCTCCAACTTACTCGGTCGGCAGCGACGAATAGAACTTACCCAAGTCGCTTCCCGCTTTGGACAACATCGCGAGCTTCTCTTGTAGTCCCTGAGGATTGTTATGTTGTGCTTCCGCTGCCAGTGCGTGATGGGTCAACTCCAGGTTCAACAGCGCCTCCCGCAGCGCATCCAGTCTCTCATTCTCTTTCTTCTGTCGCCGCGCAATCTCCGGCAGTTTCATAATCTCCGCGCGCAGCATTTCCGGATTCGCATTCGTTCCCGGTTTCTCGTCTTCCAGAATGAATTGCTTTTCCAGGTCGAGTATCCGGTCGTAATCGCGGCCTTCCACCGACTTGATCGTCTTCACGTCGTTGGCTAGCGCCTTGCACAGTGCCTCTACATTCGGATCCATCTCCTCGATCTTCGCAGGAAGTTCCTTTCCGATCTTCCGGCTCACCAGAAACTGGCCCAGCGCATTCACGCCTGCGCTGATTCCGTTTCTCACCTGTGGTGAAAGTGCATACTCCGTGGTCGTCGTCGAATTGGTTGTAGTAGTTCCTGCGGAAACCGTCGTTTCCGTCGTTGTCATCGTCGCGGGCTGCGCCGCAATCCCCAGTACCTTCTCAATCGATGGGGCAAGGTCGTTCCCCAGCGAAGTCAGATTATTCCCTGCCGATCTTGATGCCTCGTCAAGCTGCGGAGAACTCACGCGATCGGTAATCTGGATCAGCGACTGCGAATAGACCTCGAGCGCCGCCAGCACTGCCAACCTCGTCTGAATGTCCTTGTCGGTCAGGAGCACGGGAGCGTTGCGCGGGTTATAACTGGCATCCTTTGCCTGGTAGGTAATCACCGCCTCGTAATCTTCGCGCAAATTATGCACGGCTTCAGCATCACGATAAACCTTGGCCGACTCATTCAGCACCGGCGCAAGCGCCGTCGAAAGCGTCGCACCCTGCCTTGCCAGCGGCGCAGGGGAACATCCCGCCAGCACTATGGACAAAATCAGTGAGCCAACGGCCGGTATCACTGATCCAACCGCGACCTGCGCGCTTCGTGCTTTGGCCGGGACGCTTGATTTCATGCCAGCATTTCACCCCTGGTTGGGCCTCTTGTCAAGTTGTACTTATCCACAGGAAGAGCTCTGAGTTTCTGCCGCTTCCCCACATTCCGTTGTACACTTCTTCCAACTTTGAAGCGCGCGGAGTTATCCGCTTCAGACCAACACTCGGCTTTACTCCGGCTCGTGTTGCGCAACTCTGCCCGCTGCCCCGGGGAACAGGAGGAGCACCATGGCAAAGCGAATCGTATTTTGTTCCGACGGTACCTGGGAAGGCCCTCAAGGCAACTCCAACGTCTATCGCCTCTACAAGGCGCTTACCGTTACTTCCGACCAAATGACTTTCTACGATGACGGAATTGGAGCGGATGCCACCGGCCTCAACCGCCTTATCCAAGGCGCCTTCGGCGAAGGCATCTTGCAAAAGATCCGCGACGGTTACACCAAGATTGCGCAGGTCTACGAAGCTGGCGACGACGTCTACCTCTTCGGCTTCAGCCGCGGGGCATACACTGCCCGCAGCCTCGGCGGTTTCATTGCTGCCTGCGGTCTGCCCAGCGGCAGTTTTACTGACGACTGTGTCAGCCGCGCCTTCGCGGCCTATCGCGACCCCGTAAATCGCGCGTCATTGCTTGCCGGCCTCACTTCATGCGGGTTGGCTAAAGTAAGCATCAAGATGATCGGTGTCTGGGACACGGTTGGCTCGCTCGGCATTCCCGCCATCTTCGGCGGCATCGACGAGAAGACCTACGGATTCCTCGATACCTGCCTGCACCCTGACGTGAAGAACGCTTATCAGGCTCTGTCCATTGATGAAAAACGGGCACAGTTTCCCGCTACACTCTGGACATCCGCTCCCGTCCCCGGCCAGATCATAGAGCAGGTTTGGTTTTCCGGATGTCACGGCGACGTGGGGGGAGGAATGCCCTCCGCCGGCGGCATCGATGCCGGGACGCGCCTCTCCGATATCACCTTCGGCTGGATGCTTGGCAAGGCGAAGGCCCTCGGCCTCGTCATCGACCCCGCCGTTGCGCCGCAAATTGCGCTTATGCCGGCCAAATGCGCTCTCGATGCCATCCATGAAAGCTGGAAGCCCATTACGGGGCCTCCGCATCCGCGATCCATCGCCTCCGGCGCCCGAATCGCAAACAGTGTAGCCGTGCGCGTCCGCTACGCCCTGAGCTACGCGCCGTGCAATATCCAGATCCAGGATCGCGATTTGGCAAGTTCCTATTTCCTCGTCCCTGTCGTGGACGAAGAGGCCTTTTAATTGGTGTGCCAACTGTTTCCTAAATGGGCAAAACGCTCATTGGGCATCGGTCACGCGTAATTCTCCAGATTATTCCCCTAAACGGGCCAGGCATCATTTAGTGTCGCTGCGGGTGGTCCAACGTCGTGAATGCAGCAAGGGTCCGGTTGACCGGCAAGGGTGACGTTACAGAAGCTTCGCCCAGTTTACGCCTCTGCTATGTGGCGAGAATGAGAATCTGCCCCCTCTCTCATCCCCGGATAAGTAATGAAATGTCGGCCAGCCTCCAGGAATCGCCACGACACGGGGCGCCCGGAGCTTCGTCCCGCGCCTGCAGGTTATTTACGCGGAATTGCTAGTCTGGTATAGGGAACCGCAGATATCTGCGCAGCGCGGACCTTTGCGCCCGGACCCGACGTACACGCAAAAGTCTCCGCAACCTCTTCGTTTTCAGGAATTTGGCTTCCATGTTCCTCAAACCAAAGAACTTATGGCA
>Ga0307372_10007138_pt1 | contig 16116 bp, 20 predicted proteins | sample OX1MG_FD_202533 | JGI IMG/M metagenome (GOLD analysis project Ga0307372, IMG submission 202533) | Soil microbial communities from Risofladan, Vaasa, Finland - OX-1 | ecosystem: Environmental > Terrestrial > Soil > Coastal area > Acid sulfate soil | place: Finland: Risofladan, Vaasa | collected... | reverse complement strand
CGGCGGGCGCGGAGATTCCCGTGGGCGTCATGGTTCCCCTGACGGGCGGCGGTTCGCCGTATGGCCCGAACATGCTGAAGGCGGTTCAGCTCACGGCGGACGCGATCAATCGCGCCGGCGGTCCCCTCGGCCGCAAGATCGCGCTCTACACCGGCGACACGCAGACCAAGCCCGACGCCGCGGTCACGCTGGCGCAGAAGCTGATCAGCCTCAACCACGTGATCGCGATCATGGGCACGTGGTCGAGCGCCGTCACCCTGGCGGTCCTTCCCGTGACCACGCAAGCCGGCATCCTGGAGTTGAACACCTCCGGCGCGCCGGACATCACGGCACCGAAATACCGCAAGCTCGTCTTCCGCACCCAGCCGACCGACGAGCCCTACGGCGTGGTGATGGCGCGCTTCGCCAAGCAGAAGGACTATCGCAAGGTCGCCATCATGGCGCTCAACAATCCGTACGCGCTGGCGCTGCGCGACGCGTTCGAGCGGGAGTGGAAGCGCCTGGGCATGCCGGCGCCGACGGCGGCGGTGGTCTACAACCCAAGCCAGTCGTCGTATGCCGGAGAGCTCCAAAAGGCGTTGGAGCAAAAGCCGGACCTGCTCATCATCGCGGGCTACACGCCCGATGCCACCATCATCTCCAAGGAGTGGTACGCGGCGGACGTCAAGACGCACGTCATGGGCCCCGGCTTCGCGTTCAACAGCTCGTTCGTCAAGGCCGTCGGTGAGAACGTGACCAACGGGTTCTATGCCGTGGACGGCGTGCCGCCCGTGGATCAGCCGGGCTACAAGGCCTTCGCCGACGAGTTCAAGGCGGCCACCGGCGCCAGCCTGGCCGAGAGCTTCTGGGCGGCGCAGGCGCACGATCAGATCAACCTCCTGGCGCTGGCCGTGGAGGCGGCGAAGTCAGATAGCCCCGCCGCGATCGCGGCCAAGATGCGCGACGTCGCCGACCCGCCGGGAACGCCGGTCTACGACTTCGCCTCGGGCGCCAAGCTGCTGCGCGCGGGCAAGAAGGTCAACTACCAGGGCGCATCGGGGCCTTGCGACTTCGACGAATCGCACAACATCGTCTCGAACTTCGCCGTCTGGACGCTCGAGGGGATGGGACTCAAGCAAGTCGCGCTCTTCACCGCGAAGGAGCTCGGCACCAGCGCTTCCTAGACGATGCTGACCATCCTTGCGCAACACGCCGTCGACGGTATCGTGCTGGGAGCGATTCTCGCGCTCCCAGCGCTCGGGCTGGCGCTGATCTGGCGGGTGCAGGGCTTTCCGCACCTGGCCCACGGGTCGTTGATGACCGTGGCGGCCTATCTGGCCTGGGCTGCCGCGACGGCGTGGCAGCTGCCGCTCCCGATCGCCATCGCCGTCGGCTTGGCCTCGGCGATGGCCCTCGGCGTGGCCATGCACCTGGCGGTCTACCGGCGCCTCGCCGGCAGGCCGATGCTTAGCCTCTTCATCGCGTCGGTTGGCTTGGAGCTCTTCCTTCGCTATGGCGTCGTCTTCGTTTTCGGGAGCGACTTTCAGACGTTCCCGCTGCCCGCCGAGCGCGGCATGCGGCTCGGACTGGTCGTGGTCCGGCCGCTCGACCTGCTGCTTGCCATCGTCGCGCTTGCGGCCCTCGCGGGCGTGTGGTGGATGTTCCGCGGAACGCAGGTCGGCCGGCGCATGCGCGCCATCGCGGACAACGCGAGCCTTGCTCGCGTCTGCGGCATCAGCCCGAACCAGGTGCTGATCGCCATGTGGCTCCTGGTCTCGCTGTTGGCGGGTGCCTCCGGGATCCTGCTGGGCATCCGCGACGTGATCTCGCCGACGCTCGGGTGGGACGTGCTGCTGCTGGCGTTCGCCGCGGCGATCCTAGGCGGCATCACCAATCCGTTCGGCGCGGCGATCGGCGCGTTCTTGATGGGCCTGGTGAGTCAGATCGGCATCATCTGGCTGCCCGGCAGCTACGAGGAGGGGATCGCGTTCGGGCTGATCGCCATCGTCCTCATGCTGCGCCCCCGCGGCCTCTTCGGCGAGTCGGTGCGCGCGTGAGCTATCTCTACACGGTCGTGGCGTTCGCCTCCATCTACGCCATGCTGGCCATCGGCCTCAATCTCCAGATGGGCTTGACGGGCATCGTGAACTTCGGATACGTGGCGTTCGTGGCGATCGGCGCCTACACCAGCGCGATCCTCACGGTGGGTCACGGCTGGCCGCTGGTCCCCGCCTGGATCGCCGCGATCGCGCTTGCCTGCGCCGTGAGCTATCCGCTCGGCCTGCTGACCATCCGCCTCGGCGGCGACTACTTGGCCGTGGTGACGCTGGGCTTCTCCGAGCTCGTCGCGCTCTTCATCCTGAACGAGCGTTGGCTGACCCGCGGCGCGATCGGCATCGTGGGCATCCGCAAGCCCTTTGCCGCCTTTGGGCCCGCGGCGTCGACGGAGCTCTCCCTGCTGCTCATCATCGCCCTCACCGCGCTCACCACGCTGCTGGCTTGGCGCATCGCCAAATCGCCCTTGGGGCGGCTGCTGCGCGCCATCCAGGCGAACGAGGCGGCGGTGCAGGCGCTCGGCAAGAACACGGTGAGCTACAAGGTGCTGATCTTCGTGATCGGCTCCGGGATCGCCGGCCTGGCCGGAGCCCTCTACGCGCATTGGATCCAGTACATCTCGCCGGAGCAGTTCTCGCCCGACGTGACCTTCAACACCTTCATCGCCCTGATCCTCGGCGGTGCGGGAAGCCTCCTCGGACCGATCGTGGGAGCGGCGGTGCTGATGCTCTTCCTCCAGGGGTCGGTGGTGCTGCCGGACTACGTGCACTTCTTGAATGCCGATCAGATGGCCGCCTTGCGGTTCATGATCATCGGCCTGGTGCTCGTCCTGCTCATCACCTTCCGTCCCAACGGCATCATGGGGCGCCTCCCGGAGCGCGCCGCGCGCAAGGACGAGGTGACGCCGTGAGCGCCGGCTCGTTGCTGACGGCGGAGTCGATCGAGAAGAGCTACGTCGGCAGCCGTGTGCTCAAGGGCGTCTCGATCGAGCTCCAGCCGGGACGGATCACGGCGCTGATCGGCCCCAACGGCGCCGGCAAGACGACGCTCTTCGACGTCATCACCGGCTTCGTGCGGGCGGACGCCGGGCGGATCGTCTACCAAGGGCGCGAGATCACCTCATTGGCCGCCTACCGCCGCGCGCGCCTCGGCATCGTGAAGACGTTCCAGATCCCCCACGAGTTCGGCGAGCTCACCGTCGAGGAGAACATCCTGGTCGCGGCCGCGGGCCAGGTGGGAGAGCGCTTCCCGAGCGCGCTCTGGGCCATGGGCGCCATCCGCCGCCAGGAGGCGGCGAACCGCGAGCGAGCGGGGGAGCTGATGGAGTTCCTCGGCCTGCACGCCAACCGCGCCATGCGTTCCGAGATGCTCCCGGCCGGCGACAAGAAACTGCTCGAGCTCGCGCGCGCGCTCATGGCCGATCCGACGCTTTTGATGTTGGACGAGCCGCTGGCGGGCGTCCCCGCGGGGGTCGGGTCGCGCATCATGGAGCACCTGACTCAATTGCGCGACCGCGGCATGACGCTGCTGGTCGTGGAGCACAACCTCGAGGCGGTGATGCGCATCGCCGACTGGGTCTACGTGCTGGTGGACGGAGAGCTCTTGGCCGCGGGGTCTCCTGCGCAGGTGCAGGCGGACGAGCGCGTGCAGAGAGCGTACTTGGGGGCGTAGCGCGGAGATGGCACTCTTCGAGATCGCTGGGCTCGAGTCGGGATACGGCGGCCAGCACATCGTCAAGGGCGTGACCCTGAACGTCGGCCGCGGCGAGGTGGTGGCGTTGATCGGCCCCAACGGCGCGGGCAAGTCCACCCTGCTGACCACGGTCGTCGGACTGCTGAAGCCGCGGGCCGGCACCGTCACGCTCAACGGGCGCGACATCACCGGCATCGACCCGGAGCGCACGCTTGCCGCTGGGCTGGCCTACGTCCCGCAAGTCGGCAACATCTTTCCCTCGCTCTCGGTGCTGGAGACCTTGCGCGTCTGCTATCGTCGCGAGAGCTTCTCCTCGGCCCTCCGCGAGATGTTAGAGCTCTTTCCGCGGCTGGAGACGCGGCTCCATGCGCGGGCGGGTCTGCTCTCGGGCGGCGAGCGCCAGATGCTGGCGATCGCGCGAGCGCTGATCAACCGGCCCTTCGATCTGATCGCGATGGACGAGCCCTCCGCGGCGCTCTCCGTGGACAATCTCAAGGCGATCTTCGAGCGCATCGACTGGATCCGCCGTGCCGGCATCTCGGTGCTGCTGGTGGAGCAGAATGCCGTCCAGGCTCTGCGGATCTGCGACCGGGCGTACGTGATGGAAGGCGGGCGCATCGTCCTGGAAGGCACCGGCGCCGAGCTCTTGAGCTCCAGCGCGGTGCGCGAGCACTACCTGGGCATCCGTTGATGACGGACGCCTACGCGCTCTGCGCCGCCATCCGCGACGAACTGGCCGCGAGAACGGGCCGCGGCGGCGAGATCGTCTTCGGGCCGGCCTTGGAGACCTCCGACATCCCGCAGGCCCGGCATCTGCGCGCTCGCGGCGCGCATTTCCTGTGGGTGGCGCTCCCGCTGCGCGGGGTGCCCTTCTGGGAGGCCCATGTGGGCGTCGTGGTCGACCCCGTGACGCTGAGGGCACGGAGCGGCATCCACCGCGCGGCCTCCTCGGAGATCGGGAGGCGACTCTTCGCCGCGCTCGAGCCGGAGCGTGAGGCCTTGGCGCTCGAGACGAGCGATGCCGCGCTCGCCGAGGAGGTCCAGTATCTCGGCTGGGAGCGCGACCTGCCGCACGACGCCGCGATCGCGGCGCTCTGCGAGCAGGCGGAATCGGTGCTGACGTGGGCCGAGACGGCGAGCGCCGCCTTACGGCCACAAGAAAGGAACGACCGGAGTTGAGGACAGGATACCGAGCCGCGCGCGTGTTCGACGGTGTGGCCGCGCAGCCGCTGGCGGACGGCATGGTCGTCGTCGAGGACGAGCGCATCGTCGCAGTCGCGCGCGTGGCCGACGGCGTGAGCGTAGACCGTACCGTGGACCTGGGCGACGCGACGCTGCTTCCCGGCTTGATCGACGCGCACGTCCACCTGGTGTGGAGCGCGTGCGGCATGCCGCACGAGGTGGTGGCAAGCGAGGGGGCGCACATGACGGTTCTGCGCGCCGCGCGGAACGCGCGCCTGCACCTCGAAGCCGGCGTCACCACCATCCGCGACGTCGGATCGACGGACGGCATCGCGTTGGACATCGCCCAGGCGATCGACCTGGGAGTCGTCCCGGGGCCGCGCGTGGTGGCCGCGGGCCGCGCCATCGCGATGACGGGGGGGCACGCTCACTACCTGGGGCGTGAGGCCGACGGCTGCGACGCCGTGCGCCATGCCGTGCGCAGCGAGATCAAGGCCGGCGCGCGCTGCATCAAGCTCATGGCCTCCGGCGGCGTCTACGGCCACGCCGAGGAGATCGGGAATCCCCAGCTCACCGTGCCGGAGATGGCCGTCGCCATCGAAGAGGCGCACAACGCCGGCAAGCGCGCGACGGCGCACGCGTACACGCCGCGTGCCATGGCCAACGCGCTCGACGCGGGCGTCGACTCCATCGAGCACGGGAGTTTCCTGACCCCTGAAGTGGCCGAGCGCATGCGCGCCCGCGGCTGCTATCTCGTACCGACGCTCTCCGTCTACCAGGCGATGCACGACGGGGCGGCGAGCTTCGATGCTCCGGAGTACCTGCGGCGCAAGACGATTCAGGTCATGGAGGCCAGCCGGGCGGCCTTCCGATTGGCGCGCGAGATGGGCGTGCCGCTGGCCGCGGGCACCGATTGCGGCTCTCCGGGGCATCCGCACGGTACCATCGCCAACGAGTTGGCGCTGATGGTCGCGTGCGGCGCCAGCCCCGTGCAGGCGTTGGGTTACGCCACCGCGGCGGCGGCGGCGCTCTTGGGCCTGGAACGCGAGATCGGGACGCTCGAGCCGGAGAAGCGCGCCGACCTGGTGGCCGTGGCCGGGAACCCGCTTGACGACATCAACGCCGTCCGCGGCGTGAAGCTGGTGGTGCGCGACGGCCGCGAGATCTTCCCGACGTGGCAGACCAAGGAGGCGAACCGATGAGCGTGCTCTTCCGCGATGCGTTGCTCTGGGACGGGCTGGCGCCGGAGCCGCGTCCCCACATGGACGTCCTGGTCGACGACGGAACGGTGACCGAGGTGCGGAGCTCCTCCCAGGCGCGGGGCGTCAGCGATGAGCACGTGGTGGATCTCGGCGGAGCGTGCCTGATGCCCGGCCTCATCGACATGCACGTGCACGTGATGTGGAGTGGCTCGCCGGACCCCGTCTCCGTGGTCGACTCCGAGGGCGAGCAGCTCACGGGTCTCCGCGCCGTGGCCAACGCGCAGGCGCAGCTGCGTAGCGGCGTGACCACGGTGCGCGACCTCGGCAGCAACTGGGATCTGGCCATCTCCGTCTCGCGCGCCGTCTCGCGCGGATACATCGAGGGCCCGCGCGTGGTCGCCGCCGGGCGCACCATCATCATGACGGGCGGCCACGACCCATTCTGGGGCATCGCCGCCGACGGACCCGACGCCGTCTTGCGCGCCGTGCGAACGCAGATCTACGCGGGAGCCGGCATCATCAAGGTCGCCGCGACCGGCGGCGTCTACGGGCGCCCGGAAGGCGAGGAGATCGGTCAAAGCGAGCTGAGCTACGAGGAGCTCGCCGTCGCCGCCGGCGAGGCGCATCGCTTCGGGCTCAAGGTCGCCTCGCACGCGCTGGGCTCGCGCGGCATCGCCGATTCCGTCCGCGCCGGCGTCGACACCATCGAGCACGGGATCTTTCTCACGGAGGAGATCGTCGCCGAGATGAAGCGCCGCGGCACGGCGCTCACGCCGACGCTCCACATCTACCGCACGATCGCCGACGGCGAGGGCGCGGGCATCCCCGCGTACGCCGTCGAGAAGGCCCGAAAAGCGGTGCGCGCGCACCGCGAGGGCTTCCATATGGCCATGGAGGCAGGCGTTCCGATCGTCGCGGGGACCGACGCCGGATCGTGCAACACGCCGCATCCCTCGCTCATCCAGGAGCTCCGCTGCCTGCGCGACTACGGCATGCCGACCGACGCCGTGCTGCGCGCCGCGACGAGCGCCGCCGCGGCCGTTCTGGGCAAAGCGGACGCATTTGGAACGGTGGAGCCCGGCAAGGCCGCCGATCTGCTGGTGGTGGACGGGAATCCGATCGACCGTCTCGACGACCTGCTGCGGGTCCGTTACGTCATGCGGGCGGGGCGCCTGGTCTCCGCTCCGGCGGTCATGAGCCGGTGACCGTAGAGCGCGTAGGTGACGGCGCGCTCGCTGATGCGTGCCGCCGCCTCGCGCACCAGCGCACCGATGCGCTCGATGTCGTGCTTGTCCTCGGGAAGATCGAGGAAGCTCAGGCTGATGCCTCCGATCGGCCGCCCCTCCGGGCCGACGACGCCCGCCCCGATCGCGGAGATGCCGACGACGCTCTCACCGCGCGTCATGACCCACCCCTTGCGCTTGGCCTCGGCCAAGTCTTCGTCGAGCTCCCGCCGCGTGGCGATGGAGCGCTCCGTGCGGCCGGCGATCTTTCCCTTGCCCAGCACGCGATCGAGCTCGGCGGCCGAGAGATGGACCAGCACCGCCTTGCCCACAGCCGTCGTGGCGATCGGCAGGCGATCGCCCGCGGTCCAGGTGACGCGCACGGGGCGGCTACCCTCGTGGTGTGAGACGATGACGGCCTCGCCGCCGTCCATCACGCCGAAGTACGCGGTGAACCCCGTCTCGTCGACGAGGCGGGCCAGCGTCTCGGAGATGACGCCGAAGAGCGGATTGCTCTTGACATACAGGCTGCCGATCTCGAATGCCCCAAGGCCCACGCGATAGCGCGCATCGCGCTCGCCGCGTTCCAGATAGCCCGCCGACACCAGGGTACCGAGCAGCCGCATCACGATCGTGCGCGTGAGCCCGACGCGCCGCGCGATCTCGGCAGCGGTGAGCTCGTGCTCCGTCTCGCTGAAGCACGCCAACACCCGAAAGGCCCGCTCGACCGTCTGCGATGTCTCCATCTCTTCCTTCCGACACCCGGTGCTTCGCGATGGGGATGGAGCGAACCTAGGAGCCGGTACCGCAGGCTGAGCTCGATGATGCGCGCCATCGGGTTGGATTGCGGCACGTATCCCGCGCGGCCATGGGCCCACGGCAACGCGGGGTGGACGCCGTCGTTCGTGGGGACGCCGTTTCCCACCGCATAGGGCTGGGAGAACCCCGCCGCCTCTGGGACGCGGCCGCGTAAAGCGGGTCGCCGCCGGCGTATCCCGGCGGGCCGATCAGATACGGATTGCCAAGCAGCTGCGTGGGGCTGCAGACGCCGAGCAGGTTGGCGACGTCCAGCACCGCCGTCAGCCGCGCGCTCACGGCATCTTCCACGTGCAGCGAGATCAGCGTCGGCGGCGGAGTGCGCAGCGTGTTGGGATCGTTGCCCTCGACGCACCAGCCGGTCCAGGTCCCCAACGACAACTACGTCAACCCCGGCTACAACTACGACTTTCTGCGCGATCCGCCGCGCCCGTACGCCGGATCGAAGATCCAGGTCATCTTGCCGTTGCCGTACGGATACCCCGACTCGTAGGAGATGGAGGGGACGAGGCCGCCGCGCCTGGCCCACAGCTCGACACCGCGCGCACGCAGCTCTTCCGCGTTGGTCGGCACGCCCACCCCGCTCGGGCTCCCGCCCGAGGCCACGGCCGAGCGGAAGTTGAACGGCAGGACGTCGATCAGGTTCGTGTCGCGATCGGCATAGTATGCCACGCGGAGCTGCATGCGTCCGCTGTCTTCGAAGGAGTAGGTGAAGTCGTTGGCCGTCTCCGGCGCCAGCGGCCCCAACGGCGCGGGGTAGGCGAAGTCGGTGTGAGCAGTATAGCGACTCCCGCCGGTCAAGGCAACGCCTGCGTCCAGGGTCGGCCCCTTCCTCGAAGGTCCCATGCGAGGCCAGAGGAGACCTCCGCAGCGCGCCTGAACGTGGGGCCTCCGGTCTGTGGGCGCGCCAGGAAGGCAAGGTTGGTCATGCACGCACGCAACACGACGATCGCGGTCGCAGCGCTGGCGGTCGCTCTCGCGGCAAGCCTCGCACCTGCGCCGGCGGTCGCGCAGGAGATTGTCGCGATCAACGACACGCAGAGCCTCGCGGGCACGTCGATCCACAGCTGGACCAAGACCGACGCGGCCGGCAACGTGATCGCGCTGGGCGTGACGTTTCCGGCGGCGCTCCTGAACGCGCTCCCGGCCGAGACCACGGAGACGGTTCTTGAGATCCCGCGGGCCGCGCGGCAGACGCCGTTCACGCACATCGCGATCGACTGGAATCCCAAAGGACACGAGCCCGAGGCCATCTACGGCTTGCCCCACTTCGACGCCCACTTCTACATGATCACCGAGCCGGTCCGCGCGGCGATGACGGCCACCGGTGACGATCTCAAGCGGGTCGAGATGAAGCCCGATCCGCAGGTGGTGCCGGCCGGCTATGTGGCGACGCCCGGGGGCGTGCCGCGCATGGGGGCGCACTGGGTCGATCCCGCGAGCCCGGAGTTCCACGGCGAGCGGTTCACGCAGACCTTCATCTACGGCTTCTACGACGGCCGCCTGGCGTTCGCGGAGCCGATGTTCACGCGCGACTATCTCCTGACCAAGCCCCACTTGGAGAAGCCGATCGCCCAGCCCGCCGTCTATCCCGCGGGCAAGCGCTTCCCCACGGGCTACGTCATCTCATACGACGCGCAGGCGCAGACGTACACGATCGCGCTCACGGGCTTTACGGCGCGCTGATGGCCACGAGCTGTTCCGGGTCGTACGGCGGCGGCGGAGGTTCGCCCACCGCGACGCCGGCGGGCCCGGTTCCGAGCCCATCGTAGCGAACGAGAGTGGCCATCGGCGAGTGATGGCCGCACCGATCCGAACACAAGGTCGAGCGTGCGCCCGTACGCCGCGACCACATCGGGATGCTGGAGAAAGGCGTCCGCGAATGCGGGGATCTCCGCATACCCACCAGGCGGGCGTGGAGTCCAACCCCAACCCGCGTCCCCAGAGCGAGCCCCAATGTCATCTACCATGGCATGGATGTCGGCCGTCTCAAGGGCCCTGCAAATCGTCTGGCTGCGCAGGAGCACGGCGACATCGTAGAGGTGTCGCATTTTCGTCCCGATCCTTTGAAACTCGCCGGGATCGGCGATCGCCACGCTGGCGAGATGATGCAGCGCAGACAGCTTCTCCAGCAGCGTTCGCTCAGGAGCCAACGTAGGGATCTCGACCGCCGCAAACTCGAAGAACTCGCTCTCCGACGCGCCAAGATGGCCAATCGCCACGGTTGCCATGTACGACTTGAACGCGCGTGCCCCGTGCGGCTCAGGCCCGCCGCGGGTTCCTAGCTCAAGAAGCACCCGACTGCCGGTTAGCGCCGCGTGGCCATGCTTCTGATCGTAGGGGAGCTCGGTGCGTCGATGGACTCCCTTCTCAGCGTTGCTTTCTCCAGCAGCCAAGCCCGTGTCATCCGGCACTCGTTGTGTGAGGGTCTTGAGCGCTCGCTCATACGCGCCCTTGGACGAGCCCTCGGGAAGGACGACGATGGCGTCGACGTCCTCCGACATCCGCTCGATGAGCTCCCAGCCCTTAGATAGGCTCGTGCCACCCTTGAAGATGACCATGCCATCCTGAGGCAACGGCTTCGACAGCGAGCGAAGCACCTCCGTGATCCAATAATCTCGTTCGACAAAGGCTTGCGGATAGCCGAGATGCCGTGCGGTCGCATCGACGAGTGCCGCGAAGTCTTCGGGCGATGCTCGCAAGAGCCGGCTACCGACTGCTCCAGCTCATCGCACACGCAACCAGATACACCGTCGCCATGATCACCGTCCTTATGGCGAATGCCCTGGAACCACTACAGCCACTCACCAGGGCGCCGGCGCTCCATCGCCGCTAGTGGTCGTACCGTGCGCCTTGCCCCGTCCTTGTCGCCGTGACGTGCACGGTCTGTGCAACGAAGGCGTTGAGTTTGGTGCGCTGGTCGATCACGACGTCCTTGCCGTGCGCGAAGTTGTGCGCGAACAGACCGCCGAGCCCCAGCGTAGCGAAGCCGATGATCGTTGCGGTGGACGACGCGCCCTTCCGGTCCTGCTCGGCTTGCGTCTGGTCCACGTTGGAGAGCTGGATGCGCCCGCCGTCAGCGGAGGATATCCAATCAAACTGTAACGCCAGGGACCCGGAGTGGCCGTTACCGCCAGCGTGATCCACCTTGGCGACGCTCCCTTCGCCCTCGGCCCCGGCGGGGATGACGACCATGCCGTCGACGACGACATCTCGGGCGCACTCGATCTGGAACGTGTCGCCCACCTTGGCCGAGGATGAGGAAAGGGAACCGACGACGTGGACGGGCACGTGCGTACCGCCGGGGACCGTCACGACGGTGCCCTGGGGCGGTGACGCCAACGCATCTGGGGCGGGAGTAGCAGTGGCCGAGTCCGCCGGTGTCGGGGCTGATACTTGAGCACCGGCGGGTGCAAGGGACGAGAGCAGAAGCGCGCTCCAAAGAACCGCATAGGAGAGTTTCACGAATGACTCCTCCAGATTGAGACGCCAGCACTTGTGGGCAAGCGGAACAACACTGCACAAGCGACAGGCGTTAGCGCCGTCGCTTGCGCGCGTTTAGAGGATATAACCCTGGCACGCATCGTAGCAGACCGCTCCGGCGTGTGAAAGACCCTCGGGGCGGCCTGCCCACGACTCCGAGAGCCGTCGTCCGTCCGTAATCATGCCGATACGGTACAACCTGCTCGTGCCATCCGTCTGGCAAACGGTCCCGCGGCGCTGGAGCCATGCCGACACTCAATCCCATGGCTGGTCTTCTTCTGGGCCGAGGGCACGTGGCTGCACGCCGAAGTCGAGGTCATGCCATTGCCCGCCGAACGCAGCATCGCGCATGAGCTCACGAGAAAGCTCCTCGATCTGAACTACAGCGGCCCACTCGTCCGCTTCTCGCTCGACGGCGCCGGCGACGTTTCTCCTCAAGGCGACCGCTCCGCTGGAGGGGCTCACGAGCCACGTCCTCGCGTCGACCGCGGGTTACCTCGCCGCCCAACAGCGGCAAGTCCGCCTGCGTTGGGCCGTGCGCGAAGTTCTGGCCCCCGATGGCCGTTCCCTCAGGCTTCAAGGCGATGGGTGCTTGGGGCGTCGCGACGCGCGCGGACGGCGTCGAGCAGCTGACGTACGACGGGTACCCCCTCTACACGTGGTCCAAGGACATGAAGCCGGGCGACGTGACCGGTCAAGGCTTCAAGAACGCTTGGCGCGCAGCGGTGCCCGGAGCGAAACAAGAAGCCTGGTAACGGCGAACGATCGCGCGTCGTCGCGAGATCCCTCAGCCGGTCAATTGGCTGGCGATGCCTTGCGCCCAGGCGTCGATCAGCTGCCAGTCGCGGTGGTCGCCGTAACGGCCCCCCATCGCCCTAAAGACCACGCGCCCAACCCAGGGCAAGTGGCTGCGCTCGACCGCGCCCGCATCCCGCGAAATAGATGGCTCAGCGGCGGCGCAAACGCGCTCCCCTGGTCGCCTAACATCCCCACGCTGAAGAGCCACACCGGACGTCCGGCGAGCGTGCCGAGGTTGCGCTGCACGAAGTCCGTGGACCCGGCTAGCCAATCCTGGTTATGGATGGCGCTCCCCAGCACGACGGCGTCATAGCCGCCGACGCGCGGACGTGACCTCTCCATGGTCATCGTTCCCGGTTCTGCCGCCTCGCCCGCCGTCCCCGGCGTGCGTCAGGCTGGCCGCTGATCGCCGCGTCCCGCAGCAGCGCCACTTCCGCCGCTTCCCCGCGCAACTCGATCCCCTCGCGGCTGCGATAGCGCCGGCGCCCGGCGTTCAGCCTCGCATACGAGGGGTGCGTCAGCACGCCGACGTTCGCGCGGTGCTCGCCGAAGCGCGCGCCCTCCACCAGCGCCCCGGCGCGATCGATCGCCGCCAGCGTCGCCGCGCGCGACCACGGCGCCAAGTCCGCGGAGATGGCCGCCAGCATCGCCGGCACCCCGGTCCCCAGGGCGATGATCGCGCGCGGACGCACGATCTCGATCTGGCGCAGCAGCAGCGCCTGGCATCGCGACAGGTACTCGCGATCGCGCAGCGCCGGGCACGCGCCCACGTTGCGCCCCTCCGAGCGAAATCCCATGAGGGCGTTCGTGAACAGGCACCGCATCGGGTCGATACCCGCCGCGTTCACCCGGCTCAGCAGGCCGCGCCACGTCGGCTGCGAGAGGCGCTCCTCGCCGCGCCGAACGCACTCGGCCAAGTACTGCAGACTCCCGAAGTCGTGCCCCACGACCAGGATCTCCGGTATGGTGTCCGGCGGGCGCGGCTTGATCACGCCGTCGCCGCCGGGGAAAAAGGCCGTTCCCGCGACGCGATCGGGGCCGCCGGCCAGACCCGCGGGGTATGGTCCGAACGCCTCCAGCGCATCGCGGAGCGCGCCGATGATCTCCTCGAGCACCGAGTCCGGTTCGCAAGCAACCATGGCGCCCACCTCACCACCCCCGCGCGACGACCGCCGCTCGGACCACTGCCGAGACCGTAGCCAGCACGTCCTCGCCATACCGAGAAGCCGAGTCGTGCCATACTAATATCGTCTTCACGGGGCCAGCGTACGCTGTCTCCATGCCACCCGCATGGCACGGCTGGGCGCATCCCGGCTGCCGGCGACGACGGACGGCGCATGGTCCCCCGCCCTGCACGTCGAACCATGCTACCAATGTACAACATCCTGCTCTACGACGTCGTCGACGACTACCTCGCCCGCCGCGAGCCTCTGCGCGCTCGGCACCTCGAGCTGATCCGCCAGGCCCACGACCGCGGCGAGCTGGTGATGGCCGGCGCCTTCGCCGACCCCGCCGACGGCGCTGCCCTGCTCTTCACGGGCAACGACCGCACCGCCGCCGAGCGCTTCGCCGAGAACGACCCGTACGTCAAGGAGGGCCTCGTCACCAGGTGGCGCGTCCGGACCTGGAACGTGGTCGTCGGCGGCGACGCCGGCTAACGGCACGCGCCGCACGGACCACAGCGATGAAACCTCTCGCCGATTCCGCCGCTCTGATCACGGGCGCCACCGACGGCCTGGGCAGGGCCCTGGTCCACGCCCTCGCGCCCAGCGGCGCGCAGATTCTCGTTCACGGCCGCGACCAAGCGCGATGCCAGGCCGTCATCGAAGCGGTCCGTAGCGACCACCCCGCCGCCCGCCTCCAATCCTACGTCGCCGACTTCACCTCGCTCGCGCAGGTCCGACGCCTCGCCGAGGAGATCGCGCGCGACCACCAACACCTCGACCTGCTCATCAACAATGCCGGCATCGGCGGCGGCAAGCGCCCCGGCGCCCGCGAGGTGAGCGCGGACGGCCACGAGCTGCGCTTCCAGGTGAACTATCTCGCCCCGTTCCTGCTCACGCGCCTGCTCCTACCGCTGATCCGCCGCTCGGCCCCAGCGCGCATCGTCAACGTCGCCTCCGTCGGCCAAGCCCCGGTCGACTTCGACGACGTCATGCTCCAGCGCCGCTACGACGGCATGCGCGCCTATTGTCAGAGCAAGCTCGCGCTGATCGCCTTCACGTTCGATCTCGCCGAGGAGCTCGCCGGCACGGGAATCACCGTCAACGCGCTCCACCCGGCCTCGCTCATGGACACCAAGATGGTCATCGAAAGCTTTGGCCGCGCCATGACCACCGTCGACGAGGGCCTGCGCGCCACGTTGCGCCTTGCCACCTCGCCGGAGCTCGACGACGTCAGCGGGCGCTACTTCGACCAGACCCGCGAGGCGCGCGCGCACACCCAGGCCAACGATCCGGCCGCCCGCCGCCGCTTGCGCGAGCTCACCGAGCTTCTCGTGGGCCTCCCGCGCGGAACCGCTGCCGACTAAACGGGGCGCGCGCTCAGCGCCGCTACGCGATATCCACGACCACGTTGCCGATGACCGTGGCGCTCTCCACGGCCTCGTGCGCCTCCACGATGCGCTCGAGCGGAAAGCGCGCCCCGACGACGTGCGTGAGGCGGCCCTCCCGCACGAGCCGGTCCATTTCGGCAAGCGCGCCGCGCCGCCATTCCGCCGGCGCGTCGTAGACGATGAAGAACCGGTACGTCACGGAGTTGACGATGCCGAATTGCGCCGGCACCGGCGCCACGGCCTCGTCGGAGCCGTAAACGACCACCGTGCCGGACTTCTTCAGCACCGCGGGGATCAGCGGCGCGTTCGCGGAGAGGTTGACCTCGATCACCCGGTCCACCCCGGTGCCGCCGGTGATCTCACGCACGCGAGCCCCCACGTCCTCGCTCCGATAGTTCACCACGTGATCGGCCCCCGCCGCTCGCGCCCGCGCGGCCTTCTCCTCCGAGCTGACCGTCGCGATCACGCGCGCGCCTTTGAGCTTGGCCAACTGCACCGCGTAGTGCCCTACCGCGCCGGCGCCGCCGGCGATCAGCAGCGTCCGCCCCTCGATCGGCCCGTCGATCTCCAACGCCCGCAGCGCAGTCAGCAGCGGGATGCCGAAGCACGCCCCGGCCGCGAAGTCGACGCTCTCCGGCAGCGGCACCGCCTGCGCGCTCGGCAGCGAGATGTACTCCGCCGCGGTCCCGTACGGACGCCCCCACTGCCCGTTGTAGATCCACACGCGCTCACCCAGCCGCGAGGCCGGCACGCCGACGCCTGCCATGTCGATCTCACCCGCGCCGTCGCTGTGCGGCACGACGCGCGGAAAGCTCAAGCCGCGGCGGACTCGTCCGCCGCGGGACTTGACGTCGGAAGGATTCACGCCCGAGGTGCGCAGCCGCACGCGCACCTCGCCGGCCCCCGGCAACGGTGTCTCCAACTCCCCAACGCGCAGCACGTCGCGCGCGGCACCCAGCTGGTCGTAGTATGCTGCGTTCAATCCATCCTCCCCGCGGGGGCGCCACTCACCACTTCTTGTACGGCAGAAACTTCCCGTTGACCGTCAGTACAGCGCGGTCGCCCTTTGGGTCCTCTTGACGCTTCAGCTCGATCTCGCAGTCGATGGCGCTGATGATGCCGTCGCCGAACA
>Ga0307372_10007137_pt1 | contig 16116 bp, 10 predicted proteins | sample OX1MG_FD_202533 | JGI IMG/M metagenome (GOLD analysis project Ga0307372, IMG submission 202533) | Soil microbial communities from Risofladan, Vaasa, Finland - OX-1 | ecosystem: Environmental > Terrestrial > Soil > Coastal area > Acid sulfate soil | place: Finland: Risofladan, Vaasa | collected... | reverse complement strand
TTGGTAAATTCGGCCAATCCTCGACCAAATCAAACCGAATGATCGACATTTTGGCTCAATGATGGGACCAGCCCACGGACTTCCCCTGGCTGTGCTTGTAGCGCGAGTACACTGTTCTGTAGAGATGGAAATTCATGGATGCAAGGAGCTTGCCATGTCTGAGAACGGAATTCGCGGCGTTGATCTCTTCAAAATTGCTGGCGAGAGCATTTCTGGCTGGATTCCCAGTTGGAAATTGGGAGGGCAAAAACCCTCACGGCAGCCTTTTTGTAGCCTGATGGAAGAGCGCCTGCTCATGTTTCTGGAGTACCACCCCCAGGTGGTCTGGTATGGACGCGGTGATATCAGTCCGACCTTTGCTTCAACGTACCACATCCCCATGCGACTCACCACCCCATATGCAATCGACTACCTGTTTGACGGAAACGCTCATGTGTATCTGCCTGATGCTCTCGGCCAGCTTGCCGATGGCTCTCTGTTCATTGCAGAGGCAGGGATGGAGCGAGAAAAGCAGAGGGCTCGCAATCAGGCCAAAGCGGAAGCAGCACGCAAGGTCGCTGCGGCACAGGGTGGGGCCTATTGGATTGGAACTGAGGTCACGTTACTCCCCAAAAGGCATGCCAATCTGGTCTTTTTACATGCCCGGCGGCAACCCTTTCCGTCTTTTCCTGAATTGGCAGAGGCGTTACAGGTGGTGTGGCCCTGGAGCGAGGCAGCCACGATCTCAGAAATCGTCGAGCGATTAGGAGAGCGCTGGTCGCCAGCCGAAAAAGAAGCCGCCGCCTGGAAAAGGTGTGCTGATGCAGCGGCCTGTGGGCATTTGCTCGTTGATCTGGCAAATATTCAGTTAACTCGCTTCACTCCGCTGATCTGTCTTCCTCCCGACTCTCCCCCGATTCTCCCTGACCCTCTGCCCTCCCATCTGGAAAGCCTCGAATATGCTGAACCCTCTCACTCCTCTGTCATTGGTTTTCCTGGAGAGCAGGACGGGGAGCCACTCGATCAGCTTTCCACCTTTGATGATTCGCACCTCAACGAGAAGCAAAGGACAGTCTTTCTTCGCAATCTGCACGCGGTAGAAGCCGTTCTGAATGGAGCGACTCACCAGGAAGCAGCAGAGGCTGCGGGGATGGGGCGCTCGACCCTGAGTAGACTGGTTCAACGCACGGTCACGTTTGGACAAATGGCATGTGTTCCCCATGCGACCTACCATCGGGCGCGGCAGCTCCATCCGGCCTTTGAGCAAGCGATTCGCCTCCTCTACAGCCGCCCCACCAAACTCTCCACTCAGGCCATCGCCGAGCATATCGAACTCAAGCAGATTGCCACTCGGTTGCAGCAGGAGACCGGCACTGCGTTTCCGCTTCCTTCCTACGGTCAGGTCAGGGATTGCGTTCTCGCCCTCAAACAGGAGCCTGCTGTGCAAAAGGAGCGCGGCCAGGAGAAAGGCTCCCCACGTTCCCGGCAATCGCCTCTCTCCTTTGCTCTCTCCATTCCTGCTCCGGCCCAACTGGCCCAGGTTGACGAGCATACCATGGAACTCTATGTGGTCACCAAAGATGGCATCCCTGTTGCCAGTCGCGTCCATGCTGCTGTGCTCGTCTGTGTGAAAACTGCTGCGATCATGAGTGGTGTCATTGCCCTGGGGCCACTGGCTGAGGAAGATTACATGCGCCTGGTGAAAGGCATGTTAGAGCCAAAAGATCGGCTGGTTCTCAAAGCCGGGTGTCAACACGACTGGCCTTGCTCTGGGAAACCGGCGACGATCTTTCACGACCGGGGCAAGATTTTCACCTCCGAGCGGGCGCGCCAGGTGCTGGTAGACCGGCTGGGTATCATCACCGAACAGGCACCTCCGTATTGCCCTTCGGCCAAGGGGACAGTAGAGAGCCTCTTTCGCTGGATGACTCAGTGCTTTGAGCGGCGTTTGCCCAACACCAGTTTTGGGATTCATGATGCACACAAAGCAGCGGAGGCTGGGGGAATGACGCTGGAAGAACTCGAATGCTACTTCATCCGCGCCATTGTCGATGATTACCAACAAAACTGGGATGGGTTACGTCGGCAAAAGCGGAACATTCTCTGGGAAGAAGCGGTGCGCCAGACAGGAGTTCCTCAGTATCTGGGAGCCCCAGATGATCTCAAACTTTTGCTGATGAAGGCACAAAATCGCAAAATGAGCAGTCGCGCTTACCACGTTCACGATCGCTCGCGCCTTTCCTTTCAAGGGAACTGGTATGTGAGTCCAGGTTTGCTCAATCGCCTGGCGGGCCGGGAGTTCGAGATCTATTACGATCGCCGCGATGTCAGCGTGATTTACCTTTTTGTGGACGGCAGCTATGTGGGCGAAGCCTACTGCCCCGCCTTCATGGGGCAACGAGTCAGTGAATGGGAGGCGAAAGCCATGCGCCAGGCCGATACGAAAGCTGCAAAAGCCGCCGGAGCGGAAGTGGCGAACGTCCGAGCACAGATCCAGGAAGACATCGAAACCACCAAAAAGCAACGAGGCAAAGCTCTTCGCCTGAAAGAAAAGGCTCGACAGTTTGATCGACAACGTGAGGAGATCCATCCCTCCTCTGTGGTTGAGGCTCTGGAGAGCCTTGCCCCATCTGCCCGAGAAAGTCTCCAGCTCGCCGATGCCATCCCTGACCCGGAGAAGGTGTATTCCTGGGAGCCGCTGGCCATTCGGTATCGAGAAAAGGAGGGCGAGTGGTGATGACGCGCACATTCCCGCTCTTCGATGGCTTCATTGAAACCCCCTTTGAGCGCCGCTTTCAGGCGCTGTTACGTCAGGCATGGCTCCAACGAAGCTGGCATGTGATGGTGGCCGAGCCTGGCTCCGGCAAAACGATGGGCATTGGCGACCTCAGAGATGAGGCGGCGCGCCAGGCCGGAATGGTTGGAGGACGACGATACCCAATACTGGCGGTGACAGCCCCCAAAAATGACCCTCGTGAAGCGGCGTTGGGCAACCTGCTCCTGGGAGCCTTGGGAGTCGGTTCGCGAGGACGCTGGAGCGAACGCAAATATTTGCTCTATGACCTGTTGGGCCAATATGGTGTCGAGTGCCTGGTCGTAGACGATGCTCATGATCTCTCCATGTCGCATCTGATTTTCCTCAAAGAAGTAACCGATCACCTCTTTCTGGCATATCCTGCGCACCCCCTGGGCCTCTGCTTAGTGACCGCCGGTCGAGGGGCATCTATCCCCCTGAAAGATGTCTTCGATCAGCCAGAAACGATGTGGATGCAGTTCCGGCGACGCCTGGATTGTAGCCAGCCGTATTGCCGCGTTGTCAGCCATACCGAGGGAGAAGTGCGGGATATCCTGCTTGCTTTGGAGCAGGTGTATCGCCCATCATTTCCTGCCTTAGATTTGCAGCAGTGGACCGGAAGCATCTACAAATGGCTGACCCATCCGTTACTCGATCCTCAAAAAAGTGGGCGAGTGCTCATGGACCCCTTACTGAAGCTGGTCACAACGGCGCTCAAGTGGTCGTATGCGGAGCGTCAGCCCAATGTTACCTCAAAACATCTCAAAGCTGCTGCGGAACTCCTCACCCTTCGTCGGGACACTATTCAGATCATTGATGCCGAAAACAACCGCTTCAAAGAAAAAGCACAGGAGAAACCGGAGCCAGGAGAAGAACAAGAGAAGCCAAAGCCAAAAGGCAGAAAAGCGAAAGAGCCGAAACAACAGCCTTCTTCCGATGAACCGGAGAACCCTTCTCCGAAATGAGGTCGAACTTTCACCCAAACGTTTTTTGGCTGAAAGTTCGACCAAAGGGGTCTCGGCCCAGGATTTGCGGTCGAAGTTTCAGCCAATCTACCAACAGGGCTTCATCCTGCTCCAGTTTGTGCAAGAACTGCGCCAGAAGTGGCCCATTGAGGGAGATCCGCTTGCCGGCGTGCTGGCGCTGCTGTTCTCGCCACTCGTCCAAAATCAGGTTCCATTCCCGTTCGGATCGTCCATGGACAGAGCCATAGGCGTCAGCAATACACTCGATCCATTGCCCGCCGATGTAGGCATACACCACTCCCATATCGTAAGGCTCATAGCGCACCGCCACCGTTTGCCCAGCCACGTGTGTCGAGCGCATACTCTCGTGCCAGTAGTGTAATCCATTGACCGTAATCCCACGCGAGGGATGAATTTTGACCGTGCCAATCCTCGTGGTAGGTCGCGTTAGCATCAAAAAGTCTTCGGAGTAGGCGATCAAGCGATGCGCGCGAGGGCCAGCAAGCAACATCCCTTGCTCAAACGCTTCCCGAGGACTTTGACCAAGAGCAGGGTGATCCATCTGCTCATACACCTCATGCATATACTCCGAGAGACGGCTCGCAAACCGCTCCAGTGTCCAGACCGCAAGCCGTTTGGGATCAACCTCGCGAGTCATCTGCCGTGACGTTTTGCTGGCCTGGGTATTCCCGCGAAGCTGATTGAGCAATTCAGTCGTAGTCGTGCCAAAGAGGCGCTCGACAACCGAACCAAAATGAGGCTGCTGGCCTGGGCGCTCTAATTTGGTCACAAAACACCGGGAAAGCAGGGACTCGAAGTAGACACTGCCAAACTCCGGGCCGCGATCCACCACCAGTTCCTGGGGAAGTCGTCCGTAGCGCTGGACACAGAGCCGAAAGGCCATCATGGCAGAACGATAGCTGGGAGGATCATAGGTCACGTAACAGGCCAGCATACGCCGACTGTAGGCATCCGTCAGAAACGTTGCCCAGGGCTTTGCTATCGGCTTTCCGGTGACAGAGGACACCAGGACAATATCGAGTTCGGTATGATCCATGTGCGCTCGCGCAAAGGGACGGCCACCATGTCGCGGAGTCGTCTGGTCGAGCGCCCAGAAAAAAGGCGCTGATGCGTAGGTAGCTCGTTTGCCTCGGCGCAGGGTGGTCACCTGTTGATCCTCGAAGGCGGCGCGTTCGCGGTAAAAGGTGCGCTCTCCTACGGGAGCAATGCCTTGCTTCACACTCTCCTCGTGGTAGAGCCGAAAGACCGCCGCAGCCCGTGGGCGATGTGGGACAGCGTAATGGGCGGTCAAATACTCGATCAGCATCTGCCTGGAGGCATCTGGAACGCGCGCATTGCGATTGCCACGTTGCGCAACCTTGTCGAGCAGCCCAAAATAGCCACATCCATACTGTGCTTCTGCCTGGCGAAAGGCAGCCATCCAGTTCTGAATACTGCGCGTGGTCACGGTAATCGCTTCACCACACTTCCAGGCCAGGATGGCGCGTAGTCGTCGATTGGCTGCTTCCAGGGCTTTGGGACCAGCGAGCGACACGATCTCTCGCACCGACTCTTGCAGCGGCGAGGGAGTTGAGGGCGCGACTTCTTTCATCTCTCCTGATGCAATCAGGCGCTGGAAGTGTTCAGACGGCAAGCTGAATGCTGCGCCAATTTCCGGCTGGAGGATGACGGTTGCTGCTTCCATGCTCGCTTCCCAGAGTCGCCCATCGAAGAGGAAGCGCGAAGTGAACGGGGCTGGCACTTCCAGCGCGCGACCAGTGGCCGGAGGAATCTCTGCCACACTCATGTTGAATCCGCAAGTGCTACGAAAAGTTATGCGCTGAATGCGGAAAAGTATTTCGACAAACAACAGCCTTTCCATTGCTGGTGCTGGCGGTCACACATTCACCCGCCCAGGCTGGCTTCGTGGCAGCCCCTGCGCGCCCTGCCCGCCTTGCTTTTTAGCCTGTTCGCGGGAGTGCTGGTGGATCGTTGGGATCGCAAGTGGGTCATGCTGGCGTGCGATGCCGGGCGCGCTATGAGCCTTGCCAGCATCCCGGTCGCTTACGCGCTCCTGATCTTCGCCGTCAACGGTATCGGTTCGATTCTTGGTTCGCTGCTGGCTCCGCACCTGGAACATCGCTTGACGGTCGGACAATCCATTCTGCTGTGTCGCTGGTATTTTGTGTTGATCTGGCCCCTGTACGCGCTTACGCCCTTTCCTCCCGTACTCGGAGCGATTGAATTTGGCACCGGCCTGGTTGATCCGATCGAGGACGTTCCCTACTTCAGCCGTCGTTTGAAACTCATTCCCGACGAACTGCGGGGCAGAGTGCTCAGCGCCTGCCGCCTCTTTCCAGGCACAATGCGCCCACTGGGCTGGCATTGACGGGCATCTTGATTCAGCGTGCCGGCGTCTTCCCTACCATCTGGCTGGCATGGGCGTGGCTATTGGCAACCACAGTTGTCGTAACGGTGATCCCGCAGGTACGTCGCGAACGTGCCATTTAGCCTTTGCGCTTCTCCAGCCGTTCGATCAGCAATGGCAGCAAAACATGATCCTCGCGTGGCTGCCTGACGTATCCATTAATGATTGTACCCGCTTCCCCATCTTTTGCGCGGTAAGCCGGCAGGATGAAACCAAAGCACAAAGATATACGTCATAATATGAAACGACACATAGATACATCTTGATATATCGCCCTATAATGAGAAGAAAGTACTGAAACCCCTTCACTTTCCGTGTGGAACACGGTACAATCTGAAAGTCATACAGAAAGTCATACAGTAGTGTCCATGTACAGTAACGCCTTTTTTCTAATTTATTGATTGTGTTTGCCCTCTTTCCTGTGTATTATCACAGGCCCAAAAGATGGATTCTCCTACGAGAACAAATGCTGTTCGTTTTGCCAGGGATGGTAGAGGAGAATATGATTTTGTACTGTAGAATGGAAATAGCGAAGCTATCACATAAGTGAGGTCTGGGGGTGACCAGCGTCGGTACCCGCCGGTGATCTTCACTGCGCGTTGCAATGAGGTGAATACATGGACGGTAAGGGTGGTCGTGGCCATTCATCCAGGGATGGACGGAAACGACAAAAGACAGTTGTGAAGAATAAACGATCTTTCGCACACTACTTGAAGACGCATATACAAGCTATTCTGGCTGGTGGCCTGGTATTAACCATGGTAGTACTACTCTTCGGGGTATTCAGCCACTTTCAAGGCCCGGCTACAAACACTCCGCCGAGTGGGGAAACAGTCATCGACTATAGTTCATTTCTGACGCAGGTAAAAACGGGTAATATGCAGGCCGTCACCATGCGTGGAAATGATCTTAACGGGCTGTTGATAAAGCCGCTTACCCAGAAGACTGGAGCGGTACCAGCCATTACGCCGAGTCAACGAGCGGCTGACTTTACAGCCTTTAGCCGCTATGTTGGCGCGAGTTCTACCTGGGCCACCGCGTCGCAGGCTCCTGCCATTGATCCGGCGCGACTGGTCTACGCGATGTTGCCTGCGACAGGAGACACGTCACTTGCGCCCCTGCTGGTTGCGGACCACGTGCAGGTGGACACACTTCCGCCAGCTCAGACGCCGCTCTGGCTGTCTATATTGTGGCGAGTTGTGCCTTTTGTTTTCCTGGCACTCATCATCGCGTTGATGTTTGCCCCGCGTTCAGCGGGTCGCTCCTCTTCTCGTGGGATAGATGAGCGTTTCAACCAGATGGGGAAAAGCAAGGCCCGTCTCTTCGAGAAAGGCAATCCGGTGCCCGAACAGAAAAGTCCTGCCGGCGGTAAGACGGCGACGCGTCCGCCCAACGCCGCTAGCAAAGCGGACAACACTTCTGCGTTTAGTGTGAGAAAAACAGGTACCACTACCCCCACGCGTAAAAATCTGGAGCCGCCGGTCACTTTTCAGGATGTAGCTGGCATAGACGAGGTGCGCGAGGAGCTTGAAGAGATTGTGCAGTATTTGCGCAGTTCCGAACGCTATGAACGGCTTGGCGCGAAGATTCCACGCGGCGCGCTGCTGGTTGGTTCTCCGGGTACGGGTAAAACCCTGCTTGCAAAGGCTGTCGCCGGTGAGGCCGGTGTGCCGTTCTTCAGCATGAGCGCGTCCGAGTTCGTGGAGATGTTTGTCGGCGTCGGCGCGAGCCGCGTGCGCGATCTCTTCAGCAAGGCCCGGCAAGCTGCACCATGTGTCGTATTCATTGACGAAATCGATGCGGTGGGTCGCAGGCGCAACGTCAAGGCCATGGGCAATGATGAGCGCGACCAGACGCTTAACCAGTTGCTGGTCGAACTCGATGGCTTCACAGATCGTCAGGCTGTGGTTGTGCTGGCGGCTACCAACCGCGTGGATATCCTGGATAAAGCTCTGCTGCGTCCGGGGCGTTTTGATCGCCATATCAATGTCTCGCTGCCCGATCGTGTTGGTCGCGAAGCTATCCTGCGCGTGCATACGCGTAAGACGCCGCTGCACGAGGAGGTCAGCCTGGAACGCCTGGCTCGCCTCACAACCGGCATGAGCGGCGCGGACCTGGCGAACCTGGTCAATGAGGCTGCTCTGTTCGCTGCCAGGAAGGACATGGAGCGTATAGATCACGAATGTTTCGAGGATGCGCTGGCGCGCGTGCAGCTTGGCGCGCTGCGTCCCATCGTCATGAATGAGCGCGAGCGGCGCATCATCGCCTATCATGAGGGCGGCCATGCCCTGGTGGCCTACCACCAGCCAGAAGCCGATACAGTCAACCGCGTGACGATTTTACCACGCGGGCAGAGCCTGGGTGTCACGCAATTCACCGCCGAGGAAGACCGCTATAACTACAGCCGTCAAACCCTCATGGCGCGCATCGCCGTCGGCCTGGGTGGCCGCGTGGCTGAAGAAATGACCTTTGGCGCGGATCATATCACCACCGGCGCGGAAAATGATCTACAGGTTGTGACCAATATCGCTCGAAACATGGTGACACGCTGGGGCATGAGTGAGCGGGTTGGCGTCGTGTTCGCCGATTATCGCGCAGAAGCTGGCGGCGCTGGTCTTAACATGCGCCGCTTCGATGATGATGCCGTTCCTTCTTATAGCCACGCGCTCGTAGCCGATGCTAATGGTCGTCTCCGACTCACCAGCCAGGAGTTGCCACCACGCCAGTATACCCTTACCACGCCATCTGCCGCTGCAAACAAAGCGAGCAGCTTGACGATGGCGAACACCATCGATGCTGAGGTGCAGCGCATTCTTAACGAGGGCTATGAACTTGCGCGCACTATCCTGCGCGAGCATAATGCCCAGCTTACAAGGCTGGCCGGTGCACTGCTGGAGCACGAGCAGCTTGACCGCAAGCAATTCGAGGTGCTGATGGGGGAGTAGTGTAAGAACAGTACGAATGCCTGCTGAGATTTGCCAACCGAATAGAGTAATGAAGGGGTGGGGAGTCGTCATTGTCCCTACGCACGGCGGGGACGATTGGATGAGATGGGGACGGGTTGGGGACAGGCGCAAGGCCCCCGCATCTGCCCATCCCCACGTCCCTGTCCCTACAAGACGCCGGAGCCGTAAGGTGTACCAACGGGTTAGTACGCGTCACTCCATTTCGCGAACCTCGCGCACCAGTAGAGGGATCAACACAATCACCAGGTTGAACAGGCCGAACACTACGAAGACCGGGGCAGGGCCGATGCGGTCGGTCAGGATGCCGCCCAGCGCCTCGCCGACGGGAATCATGGCGAAGGAGCCGAGCGTGTCGAGGCTGATGACGCGCCCCAGTTTGTCGCCGGGGATAGTTTCATGCAGGATGGTGAAGTAGATTGTATTGAAGAAGGCCAGGCCAAAACCCACCAGCATGCTGGCCAGAGGCGCGATGAATGGGGCCGCGACACGCGGAAAAGGCAGGCCGAACAGGAGAATACCGATGCAGCTCAGGCTGAGCGCGAGATAGGCCAGCAAGCCGCGCTTTTTCACGCGCGTGGCCTGCCCTATTAAGACCAGGGCCAGCATAGAGCCGATCGCCTCGGTCGCGCTAATCACGCCAAGCAGCCAGGCACCCTGCTGGTAGGCGTCATGAATCAGTTTGGGCATCGCGACAGCCAGGGTTGCCATGAAGCCAATATTCCCGATGGCCGAATTGATAATAGTTACCCAGAGCCAGCGCGAGGCGCGCACATAGACCAGTCCTTCCTGGACATCCTCCATGACGCCCCGAAAGCCGCGCCGCTTTACTGGCTGTTCCTCCTGAATTTGAAAGTCTTCGCCAATGAGCATACCTTCGACTGGCGGCTCCTGTATCTCAAGCGGCTTCTTGACGTGCCGCTCAGGGATGCGCACCGGCAGCAGAAAAGCCACCGAGATCAGGAAGCTCAAGGCATCGGCGGCAAAGGCCCCCATCGGGTTGAACAGGGCGATCATCCCTGCGCCCAGTAGTGGGCCTGCGAGTTGCGCCAGGTTGCCGCTGAGCGATATCAACGCGTTAGCCGAGGCCAGATCATCTTTTTCGACCAGGTCAGGAGTTATCGCCATGATGGCGGGATTGAAAAAGCCATCGACAACGCCAAAGATCAACGATTCGACAATCAGGTGCCAGAATTGCAGAAGTCCCATGAAGCCCAGAATACTGATGAGCAGCACGAGCAGGCCGCGTCCGCCATCAGACCAGAGGATAATGAGACGACGCGGCAGGCGATCGGCAGCGACCCCGCCGATCAGGACGAAAATCAGGCGGGGAATCATGCTCGCGATCAGCACAATGCCCATAGCTGTGCCAGAGTGGGTCATGAGGAGAACCTGCCAGGCCAGGGCAATGTTGAAAATACCATCGCCCAGGTTTGAGATAGTCTGGCCAATCCAGATCATGGCGTAGGGTCGCGATTTTAAGGCGCGGGCGAATTGCACTCGTTTAATGGGAGATCATCCTTTGCTGATTACTGTGAGACTTCTCGCGCGTACAGTATACATGAAAAAGGATGGCAGCAAAAGTCCTGTGCATCAGGAAAGGGCGATGATTCGCGCTTCGCCCCATTTGCTTTCCCACTGCCATTGTTGCGTGGCGCTCTCAAGATGCATCGTGCAGGCGCTGGCATCTTTCACGGTGCATTGCGCGCTCAGGATATGTGCTCCCCAGGGAAGCGGCCCTAATTTGTAGGATGCGCCGGGGCGGCGTAAGGGCTGTGGCAACATGGGCGCGACGCTGAGAAGACCGGCTTCCTCTTCTTGCAAGCCCATGATGTAGCGGATGACCAGGAAGATGCTGAGCGCGCCCCAGCCGTAGCCCTCGATGCCAGAGTTTACGTAATCGACGTTGTATTTCTGTTGAACGAGGCGGCGATTTTCACGCGTGATGCCGGGGATATTGCCGTATTCATCGCGTGCGCGGCTGTCGATACTGCGATAAGAGGCATCAATGAAGCGATAGGCCAGTTCGGCAGCTTCGGGCAACATAGCGGCGGTCCTGGCGGCTTCGGCCACCATCATCAGAATGGGAGGCCAGCTTAACGGTCGCCAGTAAGGGTTATTACTCGGTGGCTGGGCCAGGGCCGGGCGCAATTGCTCGATGTGGCCCCGGTCGGCTACTCCGCAGAAGACAGGCGAAAGGTGCATGGCATCCTGCTCGGCTGACCACTCTCTGGCGACGGAGTCGTAGTCGCGGAACCAGCCATCGTGCCACATCAGACGCGTTCTGGTGGTAAAATCGTTGGCAACCTTTTGCCACCAATCGGCTTCAGTCTTGAGTGCTATCTCGCCTTCACCGCCCTCGTCAGCGAGCAAGGTCGCCCAGCGTGAAAGAAGTGCCGCGCCCTGAGCCATACTTGCCTGCAAATCGACGGGGCGCACGTGTTGAATAATGCTGCCGCCGGTTTGCTGTGTACCAAAGCGCGTAGAAACATCCTGCCCGCTTTCCCACGAGCAGGCATAGCCCAGCCAGCCCTCGCCATCGCTGCGGTGTTCCAGCCACCAGCGCAGGTATGCCGCCGCTCCCGGATAGAGGCGGCGCAGCCAGGCTCGATTCCCCGTGCGGCGGAAAAGTTGATCGCAACACCAGAGAGGATAGCCCCATTCGGGCGCGGTGCCACAAATTTGCCCGTCGTCGGCTACCATGTTAAAGCTGCCGTCCTCGCGCATGCATGGCAGGTTGGGGCGTGGAGACGCTTCAAAATGACCCAGGATGGCGCTGGCTGCCAGATCGGGGTCGGCGTAACTGAGAAAAAGTACATCCATTGCTGCTTCGGCCAGTACCGTTCGTGGAGCCTGAATCTGCATACCGTCCCAGGGGTGCGGGATAATACCCGCCGGTGGACGCATAATCATGCGCAGTGTTTCAAAGTCGTAGTTGAATCCGCGCCGCCAGCTCGCGGGCCAGTCGCCTGAGAGTTGCGGGGCATGCTGCCAGAACTCTTCATCCTCGCTGCGCAACTTGTTTTCCGTGCCGGATAAGTGCCCGATCTCCTGTTGCCACATTTGCAGTGATTGATCTAGCGAAACGCCGCGTGCCAGCGCTGCATGCATGACGCAGGTAGATGGAGAGGCACCGCCAAGTACCAGAGAGCAGGGTAGAGCCAGCGAGCGCAGTTGCCAGCCGCTTTCCTGCTCGCGCTGTGTGATTGCCGGTGGATGCAGGCGCGCTCCCTGCGCCCAGGCGTTGATGTCATCAAGTGTCACTCCAAAACCCATAGCTCCCCAGGTAAGCGAAGTATCACCAGCGGCGCGCGCGCCATGCGTGAAGACATCGCCCTCGCTGGCGATGCCCAGCATGCCGTAGCCCTGCTCGCGCTCCTGCAGCGCGTAGAGTCCATGTTCCCACGCGCGGCTGGTGTTGGGATTATGCGTGTGCAGGTGAATGAAGTAACAGGTCACGGGAAGAGGCGCGGTCGAAGCTGTGCTCAGGGTCAGGATGCAGCCGAGGACATGCTCTTGTGCCAGGAAGTAACGCGCAGTGAGGGTCAGTCCATATTTGTGTACAACGCAGGAATATTCAAACCGATTTTTAGTATGTAACGAACTGTTTATAATGCATTTATTGTGGCGAAAATCATCGAGTGTGATCAATGTGGTCTTGCCTATTTGCAGTCCAATGGTGAGATGAGCGGTGTATTGAAACTGGTTATTCACATAGCTGCCCAGGTTGGGCACGTGCCAGCCCATACCGAGCGGTTCTAATGAGCGCAAAACGCCGCCGGGATTGAGTTTCCAGGAGTGATAAGGGTTGTCGAGGTAGCCAAAGGGGGTGAAGTCGTCTTGAGGAACCATGGCACTTTACTCCATCCTTAGCTCACCATATCTTCGGTGAACCAGGCCCAGCCGCCTGGGTCGATGTAGATGCCAACTCCAACGCGGTGCAGCGTCGTACTGGTCAGGTGGATGCGGTGCCAACCGCTGGGCGGCTCGTTAATCATGCTTTCCTGCACGGCGTAGATGTTGGCCCAGGGCGGATTGGATGGGCCGGCCAGGCCAATGTTTTCGCCGCAATCGGTGTAGCCAGCGAAGCCTTCGTTGGCGATGCGCGTGCATTGGTCGAGACCATCGGGGCAGGTATGGCTGAAGCCGCAGTGGTACATATTCCAGCTATGCAAACGCGCTCCCCCGGCCAGCGTTGCATTCCAGACAAATGCGTACAGCCCGCGCGCAGCACGATCCTGGTTCATCTGGTTAAAGAGTTGCTGGGTCAGTTGAGTTTCTTCAGCCGTTAATGCCGGAGGCGCGCCCCATGGCGCAGCCCCTGTACCCGTGCTGGGAATGTTAGTAGGTGGCGCGCTGGGATGATACGTTTGAGCTGGTTTAGAAGGCTGAGTAGGGGTGGGCGATGGTTTGACAATCTGCCTGGGAATGGTAATAGGCGGCGAAGGCGCTTGCTGCTGCGCGATACTCAAGCTATCGCCCGTGATCGGTTGTACTGGTACTCCCTTGCTGGCCTGACCTGCTCCACATGCTGTAAGCAACGCCATCAAGCAAAGACTCATTAGTAACCAGAATTTTCTTTTCACGCGCAATCAGACCTCCCTGTCAGCTTTAGCGGGTCAGCAGGTATTTTTGACAAGATTCTTCTTGAACTACTTTTGGAGTGTAGCACATAAGGTATATGAACGAGCAAGGCTGAGAGATTAGCTGGTACTTATGGAGGATAGAGTGGTTTAGAAACGGCGTGTAATCACAGTCGCGCTCATATCATCTGGTTTGGCTCGTATCGTGATAAAGCGTTCTTCGCGAGATCGAAGCAGGGAGCGTTCGACAAGGTTGCGCGCGGCTGCATGGCGGGAAGAAGTGCGCAAAATATCCTGGATTTCGAGATCGGTGAGATTGTCATGAATGCCATCAGTGCAGAGCAGGACGCGATCACCTATGGCGATGGGAATTGAATTGAGATGTATGTTCGGCGGAACTGGCCCGCCGAGGGCCTGGGTGATACCACCGCGCAAGCGGAAATAACTAAATTCCACATCAGTGAGGTCCTCGGCGCGCATAGCCTGGTCAATGCGCAGGGCGTTCTCCTCTTCGACCATCTGGCTTTCCACCAGTCTGCCCAGCAGGCCGTCATCAATAGTGAGTCGTTTGAGAGGCTCATTTTCGTGTAGCAGGTAGACGCGGCTGTCGCCGACGTGCGCGTAAAACATGGTATATTCATTGCTATTGGACTCGTGACAGAACATTGCCATGGCGACAGTAGTAGCAAGATCATCGGTGCCAGCCTCGCGCGCTCCCTCGGTGCGCACCTCTTCGTCGGCTGCTTCAACCAGGCGCTGCAAGACGGCACAATAATCAGCAGTGCTGCAATCAACGAGGCCTTTCTTTAGTTGCTGCCCCTGCTGTATTTCGCGTAATTCCTGGTGCCACCTGTGCAGCGCAGCGCGCCTGGCGGTTTGAGATGCGATCTCCCCGGCTGCGCTTCCCCCAACGCCATCGAACACAGCAGCCAGCCCGCTGGCCTGCTCAAAAAAGAGACTGTCTTCATTGCGCAGTGGGTGCCGTTCGCAGGCAAGAGTATGTTTAACAATTTTAAATGGAAGATGGTTGTCAGAGATGCCCTGCTTGTGACGAATATTTTTATGTTGCGACATCGATGTCGGTTGCTGCCTTTCGCATTGTGTTAAAACATCGGGTATAAGTGTGGCGCGTGGCCTCTATATAAAGTCGTTTATTCAGTACCGGCGCTGCTAGTAACGCGAGTCCATGCTTCTGATTTCCATTAAGAAATATATGTGTGCAAGTATAACAGATAGTGGGATCAAAAGAAAAGAGCATTGGCAGTAAAAAAATGACAAAACTTCACACTTTGAAGCTTTTCCCTGCAATTTGCTCGCTTCAATCGAAGTCGGAGTGTCATTTGGGAAAACTCATACATGTGTGATATAATCCCCTCACCAAACCAGACACCTTAGCATTTGCCCTGGAGTATTCTGATTTGTCATTAGAGCAACCATGGGAACAGCACGATCCCTATAGTTTAGACGTTCCGAAACACCCACGTTATCTTGTTTACGAGCAAGCAGATGCTTTAGATATGTTAGTAACACCATCCCCGCCAGAGTTACAGAAACAACTGATGCAAGCATATCACGAAGTGAAATCCCAGGGAATAGCGCCTGTTTTATTTATTCATGCTGAAAGCATGCAAACAGAAAAAACGAAAAACATGAAACTGTTTGCCTGGTATATGCAACAGCAGGGACAACGAACAGTATTCCTGATCCCACAAAATGGCCTGGGAGATGAGGGACAAAAAGGTGAAACTCCCGATACGGGATATATTGTGAGCCGGGCTTTCCCTGAAAAGAAGACCCCGGCGCTTGTGATAACCTCAAATAGTCTCCATAAAATTAAAGATCAACTTGCTCGAAGAGGCATAACACGCGCAACAGCAGATATCATTTGTATCGATGAAGTGCAATTATGCACCAACCAGGCACACTATCAAGCAGTCGCAGGGCTGTTAGAATTACAGCAGGCCGGATTTACCGTGGTTATCAATGGCATTGATTATGATTTCAAAGCAGATCCCTTTACGCATATGCATCACCTGTTGCTCATGTCTCGTTTCTTACCTGGCTGGAATGTTTTCCAGCTTGCAACCCAGTGCCAGCATTGTTCACATCCAGCGCATGGCTCGCGGCGAATATTAACCTTTCCAGATGGCCGTAGACAAATTGCGGATGCGACGTCCCCTATCGTTATGGCAGGATTAAGTCACTACTACGCGGTTTGCGATATATTTCATAAGCCGTGTACAAGATTAGAAGCCACGGAAGAACATGTGCGCCCGCCCTTGCCGACAACGCTTACCTTAGAGCAAATACAGCAGACACAGTGGATGAAGGAGACTTTAGCGCATTTCGGCATCAAACTTTAATCTGTACTGGGAATAAATTGAATGTGCCTGCAATGCCCTTT
>Ga0307372_10007136_pt1 | contig 16116 bp, 15 predicted proteins | sample OX1MG_FD_202533 | JGI IMG/M metagenome (GOLD analysis project Ga0307372, IMG submission 202533) | Soil microbial communities from Risofladan, Vaasa, Finland - OX-1 | ecosystem: Environmental > Terrestrial > Soil > Coastal area > Acid sulfate soil | place: Finland: Risofladan, Vaasa | collected... | reverse complement strand
GCATGGACGGTATCGACGCCGTTGCGGTCGAGATCGTTGACGGGGGCTTCAAGCGCGTCCATTCACATGTCACCAGCGCCTACCCTCCGCAGTTGCGCGATGCCTTGATGAAGCTGGCGCTGGAGTCTCCAGCGATCACGCTGGCGCAACTCGCCGATCTGGACGTCGCAGTCGCCGATTGCTTTGCTCAAGCCGTCGATCAATTGCTGAACGTGGCAGCGCTTGAAGCCGAAGCGATTCGAGCGATTGGCAGCCACGGCCAGACCGTGTTCCACCGCCCTAACGGCCACGCTTCGAACAGCCTGCAGCTGGGCGATCCCAATCGTATCGCGGCACACACTGGCATCACCACCGTAGCCGATTTTCGACGTCGTGATCTGGCCGAAGGCGGACAGGGCGCGCCGTTGGTGCCGGCGTTTCACCACGCGCTGTTCGCCGACGACACGGAAACTCGCTGCGTCGTCAATATCGGCGGGATCGCCAATGTCACACTGCTGCCCGACAGTTCGCGCGAACAGGTGCGCGGCTATGACACCGGCCCCGGCAACGGTCTGATGGATGAATGGTCGCAGCTACATCAGCACAAGGCTTACGACGCAGCCGGTCGTTGGGCCGAGAGCGGCCACCTGCACGTAGGGCTGTATCAGGCGTTGTACGAAGATGCGTATTTCAGTGCTGCGGCTCCCAAGAGCAGCGGGCGCGGTTACTTCAACCTGCGCTGGGCAAAGACCCGCTTTCCGGAACTGCCCGACTTGGCGCCGGCAGACGTGCAGCGCACGTTTTGCGAACTCACCGCGACCACCGTGGCAGAAGCAGCCCAGGCCGGCCGCAGTCAGCGCCTGCTGGTCTGCGGCGGTGGCAGCGCGAATGCGTTTCTGATGCAGCGGCTGCGCGCACGTTTTGGCGATCGGGTCGAACTCACCGACGCCCATGGTCTCGATGCAATGCACGTTGAAGCCGCTGCATTCGCTTGGCTGGCAATGCGCACGCTAGCCGGATTACCCGGCAACCTTCCGTCGGTTACCGGCGCGCAACGCGAAGTGGTGCTCGGTGGGATCTACCGCTGAAACGGCCAAGCCGTGCCCTAAACGGAGAACGAAGATCCGCAGCCGCAACTGGTGGTGGCGTTTGGATTACGGATGACAAACTGCGCGCCGTTGACGTCGTCCTCGTAATCGATCTGAGCGCCGGTGAGATATTGCAAGCTCATCGGATCGACCAGCAGCGTGACGCCGGCATTGACCACACTGATGTCGTCGTCCTCGGTATTTTCGTCGAAGCTGAAGCCGTATTTGAAACCCGAGCATCCACCACCGGTGACGAATACCCGCAGCTTCAGTGCCGGATTGCTTTCCTCATCCAGCAGCCGCCGCATCTTGCCGGCTGCGGCGTCGGTAAAGATCAACTCGGGCCCGGCAGACGCAGCAACAGAATCGTGCGAGTGAACGGCACTATCGGTATTCGTGGCAGTATTCATGGCGCCCATTATGCGGCCCTATTGAGCAGGCACGCAAGCAATGTAGTTAGTACGGTCACTCAAAGTAGGCGTTGAGTCAGCAAGAAAGTCGCGGATGTGTCGGTTCAATAACCCAACAATGCTCTGTTCTGTTAATGCAGCCACACCGTGCCCTGCTGGTCACCGCATACGACCGAGTCGTGAACTGCTGGTTACTACTATTTACGTGCTGCACCAATAGTGCGGTCTTTAGCCATATAGATTCAAGACCGCACTCTCCCGCTGTGGTTCCTCAGACTTCTGCTGATCGGTCAGTACCGTCCTTATCCGCGCCTTCATAACAGCTGGCCGTTGACCATCGCACCCGGCTCCATCTGCAACACCTTGTAATGGACATTGCCAGTCACCCGGGCCTAGGCTGCCAGAGTCAAGCGTTCACTGGCATGAACATCTCCCGTCACGGCGCCGCTAAGGACGATAATTGGTACCGTCACATTCCCCTCAATCGTGCCGGACTCACTGATCCACAATGCCGAGAACTTGTCAGTCTGAGTGGATACGCCCCACTTGATGCGGCCATCCACGTGCAAAACCCCGGCAAAACGGACATCACCGAGGATTTCGGTCTGTCAGCCGATGAGGGTATCGCCTGCGCTGCTGCTGGCACTCTTGACGGGATTCGACCTGAAACCTTTCATCTAGCTGCCTCCTGCGGCTCGCTCGATCCTGGACCAATCGTAAGATTGCTCTACTTTCGGTTTGTCGCTACTCGGTATTAGCGTCACGGCCACCCGGATCGGTCGGAAACCGGCCGGCAGCCGGAAACTGCCATCAAGTTCCTGAAAATATTTGAATGAAAATAATAGATTCTTGTGCTCGGCGAGAATCACCCCCGATAGCGGATAGCTGTGCCGCACGCCATTAAGTAGGCCGCTGATCACGATCTTCGCCTTGCCATCGACCAAATGATCGTGGTGCATGGGCTGGATCAACAGCAATTCAAAGTCGTACTGCTGCGCACCGTGTGCGCTGCGGGTCACTTTCAGATCGTAGACGCGCAACCCCTCACTGGACTGCTTCGGCGAGACGATGCCGCGGTAGAACGCCAATTGCTCGCGCAGACTAGAGTTCTCCTGCTGCATACCACCGAGCGATTCCTTGACCAGGGTACAGGCATCGTTGTCGATCTGACCGGACTGTTTGATGTAGGCGAGTTGGGCCTTGAACTGTTGGTTCTCGGCCAATGCGGCACGCAAGCGCTGCGCAAGGCTGCGGTTGCCGTCGCGCAGTTGGTCGCGTTCGCTGCGGGCACGCTGGGAGCCCGATACCGTGTTCGCACGGGTATAGCTGTACAGCCACCAACCCGCCAGCGCCAGCAAAGCAATGCCGCCCACAATCAAACTCCAGCGCAGCCATGGCCGCTGCGTGGAGACGGCGGGCCGGGGCTTGCGATCGGCCATCAGCCGCCCGCGGCTACGGCCATAATGCGAGCGCCTTCAATCCAGTGGTTTCGTCGAAACCGAACATCAGGTTGAAGCACTGCACGGCCTGCCCGGCAGCACCCTTGACCAGATTGTCGATCACCGCCAACACCACCACTGTGTCGCCATCTCCCGGGCGGTGGACAGCGATGTGGCAGTGGTTGGCGCCGCGCACCGAGCGCGTTTCCGGATGCGACCCGGCTGGTAGTACATCGACAAACGGTTCATTGCAATAACGTTCTTCGAATAACGCCTGCAGGTCGACGTCACGCCGCGCCACCCGCACATACAGCGTGGCGTGGATACCGCGGATCAACGGCGTCAGATGCGGCACGAAGGTGACGTTGACAGGCGTTTTCGCCGCCAGGCTCAGGCCCTGATCCACTTCCGCGCTGTGGCGGTGTCCGGTGACGCTGTAAGCCTTGAAATTGTCGCCCGCCTCGCAGAATAGCAGGCCGAGCTTGACCTCGCGGCCGGCGCCGCTGACGCCTGATTTACAATCCGCAACAAGACTGTTGAGGTCCGCGAGGCCGGCCTCGACCAACGGCAACAGGCCCAACTGCACTGGCGTGGGATAGCAACCGGGATTGCCGACCACGCGCGCATCACGCAAGGCTTCGCGGTACATCTCCGGCAGCCCGTAAACCGATTCCGCCAACAACTCCGGGCACGCGTGCGGCATTCCGTACCAGCGCGTGTAGACCGCGGCATCGCGCAAACGGAAATCGGCCGACAGATCGATGACCCGCACGCCGTGCGCCAGCAGTTCCGGCGTCGCAGCCATGGTCACGCCGTGCGGTGTGGCGAAAAACACCGCATCGCAGTCGGCCAGCGCACTTTCATCGGGCGCCGAATAGCTCAGATCGCAGACGCCGCGCAAGTGCGGAAACAACGCGTCCACACGCTTCCCCGCCTCCTGCCGCGAGGTCAGCGCAGTAATGCGCACCTGCGGGTGAGCCGACAACAGCCGCAATAGTTCGAGCCCGGCATAACCGGTGGCGCCCACAATCCCTACGCTGATCATCACGGATCCAGAAGAAAAACAGTGCGTGATAATAGAGGCAGAGCGCCGCGATTTCGAGCGCAGCGGCAGTTTGTGCCGGAGATCGAGACTGTCAGTAGCCCATGAAGCTTCAGTCAGCGCCCTGTTCAGGCTTCATCTGCGACTGCAGGTAATTATGCAATCCCACCTGATCGATCAAATCGATCTGCGTCTCCAGCCAGTCGATGTGCGCCTCCTCGCTTTCCTGAATTTCGACCAGTAACGCGCGCGTCACGTAGTCTTGCACGGTCTCGCAGTAGGTGATCGCCTCCTTGTACAGCGGGTGCGCCTCACGCTCGAGGCGCAGATCGCACTGCAGGATCTCCGGCACGTTTTCGCCGACGTACAGCTTGCCGAGATTCTGCAGATTGGGCAGGCCTTCGAGAAAAAGAATGCGCTTGATCAAGCGATCCGCATGCTTCATCTCGTCGGTCGATTCTTCGTACTCGTGATGCGCGAGATGCAGCAGACCAAAATTGTCCAGCATGCGCGAATGCAGGAAATACTGGTTGATCGCAGTCAGCTCATTGCGCAACGCGAGATTGAGAAACTCCAGAACCTTGTCGTCTCCACGCATCTTGTCATCTCCGTCGGTCCGCGCAGTCTGCGCAGGCAAATACTGCAGGTGGCTCTACTATCCCGAAAATGCGCTCAAAGATCAACCGAGCAGAGCCGACTCCTGCAACAACAGCGGTTCACGCTGCGCAGTGGCCGTTTCGCCCAACTCTGTGGATTTGATCGCCCGAGCTGCGAGGGTTTCTTCGATGAGCCGGCGCGCTTCCTGAATACAACAACCACAGCCGCTGCCCAGACCGGTACATCGCCTGACCTGCTGCAGGCTAACCGCACCGTCCCGCACGACCGTCTTGATCCTTTGATCCGTTACCGCATTGCAGACACAGACGAACATGAACTCACCTAACTACGATCAACCGTAACGGCATTCAATCTTAAACAATAATGATTGTCAATACGGGCAACCCTCTTTCATCGCACTCGACGCAGCGAATCTTGCTTCGGCGGTGGCAGCAGCGCTTCGTCCAGCAGCGGCGCCAGTTGTTGCAACGCACGCCGGTAGACGCCGCGCTTGAATGCCACCACCTGCTGCAAGGGGTACCAGTAGTCAACCCAGCGCCAGTCATCGAACTCGGGACGAATGTGGCCATCGAAACGCACGCGCGACTCATCGCCGACCAGCTGCAAGATGTACCACTTCTGCTTCTGGCCGATGCACAGCGGGATCTGCCCACGCCGCACCAGCCGCTGCGGCAGACGATAGCGCAACCAGCCTGACGTCACCCCGAGACAGGTGACGTCGCCCGGCGTCAGCCCCAGTTCCTCGCTCAATTCGCGGTACAACGCCTGCTCAGCGGTTTCACCGCGGTCGATGCCGCCCTGCGGGAACTGCCAGGAATCCTGGCCGACGCGCTTGGCCCACAGCACCTTTCCGCCGTTGCGGCAGAGGATAATGCCTACATTGGGTCGGAAGCCGTCCGAATCGATCACAATCACAGCCAGGAGACGGTTGATCAGCCATGATTCTTTCACAACCCAGCAGATTGCGGCAAACTGCAGCGCCATGAACGCCTTCGCCACCGAACTCGCTGTTTTCGATCTCGACAACACACTGCTGGCAGGTGACAGCGACTATCTGTGGGGGCAGTTTCTGGTGGACTCCGGACACGTCGACCGCGCCCGTTACGAGGTGGCCAATCGGCGCTTCTTCGAACAATACAAGGTCGGCACGCTCGACATTCTGGAGTTTTCACATTTCTCCCTGCAGCCGTTGACCACGCTGGAGCCGGAACTGCGCGAGAGCCTGCGGCGACAGTTCGTGGAGCAGCGCATCCGCCCCGTCGTTGCACCAGGTGCCGCATCGTTGTTGAATCAACACCGCAAAGCCGGACACGATCTGCTGATCACCACTGCCACCAACCGTTTCATCACCGCACCGATCGCCGATCTTCTCGGTGTCGACAACCTGCTGGCCACCGAGCCCGAGCTCATCGACGGCCGTTACACTGGCGCGCTGACGGGTACGCCCAACTTTCGCGAAGGCAAACTGATTCGCCTGCGCCAGTGGCTACAGCAGCGTCCACATCCCTATGCGCGCATCCACGCCTACAGCGACTCCCACAACGATCTACCGTTATTGGAACTGGCCGACCAACCGGCCGCCGTTGATCCCGATCCGAAATTGCGCGAGCACGCCCTGCGCGTAGGCTGGCCGGTGATCAGCCTGCGCGATTGAGGCGTGTACACCAGCGCAGCCGTAAACCGAAATCCATCGCGCGCCTCGCGCAGCGGACTCCCCTACGGTCCCGTCATGGCAACCGCGGCGACCTCTTCATTGGCCGGCACATGCGGCCTGCACGCGGCGGTCATCCCACTGTTGTCACTCGCCATCGCCCAGGCCGCGTGGATTCCCGTTGCGTGTGCAGTCCGCCAGTACAATGCGCCAGCGGGTCCACGCTCATGGTTCGCGATTGGCCCGCCGGTAGAGCACTCCGGCGTGCATACCGTCCCGCTCGGCTTGGCGATAATCGCGACCGGGCTGGTGGTTCACCCTGGCCCGATGTGGCTCGCGGTGGCTTCCGTGTGCCTGCTTCTGACCTGGCTGGCCACCGTGCTGTGCATTGGCCGCTTTGCCGTTTCATTGTTCAGGGTCAAACCAGTGCTGCGGCATCTCGACGGCGCGTGGTTTCTGGTTCCCGCAACCCTGCTCGGTGCCGCGGTGGCAACGACCACATTGAGCCTCCACACAACTTCCAGTTTTCAGCCGCAACTGATGCGACTCGCTGTAATCGCGGCATCGGCCGGCCTGGTCAATTACTGGATCGTGGCGGGCGTCGCAGCCGTTCGGATTCTTCGTTACGGACTCGGAGACGACCGGGTGGTACTATGGTGGATTGCCATGGGCTGTGCGGGTCTGGCGGCGGCGGCGATTGCCAGCGTGCTCCAAGCACTCCATGCCGGCCCCGTCGAATTACACCAAGCTTTGTCCGCCGCGATGGCTGTGACACTCGCTCTCGCCGTGGTGCTGCTGGTGCCGGTGCTGATTGGCAGCGTCAACTTCCTCAGTCGTTGTTGCCATTTCCGCGACAAGGCAGCGTGGCCCCCCACATTTTCCACGGCCGTGTTCGCACTGGGCTGCCTGGGCACCGGCGCCGTTTTGCATCTGGAAGGGGTCCGCGCATTCGGCCGCTATGCGGCTATCGCAACACTGGTGATGTGGACGGCGACGGTGCTGTGGAATGCAAGCATCGTATTGCGTAACTACCTTACATGAGGCACTCGTGACCCGCAGCGGTAGATCAGCAAATGTAGAGCGGAATAGCGCAGCGTATTCCGCCTTCCGGGCACGGTGCCTACACTCCAGCCATGCCGTAATACACCCGTGCCCACAGACCCGGCGGATCGTTTTTCTTCACCCTCGCCCCGCTCCACCGCCGACTGCTGACCGAACACATCGACCTGTAGCGTGGCGCGTTCCACAAGGCTCGGTCGAGTCGTCTATTTCAAATCGACGCCATCGCCATGTTGCCCGGCCACCTGCACTGCATCTGCCCCCACCCGATGATGTCGATTTCTCAACACGTTGGCGGCGAATCAAGACGGCGTTTATCCAGGGATTGCGGTAGGTAAACGCCTGCCGGCACGCAAGCAAAGAGCCGGCGAACGCGGCATCTGGCAGCGACGCTTTGGGAACACGCGATTCGCGACGACAACGATTTCGCACGGCATGTCGATTACATTCACTACACTTTGGTCAGACACGGCCATGTGGAACGGATTGCGGATCGGCCGTATTCGAGTTTTCCACGTTATATGGTGCGAGGCGTGTATCCCGCCGATTGGGCGACCCCGCTGGGCGTTGGGCGTCCGGTTGGTATAGTGTAAGACGCTTCTCGATAGCAGCTGACGGAATGCGCTGCGCAGCTATCTCCCACTAAGTCTCAAGCGGCCAGACTTTCCTGGCAGATTCATTAAAGGACGGATGAGGTGACTAGAGGTGTGGCAGATGCATGCGCGGAGATAACACAGACGGACGGGAACCCGATGAACTCCGTTCAAATCCGTGCCATCAAGCAGGCGCTTAGCAACGGGCAAAAGTCCGGGCATCGCTGGTTGCGCCTACCGGCTGGATTGGAGACGGGCTTTCGCCGTGATTACGAACGCGAGGCCTCGGGCGCACGGCTGCTGCTGTTCGCTGTCGCAACCGTGCTGATCGGCTGTACATTTTTATACGACGGCTGGCTGCTGGGCATGCCGCAACCCTTGCGCGAATTAACTCACTGGATCCAGTTTGCGATCATGATCCCGTCGGTGGCACTGGCCACGCTGGCGACCTTGGCTCCCAGATTGCGGCGACTCAGCGCGCCCGCTATCGTCTTGGCCAGCATGACCTGCACAGCCGGGCTGATAGCGCAGGTGGTATTGGGCCATAAATACGGCTTTGCGGTGCCATCACAGTTTCCCCTGTACATCGTAGGGACTACGTTCATCATGGCTCGCCTGCGCTTCTATTACTTCCTGCCATGGGCGGTTTTGGGCGTCGCCACGGCGATCATCGCGGATGTGGCCGCAGGCGCAAGCGGCCCCGAGTACTATGAAATAGTAGCCTCCCTGATGTTGTTCGCATTGACCGGTTTGGCAGGCTATCTGTTCGAATATTACGCAAGAACCAACTGGCTGCAAAACCGCCTACTACATCTATTGTCCAACCTCGACGCCTTAACCGGTCTGGCTAACCGCCGCGGCTTCGACTGTGTGTTCGCGGAACTGACGCGACACGCGGCGCGTGAGCACAAGGCCCTGACAGTCGTCATGCTGGACTTGGACTATTTCAAGGATTGCAACGACCACCACGGTCACGAGGTAGGCGATGCCTGCCTGCGTGCCGTGGGAAAGTGCATCAATGAGGCGCTGCGTCGCCCTCTGGATCTGGGCGGACGCCTGGGTGGCGAAGAATTCTGCGTGGTCTGGGTTGATACCAACCATGCCGATGCCGTCAAGATGGCTGAACAGCTGCGTGTTGCCATAGGCCGCGCCTGCACTCAAGCCATCGGTTGCATTGGCATCGGCGTGCCCACCGCTTCCGCCGGTTGTTTTCATGCCTACTCGGAGCCGGGCACCGACCCCGCCACCCTGCTGCGCGAGGCGGACCGTCTGCTCTACGTTGCCAAACGTGGCGGCCGGAACCAACTGCAAACTGGCGCGGCGCCGACAACGCAGAATGGCAGCGCACTGCAAATGCGGCAGGCATGAGCACAAGGCAGCAAGCGTAGGGCGGAATAACGCAGCATATTCAGCCGCTTCTGCGGCTACGGCTCCAACCGTTCGACCCGCCAGCCATCACCCTCGCACCGATACACCAACCGGTCATGGACGCGATTGTCGCGCCCCTGCCAAAACTCGATGGTCTGCGGACGCAACCGATACCCGCCCCAGTCCTGGGGGCACGGCACTTCACCGTCTACATACCGAGCAGCATTTTCGGCCAGCCGCGCATCGAGCGCTTCCCGGCTGGCGACGACGCGGCTCTGGTGCGAAGTCAGTGCGCCAATCTGCGAACCGTGCGGACGTGACTGAAAATAGTGCTCGGACATCTCGCGCGGCAGTTTTTCAACCACGCCTTCGACCCGTACGCTGCGCTCCAGCCGATCCCACCAGAAACTCAGTGCCGCCTGCGGATGGATCGCCAGTGCCTGCGCTTTGCGTGATCGGGAATCGGTGTAAAAACAGAATCCTTGATCGACTCCCTTGAGTAGCACCATGCGTACCGAGGGACGGCCATCGGCATCGACGGTGGCCAGGCTCATCGCCGTTGGATAGATCATGCCGACCGCGCGCGCGTCCTCCAGCCAGCGGCGGAACTGCGCCAGCGGGTCGGGCAGCAGATCGGCTTCCAGCAGGGGCGGGTTGCGAGTGTACTGCCGGTCGGCTGGAGCGGTCATTATCAGTAAGTCTGGCACAATCGGAGGTGAAATTATCTTCCCGAGACCTCATGAAAACTTTCAAGGCGTTGCGTATCCACGAGGTCGACAAAGGTACCGACGCGCGTCTGGAGTCGATCTGTCTTGGCGACCTCAGCGTCGGGGGGGTCGTGGTGCGCATCGCGTACTCCTGCATCAATTACAAGGATGCGCTGGCGGTCACCGGCCGCGGCAAGATCATGCGCGGCTATCCGAAGGTGGCCGGCATCGATCTGTCGGGCACGGTGGAAAACTGTGAGAGCGATACGTTCAAACCGGGAGACCCGGTACTGGTGACCGGCTGCAATATCGGCGAGGTGCTGGACGGCGGGCTGGCCGAGTACGCACGCCTGCCGGCCGAGGCGGTGATTCCGCTGCCGGCCGGGCTGACACTGCGCGAAGCGATGGCGCTGGGCACGGCCGGCTTCACTGCGGCGCTGGGCGTGCGCCGCATGTTGGAGAACCATCAGAAACCGGAGATGGGCACGATTGCGGTGACCGGCCCGACCGGCGGCGTCGGCAGTGTCGCCATCAGCATCCTCAACCAGCTGGGTTTCAAGGTTGCGGCCGTCACCGGCAAGAAGGCGGCCGCACAGGACTACCTGACTGCGCTGGGGGCCGGCGAGGTGATCGACCGCGCTGAAGTGGACTATGGCAAACGGCCGCTGGAAAAGGCGATCTGGGGCGGGGCCATCGACACGCTCGGCGGCGATACGCTGACCTGGCTGACCCGCACCACCAGACAATGGGGCAACATCGCCAGCATCGGTCTGGCGCAGAGTCACAAGCTGGACACCACGGTGATGCCGTTCATCCTGCGCGGCATCAGCCTGCTCGGCATCAATTCGGTAGAAGTTCCGCGCGCCTGGCGCGAGGCAGTGTGGCAAGACTTGGCCGGCTCGTGGAAGCCGGAACGCCTCAATGACCGCATCGCTTCCCGCACGGTGTCGCTGGAACAGGTGCCGGAAGTCTGCGCCGCGCTGATCGAAGGGGATGAACTCGGGCGCACGGTGGTCGAGATCGGCGGCGGCTGAGTCTCATATCGCCATCTTGCGCACAAGCTTGAGGCGGAGCCCGGCTTGCCGCGGGCATGCCGGAGATAAGTGGCGCCAGAGAACCCCCGACTCTGCTGTGCGGAATCAGGCTACGGCTGTGGGATAATCCAGCCAGCCTCGCCCCGATTTTTTCATGCCCCATAGTCACATCGACGCTGATACGCCACCGCACGCTCCGAATCACGGCGATGATCGCGCGCCGCACGCTCATCCGCATGGCATTGGCCACGCCCATGACCACGGCAGCGAGCGCCGCTTGCGGTGGGCTCTCGCCATCATCGTCACGTTCATGGGCGTCGAGGCGGTGGGCGGCGTGGTCGCACACTCGCTGGCGCTGATCGCCGACGCCGGCCACATGTTCGCCGACGCCGGCGCATTGGCACTGGCGATCGCCGCCCTGCGCATCAGTCAGCGACCGGCCAATCGAGGCTATTCCTACGGTCACGAGCGTTATCAAGTGCTGGCGGCGTTCGTCAACGGGCTGACGCTGTTGCTGCTGGCGGCGTGGATCGTCTACGAGGCCGTGTTGCGCCTGCTAACGCCGGAGATCGTGGCCGGCTGGACCATGTTGATCGTCGCTGCACTGGGGCTGGCCGCCAACTTTGCGGCCTTTCGGGTGCTCAGCGGTAGCGGCGGACTCAACGAGCGCGGCGCACTGGCGCATGTGTTCAGCGACCTGCTCGGCTCGGCTGCGGCGATAGTGGCGGCCGGCGTGATTCTGGCCATCGGTTGGATGCAGATCGACCCGTTGTTGTCGATGTTGGTCTCGTTGCTGATCCTGCGTTCGGGCTGGCGCATCACCCGCGAATCCGCGCACGTGCTGCTGGAAGGCACACCTGCAGGGTTTGACGTGACGCGGGTGGAAGCCGAACTGGTCGGCAAGGTTCCTGGCGTCCGCCGCGTGCATCACGTCCACGCGTGGTCGCTCAACGGCGAACAGCCGATGCTGACACTGCACGCCGAAATCGACGACGGCGTCGATCGCCACGTCGCTCTGGCGGCGATCCACCAGCGTCTCAGCGACAAGCTCGACGCCAGTCATGTCACCGTGCAGATCGAAGAAGGCCACTGCGTACAGGTGAGTTGCGCGGACCCCGCCTCGCATTGAAGTATCACCCCGCCGCGTTATGATCGGAATTCGCCACACCTGAATCGGGAACCCACGCATGAGAACGATCAAATCCCTGCTGGCGATTATCGTCATACTGATCTTTGCCGGCTTGGTCTACCTGTATTCCGGCGCCTACAACATCGGCACCGACGTAGCGCACACCGCGCCGGTGCACTGGCTGCTGAGCGTGCTGCGCGAGCGCTCGATCGAAACCCGCGCCAAGGGCATCAAGGTGCCGCCGCTGACCGATCCAGCGATGATCGCAACCGGCGCGCATCACTACGCCAAGATGTGCAGCGGCTGCCACTTGGCGCCCAACATGCCCGATACCGAAATCCGGCAGGGCCTGTACCCGCAGCCGCCCGATCTGAGCGAGCACAAGCCGCCACCGCCTGCGGTCGTGTTCTGGATCGTCAAGCACGGCATCAAGTTCACCGCCATGCCGGCCTGGGGGCCGACGCACGACGATCCGGCGCTGTGGGCTATCGTCGCCTTTGTAGAAAAACTGCCGTCGCTGTCCGCGGATGAATATGCAGCGATGACACGTCGCGACAACCCTCAAGCCTTACCCGCAGCTCCTTCTGCCGGCAAGGCACTCTCCGCGCCGGCGCCGGCTTCATCAGTGATGCCGGCGCCCGCCGGCAGCAGCGCGGCCGCTCCGGTACCAGCAACGCCGACCTCAACACCTGCGCCAGCCGCGTCGGCCGGTCGAAATCCGCCGTCGTCGTAAGCAACGCCGGCCACTTGGTGAGGACGCGCTCTACGCCACCCTGGTCGCGGATACGAAACTTGGCTCTAGAGGCTTGACTCTGGAGTTAGGTCCTGAGTTTATACTTACAGCAGTTTTCTTACCGGGCCGGTCATGTCAACGCTAAAGATCGGACAACTCGCCACCCGCGCTGGCGTCAATATCGATACCGTGCGCTACTACGAGCGTGCCGGCCTGTTGCCGGAACCTGCGCGGCGACCTTCCGGTTACCGTGCCTATGACGACGGTGCCGTGCGGCGACTGCGCTTCATTCGCCGCGCCAAGGCGCTGGGTTTTACGCTGGCGGAAATCAACGAACTGCTGAGCATCAGCGCACAGCGTGATGTGCGGGCCGCCAAGCTGGCCGCCAGAAACAAGCTGGTGGCGGTCGACCAACGGTTGGCCGAATTGCAACGTATCCGCGATGCGCTCGCCGGCCTGATCGACCACTGTCCGGGCCACGGCCGCGCCGAGGCCTGTCCGATACTCGCGGCGTTGAACGATCCGGCAGAGGAGCCGGCATGAGTGCCGACAGCATCCGCCGTGACGACCCGATCACGGCGATCGATCCGGTCTGCGGCATGACCGTCGATCCACACCACGCAAAGCATCACATCGAGCACGAGAGCCGTGACTATTATTTCTGCGGCAGCGGCTGCCGGACAAAGTTCGAGAACGATCCAACCGCCATGCTGGCGCGTGCGCGACGGCGCGAAATCGACAAGGGCCTGAAAGACCCGGTCTGCGGCATGCGCACCGATCCCGAACACCACAAATACAGTTCCGAATACGGAGATCACCGCTACCACTTCTGCTCAGCCGGTTGCCGCGATAAATTCATCGCCGAGCCGGCACGCTACCTCGGCGATGCGCCGACCGCGAAGCCGGCACCCAAAGGCGCAATCTACACCTGCCCGATGCACCCGGAGATCGAGCAGATCGGCCCCGGCGACTGCCCCAAATGCGGCATGGCGCTGGAGCCGTTAACGCCGTCGGCCGAGGCGGACGACGGCAGTGAACTGCGCGCTATGGGCCGCCGCTTCTGGACCAGCGTGACGTTGACTGTGCCGGTACTGGCCATCGCCATGCTGCCGCACGTTGGTGTGACTTGGCCGCCGGCCCTGCGCGCGCCGCTGGGCTGGATCGAAGCGGTACTGGCTACCATTGTCGTGCTGTGGCTGGGCGCCAGCTTCTTCAAGCGGGGCTGGAACGGTGTGCTGGCGCGCAGCCCCAACATGTACACGTTGATCGCCATCGGCACCGGCGTGGCCTGGGGCTACAGCATACTGGCGTTTCTGGCACCGGGCATTTTTCCGCCGGCGTTCCGCGACAGCGCTGGCCAAGTCGGTGTCTACTTCGAATCGGCGGCGGTGATCATCACCTTGGTAATGCTGGGCGATCTGCTCGAACTGCGCGCGCGCAAGCGCACCAGCGCGGCAATGCAGGCCTTGTTGGGATTGGCGCCGAAGACCGCGCGTCGCGTACGCGACGGCAAGGAAACAGACGTACCGCTGGACGACGTTCGGGCCGGCAACATCCTGCGTGTGCGCCCCGGCGAAAAAGTGCCGGTGGACGGCGTGGTCACCGAAGGCAGCAGCCACATCGACGAGTCGATGCTCACCGGCGAAGCGTTGCCGGTGGACAAGCAGGTGGATGACCGCGTCACCGCCGGCACGGTCAACGCCAACGGCAGCCTGCTGATTCGCGCCGAGAAAGTCGGTGCCGACACCACCTTGAGCCAGATCGTGGCGCTGGTGGCACAGGCGCAGCGCTCGAAAGCGCCGGCACAGCGGGTGGCGGATCGCGTCTCCGCCTGGTTCGTGCCGGCGGTGGTGTCTATAGCCGTGCTGACTTTCGTCGTCTGGAGCCTGTGGGGCCCGGCACCGGCGCTGGCACATGCGCTGATCGCCGCGGTGTCAGTGCTGGTGGTCGCCTGCCCCTGCGCCCTGGGTCTGGCCACGCCGATCTCGATCATGGTCGCCAGCGGCCGCGGTGCTCAGGTCGGCGTGCTGTTCCGCGACGCCAGCGCCATCGAAATGCTGCGCGATATCGACACGCTGGTGGTCGACAAGACCGGCACCCTCACCGAGGGCAAACCGGCGCTGACGAAGATGCTGCCTCAGCAGGGTTTCGACGAAACGGAAGCGCTGCAACTGGCCGCCGCCCTGGAAGCCGGCAGCGAGCATCCACTAGCTCGCGCGGTGCTGGCCGCCGCCACCGCACGCGAGCTCCGTTTCGACAAGGTCGACACATTCCAAGCCGTTACCGGCAAGGGCGTGAGCGGCACCATCGGCGGCCGGCGCATCGCGCTGGGCAACGCGGCGCTGATGCAGGACGGAAACGTCAGCTTCGATCAGACCGCCGCCGAAGCGCTGCGCGCCGACGGCGCCACGGTGATGGTGCTGGCGGTGGACGGCCAAGCCGCCGCGCTGCTCGCGGTGGCCGATCCGATCAAATCAACCACTGCGGCGGCACTGCAGGCGTTGCACCAAGCCGGGTTGCGGGTGGTGATGGCCACCGGCGATGCACGCACCACGGCCGACGCCGTGGCCCGTACCCTGGCACTGGACGAAGTGCTGGCGGAAGCCTCACCGCAGGACAAGGCCGCGCTGATCAAGCGCCTGCAGAGCGAAGGGCGGCGCGTGGCGATGGCCGGCGATGGCATCAACGACGCCCCGGCGCTGGCGGTGGCCGACATCGGCATCGCCATGGGCAACGGCACCGACGTGGCGATGGAGAGTGCGCAGATTACCTTGGTGAAAGGCACGCTGGACGGCATCGTGCGTGCCCGCACGCTGTCGCGGGCCACGCTGCGCAACATCCACCAGAACCTGTTTTTCGCCTTCGTCTACAACAGCGTCGGCGTGCCGCTGGCGGCGGGCGTTCTGTACCCGGCATTCGGCATCCTGCTGTCGCCGATGATCGCGGCACTGGCGATGAGCCTGTCGTCGGTGTCGGTGGTCACCAATGCGCTACGCTTGCGCAAAGTCTCGATTTGAATTGTCGTGAAAACGCTCGGATTCACCGCACAACTCTGGCGGCGGGCGCACTGGACGACCAAACGACACTTCTACTCTTCCATTGGGTACGGACATTTTTATGGTGTATAACGCTTATGTCATGAACCTTCCGTAGTCTAGTTGCCGAGAGCCCGGCGTGCGCGCCCGATAACGCCTGGGTGTCAACAGCACCGTAACTCAGCAGGGGCCGCACGCGGGTTCTCGCGTCCTGCGCCCGAACCGTGGCAC
>Ga0307372_10007134_pt1 | contig 16120 bp, 8 predicted proteins | sample OX1MG_FD_202533 | JGI IMG/M metagenome (GOLD analysis project Ga0307372, IMG submission 202533) | Soil microbial communities from Risofladan, Vaasa, Finland - OX-1 | ecosystem: Environmental > Terrestrial > Soil > Coastal area > Acid sulfate soil | place: Finland: Risofladan, Vaasa | collected... | reverse complement strand
TCAGATCAGTCGCATCGATGTCGCCAGCCTCGTAGGCGAGCACCGTTTCCATCTCCGTCAGGGCCGGAAGCTGGGCCAGGACCTTGGCGACGATCGGCTCGTCAATCGGGTGCTGCTCGACCTGGTCGGGTTCGCAAATCGCGACCGTTGCCGCGGCGACGACCTGAACCTCCTTATCGGACTCATCCTTGAAACTGGCGCTGGCATTGATCGTTAGCTCATCGCCGTCCATGGCTACCGGGGTCGTGACTTCGAAGATGAACTCCTTCGGGCGCACAAGATCGCCCAGAAACACCTTGAATCCGCTCACGTTAGGCTCCTGTCGGTAGGCATTGAGGTTGGTGCCCGCCGAAAGCCTTTCCGGCAGCTCGACCGTCACTTCGACGCTGCGAGCCGTCACCTCAGCTGCCGCCGTGAACTCTTCGCGAAGCACCGCGTCCAGCGATTCCAGCGACTCAATGTGCGTGAAGTCTCCGTTGCCGGCTTCCGCTAGCTGGCTCATGAGCGCGATGTTGTAGTCGAACCCAAAGCCGAGCGTGGACAGCGTCACGCCGTTGTGGGCGGCCCCCGCAGCGTGCTCGGCGAGGACAGCCGGCCGCTGCTCGCCGACGTTGGCCTCGCCATCCGAGAGCAACACAAGCTTGCATCCGAACTGCTTGCGCACAGCCTTTGAGAACTGCCCGAGCCCGGACTTGAGAGCACCCTCGATGTTCGTGGACCCACCCGTCTCCAGGCCCTTGACGGCTGAGGCGAGTTCAACCCGCGACCTGACGCCAAGAACCGTCAACGGTTTGACTACCTGAATCGTGTCGTCGAAGACCACGAGCGTGACCGCGTCACCGTCATGCATGAGGTCGAGCAGCCTGAGAGTGGCGGCCTTGACAAAGCCCAGCTTGCTCGGCTGGCCGGTGTCATCGCCACCGGCGACGGGTTCAGCGGCCGTGATGGAGGCCGCAGCGGGCCCGGCCATCGAGCCTGAGCGGTCGATGACCAATGCCAGCGCGACCGCTTGGCGGTTGGGCTGGACCGGCTGGGCCGGCGGCTCGACGCGAACAAGCAGGTGCAGGGCGCCACCGACCCGCGCGATGGCTTTCCTCGATGGCCGGATGGTGGGCTCGAGTCGTTGCTTCATAGGGCGAGCTTGGGCCCACTGACGACAGCTGACTGTCGCTCTGTCTAAGAGCTCACGCGCTCTCTCGCAGGACTCTTTTCTTGACGCCGGCGGCGGTCCCGGATCATCTCTACCGGCTTAGGGATTCTCGTCAGAGCCACTCGGGCCGATTCCGCGGCGCCATCCATCTCATACGTTCGCGACATAGCTCGAATCTCGGCCTGAATATCGCGGCGCAACTCGACAGGACGCACAACCTCGCAATCGCCTCCCCAACCAAGCACCCAATGGCGGATCTCAAGGATCGACCCCACTCCAAACGTCACCCGCAGGCGTCCGTCCGGCAGGGTTTCCGCGCGCTGGCTGGGATGCCAGATCGTCTCTTTCGCGCGCCGCACAGCGTCGCGCTTGAACAGCAGCTCAACCTCGACGGGCTCCGCGGACGACCATATCCCCCATGCCCCAGCGAGATGATCCCGAACCGAGAAGCCCAACGGGGCGCTGAAACGTTCTTCGAGCACTGTGACCGCTGAGATCCGCTCAACTTTATATATGCGGACCTCCCTTGGCTTCGGATCCCAGGCCATCAGGTAGCAGGTGTGGCCAGTGGCGCTCGGCTCGAGGAACAGCGGCCAGAGCCGGCGCTCGAACGTGTCCTTCATGGTGTAGGTGATCACGACTTGGCGACGTTCGGCCCACGCCGTCGTCAGGGCGGCGAGCACCTTTGTGTACGTGGGATCGATCGCCTTCTCAGCCATCTCGTCGCCAATCTCCATCAATGCCGGCCGCATTGCTTTGGGAAGCGCAGCTGACAGCTTCTCGAATGCTGCGACGGCGAACGGATTGGCCCGGTCGGTGAAGCGAAGCATGAGCCTAGCTGCGAGCAAAAGACTGACCATCTCCTGGACGTTGAGGTTGACGGGAGGGAGCCAGTAATCCGGCACGATTTGCCACCGGGCTCCGTGCTTGATGAACGGCACGCGCAACTCGGACTCCAACGCGGCGATGTCTCGCTGGGCGGTGCGCTGGTTGATCTCCATCCGCTGTGCGAGCTGGACGCTGGTCAGACCGTAGGGCACTGCTTGAAAAAGCGTCACTTCACGAAGAAGGCGCAAAACGCGGTCCTGCTTCTCAAAGCCCACCCGCGTCATTGGCGCCGCGATTATGTCACCGGGGACCTGGTTAGGAGTGGCGGGCTTCTGGAGCACGAGGATGTCGCCGGAGTCTCCACCGAACGGTTCCGTTCCTAGCTCGAGTCGGCCCCTGCTCAAACACTCGTTCAAGTGTCGGATCGCGTTTACTCCGGACGTACAGGATTGCCTGCAGGGTCGCAAGCGGAGTCTTGCCCGCGGTCGTGATGAGACCCTCGTCTAAAGCCCGCTGAAGGATTTCTCGAGAAGTCATCGGCCGGTTGACCTTCGTCAATACCTTCTCGGTTGCTTGCCAGAAAGTCATGCGACGACCTCCTTTATCGCTGGCGATCGCGTATAGCCTGCAAGGCAACTTTCATTTCAAGTGCGGTGGTAAACCGCTCGTCGCGAGATGGCGCGCATCCCTTCACAAGGAACTCACGCAGCTCCTCCGGGAGATCAGGACGAATCGTCCGCGGATCGATGACGGCATCCCCAACCATGGCGCGGGCACCGTCATAGGGGTGATGGCCGCCACAGAGGAGCTCGTAGAGCATTACTCCGACTGCGAAAAGATCCGTCGAGACGTCCCAGCGGGTGAGGTCGGCATCAGGTGCCTGATACGGCGGAGTTCCGGACTGAGTGCGGACGGGATCGCCAACTCTCGAGGCGATGTTGAAATCAAGCAGTTTTGCCCCGGCCTGAGTCAGCATGACGTTCAAAGGCTTAATGTCGCGATGAACGAGACCCTTGTCTTGCAGCTCCAGCCACTCCTGGTACTCCGCTTCGGTTAAGGCTCCATCCCGCTTCTTGCTATCGAGGGCTCCCAACCGTACCGAGTCGGGATGAATGGCAACGAGCGCGTTTAGGACCTGCAGGGCGACGTCAATCGCCTCTCGATCAGAGAGGTGTTTCCTCCCGGTTGCATAATCGTCGAGCGACTCCCCGTCGATGTACTCAGTAATTAGGTACCAGTCGCCGCGACTCGTTTTATCGGCCCAGTACACTTGGACGACGTTTGGATGGTGGATCTTGCGCAGCGCTCCGATCTCGCGACGCACGGCTTCGTAGCCGGCCGCGTTGTCGAAGAGTTTGAATGCCCGTTCCTCTTTTTCGACCTCATCCAGTACGCGGTACACCCGCGAGAATCCACCTTGGCCGAGAGCTTCGAGGATCCGGAATCTGCCATCGACAACGTCACCGACCTCGTAATTGCCTGCCTTCGAGCCCGTTGAGGATTTCACCTCCGCAGGATCGGGGCTAGGTAGAACTTCTGGGTCAGGCAGTGGCGTGGGAGCGGCTGATGCACCGTCGGCGCGAAGCCGATGTTGCCGGGACTCGTCGCAGTACACGATCTTCTCGGGTCGGGCGTCGAGGCGATAGCTCAGATCCACTTTTCCGAACTCGCCGGCACCGATGAAGGCTTGCTGCTCCTTGACGCGCCTCCGCAGCTCCAGTGCTATCTCGGCAGCCCAGGCGATCGCGTCGTCGGGGACCTCCATCTGTGGGTCTGGCCAAAGGAGCTTGAGGAGTCCATTCACTGTGTTGTCAGCCGCCTTACGATCGCGCCCGCTGAGGGCGCTCCCCCAGTCCAGACGACCATGTGTGACCTCCAGGCGCGACGTGCGACGCAGGTGGCTCCAGCACTCGGCTAGGAAGTCGCTCACAAAGCCGAAGTGAACAGTGAAATAGGACGGATCCAGCTTTGGGACGTCCCATCCGGGCAAGTACGCATGGATGCGGTCGTGGAACGCCGTGTCATCGCGCATCTCCTTAGGCATCGGGCCGAACAGGTGGCCGGCGCGTAGTTGTTCCTCGACACCAACGTCGAAGTTCCCGACCATGACGACCCCACCCTCCGCTCGAATACTTTCCTTGCCTCGACTGAACTCACCCGATTCCATATAACCCTTGAGGATGTTGATGCCCTCTTTGGTTTCGAATGACACTCCAGACACCTCGTCGAAGCACACCACGTCGTATTGGGCAACCAGGCCTCGCCTTCCCGTTCGGTTGTTGACGAACATGTTGGCAATCGTGGCCTTGCCCCCGGACACCAGGTGGGCATAAGGAGATATTTGCTGAAACAGATGCGACTTGCCCGTTCCCCGTGGGCCGAGTTCAACGGCGTTGTAGTTGGTCACTACGAAGGGCACCATCCGAGCGAAAAGGATGTCCTGCTCTCGGACTGTGAAGCGATCAGGCTCAAAGCCCACACTGCGAAGGAGCAAGGCTCGCCACTGCTCAATCGAGAATTTGGCCCTTCCCGCCACGAATGTTTGAACGGCATCGCGGGTCGACATTTGGATCGGCCGGACTGACTCGACGCGAAAAGGCTGCCCTCCGGACTCCTTGCCGAGCGCGGCGATGTACTCGAGCGTTACTTCCGCGTAGAAGCCGCCGGTGAGCATCCGGTCGTGCTCATTCACCAGTTCATCAGAGATGTGAACGTCATTGAGCTGAAGGCTTGGAAGCTCCGCCTTGTAGGAGTCGGACTTGGCGTCGAGCCGACCTCGGAGAAGATCAATGATCTTCACTCGACCCTTCTCGCGGGCGCGCGACTTGAAGAGCTCCTCCTCCCCGGCCCGCACAGTGCGCTCCTTCATCGATCGTTCGACGATCGCTAAGCCCTCCGCGATCTCCTGCGGATCTGTAGTGGCGCAGTACCTACCGAGCAGGAACTCGCCGACATATGTCGGAACCGGATATTGTCCCCGGAACTTCTGAGCAAGATCCTTGCGGACGAGGTAGCCTTCAAATACATCAGCGGCGAGCCGATCGAGGTCATCGAGTTCGCTCACTGGTTCTTCCCTATAACGACTTCGCGCTGAGCCAGGATCTGCCCATCCTTATCAGTCAGGACGACGTAAGCGGACTCTCCAATGTGCTGGTCATCGGGCACAACTAAAGTAACCCTGCCAGTACCCCCGGTGTCCTTTGCCTTCTCAGCAACGCTCGTATTAGGTGCTCCCGGCATGGCTCGAATATCGACCACAGCGCCTTTGCGGGTCCCTGACAATTCGATGCGGCATAGTAGGCCAAGCCACTTGACCATGGTTATCTCAACGTCTCCGGTTGCCTTCGAGGTTGCGCCGAGTGTTATGAGGATCCGCGGCAGGATGCATTCTTGCGGGCTGACTCCACCGTGTTCGTACTCCTTACCGGCCTCAAAACAAGTGATCCCGGGTGCGAGTGCAATGCGAACATCCTTATCCCAGAACCAGGGCACTGTCGGGACATTCACATGGGCTCCGTCCTTGAGCCGCGCACAGCGACCCTTTTTGGTCTGAGCAGCGGCGATAGGCAGCTCGACCTTCTCCATCTCACCTGGCAACAGGATCCAACCGTGGTCGGTCACGAGCGCGACCCGTTCCCATCCGTGATCGAGCAGTTCTCGTACGCGTGAAGTAATACGGGCGACCTCCTCATCAAGGTAGTCGACGAGGCCGGTCCCGGCGTCGTGGCCTCTATGGTCGATGGCACCGGCCTCGGTCCACGCGGTTCCGGCAGGGTCCCCCAATTCGCTGATGGCCAGGACTTGAACTTGGTTCTCGGTCATGAGCGCACGCAGAACCGGGATGGTCGCCTTCGTTCCCGTCGCCGCGTTGGCAGCGAACAAGTCCGGGCCCGCGACGAGCACGCCATGCGATACCGGCAGAACCGCCGGCTTAGCCGTCTCAGTAACCGTTGGAAGGGCTGACAAGACGCAACTGACAACCGCTTCCAGACCTATGCCCACAAGGCGCTGACGCACTCGGTGGGCAACGTCAAGTCGCAGGCCGTCGATGAAAACGGTCACAGCGCCCTTGGCCTTCGAAGAAGCAGGTCCGGCTTGGTACGTGAGGTCGTTGGCCAAAGGGCTGATCAACGATTGCAGCGCATAAGCGCCCGCCTCCAGCCAGGGGCGATATATCGCCCTCACCGCAGACTCCACAGCGTTGCGGTCGGTGGAATCCCGAGTCACCGCCAAAGCTCGCAATACAGCGTCGTCCGCCTGCCAACCGTGCCCTTCGTAGTCTGCGGTAAGCGCTTCTAGGTCAAGGCTTGCGAGTGGCTTCGCGGTCACTTCGCTTAGCCGAGCAAGCTGTTCCACAGCAAAGGCCAACGGCGATAAGTCGAGTTCTGCCCACACCGTGGCTCGGCGCCAGGCGTGCTCCTCATCGAGACGAATCGCGGCTTTTCGAGCAGCTTCGGCCGTGACTGCTTCGAAACCGAATAACTGCTTTCGTAGCTGGTCCTCAGCACCCTCATTGTCTTGGGGCCAAGCCTCGCTTGGCTCAAACGACAACTCAAGTGGTTTTGCCTGGCGCAGGCGATCCGGAATGCCAGGGTATCTAGCTGGTGTCTCCGCAAATCGTTTCCACACGTTCGCCCATTTGCCTTCGCGCTGGCCGAGCCTCTTCGCCGCAACGATGGGGCCCGAAGAAGATGGATCGAAGCCGTAGTCTCCTTTGCATTGCTGTACGAAGGCGGTCCATTGCGCTTCGTCAAGCCGCTGACGGAAGACAACTGGATCGTCAAGCCAGCTGAGCAGACTCCGGACCGGATCTGGGTTGATAAGCTCCCAGAAAAAGTCAGCGTCGAGGGGGTGGTTAAGCCGATCCAGGGATATATCTATGAGGCGATCGAGAGCCAACAGAATGACAGAGCCAGTGTCGGAGTCGTCGGCCACGTTAAGACCCAACCCTCGTTCGCGATGCGTAAGAAAGGATCGGACCGTCCAGTCTTTCCCGTTCGGGTGCGAGAACCACTGGCTCCGATACTGCAGCTCTGAGATCGGCGCCAACTCGACTGGGCAAGACTCCACCGCTCGCAGCTCGCTTCGCGCCACGCCTGGTAGGTACACGATCGGGCGGCCGGCAGGCAGGCCGGCGTCAACCCTTCCCGTAACTACGCATCGGATCCAGTACGCTGGCCCTTGAGCCGATTTGGGATCGTATTCGCCGAGAATCACGATTGGTAGCCGTTCTCTAATGCGACTGATGATTGGCATCCATTGCGAGCTGTCATCAGGCCAAAGCAGCGCTGCCGGCGCAACCTGAGCATTGGCGTTATAGGTCAACGCCTCAGCGAGTCGCGTTAGAAGCCGGTCGAGGACGGTCTCGCTCACGACTGATTGGCTGCCTTGCGTGCCCTCTGCTTGTCGGCCAACGAGTAGTGCAGGTCATTGCGCCGCTCGGAACCATCCGGGTTCTTGCCTCGATCCTTCTTCCAGTCGATATTCACCGGCGAGCGGAGGACGTCTGCCTCCACAAACGGGCGGATATTGAGACGAACGCCGTCGTTAAGATCAGGCTCCCACCCGATCGGTTGTTCACGCAGTTCCTTCCAACGCACGTAAATGTCATGAGGCTGTTCCCCCGCCAAAATCGCCTCCAGCTTTCCCTGCAGATCCAACGCCGCCGCGAGGCGCCCTTCCGCGCCCGCGACGTTGTCTCGCATCGCTGATCGCTGGCGCTCCGCCCAGTCCTGACCCAGATAGGTGTAAGTCAGCTTCTCCAGCATCTTACGGTCAAGCCGGTGATAGTTGACGAGCGCGGAGAATCCCTCTCGCTGACCATCCCAAATGTGCCAGATGAACGGCCGGTTTGCGAACAGAGCGCAGTGCTGCCGGAAGAATTCGTCCCGTAGCCACTCCCCTAAGTTCTTCCTCTTGCCACCTGCCTGCTCCAACAGCTCTGCCAACTTCGATGGGGACCATGCCGCACCAAACGCAATCGTAAGCAGCCCCTGAAGTCTGTCGATTGCAGCCTGCTCCCCTGCAACCGAGGGCAGGCAAACAATCCCATCCACGTCGGCGACACCATCCAAGTCATCCAGTTTTGAGCCCTGATCTGGCCATCGATAACCAAGAAGGCGCGCAACGGCTACGTGAAGGGCTGCCGTAGATTCTTCGAGCCGACCTTTGAACAACCACTGCGTCGGATTTAGTGAGTCTGGCGCCGGTAAGCCGCTCGGATATAGCTTTGTGGCTGCCTCCTCCCATCGCGCGAAATCGATGGGCACGTTCACCATCGCGCCGGTGTCTATAGCTAGCTTCTGATTCCGAGAGCGCACCTCGGCCACGAAATCCGCGGATCGGACGAACGCAAATATCGCCGGCAGTTCGTGCCCACGTCGAGGGACTAGCACGTATGCGTTGTCATCGAATATCTCGCCGAGATAGAGATTCGATGGCAGTGACGTCATCTTTGAAATCAAGACTCCAGGCCGACCCCACGCCTCACTTCCGCGGACCCCATACTCGTGCACACCGAGCATCCGGGCGGCATCCGGCGCAAGAATCACCTCTCGTTTGCCTGAGTACGGATCGAGCCCTTCGGGCCTCGATTCGAGGCGGACCCATGGCCTATGAATGGATGGCTGCTCCCAAAAGTATCGAGTGGCCCGCGAAGTCTGGCCAGGCTTAGACCCATAGTGGACGTCAACAAAATCAGCAAGAAGACTAGAAAGGCCCGATGAGACGGCTGCCAGGACCGACTGCCGGGCTCCGCGAACCCTACTCTGGAGGCTTACGTTCTGATCGGATTCCAGAAGCGCGCGAGCCTTTCCGACGGCGCCGGCTCTGCTTGAGCCATCAATAAAGATTGTTTCGGCCGAGGCGCTTGGCACACGATTCTCAAGGATGGCCAATGCGGCTTGAACCACTTGGCCGCTAATCGCGTCGAATGCTCCGGCTCCCAAACGAGCCACCAGAATGAAGCAGATCTGACCTAGAAGGCGCTCACGAAATCGCTTGAACGAACGAAGGAAGAGCCACGTCTGCGGACTGACCACCGCGATCGCGCCCCCATGCTTCGTCGACCGTAACCATCGATCCACGAAAGCGGTGGACAGATCGGCTTTGGCCTCCGGGGAGTCCTTTGCCAAGAATGTCTTGAGAACGTCGGATTGCTTGCCTGCGCCAAGGTAGGGAACGTTGGTGGCAATGATGGTGTAATCCCGCGCCAACATCGACGCCGCTCGGGCCAGTCCAGACGCGGTCCACGCAGCTGTCCAAAGTTCAGGACCAGGATGCCCATGCGAGATGAGCTTCGCGACGAATAACTCGACATCATGGTAGTCAATAGAGAAAAGGTGTCCTTGCTCGGCAACGCGTCGAGGATCGATAAGACTGCCGAGTGTGTCGGCGTTCCGGAATAGCGCGTGCAGCCGGCCGAGCGCATTTTCGAGTCGTTCATCTCCCCGTGCCAGGCTTAGCCACTCCTCTAGTGGTGCCTTGACCGGGATGCCCGAGCAAGCGAAATTGGGAATGGGCAGTACTCGCCAGCCGCCTCCGCCTTTCCAGGCCTGTAGCACGACATTGAACATCGCGATTTGTACGCAACGTGGGTCTAGCTCGAGGCCAAAGAGGTTGTCGCGAAGAACCGCGTCTTGAGCATCCACCGAGCTAAGTCCTTCTTCCTCGACTCGCATTCGCCAGAGCATCGAAAACGCCTCGACGAGGAAGTGGCCAGAGCCACAGCATGGATCCATCACTGTTATGTCGGCTGTGCGCTCCGGCCAGCCTTGGAATGAACCCGCGGCGGGTTTGCCGTCATCGTCGAAGCGCAGGTATTCGAAGTCCTTTACAAGTGAGCTGTTCGGATGCCGACTTGCCCACCAGGCACCGAGCGAGTTGTCGAGTAGGAACCGCACCATGTAGTTCTCGGTGAACAGTTGCGTTACTGGTCCCAGGTCAGCACCACCGATTTTGCGCTCAGAGGCGTTGACCTCGTCCTTCTTGTCTCTTTGCCAGTACTGATACACCCACCCCAGAGCATCGTCGGCTAAGAAAATCTCGACCGGCAGGCCTACGAGAACACGCTCGAGGGCATCCCGACCTTCGGGTGCGAGCCGCAGGCGTACACAGGGGTCGTCGAGTTGGAAGATGCCCGGCAGAATCTCGGCTGCAAACCTCGCTGACACCGACCACCCGTCGGGCTCACCGAGCTCGCTCGCTAGTTCATTGCATTCCTCCAGCGTCACAGGCGCCCGGTACTTTGGATGCAGGAGCAGGTTGTTTTCCGCCAAGAACCGAGCAAACAGCAAGCGGTGCCATTGCTCGTAAGCGCACTCAGACACGAGCAGCTCGCGTACGCCGCCAAGCTGGCGCAACTTCGCCCGTAAGCCAATCCGCAGCCCTACTTGCGCCTCATCGAGATGCTCCGGCCGGCGCTCGTTGAAAACTCCGAGATTGTCGAGCGCGGCGCGAGAGGCGCTCTCTGAGGCACGGCGCGCACCGAGCACAGCCGCCTCGAGCTGCTTTCGCAGGGGTGAAGAAAGAAAGCGCACGCCGTGCGAGCTCAGATGATCACAGTCTTGTTGGCTTTGATATGGGGCAGCACTTCTGAGCGCAGATTTGAAAGGTAGCGCTCCAGGTCATCGGCGACCCTAAGAGTCGCTGTTGGCGGATGGATGGTCACGCTCTCCGGTTCTAGCTGCTTTGCGGCGCGCTGCCTCGCCTGGTCCAGCCGGCTGGGAATAAGGCTGATTCTGTCCCGCCAAGCGCTCAGCGGCACAGCATCTAGTGCCTCAAGGAGAGTGGCGTTGGTCGTGACGTCTATGTGGGCTAACGGATTCAGTTTCGCCTCCTCAACAATGAGTGCCGCTGGAATCTGTTCGAGCTTGTCCCATCCATCCCAGGCATGCAGGGCGGCGACTGCAAGCGCTTGTTCCTTCGCATGCTCCTCGAATAGACGGTTTACCTCCTCGCGAAGTGTCTCTACAAGCTGATCCAGCGACGGTTTCACGGGGTCGGGCTCATCGAGGAGCTGACGTCCGTCCCGAATGGCCCCAACCGCCGATCCAACCGATGCTGTGATGGGCAAGCCGTCCGCGTGCCGCAGTAGGCGCTGTATGTCGTTCCACTCCGCCTCACGCTTCTGTCGCCGTTGTTCAACAGACAGCCAGCGCTTAAGCTCCTGGTCTAATCGGTCGTGGGCATCGGCCACTGCACGAAATAGCTGGTTGCCGCCAAGGCCGGTAAAGGCCGCAATGTGATCGATATTGGGGGCTTCAGGTAGGGGTGGAGGGCCACCAGCCCGGCTGGCTAAGTCTTTAAGCCGCTGGAGCAGCGCCGGTATCTGAGAGCCCTCCTTGCCGGATTCGTACGCAACGCCAGCGGCGGTAAGAAGGCTTCTAAGCGCCAGACGTTGACCAACAGTCGGAGGCTCGTCTTCCTTGAAAAGAGTGACTTTTCCGATCTGTGTTGGAGGCAGCTCTTTAGGCCCACTCAGCGCCTTGCCATCCTGAGCTGCTCTGATGTTGCCAGCCGCGAGCAGCGTGAGAATCGCTCCGTTGATCGCGTCTCTTGGCCAGCCGTACTTTGGCGCCTCCAACCGTTTGTGCAACTCCGATCCTTTCGTACCTGCCGCACTGATGGCCGAGAGAACCTCTTTGCATACGACATTGGTTGTCGGCTCGCCGTGGTGCCCAACCGCTTCGAGTGCGTCGGGAGCACCATCGCGCGCTTTGGCGACGACCTTACCCCAGTTGGGATTGTCCGCATCTTTGAACCTTGGAAACAGACGAATCAGCGCTCGGTTCGCGGCAGTTTCAACTGCACTGGCAAGCGTCGAAGTGGTAATCTCGGCACCGCCGCCCTGGAAGATCCGCGCATGTGCGATGACCTCTCCGAAGAGCCCTACTAGCCGCTCCTCGTCTGTGGCCACCCTAGTCTTCATTGCTCGAAACGCGGCCCTGCCTTCATCGGTCTGCGGTGTCGGCCTCTGATCGACTGTATCTTCAGCCGCCTTGTGACTTGCCAAGGTTTCCTTGATCTGCTCCGCTTCGATCTTCGGGAGAAACACGAACACGACCGGACTCTCGTCTCCCGCCTCGGCCGCAGATTTCTTGGCTGCCGACTCCGTAACCGACCACTCGTCTCGGATCCATACTGGAATGTCCCCTTCTGAAATCGACGGCTCGTCTTGCCCCTGGTGCAAATAGACCTTCCGAGGAGTCTTGCTGACGCCTTGAGCGAGCTTCATCCCACCGAGTACGGCGTCGACTGCATCGGTGATTCGCTCACTACGGAGCTGACCCATTCGAGAAACGTCGTCCCGGGTGACCGCCAGGCGGCTCCGGTAGTCCTTCTCCCACTCTGCCCCTTCTTCCGTTTGGATTAGATACTCGTCGTCGAGCCGCATTAGGCGGCCCTCACCCGTCAGTGCATCGAGGAGTTCTGGAACCTTCTTACGCAGCGCAGCTCCGTCCTCTGACAGATCTTCGACGAGCAGATCGGCCAAGAAGGGAGCGGTTGCCCGGAGGCCGGTATCACCACCAATTGTCCGACTTGGCACTTGCGATATCAGGAATATCAGCGCGCAGATTCGTGATTTCAGCGCGCCATCGTTGCCCTCAGTTCGTAAGCGTCGAATAAGTTCGTCTATCTCCTTGAGCAGGACCCCAGTTTGTTGCATTCCTATGGCCTGCTGGTCATAGATGAAATCAGCACCGACGACGTGCCCGATCGGCGCGCTAGCCACGTCTCTTACCGCCTCGTGAACGATTTTGAGTTGGGTCCTCAGCACACCTGCTTTGCCAGCACGATCAATCGCTCGCAACGCCAGGTCCCAGAAACGGCGCCGAGTGGGGAGAAGCGGGTAGTCGGGTACTAGATCTTGTTTGTCCGCTCCACGTGGTCCGAGTTGGGTACCGCCCAACTGCCGATCAATCTCGCCACTAACACTTTCAAGCTTGGACTTTAGGACCGACACATGCTCAGGCTTCTTTAGAAGGATTACTTGCCGGAGCACTGATTCCACGTCTTTGTCAGACAATGCCACCGGAAGTGAAAAGCGATCTGTCAACTTCTGTAGCGTGGGGGTAGCAGTTAGCGCGCTCTGCCCGGTTGCAACGATTAGTACTTGGCTCTGGAAGCGGGCGGCGCAACCCTCCACCACGTTTTGAACAGCAAGAGCTTTTTGGTTATCCTCACCGATGTACTGCTGCATCTCGTCTAGCACAACGAGCGTGAGGGGAAGCTTGCCGCTCGTGGTTGACTGCAAACGAAGCACATCATCCATGACGCCGAACATCTCGTCGTCGCTGATATCCCTCGTCGTCGGCGGAAACTGATCTCTAAGTAGATCGCGGACGTCTTTGACGGTATCTCCCAGGCTCGGGTCTGCGAGAAGCAGGGCCTTGGCAATGTGAGGTGAGACATAGAGGTCACTAACCTCTTTATCAAGCGACTTTCCGGCCGAGCGTACTGTCTTCTCTAGGAGATCGATGTATCCGTGATCTCTTGCCCAAATCATGAAACGAGCTAGAGGATATTGCTCTGGTAAGCCGGCACTTTCGAACAGCACCGACAAGAATGCAAGGCGCACGTAGTCACTCTTTCCGGCTGCCAACGTTCCGGCGGCAGACCAGAGACCACCCAATCGCTTGCCAGCTGCAGACAGCTCGATGAGGTGATCGCGGACCGGGTCAGGGAGCGTGGCTAAGTTACGAGCACCTTGACCGTTGGGCATCTTTACATCGCGCCATAGGTACTCGAGAACGCGGACGAAGTGAGACTTCCCGCTGCCATAGAAGCCGCTTACCCAGACGGCTGGTTGCTCTGACTGGGAGAGGTTAGTGAGAAAGCTGTTCAGAATCCGTTCGAGCCCACGAGCATATTCACCATCACAAACGAAACTTCTCAGCTCCCACTCAAGGACATCCCATTGCTGCTTTGTTTCCGGCCGCACCACTTTGACAACGCCATCGTTTGGGATCTTCGTGCTCATCGGGTCCCGAGCGAAGAGTTCTCGGTTTGTGACGGTCACTTTCCGCCTCCATTTGGGGTTATGGGTGTGGCTAGGTAGTTCCATCCGTCGTGCGCATCGAGGAGCCGATAATTGTTGCCTTCGTGCCGACCTGGAAAGAACACTAGAAGGCGTCCAGCGATCGTCTCACTTACTGCGTTCATTAGGGCCGATACTTTCACGGCATCGCCGAGCCCGAAAAGGGTACCAGCGCCCAATAGGCCGATCACTTCCTCCGGATCGGTTCGCCGCTCGAGTTGGCGATTGACGTCTGAGGCGAGATGATCGAAGAATGCGGGCAGGGCCGGCACCAATAGCTCGGGTGCTCCGAAGTACTCCTCACGATATTCGTGGGTGGACATCCAGTCCTCGAACGATGACGAGATGTCGATGAGGCTCCACGAATGTTTCGCTTCCTTGGTCGCTACTTCGAAGCCGGTGATGTGTAGGCGAATACGCCGTTCGTGTTCGGGTGGATAGACCGCCATCCACACCCGCTGTGCTGGCGCAAGGTTTTGTTGCCATGGCAGAGATACGAATCTGGCGTACCCAGCGATCAGAGCGTCCACGTGGTTCACGTCGGCGGTCCCTCGAATGGCCGAAGTAGCTCCCGAAAACCCACATCTACGACACCACCTGCGTGGCGGAACTCAAGCAGGCCACGTTGCGATGCGGCGAAGGCTAGATCGGTCAAGTGCGACTTTGGTTGATCGAGGACCTTCACCCAGGTTGTATCGAACAGTCCCTGCCCACGCTTACCCTCGAGATGTCCCAGCATTAAGGCGTACGCGACGTTTGCAGGCCGGCAGGTTGCTCGCACCCGAAGCTTCGTACCTCGTCCGCTCGGCCGGAGATGGCCGGTCTGCTCCCAGGACGAGAATGTGTTACGGCCGATCTTCGCGAGCGTCCTCTGTCCGTAGTTGCCTGGAAACTGTTCGCTCACGGCCTCAGCCAGGTCTGTGTTTGTCACCAGGTCGCCCGGCGCCCGTTTCACAATCGCGGGACTACTCGCTCGAAACACGGCGTCTCGTGCGAGCGCACAGACGCCGGCCAGAAGCGGGCGCGCATCTGGGTCATCGGGCCAGAGGTCTCGTAGCGCTCGGAATAGGATCGAGTCGGGTCGGAGAACATAGAGTTCCCGTAGATAACGGAAGGTCCGACGCCGGCTGCCGGAAGTCCGTTTGTTCAGAGCGTTGCGTTCGATAGCGGCGCGTTCGTAGTCGATCTTCCCCGCGTTGGGCGGGACTGCCTGAAGCAAGGCGGCCAGTGCGCTAACGACAATAGTGTGGCTAGTGTTCGCTCCCCCGCTCACGTCCGCAGGGACGATCTCCGACTCGGCAGAACTGCTAATTGTTTCCTCGAGCATGGTGACCTGACCCATTAGGTCAACGCGTCCATCGGCGCCGGGAGTGGCTCTGAACTGGTGCGCGCCACGGACAGCCTAAGCGTGGATAGTCAGACGCCCGTTCGGTCGAGATCGAAGCCACCATGCCGCGGTAAGGATAGGTGCCTTGGCCGGCCGCGACCTCTTGTGTGCTTGACTGGCGGGCCAATTCGCGGCCCTATGTTCTTGCGGTACGATCCCCAAACACATGTTCGACCGCGCCGCCGCCGTGGCTCTAATGAGGGTTGGCAAATGTGCCTGCCCAGGCTGCTCCGGTCAATTGACCGACCCCGCGCATAGTCGGGGAGGGTGGGGTTTTTGTCGCAGCTGTCGCTGCGCTTGGAAGACTTCGACCATCGACGGACAGGATTACGCGACCGCAATCCACGCACCGGTCCATGCTCTCGAGCCGAACATTCCGCCTCCGACGAGACGCTCTTAGGCCAATGTTGTGAGGCCCGGCGTATTTGGTTGTAAACGTGCTGCCCGATTCCACAGTGGCGGGATCAGCTCAAGCGTCCAGGGCGTGGTCCTTCTGAAGCTCGCCAGCTCTGACGTGCTGGCCCGTTTCCAAGTACGCCGCCCGGAGCTTTCGGGCTAGGTCCTCCCGCTCGGGCTGCCGCTCGAGGGCCAGCTCCAGAAATGGGATCGCCTTCCCTGGCTCCTGGCGTGCCATGTGGTTTGTGGCGAGTGCACACATCAAGTCGACTCTGGCAGTCTCAGCAATCTCCCGAAGGGTCCTCACATACTCGGCTGCCGC
>Ga0307372_10007131_pt1 | contig 16125 bp, 14 predicted proteins | sample OX1MG_FD_202533 | JGI IMG/M metagenome (GOLD analysis project Ga0307372, IMG submission 202533) | Soil microbial communities from Risofladan, Vaasa, Finland - OX-1 | ecosystem: Environmental > Terrestrial > Soil > Coastal area > Acid sulfate soil | place: Finland: Risofladan, Vaasa | collected... | reverse complement strand
ATGTTCGCCGCCTCCGGCACGATCATCATGACCAACGAAGGACCCTAGCCGGGCGAGCGAATCGTGCGGCGTCCGCTAGCGGCAGCCGCACCATTGTTCGTGATGCCAATAGCGATGAACGACCGCGCGGTGGTAGTGGCGCACCGCCACATGGTGCACCACGCGCACGCGGTAGCGGTAGCGGTAGCCGTAGTTGTAGCCGTAGACGACCGGCGGCGCGACATAGACCGGATAGACCGGATAAACCGGCGGTGGCGGCGGCACATAGAGCGCCGGGCCATAAAAGATCGGGTATCCGAAACCGAATCCGAAACGGCCAAAATGGTGAGCTGCGGCAGGTGACGGGGCGGCCAGCCCCGTTGCCAAGGCGCCGAGCAACGCCGTACCCGCAGCCAGTAATCTCGTTCGCCGGTTCATTGCACCCTCCCGATTGATGAACCCCGTCGCCGTATCGCGGCGAACGCGACGATCCCGGTAAACGTTCCCCCGGGAGATCGGCTTGCCGCTTTGTCATCGCGCGCCGCGCACCTGCCATACGGATCGTGCATGACAGCCAGACCAATCGCCGCAATCTTGGCCGGCAGCGTTGCCGCACCGGCTCGGTCGGGGGTATCGTGAACGCCGTTCAGGCTGGTCGGCAAGAGGAGCGGGACGAATGCCCAATGACGTGCAGGTGGCAATCAGCAATGCCCCGAAGCCTGAGGCGCTCTACGCGAAGCTTGAAGAGCGCATGCTGGCGCGCGACCAGCAGGGCGCCTCCGACGTCTATTACGACCTGGTGCGCGAGCGCCGGCCGATCACCGAAATCATCGCCGAGGCGGTGCGCATCCACGCCCCCTACACGCACGTGCCCTATCACGAGCGGATCGACGACGGCTACGTCAACTTCGTCAACAACGACCACTGCCTGTTGTCGGCCCGCGCCGGGCTCAACCTGGCGCGGCTGGTGCCCGATGATTGCGCCGGGCTGCCGCTGGCGCAGACGATCTGGTACATCCCCACCGGGCTCGACATCTGGAACCAGAAGATTCTCAAGGCGCCCGGCCACTACGCCCGCGCGCCGGGTTGGACGATGCCGCCCGGCCCACCGCCGATGCCGGCGGTCGCGTGGCCCGACCAGCAGCCGGAACACCTCGACGGACCGCTGCAGGAGCGCCTCGACCACTGGATGACGCTGGTGCATCGCGGCAACGTCATCGAGGCCTATCGCGTGTTTCTCGGCCTGATGCAAAACCCGGCCGAGCGGCCGGCGGTGCTCGCGCAGCTTATGCATGCCGGGCTGATGGATGTGCAGGACCGCGCCCTCTACAACCGCTCCTACACGACCGGCCACAAGGGGTTCCGCGCCCGCGCCACGGTCGAACTCGGCAACGCGCTCGGCTGGGACAGCGCGCATAACGTGATCTATGCCGGCGCGCTCGACATCGCGGTCGGCCCGCGCTGGTACTCGACCTACGAGATGGCGTGCAACGTCATCAAAATCTTCCTCGAAAAGCAGGTGGTGTCGGCGATCCCCTATGGCGGCGCGTCGGAAGTTGAGCTGGCGATCCTCGCCAACAACAAGGAGCCGCTCTCACAGGCAGAAGCGCAGGCGCTGGAGCATGCCATCATTCGCGAGGCCGAGCCCGGCTTCCTCGTGCTGCTGTCGGATTATCTGCAGGCCGGCAAGAGCCCGCGCCGCATCCTCGATGCGTTCCAGACCGCCTCGGCCCAACTGATCCTGGAAACTCAGGGCGTCAACAATTTCTCGTTGCCGCAGCACTGCTTCGAATACCTCAACTCGCTGGCCTGGTTCGTCGACCATTTCGCGCACAAGCAGCAGGTCAAACTGCTCTATCTGGCGGCCTCCTACCTCAACCGCGCCGCCTGGCATCAGAAGGGGATCGGCGACGCCGATCCGATCACGATCCGCGCCGCGAGCGGCGCCGACAAGCTGGCGCCGGGGCAAATCCTCGACCGGCTGGACGCGGCGGTGCTGGCGCTCGACGGAAAGCAGGGCGTCGCCTGGACCCAGGCCTATCTGGAGAGCGGCGCCGACCGCAAGCCGCTGGTGCAGCGCCTCGCGCTGCTCGCCTGCCGGATGGGCAACGACCCGCACAACCAGGAGATCGGCCAGGTGCTGCTCGAGGACTGGGCGAAGAACCAGAGCCCCGACCGCGACCGCCTGCTGCTCGCCTGCGCCCACCACACCGCGATGCACCGCAAATACGGCAACCCCTTCGACTGCGCCAACCGTTTCGGCGCGGCCTTGGGGATCGCCCGGCTGCAATAACCCCGCAACCGCATTCCCGGCAACCGTCGGGACCCTGAGCGTACATCTGGCACGGCGGGGTGAACAACACGCGTCGCTCAGGGCAGCGATTTCTCGATCAGAGGTTTCTCGACAGGGCGCGGGAAAACGTATCGAAATTAGTGCCGGAATGCTCCGCATGATTCGCCGGCCGGCTGCGGTGCGAAACTCTCTCGCGGGCATCGTGGCTGGTCGGCGCGGGTTCGCCCGCTTCCTTCTTCTCGACGATGTAGGGCGGGGACGGTGCCGCGGCGCCGGTCGGCTCGGGCAACGCCGTCAGCCGCCTGATGAATTTCCGGCTGAACGCCTCGGCCAGTCTGTCGAGCGTCTCGACGGCCGCCTGTTCGGCGTCCAGGTCGCTGATTTCCTGGGCCTGCCGCTTCAAGATTTCGTCGTATCGGCCCTGGACCTGCTGTCTCGCCAGCTCGATGTCAGCGGGCGTCAGATTATCCCACATCGGTTCAACTCCCGATCTGCCTATTCTGTTACGCAGACGACAAGGTAAGGCGCAGTCAATCGCGGTTAATAGGACGTTAAGCGCGCCCATTGTCAAGATATCGACTAAACCAAATTATATAAATGTTTAATAGAATTAAATATCGCGTGGCCGGAGACGGAGTTCGGGGGCGGAGAGGGGCCACTCGTCTTCGTCGGCAAAGCCGGTCGGGAGAGCGTCACTCGATGCTGGACAACGGCCGCGCCACCGCTTCGAGCGGCAGCCGCTCGGCCTTGACACCGATCGCCAACTCGGTCGCGGCAGCGGCGATCATCAGCGCGGCCGCGAACAGATAGCCGACGAACACTTCGCCGCGCTCGCCGCTGCCAATCAGCACACCGAACAACCACGGCGCGGCCACCCCGCCGAGCCCGGTGCCGAGCGCATAGAAAAACGCGATCGCCAGGGCGCGCGCTTCGAGAGGGAAGCTCTCGCTGACCGTCAGATAGGCCGCGCTTGCTGCCGCCGAGGCGACGAAGAAGATGCCGCTCCAGCATAGCGTCAGGGTCTGGGCGTCCAGCAGGTTCTCGCGGAACAGCTCGCCGACGATCGCCAACATGACGCCCGAGAACGCATAGGTCGCCGTGATCATCGGCCGGCGTCCGAGCGTGTCGAACAGCGGCCCGAGCAGCAACGGCCCGAGAAAATTGCCGAGCGCGAAGGGCAACAGATACCAGCCGACCGCGGCGGCCGGCACGTCGTAGAAGCGGGTCAGCACCAGCGCATAGGAAAAGAAGATCGCGTTGTAGAAAAATGCCTGTGCCGTCATCAGCACCAGGCCGAGAACGGCGCGGCGCGGGTAGTCGCGCAGGATCGCCGCGATCATCCGTCGTACCGGCGTGCGCGTGTTGGCGACCAGGCGGATGCGGCTTGTCACCGCGGTCAGGGCGGTGCCGCCGACCCGGCGCTCGACCTCGGCGATGACGATCTCGCACTCGGCGAGGCGGGCATGCAGCATCAGCCAGCGCGGGCTTTCCGGCACCCACCGGCGCAGCACCAGAATGAAGAGGCCAAGCACCGCGCCGATCCCGAACGCGGCGCGCCAGCCCCAATCCGGCGGCAGGCGGCCCGGCGCCAGCAGTACGATGGTGCCCAATGCCCCGATCGCCGCGCCAACCCAGAAGCTGCCGTTGATCGCGAGATCGGTACGGCCGCGATAGCGCGCCGGGATCAGCTCCTGGATCGCCGAGTTGATCGCCGCGTATTCGCCGCCGATGCCGGCGCCGGTCAGCACCCGGAAGCCGGCGAAGCTCCAGAAATCCCAGGACAGCGCGGTCGCTGCGGTGGCGAGGAGATAAACGCCCAGTGTCACCATGAACAGCCTGCGGCGGCCGAACCGGTCGGTCAGGTAGCCGAACAGCAGCGCCCCAGCCACCGCGCCGGCGAGGTAGGCGCTGGCGACAAGCCCCACCTCGGCTGCCGTGAAATGCAGCACCGGGCTCTGCTGCAAGGCGCCCGAAATCGCGCCGGCAATCGTCACCTCCAGCCCGTCAAGCACCCAGGTGATGCCGAGCGCGACGACGACAAGCGTGTGGAACCGCGTCCACGGCAGCCGGTCGAGCCGCGCCGGAACGTCGGTCTCGATGATCTCGGCGGCATCAGGCATAACAGGATGACAGTCGGGCGCGGCAGCAGGGTCGCATGATCGGCAGTATAGCCCGCGACGGTCGGCGATCCTCGCCCGGCGATAGAACGGAGATCGACATGGCGCAACGTCCCGACATCCGCCTCACCGCCGACGAGCAGGCGGCATTCCTGCGCGACCAGCGTAAATGTGCGCTCGCCACGCTCGACCGCGACGGGTTTCCGCATGTCGTGGCGATGAATTTCACGTTTCGCGACGGCGCCTTTTACATGACGTCCTACGGCAAGGCGCAGAAGGTCGTGAACATCCGCCGCAACCCGAAGGTCGGAATCATGATCGAGAGCGGCGGCGCTTACGCCGAACTGAAGGGCGTCATGGCGCGCTGCATCTGCGAGATCATCGAAGATCCGGAGCGGGTCAGGGAGGTGTTCGCCTGGCTCGGCGCCGGGCGCGACACAGCGCGGCCAAGCGGCGCCGGGCAGAGCGCGCCAAAACGCGTCGTCCTCAAGATCGTGCCGCGCAAGCTCACCAGCTGGGACCACAGCAAGCTCGGCGGCCGGTATTGAGGCGCGGTGGCGCTACGCGGTCACAGCCCCAGCCCCAGCCGGCGCCACCGCGCGAGTTCCTGCCGCAGAAAGAAATACTCGTTAAAGGGTCGGTCGTCGGTGATCTCGGCCGTCTTGCCCGGGGGAAGCAGGCGGTCGGGGTCGATCGGGCGCGACAGGATGTCTTGCGCCATGCCGAGCGGCGAACGCTTGGGCCCCCACTCGGTCAAGTCCTGCCGCGCGGCCGGCGGCAGGCGAGCGACGAACTCGGCCGCCGACAATTCAGGAATCGGCGACTGCGACGCCAGGAAATGATAACCCCAACCCTCGATCGACCCGTAGATCCGCAGATACGGAAACGAGTCGCGCAACGAACGGGTGACTGCCTCCAATGTCCGTCCGTCAGCACCGGGAAACCACTGTGCAAAGATCCCATTCGGTTGCAGATGCGCTTTGACGAGCGTGTAGAACTCGCGGGAATAAAGCAGGCTTGACCCGGCCGCCTCGATCGGCGGCGGCGGGTCGACGACGATGACATCGTAGCGGCGCTGGCTGCGCAGCAGGTAGCGCCGGCCATCGTCGATCACGATGTTGAGCCGCGGGTTCGCCAGCACCGCGGGCGCGTCGGCGAAAAAGAAGCCGAACGATTTCGGTACCGAGGGAACGAGATCGACCGCGGTGGTATCGATGCCCCAACTCAGCATCGATCGCGTGGACGTCCCCATGCCGAAGCAGATGACCAACCCGCTGCGGGCATGCCCGTTCAGCGCCAGCGGCAAATGCGCCATGACCTTGGTGATCGGCGTCAGTGCTGTGATGCCGATACCGTTCACCAGCAGCTGCTTGGACATGCCGGTGCCGGCCGCAATGACTGTCGCAGCGTAGTCGCGCCGCACCTCGATCGGCGGGCTGAGATAGGTACCGTCCTCGAAGCTGCGGCTGAAGATCCCCGCCACAAAAAAGAGCGTCAAGACGCCGGCGAGGGTCGCCTGCTGCAGGTGCGCCCGCGCAATGGTGCGGCGCACCGACCACAGATACAGCAAGGCAAACGGAGCGGCGAGACAGACGAGCGCGCTCTTTACGCCAATCGACGGCAGCAGCAGATAGGCGGCGGCGAGCGGTCCGAGGATGCTGCCGGCGATGTTCCAGGCGTAGGCCCGCCCGGCTCGCGCCGGGTCGCCGCGCGCCGTTTGGTCGATCAGCTTTGGGGTCAGATAACCGAGCCCGGCACAGATCGGCACGATGCTTGCCAGCGTCAGCGCCGCGCCTTGCTGCAGACGCGGATCGTCAAGGATCGCCGGCAGCAGCGCGAAAAGGCAAAGCATCCCCAGGAGGCTGCCGGTCGAGTGGACCGCGTTCCTCGCGACATCACGGCGATAATCGAGCGAACCCAACCACGTCGCCAGCAGATAGACAGCCAGGATCGCGGCGAAGGCGTAGACCGTCGTCGTCAGGACATAGGTGAAGGCACGGGTCCACACGACCTCCATTGCCAGCGAGGCAAAGCCGGTTGTGAACAGGATGAGCGGAGCCCAGCGTTCGCGATCGGCGGCTGGAGGTTCCTCGACGGCGCGCACGCCCTGGCGCGGCGGCGGAACTGCGACGCCACGGTAGCGCCATGCCAGGAAAAGGCACATGGCAGAAATCGTAAAGTTGACAACCGCCGCGGCCGTGCAGGTACTGCGAAAGCCGATCAGCTCGACAAGAACAACCGCGGTAACCACCGCACCCGCCATCGCGCCGGCAACATTCGCCAGATAGAGAAAGCTGAAACTGGTCGTTTCGGCGGGGCTGACCTGCCGGACAAAGCCCATCATCAGCGGAAAGGTGGCGCCCATCAGAATGCACCACGGCAACACCGCCACCGCGATGTACACCGCCGAGACCAACAAATAGCGCGATGAGCCGGCGTCGCCGAGCTGCAGCAGGGCCGCTTCCCCGACCACGAAAAGATGCGGCACGATAAAGGCGCCGACCCCGATGCCGAACTCGGCGGCGGCGTACAGCACGAGGGGACTGAGCCGGATCCGGCGGCTCCAAGCCTCGACCGCAAGGCCGCCGGTCACCGAACCGATGCCGAGCCCGAGCATGAAGACCGACACCACCACCGACAGGACCGGGGTGATGATGCCGAAATGGGCAAAAGCCAGCCGGACCCATACGACCTGGTAGAGAAGGCCGCAGAACCCGGAAGCAAAAAAGATCGCGAAGAGCAGTGTGGTCGGACGGTCGAGCAGCGCCGGCTTGTCCGTGGCAGTGGCCAGTGTGCTCACTTGGCGACTGGCCGGTTCAGGGCAGCGGTCGCAGCGGACAGGCGGGCACCCGCCCCTGCCAGATCGAGGGTCAGCCCCGACAGCCCAGACAGCTTCATGCTATGATTCCCCGTTGAGCAGACCAGCGACGAACGGGGGAGTCCATAGCATGGCCGGGCCCGGCCCGCGCAACCTGATCACCGACGTGCCGGGCGTGCTCGTCGGCCAGGCCGAAGACGTCCGCGGCATCAGCGGCACGACGGTGGTGCTGGCCGAATCGCCGGCGACGGCGGCGGTCGACGTCCGTGGTGGTGCGCCGGGCAGCCGCGAGACCGAGCTGCTCGATCCGGCGGCGCTGGTCAGCCGGGTCGATGCGATCGTCCTGTCGGGGGGCTCGGCGTTCGGGCTCGACGCTGCCGCCGGGGTCATGGCGGGGCTGGAAGCGGCGGGTCGCGGCTTTGCCGTGCGCGGCGTGCTTGTCCCGATCGTGCCGGCGGCGATCCTGTTCGATCTGGCTTTTCCGGGCCGGCATGCCTGGACGAGCGAGCCGCCCTACCGCCGGCTGGGGCGCGCGGCACTGGCCGGGGTCGGACAGGATTTCGCGCTTGGCAATGCCGGCGCCGGGCTCGGCGCCAAGGCGGGTCGGCTCAAGGGCGGGATCGGCAGCTGCTCGCTGCGCCTCGGCGATGGCGCGACGGTCGGGGCTCTGGTCGCGGTCAACAGCTGGGGCTCGGCGGTGCGCCCGGATTGCGGGCGCTTGTGGGCAGCCGAGCTGGCGCTTGCCGGCGAGATCGAGCCGCAGCCGCCGCTTCCCGCCACGCCGCCCGACCCGACCGATTTCTCCGGCTGCGCGCCGGAATCCGCCGGCGCCAACACGACGATCGCGGTGGTGGCGACCGACCTGCCGCTCGACAAGGCCGGCTGCCGCCGGCTGGCGATCATGGCGCAGGACGGGCTGGCGCAGGCGATCCGCCCCGCCCACACGCCGTTCGACGGCGACACGGTCTTCGCGCTTTCGACCGGCGCGGGCAGCAACACCGATCCGGCACGGCTTGCCCGGCTCGGCAGCGCCGCCGCAAACTGCCTGGCGCGCGCCATCATGCGGGCGATGATTGCCGCCGTGCCGCTCGGCGGCGTCCCGAGCTGGTGCCAGATTTGGCACGAGGGGGGCTGATCAGGCGGCGCTGCGCGGCTTTACGGCGGCGCGATCCAGCACCGCACGGTGCGGCGGGAAGGTGACGCTGACCCGGGTGCCGGCGCCAACATCGCTGTGCAGCTCGACCGTGCCGCCATGCAGCTCCATGATCGCCTTGACCAGCGGCAGGCCGAGCCCGGTCCCCTGATGCGACCGGCTGAACGACGAATCAACCTGCTCGAACGGTTCGAGCACGCGCGTCAGATCGCCGGGCGCGATGCCGATCCCGGTGTCGCTCACGACCAGCGTCAGCCCGCTCTCGCTGTCGAAATGGCCGGTAATCTCGATGCGGCCGCCGGCCGGGGTGAACTTGACCGCGTTGGCGATCAGATTGAGCAGCACCTGTTTGGTCTTGCGCTCGTCGGCCCGCAGCAGCGGCAGGCCCGCCGGCAGATCGAGCGACTCGGACAGACCGCCGTTGCGGATGCGGTCCTTCATCAGCTGGCGCACCGAACGGATCGTCGCCTGCAGATCGAAGACCTCCTCGTGCAGTTCGAGCTTGCCAGCCTCGGCCTTCGACAGGTCGAGTATGTCGTTGATGATCTTCAGCAGGTGGGTGCCGCTGTCATGGATGTCCGCCACATAGCTGCGGTAGTGCTCGTCGCCGAGCGTGCCGAACACCTCGCGCTGCATCATCTCCGAGAAGCCGATGATGGCGTTAAGCGGCGTGCGCAGCTCGTGGCTCATCGTCGCGAGAAAGCTCGACTTGCCGCGGCTCGCCGCTTCGGCCTCCTCCTTGGCGACACGCAGAGCCTCGTATGCGGCCTCGCGCTCGCGCTGCAGGGCGACCCGATCGAAGCAGCGATCGAGCACCGCAAACAGCGCATTGGCGTCGCACGACTTGTCCAGGCAATCGTAGGCACCGCGGCGCAGTGCGGCGATCGCGGTCTGGCTGTCGAGATCGACGGTCATCAAGACGCAGATCAGCTCGGGGAGCTCGGCGCGCAGGCGCGGGATGAGATCGATGCCGTAGGCGATCCCGCCGAGGCGAACGTCGATCAGCGCGACCGCGGCGGGCTTGGCGTTGCCGGGTGGATCGCGCAGCGCCGCCAATCCCCGCTCGGGCGTCTCGGCATGCAGCGCCGCATAACCTTTTGACGTGAGCATCGCGGCAAGCGATCCGGCAAAGCTGCCATCGTCGTCGACGATCAGAACCGATCGGGAGGTTGCCTTTTCTCGCCTCATCGCCTGCCCTGCCGGGGGACGTAAACTGCCGGGCCGATCGCAGCCAACCGCACGCGTTGGGTCATGTAGGCTCGCCACCCGGGATCGTTGCAATCCTCATTCGTGGCGGGCGCCGGGGCCATGCCGCCGCTTTCGGGTCCTCGCTGTTGCGCGGGATTATGCCGCGGCGCAGATTGATAATCTCTTTATCCGGAGCAATGCCGGGTGTTCTCCGGCAACTTGTCTTCCCGAAGTGCAGCCTGATCGGCAGAGCTAGCCGCGCCGGCCTTGCCGCCAAACAGATGCCCATCACACTCGCCCCGACAGTTTCGTCGCGTTTCCGTTTTAGCCCAACCCGGTTGAGGAAGGCTTAACGCGCACGATGCCCGGAAGAGTTGTAGCAGGGGTATTGGCGAGGCTCAAGAAGTTGCGACCCGGCCCCGGCATTCGCCGAAACCGATCGCGGCAAACCCGTCGCGCCGGCAATGCGCCCGGAAAATGACCTCGTCGCCGTCTTCAAGAAAGCTGCGGGTCTCGCCCGAGCTGAGGGTGAAGGTCCGGGCGCCGTCGAGGCTCTGCTCGCTGAGGCTGCCCCACCCGGCCTCGGTCGGCCCCGAGATCGTGCCGGTGCCGAACAGATCGCCGGGCAGCAGGTTACAACCATTGCTGGTGTGGTGGGCGACGAGTTGCGCCAGGGTCCAATAGAGATCGGTGGTGTTGCTGTGCGAGATGCGATGCGGCGGCAGTCCCTGCTCGCGCATCTGCGCGCTCAGCACCAGCGCTTCGAGGGCGATGTCGAAGGCGCCGTTCGCCTGGTCGCTGCCGTTCCACAGATGCGGCAGCGGGCGGGGATCGCCGGCCGGGCGGGGCGGCTGTGCGACGCGGAACGGTTCGAGCGCCTCGGCGGTGACGATCCACGGCGACACGGTGCTGCCGAAACTCTTGCCGAGGAACGGCCCGAGCGGCTGCGACTCCCATTGCTGAATATCGCGGGCCGACCAGTCGTTGACGAGGCCGAGCCCGAAAATGTGCTCGCCGGCATGGTCGATCGGGATCGGCTCGCCCTGCCGGTTGCCGGGCCCGATCCACACCGCCAGTTCGAGCTCGTAATCGAGCTTGCGGCACGGCCCGAAGCTCGGCGCCGCCTCGTCGGGCAGTTTGCGCTGGCCGTGCGGCCGGCGCACCGGCACATCCGATTCGCGCACCGAGGAGGCGCGGCTGTGATAGGCCACCGGCACGTATTTGTAGTTGGGGCTCAAAGGATTGTTCGGGTCGCGCCGGCGGCCGCCATTGGTGGCGTGGTGGATGCCGGCAAAGAAATCCGTGAAGTTGCCGACCGTCGCGGGCAGGTGCAGCCAGCAATCGCTGGCGCGATGCAGCAGCCGGTCGGCGAGCGGCTCGGCCTTTGCCCGACCGCCGCCATCCGTCGCGAGCGCTGCGAAGAGCTGCTGCCGCAAGGCTCGGCGCGGTGCGCCGCCCAGCGCCATCAGCGGGTTGAGACTGGTGCAAGCGGCCTCTGCCGCGGTCGCGGCGGCCCCGGAGAACAGCCCGGCATCGTGCGCGGCGCGCAGGTCGAAGATCAGGTCGCCGATCGCGACGCCGCCGCGCGGCCGCGCGTCGGGGACGGTATCGCCGGGCGGGCTGAACACGCCGAACGGCAGGTTCTGCAACGGGAACTCGGCATGCCCGTTGGCCGAGGCAACCCAGCTGCGGCGGGCGCGATCATGGGTTTCGTCGATCATGCTGACCCTCTTTGCGCAAGCAGAAAACCGGGGCGCATTCTCTACCGCGACACCGGTCGGCGCACCTAGTAATCGATGGCGCCGCTCCCGGCGGCGACGATGCCGCCGGTCGCGCCGCGGCGGGCCGGCGGCAGGCGCACCGCCGGGATCCCGAAGACCATCGCCAGCGCCATGAAGGCGCCAACCAGGCTCACCATCGGCAGCGTGCTGTCGTGCGGCAGCACGCCGACGAGAAAGCTGCCCAGGCTTGAAACCGCCATCTGCAGGCAACCGATCAATCCCGATGCCGCGCCGGCGCTGCGCGGGTGGACGCTGAGCCCCGCTGCCATTGCCGGCGGCTGGCTCATCCCGTTGCCGATCGAACTCAGCGCGATCGGCGCGAACAAGGCCCACGGGCTCGGCGCCACCAGGCACCACAGCGCCATCACGATCCCCGAAACGAACGACACCGCCAGGCCGATCACGAAGAGCGGCATGCTGCCGACCCGCATCGCTAACCGCGCGGCGACTGCGTTGCCCAGCATATAGGCCGCCATCGGCAACAGGATCATCAGCCCGTAGGTGCTTGGCGGGCGGTGCATCAGCTGCGACAGCACGAACGGGGCGCTGGCGCAAAACGTGAACCACGAGGCGCTGGTGCAGGCGCTGCACAACGCGAAACCGAGAAAGGCGGGCGAGCGCAGCAGGGCGCCATAGGACAGCAGCATACCGGCGACATCGAGCCGGGCCGGCGCCGTGTTGGTCTCACCGAGCCGCCGCACGGTCAGCACCAGCACGATCGCACCAAGCCCGGCGAGGAAGCCGAAAATCGATCGCCAGCCGATCCACTGGGCGAGATAGGCGCCGATGGCCGGCGACACCGCCGGGGCCAGCGTCATCGCCATCATCACCAGCGCGATGCCGCGCGCCGCCATCTCGCGCTCGTAGACGTCGCGGATGATGGCGCGGCCGAGGACGATGCCGGCGCAGGCGCCGACGGCCTCGATCACGCGGCCGCAGATCAGCGCCACCAGCGACCAGGCGAGGCCGCACAGGAGGGTCCCGGCGAGAAACATCACAAGGCCGGCGATCAGCACCGGGCGCCGGCCGAAGCGGTCGGAGACCGGGCCGTAGACAAGCTGCCCGGCGGCGATGCCGGCAAAATAAAGCGTCAGGACCAGCTGCACCGGCGCCGCGCCGGTGTCGAACGCCGTCGCGAGCACCGGCAGGACCGGTACGACAATGTGCAAGGCGGCGAAGCCGATCGCGGTCACCGCCGCGAGCAGCATGAGGGACGGCGTGGGCCTGCCGGTCATTTTGGATCGGATCGCAGGCTCGCAAGGCTGCGGCGCTGTGTCCCGTCGGCAGCGAAATTCGCCGGGTCGAGCCAGCGCTCGAAGGCGGCCTTCAGCGCCGGCCACTCGCCGTCGATCACCGAAAACCACGCGGTGTCGCGGTTGCGTCCGCGGGTGACCGTCGCCTGCCGGAACAGCCCCTCATAGCGGAAGCCGAGCCGTTCAGCGGCGGCGCGCGACGGCGCATTCAACGAATCGCATTTCCACTCGTAGCGGCGATAGCCGAGTTCGTCGAAGACGCGGCGCATCATCAGGTACATCGCTTCGGTGGCCGGGGCGCGCCGCTGCAGGCGCGGGCTGAAGGCGAGGCTGCCGATTTCGATGACGCCGGTTTGCGGCTCGATCCGCAGAAAGGCCGCGGTGCCCACCGCCTTGCCGGTCACGTTGTCGATGATCGCGTGGCTCAGCGGATCCTCGCCCTGGCAGGCGGCATTGGCCCAGCTGCGATAGTCGTCGAGCGAGGCGTAGGGTCCGCGCGGCAGATAGGTCCACAGGCGGCCCTCGGTATCCTCGGCATAGGCTGCGAACAGCTCGGCCGCATGCCGCTCCGGGTCGAGCGGCGCGACCGTGCAAAAGCGTCCAGGCATCGCCGTGCGCGGCGGTCGCGAACGCGGCGACCAGTCCGCCAGCGGCGCGCCGATCGGCTGTCCCAGAGCGTTGCGGCGCTGGTCCATCGTCATCAATCTTGCGTTTCCTCGCCTGTGCCGAGCCTAACCGATGGCGCTGGATTAGTATCCTGTCGTCATGTCGATTTTCTGCAACAATCCGCCGCCGGCCCGGAGACTGCGGATGTTGGCGGCGATCTCGCTCACCAGTTGCGTGACGGTCGGCCGCCGCGCCACATGCGGCATCACGGTGACTTTGGGGTGCAGCCAGAGCGGGCTGTCCGCGGGCAAGGGTTCGGGCCACAGCGCGTCGAGTGCGGCATAGGACAGCTGTCCCGCATCGAGCGCGGCGATCAGGTCAGCGTCCACGACATGCCGGCCGCGCCCGACATTCACCAGCATCGCACCGCGCGGCATCATGGCAAAGGTACGGGCGCAGAAGATGCCCTCGGTCTCGCGTGTCAGCGGCAGCAGGCAGACCGCGATATCGGTCTGGCTCAGGAACGGCTCGAGCTGGGCGGGCCCGTGAAACATCCTGACCTCGGACCCCGGTCGCGGCGAACGCACCCAGGCCGAGACCCGGAAGCCGAGCGATTGCAATACCAGCGCCGGCGCTTTCGCCATCATGCCATAGCCGAGAAACCCGACGCGCCGCTCCTCGGGCCGCACGATCCTTGCCCTGCGCCACTCGCGATTGGCCTGCGCGGCCTGGTAGCCCGGCATGTCGCGGTGCAGGCGCAGCACATGCATGACGACGTATTCGGTCATCATCGGATCGCCGCCCGCCGGCTCCAGCTTGCCGAGCGGCACCTTGGGCAGCCTGGGGTGATCGATAAACGCCTCGACGCCGGCCGAGCGGCTGAACATCGCCCGCAAATTCGGGAATTCCGGCAGGGCATCGAAATCGGGGCGGATGAACGCGAGATATTCGATGTCCGCCGCCTTTCCGACGTCGGGCCAGATGCGGATTTCCAGATCGGGGAGCTGGTCGCGGAACGTGTCAAGCCACGCCGCGGCGTTGCCGATTTGCTTGTCCAGATTGACGATCAACAGCGCCATATGACCTCCACAATTCGATCGCGTGTTGCCAGCCGGCAGGTTCCCGGTCCACGATCCGATCGCAGCCCCGCTTGTAGCTGATGGCCGCCGGTTCGCCGAAGACAGATTTCAGGGAGGAAGCGGCATGGCAGACAAGGTTCGGCTCGGCCTGATCGGCGCCAGCGTCCGGGGCACCTGGTCGTCGCGCTCGCACCTGCCGGCGGTGCGCGCCAGCGCGGATGTCGAGTTGACGGCCGTCTGCACCACCCGCGCCGACAGCGCCGAGGCGGCACGCCAGGCTTATGGCGCCCGGCTCGCCTTCGACGACTACCGCAAGATGATTGCCTCGCCCGAGATCGACGCGGTCGCCGTCGTCGTGCGGGTGCCGTCGCACTATGCGCCGACCAGGGCGGCGCTGGAGGCCGGAAAGCACGTCTATTGCGAATGGCCGCTCGGGCGGACGACCGCGGAGGCTGTGGAACTGGCAGCATTAGCCAAATCCAACGGGCTCGTCACGGCGATCGGGCTGCAGGCCCGCGTCAATCCGGCGGTCATGCACATGAAGGAGCTGGTCGAGGCGGGCTTTGTCGGCGAGGTGATGGCGGTGCATGTCAGCCTGATGCGCGAGGGCGTCCTGTCGCGGCCGTCCAACCGCACCTGGCAGCGCGACGCCGAACTCGGCGCCAACACGCTGACCATCGCCAACGGCCACACGGTGGATGCGATGCGCTTTGTCGCCGGCGATTTCGCCCGCCTGTCGGCCGTGGTCGCGACCGAGGCCAAACAGTGGCTCGACACCGGCAGCAACACGCTGCTCGATGTGACCTCGCCCGACAACGTGCTGATCAGCGGCCATCTGGCGAATGGCGCGGTGGCGTCGGTACATGTCGCCGCGATCCCGTTCGCGGGCAGCGGCTATCGCATGGAAATCTATGGAAAGGACGGGACGCTGGTCGTGAGCGGCGAGGATTCGCCGCAGCTGGGCACGGTTTCCCTTTACGGCGCGAAGGGCGACAACGCGCTGGCGCCGATCGCCGTGCCGGCGCATTTCACGGTTGCCACGCCCGGGACGCCGTCAGGCGAGGCCGGCAATGTCGGCCAGATGTACGCACTGTTCGCGCAAGCGATCCGCGGCGGGCAAAATCGCCAGCCGGGCTTTGCCACCGCGGTCGAGCTGCACCGTCTGGTCGACGCCATCAAGCAGGCGTCGGATGAGGCTCGCGAGGCGAGGCTCGGATAGCGCTCAACCGCCCCCGTCCGGTTTCGCGCGCAGACCCAATCGCGCCAGGCGGGGCAGCACCTCGGCGCAGAAATACGGCAGCTCGTCGAGATAGTTGACGAACGAGACGGCGATGCCGGTGAGCCCGGCGGCGGCGAGCTGCGCCAGCTCCTGCGCCACCATGTCGGGATCGCCGATCAGCGGCAGCCCGCCCATGCCGTTCGCCTGATGGTTGCGCAGGCGCTGGAACTCGTCCGGCGCGCGGGTTTCGGGCGTGATGTTCTTCATCGCCAGGATGCTGTCGACCGCCCGCCAGTCGGCGTTGTCGACGATGCAATGGCGGTAATATTCCTGCGCCTCGCGGGCGGTCGGCCGGCAGGTGACGACGCCGACGGTGTAAACGCCGATGTCGCGGCCGCCCTGGCGGGCCAGCGCCCGCACGTTTTTGACGTGGCCCGCGGTCTCGTCGAAGGAAATGCCGTTTGAGATGTTCGAGAACAGCGCATCGCAGTTGCGGATGGCGAAGGCCTGGCCGGAGGGCGATGCGCCGGCGTTCATGATCAGGGGGCGCGTCCCGCCATAGGGTTTCGGCTTGGCCCGCCCGCCTTTGACGGTAATGAAGCGCCCGGCAAAGTCGAAATCCTCCGGCGCCGACCATGC
>Ga0307372_10007130_pt1 | contig 16126 bp, 11 predicted proteins | sample OX1MG_FD_202533 | JGI IMG/M metagenome (GOLD analysis project Ga0307372, IMG submission 202533) | Soil microbial communities from Risofladan, Vaasa, Finland - OX-1 | ecosystem: Environmental > Terrestrial > Soil > Coastal area > Acid sulfate soil | place: Finland: Risofladan, Vaasa | collected... | reverse complement strand
AACCTCCTTCACCTCTTTGGTGGTAATGCAGCCCAGTAGTTCATGCGAATCGTTGACCACGGGAAACATCTTGTGGTGGTATTTGTAGATGTAGTTTTCCACAAGGTCTTCCAGGGAGATCGCGGGGGAGACGGTGATGGGGTTGGTATTCATAAACCGCTGAATGGGTTCGCCCTGAAGCATCTTCTGCACCATGAGCTGCTGATACGAGCCTTGCGCGGCCCCGCGCAGGAACATCCCGATCAGGAACCACCAGACCGCGCCGATAAAATCTCCCACCAGCAACCGGTACACGCCCAAAGCCATCAACAGCATCCCGAATCCGGAGCCGATGGTGGAGGCGATCCGGGTGGCCTGCCAGAGGTTGCCTTTCCAGTGCCACAGCGCTGAACGAAGGACCCGCCCGCCGTCCAGGGGGAACGCGGGGACCATGTTAAACGCTGCCAGCAGCCAGTTGATCCACCCCAGATAAGAAAACACGCCCACCACCGCGACGGGCCAGGTGCCGCGCGTGGCCGCGGCAAGAATGTAGAAAAGGCCGCCGATCAGGACGCTGGTCACCGGCCCGGCGATGGCCATCTGGAATTCCGCCTTCGCGCTGGAGGGCTCCTGGTCCATCTCCGCGACGCCGCCGAAGATAAAGAGCGTGATGCCCTTCATCGGCAGGCCGCTCCGTCGTGCCACGAGGGAGTGGGCAAGTTCGTGGACGATAATGGAGGCAAAAAGCAGGAGCGCGCCGGAGACCCCCATCAGCCAGTATTCGGCATGGGAGAGACCGGGATAAAGGTGCGGGAAAAAGCCCACGGCCAGAGACCACGTGATCAGCACGGCGATGACCAACCAGCTGCCATCCACGCGAACCGCAAAACCGAACATCCTGAATAGGGTGATGCTTCGTCCGAACATGGCGTTCCTCCGTCCCTTGATAGACGTCGAGCCTTGCGACAGCCAGCCACCCGCGTTGCAGTTTCTCTTGCGTCTCCCCGTTTTACCGTTTCGGCAGGAAGTTCCGCTTTTTACTCGATCAGCGATGATGAGGCCGCACTGGATCCCGCCACCCCTATTCTATTCCTGCCGGCGGCCTGAAACAATTTGGAGATCGGCGCCCGTGGCCTCCACGGGTTCCCGCCGCGGCGCTTACCTTCTGAGCATGCGGGATCCGCCACAGGAGTCTTTCCGGCGCCTTCGCTGGAACTCCATCTTCGTTGACTTTGTCCAGCGGGTGTTGTAGCTTCGTCGCGGGGGGATGTTTCTGAATCGCGAATGAATCCTGACGCCAGCATTGTCGAGGTTGTCCTCGAAAGCAAGCTCCAGAATGTTGAAGTCGCCGAGGAAATGGCCCGGAGCGTTTCTGCCAAGGCGGGGTTTGGCGAGGAAGCGGGATATCATATCGAGATGGCCGTGCATGAAGGGGTTATCAACGCCATTTACCATGGCAACAAGGAGGACCCCGGCAAGAAAGTTCACCTCAAGTTCATGGTTTTTGAGGACGAGCTCGAAATTCACATTCGAGACGAAGGAAAGGGATTCGATCCCAGTACGCTGCCTGACCCTTTAGCCAGGGAAAATCTGCTGAATGTTTCCGGAAGGGGAATCTTCCTCGTCCGCAAATTCATGGACGAATTCAGAGTCGAGAGTTTCCCCGGTGGAGGGACAGAAGTTATCATGGTAAAGCATCTGACATCTAGAATTGAGCCAAACCTAAGGAGGAACAGGCCGTGAGCATGAAGGCGACAGTGCGTCAGGTTGATTCCATAACCGTTGTGGACGTCAGTGGGAGAATTACGCTCGGCGAGGCGTGCAAAGAGCTCCGTGAAGTGATCCGCGGGCAACTTGGGAAGGGCCAGAAGAACCTTCTCCTGAACCTTGCCGATGTAACCTACATTGACAGCTCCGGAATTGGAGAGTTGGTCAGCGCCTATACGGCGGTTTCAAGCCAGGGAGGGCAGTTGAAGCTGCTCAACCTGACCAAGAAGGTGCATGACCTTCTGCAGATTACCAAACTTTATACCGTTTTTGACGTTCACAATGATGAAGCCGGAGCCATCAGCAGCTTTCGGACGGCTTAGGGGCTCCGTCCAGCCAACCCCCTGCGGCCTGCGGAAGCCGTGATCCGTAATCGGGCTTGGCGAAGGATCTTTTGGAACACGGGCGCCGGTCTTCCTGTTGATGGAAGACCGGCGCCCGTTCTGTTCTGGAGGCGTGCAAGCCGCCCCGCAACTCCCTGGCGCCCGCTATCGGGCTCTCTTCAAGGGTCCCCGGGAGGTTTTTCTGTTTCGATGTCCGGCCGCGTGCCGCCACGACCGGGGCAGAACACCGGGAGGCGATACGGTCCCTTGCGGGTTTGTTTTGCGCCTTCGTTCCTGTGGCGCATCCGCTTGTGGCGAGGCCGCTTCCGGTTGCGGCCGTGGCCTGAAGGTCTCGTCCTTCTGTCGCGAAATTAAGACCTCCTTCATTCTTGCCTTGAGCGACGCCACCGCCGAGGAATGGATCTGCGAAACCCTCGATTCGCACACTCCCATTCGGTTCCCGACCTCTTTCATGGTCAGGCCTTTAAAGTAATACAGGTCCAGGACCTGCCTCTTCCGGGGAGGCAGCTTGGACATCGCCTGGCCCAGCAGGCCGTTCATTTCCGCGCGCTGGCACAGGCTGAAAGGGTTCTCGTCAGCCTTGTCCGCCATTTTCTCGTCCAGGGAATGTCCTTCCGGGAAGGTGGGTTCCTGAAGGCTGGTAATTTCCAGACCCTGCAAATCGCGCAGCAGCAACTGGAGTTGGTGGTCCGACACTCCCAGCCCTGCCGCGAGTTCGGCCTGGGAGGGGGCCCGGCCCAGCCGGAGTTGCAGATTCTCCCGGGTCATTTCAAGTTGCCGCTCTTTTTGCCGCAATAATCTTGGGCTCCAGTCCTGCTCGCGAAGGCTGTCCAGAATGGCTCCCTGGATGCGGTATCGAGCATAGGACTGCAGTTGCACGTTCCTTTTGGGATCAAACTTGGCGAGGGCCTCGATCAGGCCCAGGACTCCCGTATTGACAAGGTCTTCCAGCAGGATGTGGTGTGGAAGACGAGCATGAATCTTCTGCGCGATGAAACGCACCTGCGGGAGCTGTTCCAGCACCATGCGGTTGCGTTCATTCAACGCCAAACCTTTTTGCGCTCGGTACGAAGTGAGAAGTGCGCCCACGTGTTGCTCCTTTCTCACCAGACTGAGAACCGGGCAAGGATACGTATCCGGTGAGAGGCTGGTAATCCGGCCTCTAAGCTCTTTTTTACCTTCTGCGCATTAAAGGGCTATTAGGCTGGGATTAGAATTTTCTGTTTATGAGAAGCATGGGAGGCGGGCGGGTCGAAGCTGGTCAGTGGAGTCGAGAAACCAGGTCTGGAAAACCTGATGAGAAGGGCGGCCGATGCCTGGACGCCCTCAGGCGGGTGATGGGTTGCGTGTGGGCCAGGCCCTGCGCTACGCATGGCATCGAAAACGAAGGCTTGGGTATTTCCCATCAGGAGCCTGACGTTCGATGCCAGGCAGTGCGAGCCTTTCCAATTGCCGTGGCAGGTGCCCGGGGCAAGGTCAGCTCATAAGAGCAGCCGGTTAAGGGCGCCCCATTAATTCTCAACGCCCCCCCCTGGCGCTCAATGGCGTGGCGGAGGATCCACCAATCAAGATCTCCCGGATCCAGAATCTCCGGCGGGGAATGCGCGGGGCTCTTACTTGCCGTGGGGCCGGCATCGGGAGGCGTGCCCACGGGGCTGATGGACAGGCACGCGGTGTTACCACAGTCCGCAAGCCCGACCCGAATCACAGGATTGCCAGGCTCCGTCCTGATCACGCGGCCGATGAATCTTCCGGTCACCGCCTCAAGATGCTGCGGGCTGGCTTTCACCCAGACTTCGTCGATCGCATCCCAAACCAGGTGCAGATTTCTGTTGCGGTCACTCGACACGGCTTCTTCCAGCAATTTCCTGACACTTTGTGTCCAGAAAACGGGCTGTACCTCCCCGCCTGAACTTTCTATTTCAAGGACGTCCCGAAGCGTTTCCAGAATTTCCGCCATGCGGTGAGACTCTTCGAGGGACCGCTCGAGAATCCGGCGGCACTCCGACTCTTCGATCTCCCCCATCAGAGCGACCTCGGTGGATCCGCGCAGAGAGGTCAGGGGCTGGCTCAGCTTGTGGACCAGCCGTCTGAGAACCTCCAGAAAGTCTTCCCGGCTTTTATCGGTTGTGCCAGCCCGGGGCAGTTCTATGAGATCCTTCATAGGATTCGCCGAACAGTCATAAGAACGCTCCCACTTCTACCGGGAGTTTCCAATACGGTACCCGACGCCTCGGACAGTGTGAATCAGCTTTTGTTCAAAGCCTTCATCCACCTTTTTTCGCAGGTAGTTGATGTAAACGTCGACCACGTTGGTCATGGTGTCAAAAGTAAAATTCCATACATGCTCAATGATCATGGGTCGGGAAACCGCCCGGCCCTGGTTTCGGATCAGGTATTCGAGTAGCGCAAATTCCTTGGGCGTCAGCTCGATCCTTTTTCCCCCGCGATTCACCCTCCGCTCCACCAGGTTCATTTCCAGGTCTTCCACCTGCAGCGTAAAAACGGTGGGCGTATTCCCCCGTCGCAGAAGGGCCCGCACCCGGGCCGTGAGCTCGCGAAAGGCGAACGGCTTGGTCATGTAGTCGTCCGCTCCGAGGTCCAAACCCTTGACTCGATCTTCGACTCGCGCGCGCCCGGTCAGGACCAGCACCGGCAAATGCTTCTTCAGGGTTCGAATCTGCCGGAGCACCTGAAGACCGTCCAGCTTGGGCAGAATCAGATCCAGCAGCAGAAGGTCATAATCATATTCTTCGGCCATATAAAGGGCTTCCTGGCCGTCGGGGACGATGTCCACCGCATAATGCTCGGCCTCCAGCCCCTTCTTTAAGAAACTGGCGACAGGGCGGTCATCTTCAGCCACAAGAATGCGCACTCGAATTCTCCATCAGAACCGGTTCTGGCCGGACAACCTGCGCCGATCCTTGTTGACTCCGCCCTCTTGCGGCGGTCCTTATTAGTCACACTTAACTTCGGCAAAAAGGATTCGCGGGTTGAGGAAAGAATTTCCCGGTGAGCCCTGACCGAGACAATCGCGCACCCTCAGTCTGAGTCAGCAGGTTCTGGTGTAAGGGGCGGGAGCAATCTCCGGGGAGTGGAAAAGTTACTGCTTTCTGATCCCAAACTTCTCCAGGCGATATTGGAGGGTGCGGAAGGTCATGCCCAGCAACTGGGCGGCGCGGGTGATATTCCCGTTGGTTCTCTGCAAGGCCTCCATGATTTTTGCTTTCTCATGTTCTTCCCAGGAAGTTTCTGGAATGACAGGCGTCAGGCCTGGGGCGGCAGGCTGAAAAGCCGGAACCCGGGGTGGGGTGGCGGTTGCATCTTCCCCGGCCTGATGGATCTCCGGCGGCAGATCATGCAGCTCCACTCGAGAGGTTTCACCCAGCACCACCGCCCGCTCGATGGCCCATTCCAACTGCCGGACGTTTCCGGGCCAGCGATAGGCTTTCAAGGCCTTGAGCGCTTCGGGGGATATTTCGTGGACTTCACGCCCGGAGGCCAGACCGGCCTTGCGCATAAAATGCGATGCCAGCATCTCGATGTCATCCTGGCGTCCCCGCAAAGGGGGACACACAATCGGAATGACCTTGAGCCGGTAATAGAGGTCTTCGCGGAATTTGCCTTCCAGCATCAACTGGTCCAGGTTCCGGTTGGTTGCCGCAATAATGCGGGCATCCACTTTGATGGATTCGGTTCCGCCCACACGGAGAATTTCTCGTTCCTGGAGGGCCCGCAGAATCTTGGCCTGCATGCCCAGGGTGGTGTCGCCGATTTCGTCGAGAAAAAGCGTGGAATGATCGGCCCGCTCAAACACCCCCTTTTTCTGCTGATAGGCGTCCGTAAAGGCCCCCTTCTCATGGCCGAACAGTTCGCTTTCCAGCAGTGTCTCCGTCAGAGAGGCGCAGTTGACCGCCAGGAACGGATGCCCGTGCCGGGGGCTGTGCTTGTGAATCTCCCGGGCCACTAGTTCCTTCCCCGTGCCGCTTTCGCCAAGAATCAGCACGGTGTGTGTGGTGGGTGCGACTTTCAGAATCATGCGCACCATTTCCTTGATGGCGGGGGAATTCCCGATGATGGTCCGTTTCAGCGAGGCCAGGCGCCCGAAGGCATCGTTCACTACCTCCAGCAGTTTCGAGCGGTCCACGGGTTTTTCCAGGTACTGATAAACTCCGCGCTTGGTGGCCTCAATAGCCGACTCGATGGAAGGGTAGCCGGTGATGAGGACAATGGCGACGGTCGGGTCCGTCTGCAGAATTTCGCTGAGCAGATCAATGCCGCTCATGCCGGTCAGGGTCAGGTCGGTCAGAACCAGGTCGAAACGCTTCTGGGCGACAAGCCGGAGGGCCGCTTCACCACTGGGTGCGGTGACCGTTTCATAGCCTTCGTCCCGGAGAATGTCGCGATAAATCTCGCGCTGCCTCTGCTCATCATCGACAACCAGGATGGAACCTTCGAGCATAAACCCCAATCCTCAGACAACGCTTGTGCCAGCCAGGGCCGGGGTGCGGGCAACGGCTGGTCCGGCCAGCGGCAATTCTACAACCATCTCCGCCCCGGGAACAGGCTTGCGCGCAACGAAAACCCGGCCGCCGTGATCTTCAATGATCTTTCGGGTGATGGCCAGGCCCAGGCCAAAGCCGGTGACCTTGGTGGTAAAGTAGGGCGCGAAGATCTTCTCCCGGTCTTTTTCGGGGATTCCGGGTCCGGTGTCGCGGAATTCCAGTCGTAAACGCCCGCCCTCGCCGCCATCCGGCAATTGTCTTCCGGCAATGGAGATCGAGCCACCGTGGGGCATGGCCTGCACGGAGTTGGTCAGAATATTGAGGAAACAGGTCTTCAGTTGAGCGGCATCCGCCTGAAGCGCGGGCAGATCGGGAGGGAGATTTGAAACAATCTGAATATCCTGCGCCTTCGCCTGCTTGTCGACCAGGTTGACCGCCTGTTCGATGGTGGCTCTCAGGTCACACGGCGCGATCTGTGGCGGGGTCTGCCTGCCGACGGCGAGAAAATCATTGACCAGCCGGTTCAGCCGTGTGATCTCCTCTTTCATGTTCGCAAGGCTGCCGCGCATTTCCTTGCCCGACGGTTCATCCGTCAGCCAGCGCTTGGCCCGGATCTGGTCGATGCTCAGATTCAGGAAGTTCAGGGAGTTCCGAACTTCGTGCGCGACCGTGGAGGCAAAGTGGCCCAGCAGCGACGATTTTTCCGCTTCATTCAGCCGATTCTGGAGTTCCCGGGCGTCGCGAAGACGCCCGGCCATTTGATTGAAAGTGTGCGCCAGAAGCCCCATTTCATCCGTTCCGCTTTCCGGAAGGGAGACCTCAAGATTGCCCTGCGCCACCTGATTGGCGCCCTCCACGAGCAGATCGATCGGTTTGGTGAACCGGAAGGCCATGTAAACAATGGCAAGCATGCCCGCCAGCATGGTGAAAAGAATCCAGACGAGCCAAAGGAAATAGATATGATTGAGCATCGCCGAAAATTCATCCATTTCCCCGCCCACCTGGACGTAGCCGATCACCTTTTCACCCTGAATAATCGGGAATCTGATGTCGTAATGCTGCTGCCCCGCCGGCGTATCCGTGTCAATGTCGCGCAACTGCGCCGTGATCTGGATCGGACCTTCCTTGGTTTTGCTTCGCCGCCTTCGCAACCTGACTTTCGTCCCAATCTGGCGGGGATTGGTGCTCGCCACCACTTCGCCGGTGGGCGACAGGACGTTGATCGAGGAGAGTCCCGCGCCTTTCAGCCTGCTCAGGTATTCGCTCAGCGCCTGGGTGCGGTCCGCCTGGGAGGGGATACTGGCCTGGGTTAACGCGATGATTTCGACCAGGTCGGATGTCTGGCCCGCCACGTAAGCCTTGATGCGGCGGTTGTGTTGGATGTACGCGACCATGAGAATGGCGCTTGTGCCGGTTGTGATGAGAAACATCACAAGCACCAGGCGCGTGCGGAATCGGAGGTTCAGGATGCCTTTTTTCAATGCCAGCCTCGGGGGGCCAAACCTCCCGGTCCTCAATGCCTACGATTCTAGCTGAACCCCCCTGGGGGGTCAATGAACGCGGGCGCCTGGCATGGACCGGCGGAAACGAAAAGGCCGCGGGACCCGGATGTTTCTCGATCGACCGGACAAAGCCTGTCAACTTTCAGGCCACCGGGCGCGATATCAGTTAGACTTCTGAAGGAAAGGAATCGAAGATTCCCTGGAGGATAATACGAGCTAAGGTGGGACAGAGGTAACCGATCACCAGCACCGTGGGGGAGGGGGACATTTGCCAACCGGCCCACGACCTCAGCCCAAGCCGAAGCGCCCAGGACAGCATCCATGCCAACCGACGACCTGAACAGCCTGTTGCACAGCGCGTTCGGTTTCTCCGCATTCCGGCCGAACCAGGAAGACGCCTGCCGTGCGGTCATCGAAGGCCGGGACGTTCTGCTGGTCATGCCCACGGGGTCCGGCAAGTCGCTCTGCTATCAATTGCCGGGGATTGCGCGCGGTGGGACCACGCTCGTGATCAGCCCGCTCATTGCCTTGATGGAAGACCAGGTGGCCAAGCTCAAGGAGCGGGGCTTCGCTGTTGAGCGCATCCATTCCGGCCGTCCGCGCGCCGACCAGCGGCGCGTCTGCCAGGATTATCTGCGTGGAACGTTGCAGTTTCTGTTCATCGCGCCGGAGCGATTGCGCGTGACCGGCTTCCCGGAGATGCTGGCCAAGCGGCCGCTGTCCCTGATCGCCATTGACGAGGCCCACTGCATTTCGCAATGGGGGCACGATTTCAGGCCGGATTACCGCACGCTTGGCCAGTACCTGCCACTCCTGCGTCCCGCGCCGGTGATCGCGCTGACCGCTACCGCCACGCCCATCGTTCAGAAAGACATCGCCGAGCAATCAGGGCTGGTGCGCCCGGCTCGCCTGGTTCACGGTTTCCGGCGCCCCAACATCGCGATTGAGATTGTCGAGATTTCGCCTTCCCAGCGCCCCGAACTGGCCAGCCAACTGTTGCGGGAGGCGGACCACAGACCGGCCATCGTCTACACCCCTACGCGCAAACAGGCCGAAAGCCTGGCCGCCGAACTGGGGGTTTTCTTTCCCGCTGCCGCCTATCACGCCGGTCTTGATGCCCAGCTCCGGCATCGGGTTCAGGCGGAGTTTCTCGAAGGCCGGATCAAGGTCATGGTGGCGACCATCGCTTTTGGCATGGGAATCGACAAGGCGGACATCCGCACCGTGATTCACACCGCTTTGCCCGGCAGCCTGGAAGCTTACTACCAGGAGATCGGACGCGCCGGGCGCGACGGCAAGCCCAGCCGCGCCATCCTGATGCACTCCTACGCCGATCGCTACACCCATGACTTCTTCTTCGAGCGCGACTATCCCGAGGTCAGCGTGCTGGATGATATCTTCGCCCGGCTCCAGCCCGAGCCCCAGCCGCAAGCGGCGCTCCAGCGCCTGGTCCTGGTGGAAGAGGAGGTCTTCGACAAGGCTCTGGAAAAGCTGTGGGCCCACGGAGGCGCCCTGGTGGACTTTGCCGAGAACGTGAGCCGGGGGCACGCCCGGTGGCGTGAGACCTATCTTGCGCAGGGTGAGCAGAAGCGGGCCCAGATCGACCAGATGATGCGATACGCGGAGAGCCAGCAGTGCCGCATGGCCGCCCTCGTGCGCCACTTCGGCGATCTGGCGGACGGGCAGAAGCCGTGCGGCATTTGTGATTTCTGCGCTCCGAGACAATGCACCGCGCAACGCTTCAGAACGGTGACCGGCGAAGAGCAGGCAGCGTTTTTGCGGACCATCGAGACCCTGCGCAAGGCTGGCGCCAGATCAACGGGCAAGCTGCACACGGTTGTCTCTCCCGACCATGATATGACCCGCAACGATTTCGAGGATTTGCTCGGGGCGATGGCCCGGGCGGGACTGGTGCAGCTAACCGATGAGGTCTTCGAGAAGAACGGCAAACAGATCCCCTACCGGATGGCTTGTCTCACGAAAGCAGGCTACGCCGTGGACGAGCGGAAACCGGCCAACTTCGCCATGAAAGAGACGGCGCTTCCACCCGAAAAATGCAAGAGGAAGAAGAAGGGAACCGCTTCCGAGGGGCAGAAGAGGACGTCGAAGCCCAAAATCGACTCCAAGCAGAGGCCGGCGGCGAACGCGAAAGGGTCGGAAGGCGGGATCGAGGCCCGCCTCGAAGCGGCCCTGCGCGCCTGGCGCCTGGTTGAGGCCCGGCGGCGCGGCCTGCCGGCGTTCCGAATCTTCACCGACCGCACACTCAAGGCGCTGGCCGCCGGCCCACCGGTGACAACCGGCGGCCTGCTCGCCATCCCCGGGATCGGACTCAGCACGGTTGAGAAATACGGCCGGGACATCTGCCGCGTCCTGCGCGAGAATGGCGCTTAGGAAGACCTCACGGTGTCTGAGCGTGTGCGAACTCTGCACTGGATCTGAAAGTTTTCCAGGCTGTGCCGTCCCGGCGGCGGCTGCGATTACGGAGGAGAGAGAAGGGCTCCGCGAACCGCGTATTTACTGCCGCAAACATAGAGTCAAATGGAGGGAGACTCGATGCGCTGGAAGTTTTGAACGCTGAAACCTTGCCTGGCGATTGCATTCAGTAGTGGCCGGGTGTATGTTATCGGTTTCACCGGAAGCCACAATGGAAACTCCGGATTAACTCCCTGGAGGGAACTGCCTTGATCACCCGCCGTATCGTTTTCCTACTTGCGATGTTCTTTGGCTGTTGGCCGCTCGTCGCGGCCGAACTGCCGCTTACACCCTACCCGCAGCAGGTCCATATGGGTCAGGGAGAGTTTGTAACCAAGAGTAACCTGACGATTGAGGTTAACGGCAATGACGCCCAGGACCGCTTCGCCGCCACGCAGCTCGCCCAAGACCTGAAATCCATTGACGGAGTCGAAGCAACCGTCACGACTCACGCTTCCGGCGGGCCGCGCATCGTTCTGGCGCGAACCGACAGCAGCGTCGGGGCTCATATCATCGAACACGCGGGACTCAAGTTTCCCGCGCAGGCCGACGAGGAGGGCTACGTCATCTCGGCCAGCAGCCGTGAGGTGGACGTGGTCGCCAAGAGTGCCGCCGGGATGTTTTACGGCATCCAGACGCTGCGGCAGTTGCTGCATCCGGCACAGGGTGGCGGCTCCGCGCATTGCCCCTTGCTCACCATTGTGGACTGGCCCGCCATGCGTTGGCGTGGCGTGAGCATTGACATCAGCCGTGGCCCTTTCCCCACACTCGCCTCGATCAAGCGTGAAATTGATCTGCTCGCGCAGTACAAGGTCAACCTGTATTCACCTTATCTGGAGAATATGTTTGACTACCCGAGCCTGCCTTTATCTGGAGAACCCGGTGGAGCGCTCACCCCGCAGGAAGCGAGCGAAATCGTAGCTTATGCGAAGCAGTACCACATGATCGTCCTACCGGAACAGGAATCGTTCGGCCATCTGCACTTGCTGCTGGAAAATGAGCAGTACCAGAACATGGCCGAGCTTCCTTACGGTGCGGTGTTATCACCCACCGTCCCCGAGTCCTACCAGTTCATCGGCAAGATGTTTGCGGACCTCAACAAGTATTTCCCGGGACCGTTCTTCCACATTGGCGCTGACGAAACTTTCGAACTGGGCCAGGGGCGGACCAAGGCGCTCGTGGACAAGGAAGGCTACTCTAAAGTCTACGTCGATTATCTGCACAAGATTGATGACGTTCTCAAGCCTTATCACCGCAAGGTCCTTTTCTGGGGAGACATGGGCGTCCGTCATCCGGAGGATTTGGGCGACCTGCCAAAAGACATGATCGCCGTGCCGTGGGATTACGCGCCGCGGAAGTCCTTTGTGAAGGAGATCAAGCCGTTTCGCGACGTGGGCCTTGAAACCTGGGTCGCGCCAGGCGTGAGCAACTGGAGCCGCATCTTTCCGGACTATTCGGAAGCCTTGCCCAACATCCGGCAGTTCGTGACCGACGGGAAAAATCTGGGCGCCACCGGTGTTCTCAACACGACCTGGATGGACGACGGCGAGAGCATGGTGAACTTCACGTGGTACGGGCTCGCCTACGGCGCCGCCCAGAGCTGGCAGCCCACTGTGGACGACCAGCAATTCTCAAACGCCTGGGACTGGACTTTCTACCGGGCCGACGGCCACGACTTCGCGAATGAAATTAACAAGCTGACCCAGATCCACGAGGCACTGCGAAGCGCGATCCACAGGGATGGCAACGATAGTCTGACCTGGATGAACGCGATGAGCCCGGAGGGGCAGAAGTTTTACGCGCAGTGGCAGCCCACGGCTCACCAGATTCGCTTGCTGTCGGAAGACGTGATCGCGAGCGTCCGCGAGCACCGCGCGGAGGCGCGCCGCAACGAGGATCTCCTGAACTATGTTGACTTCGGGGCGCGGAGGTTCGATTTCCTCGGCCAGAAGGCCATCTATTCGAAGGAGATTGCAGAGCTCTACGCACAGGCCCAGGCGAATGCCGGCGCGGGCAACCAGGGCTTCCGCGAGTTGCGCCGGGTCAGTGGCCCTATGCAGGATATGATGCATCAGACTTACTTGCTGCGCGCGGCCTACAAGAAGCTCTGGCTGGGAGAGAATCGACCCTATTTCCTGAATAACATCCTGAGCCGCTACGATCATGAATATGACCGGTGGGAAGAGGCGGCACAGCGTGTCCGCCAGATCGGAATGGCCTACCGCACCACCCACCAGCTTCCACCGCTGATCAAGCCGGAAAGTTCTCCGGAATAGGACAACCGCCAGGATTGAGGGCAGCGGCCCGAAAGCTGCCCTCACAGTTTGGGATGGAGCAGAAACTGGTGGGTTCAAACGGATTGAAAAGATGAACTCCTCGGGCAGAACTCGAACCTGCAACCCTTCGACAATATTGATAGGATCAGAGTTGGCTGAACGACAGTCCTTGAACTAAAGGCTCATTTCTGGTGCCGAGTCTCAGTGCGTGTAAAGCTTTTCGATCTGGCCTGTCGCATGCCCCAGGTCAGCACGCGCCTGGTTGTAGCGGTAGAGAGCGGCGATCTGGTTGTCGTTGGCGCGTGAGAGAGCATCCTGAGCCGTGATCACCTCGATGTTGTTGGCCACTCCGGCCTGGAAGCGCTCACGCGCATCGCTGACTTCGTCCTTCGCGAGCTTGACGCCCAGGTTGGCCACCTGCACTTCATTCTGCGCTGCGTTCAGTTGCTCGACGGCGGTTTTCACCTCGAGCGCGATTTGGCTCCTCAAGTCTTCCATTTGGCGGCCAATTTTCTTGAACTCGATCCGGGCCTTGGCGGTCTCTGCGCGGATCCGCCCGCCGGTGAACAACGGCACGTCCAGCGTCACCTGGAACTGGTAAGCCGGAATGGAAGCCGGCGCGGAAGTTCCCTGGTAGCCCCAATTCCCATCCACCACCACTTTGGGCAACCGCTCATCTCCGGCCGCCCGCTTCTCGAGGTTCACTGCGGTCTCCTGTGCCATCAGCGCCTTGATTTCCGGCCGGTAGAGGTAAGCATCCTCGATGCTCTCGCCCAGTCCGAATTGCGGCGTCGAAAAAAAGCTTGGTTCGTCAGCCAGTTCAACGGCCTGGTGCGGATCGAGGTTCAGCAGTTTTTCCAGACCGTAGAGCGCCATCTTGCGCTGGGTCTCGGCCACAATCAGCCGCTGCTTCTCGTTCTGGAGTTCCACGTTGGAGCGCAAAGTGTCAAGCGCGGTGCTGATGCCTTGCTTCTGCAGTTCCTCTGCCTGGTCGTAGAGAGCCTGGGCAAGCTGGACGCGCGATTGGGCCGCCTGGGCGTCTGCTGCCGCACGCAGGCATCCCAGGTATTGCGAAACCACCATCAGGGTGGTCTGCTCGCGGACCGTCAGTTCCTGCGCGCGGGTTCCGGTGACCCTGTGGCTTGAAGCCTCAAGCCGCCGCCACAGCGTCAAGTCAAAGACAGAGGCAGAAAATCCCGGCCCCGCCTGAAACGTCTGGAACGGTCCAACGTGTTGTGGAAATCCGGGAATTCGGCGGCCGATAAAGGCTTCCAGGTTGCGGCGCGTCGCTGCGTCGGAAACGCCCAGGCTTGCCTGGGGCAGCAGGGCCGAGCGCGCGATGGAACGATCCTCGCGGCTTTCGGCCACATCCAGGTTGGCGATCTGCACCTCGGGATTCTGCCGCAGCGCCAGGCGCACGGCTTCTGGAAGGGTCAGGCGCATGGGTGGCTTTTCCTGGGCAAGCAACGAGCCGGCACCCGCCAGCGCCAGCAAAGCGGCAATCAGGATGGTGTGATGTATTCTGCTCATTTTACCTTCCCCTCGATTGAGTTTAATTTCTTTTCAGCGCGCAGCGAGCCGAAAGGCCGCTGCGGAAGAATCACGCCAGCGTCTTCCTGAACCTTCTGGACGCCAGCGACAGCGTAACTACTCCCATGATTGCCAGAGCGGTGATCTGGGGCCACAAGATGTTCAAGCCCACGCCCTTCAGGAAAATGCCGCGCAGAATCACCATGACGTACCGCATGGGATTCAGATAAGTGAGCCACTGGACAATGACCGGCATATTGGCGATGGGAAACATAAAGCCTGAAAGCAGTACGGCCGGCATAAAGAAGAAGAACGTGCTGATCATGGCCTGCTGCTGCGTTTGGCTCACGGTTGAAATCAGGAGCCCGATCCCGAGGGCGCTCATCAGGTAGACTGCCATCGCGAAAAACAGCAGTCCAAAACTTCCCCGGACGGGGATTTCAAACCAGAAGACGCCGACAAAAGCCACCAGCACCAGGTCCACGAAGCTGATCAGGGCGAAAGGCACGGTTTTGCCCAGGATAAATTCCACCGGGCGGATGGGTGTCACCATGATTTGCTCCATGGTCCCGATTTCCTTTTCGCGCACGATCGCCAGGCTGGTCAGCAGCAGCGTCAGGAGCGTGATCATCAGGGCAATCACGCCGGGTACAAAATAGGTGCGGCTCTCCAGGTTTTCGTTGAACCATGTGCGCGTCTTCAGAACCACTTGTCCGGGCTGGGAAGCGTTGCCGCGCAGGCGAAGAATGCGCTGCGACAGAATCTCCTGCGAGAACCGCTGCACGATCGTGTTGCTGTAGCCCAGAACAATTCCGGCAGTGTTGGAATCCGTCCCGTCCACGATCAGCTGGAAGGGCGCCGAACGCCCGCCGCGCAGGTCGTCCTCAAAGCCATGATCCAGATGCAGCACCATCTGAACCTTGCCCTGGTCCAGTAGTTCGCGCTCGCGGGCGTCGTTCGAAATGTATGCGACAACATTAAAGTAACCCGACTTGGTAAACCGGCTCACCAGTTCGCGGCTGCTGACCGTGTTGTCCATGTCATAGACCGCAGTGGCAACATTGCGGACGTCGGTGCTTGCCGCGTAGCCGAAGATGAACAGTTGCAGGATCGGAACAACGAAAATCAGGGCCCTCATGCGCGGGTCGCGAAAGACCTCGATAAATTCCTTGATGAGCATGCATTTGATGCGTTCCCACATGGTTACACCAGTTTCTTCTTGAAGATGCCTACCGCCAGCAGAATCGTGCTGACGGCATAAACCACCAGCAGGAGCCCGTCACCCGCCAGAACGGAAATTCCGGCCCCCTTCAGGTAGATTGCCTTGAGCAGGGTGATGAAGTAGCGGGCAGGGACGAGATACGTAATCCACTGGATCACGGTCGGCATGTTGCTGATCGGAAAAACAAAGCCCGAAAGCAGAAAAGACGGCACGAAGGTCAGGACCATAGCGATCTGATTGGCCAGGAGCTGGTTCTTGGCCACAACACTAATCAAAATGCCGAGCGCCATCGTTCCTGCCAGGAAAATGGCCGACGACGCAAAAAGCAGAAGCACGCTGCCGCGCAATGGCACATGGAAAAGGAACTCGCCCATCAAAACGGCGAGTACCATGTCGATCATACCGATTGAGAAGTAGGGCAGGAGCTTTCCCAGGATCAGTTCGCGGCCGGTCACCGGCGTGGAGATCAGCTGTTCCATGGTGCCGCGCTCCCATTCGCGCGCCACCGTCAGCGACGTCAGCAACGCGG
>Ga0307372_10007129_pt1 | contig 16127 bp, 21 predicted proteins | sample OX1MG_FD_202533 | JGI IMG/M metagenome (GOLD analysis project Ga0307372, IMG submission 202533) | Soil microbial communities from Risofladan, Vaasa, Finland - OX-1 | ecosystem: Environmental > Terrestrial > Soil > Coastal area > Acid sulfate soil | place: Finland: Risofladan, Vaasa | collected... | reverse complement strand
TCAAGAGGGCGTTCCTCAAAATGGCGGTAGAAAGAGCAGATTCTTATTCCTAAGAAGGGATAGAGGGATACGACAAGAGACGGAAATACATATACGACCCATATCAAGTATGACCCCAAGCGAAATCACACAGGAGATTATCTTAAGAGTTAGAGCTTTACAGAGGAAAGGGTTGCTGCCCTGTAGCGATCCTAGTGTTTTGAATTCATCGGAATCTAAGGATGTTGCTACCTCCGGATCTAAACCCGCGCCAAAGCTACCGGGTAAAACGAAAAAGTTTGTAGATTTCAGAACCCTTTCTTCTGTTAAGAAGGAGCACAAGCATGGTTGACCTAGTATCTAGGGCGGAAAATACGCCTCGACCAAATCCCTCAGCTTTTCTGGGAGAAAAAGATTCAGTAGTGATTATAGAACTCATCTCGAATAGAACCATAGTAGGAAAGATTTTTGACAGGGATAACAATGTGGTATGGGTAGCGAAGCCCTTCTTCTTCGTAACTGAACCTATCGGAGGTGATCAGTACAAGATGAATTTAATCCCATTCATGGCACCAGGAGCTCTTCTCCCTAGAGGGTCGAATCTAGCCATCAAGACAATACATATTGCGTATGAGTATGAACCTATACCCCAGGTTCAGGATGCGTACATGCAGGTAACAACTGGTTTGCAGATAGCAAAGGAAATTCCCAAAAGCCTACCTAAAGGCAAGATTGGACTTGTCTAGTAGGGATAAATACTACCATGAAAGGAGAGAATATGACTAAGAAAAGCCTGGCTCTGGCCTTTACTAAATCACTGCCAAATTTGATGGGACTAGCGGAGGTAAAATGGCCCTTACCAGCCAAAAGAGAGCCCTCGTTCTTTGAACCCCCAGTAGAAAAAAAGAAACCCCTCCCTACGGAGAAGGAATTTTGTGGTTACAAGAATGAGGAGATGGAGAAGAAACGGGTAGATGCCCTAAGAGTGCTGGGAAGAAATTGGAAAGCCCACCCTAAATCTACTTTTGTAAATAGGGGTGAGCACTACCTAACAATTTATTTCCGTGAGACTATAAAGAAGAGGCCAGCGATCTCGTTGCTAACTGGTAGCATGATTCTGGGAATAGAACTTAAAGCACTGGTGGCGAGAATAGATGATAAAGAGAGGGTGTATATTGGTGACTTGAAATTAATGCGAGATCAGGATGCGTAGCAAAGTTTTATTTACGACCTTTTGCGTAACACTAACAGACATCAAGGAGCATCAAGATTATGGCCAAAAAAGGTAGACCAAGAAAGGATAAGAATCAGCCCTCCAAAGCAGACGTTCGCAAGCTTTTAAAGCTTGGAAAGCGGGCGTTCCTGGTTAAGGTATATGCGGACGGAGTGCAGGAGTTGCGGGGTAGGCTGATCGGAGAGTCCAGCCCGGGGCTAATGTCCTTTAAAACCAAACAACGTGGGACCAACAGACCCATCCTTAGGGTCATCCCGAAAGAGACAATCCTAAGCAGCACCGAAGACTCTATTGTCCTGAAAGGTAGGATAACTATCGCCGAGATCATCGCTAAGAAAATCATGAGGAAGGACGGCGTGATCTGGGTTCAGGACTTAGAGGATAAGGCGCACGCTCTTACATCCGGGTACGACGTAGAAATTATTTCGGACCTTTCGATGGAGGCTGAGTCAGAGGATAAAGAGGACGAAGACGAAGAGGAAGACGAAAAGCCCTCGAAGAAGAAAAAGAAGTCCAAGAAAGACGAGGATGATGAAGACGAAGACGAGGATGATGAAGACGAAGACGAAGACGAGGAGGACGAGAAGCCTTCGAAGAAGAAAAAGAAGAAGTCCAAGAAAGAAGACGACGAAGACGAAGATGAGGGCGAGGCGGAAGAAGAGACAACAGATGACGATTGGAACGTTTAAGAGAGGAATGACATGAAAGAGATACAGAAGACACCGCCCTCTAAGCAACCTAGAAGAATACTCGTAGCAAATGCTTCCCAAGCAGCCTCCTCTGCAAGCGCAGTAAAGGTTGACGTAGTGGACTCGGGAAAAGCTTCACCTGTCGCCAGGGCTCCAGCTCCACTAGCGTCTACGGGTGCTAGAGTGGCAGCTCTAACCGAGACTCCTACCGCAGAGATTCTGTTTGGAACTGATCCATTTGAGGAGGATGCGGGCGGAAGTTTATCCGCTACAGATCCTCTGGATGGATTGGAAATAGAAGCAGGGGATGATGATTCAGGAGAGGATGCGGGTGAAGGTGAGCAGTCGAATGACGAGGACGAGGGAGTAGAAGAAGTTGGCGTGCTGACGGTGGCGTATCGAAAGTGTTTGCGTTGCACGCACCTCATCCCTGAGATTAAAGGGAAGCTGGAAGGAGCAAAGGCATTCGAATGTACTGCGGAAAACGGCAATTCCAATTGTCCCGCAGCTTACGCTAAGATAATGATTGGTATTCCCGTTGGAAGGATTGCCCAGCAGTTGATTGAGGCGGAAGAGACTCAGGACTCTGAAAAGATCATGGGTATCCATGCTAAGCTGTCCTCCGTATCTGACTTTCAGAGAGGAAAAGTTTTTGAAGAGCTGGAGAGACTACGGAAGAAGAAGGGGGATGAGGAGGAGTAATCCCGATGGATAGATCAACCTGATGAGGGAAAGGGCGAGAGATGAAAGTCTTCTCGCCCTTTGCGTTTTGATATGAGCTACAGAGTGCTGACTATAATTCTGAATACCAGAGTGCTTTACTTGGAATCGCTTAGAGACTATGAGACCTGTCAGTCTATAGGCGTCCCCCTTATCAAGATCTCCAGGAATTTTCTGCCCCTTTTGAAGGAGAGAGCCAAGAGAAATAAAGTCAGAGTCAAAATCGTAAACTTTGCGGATGTAGAACAAGGGGTCTTCGACAAAATCACTAAACGATGGGAGCATACTTTTGAGGTAACTCCAAACAGAATTCTAATAGAGTCACCAAGAAAAAAGTCTCAGATACTAAGATCAAAAATCCTTCTGGATAAGCTGAGAGACTTCTACCAGAGCAATATGTTTGATCTGACTGTAAAAGAGAGAAGGTACCCTAGTAAGTTCCACATATCTATAGAGAGATCATTCAATGACCAAAAAAACCCAGAGTGGAAAGAGCAAGCAGATAGCTGAGATCAAGATCTCGGATAAGAAGCAGATTCTAGTTTCGATCGAGCTTTACAAGGCCAAAAAGTATCTAGCTATCCGAGAGCAGTACAAAGAGGACGAGGAGGATGAGGACTGGAAGTATGGAAAGCAGGGTCTGAACATTCCCGTCTCGGCTCTTTCAGAGAAGAAACTCGCTAAGCTAATCAAAGCGTTGGAAGAGGCCTCGGAAAAGCTCTTCTCCGAAGACGAGGATGAAGAGGAAGACGAAGAGGAAGACGAGAAGTCTTCGAAGAAGAAGAAAAAGAAGTCCAAGAAAGACGAGGACGAAGACGAGGATGATGAAGACGAAGATGAAGACGAAGACGAGAAGTCTTCGAAGAAGAAAAAGAAGTCCAAGAAAAAGGATGACGACGAAGACGAGGACGAAGATGCAGACGACGATTTCGATGATGACGACTGAGAAGTAGAGTAAGCGGGGGAGTATGAGAGTACGGTCTTATACTCCCCCACCCTATAAAAAGAAGGTACAGGATAAAGTGCGAATGAGCAAATACACCGAGGCGAATATAAAATCGTATCAAGGTCTTGAGGGAATCCGAAAACGACCCTCAATGTATCTGGGTGATCTGCGTGATGCGGTGTGGACTTGCTTGAGAGAGGCAGCAGATAACACGGTCGATGAAGCGTTGGCCGGGCACAACTCCATCTGCTATATAGTCATCAACAAGGATGGGTCGTACACCGTTGCCGATAGAGGTAGAGGTATTCCAGTAGGACCAATTAAGGTTGAGGAGCCCATCAACCACAAGGTGTTCGAGATCTCAGCTCTTAAGGCTACTGTATCGTTACTTCACACGGGCGGAAAGTTTGACGACAAAGTTTATAAAACCTCTCGTGGAGTACACGGTGCGGGTATAAAGGGTGTCAATGCAGTATCTACTCAGTTTCAAGTCTGGACCTTCCAGAAGAATAGATGGTGGAGCATTAGGTACGAGAAAGGAAAATTATCGAAGGATCTGTTCAAGTCCTCACCGCCCAAAGTGGGAGGGAAGGAGTGGGAACGAGGAACAGTAATTCAATTCACTCCTGACCTATCCATAATCAAGGGTAAGCTTAAGGGGTCGAACCTACTTGAATGGTCGCGAGTGACGTCCTATCTAACCCGTGGATTCAAGATTGTGGTTAGAAAGGGCTCAAAGAAGTGGGTCTTCTACGAGAAGGAAGGGCCGAAGGCATTCCTCAAGTCTGTGATCGAGAAGTACAAATGTGAGGCACTAGGTTCTCACTTCTACACCACATCACCTCTAGCGGATGTAGCTCTAGCCTTCACTGACTACGACGGAATGGATCTACGTGGGTACTCAAACGGGCTTGGTAACTTGGAGGGGGGTGTTCATGTCAACGCCACCTACAAAGCAATTTTTGATGCGATCAAACCCTTCATGGGGAAGCGTCAAACGTTTGGGTTCAATGAGATCAAAGAGGGAGTGGTTGGGCTAGTAAATGCGAAGCTATCCGCTCCCAAGTTTGATTCTCAGACGAAAGAGAAGCTAGTAGATGAGAGAGCGGATGAGCCACTTCGGGACTTACTGGTTAAGGAATTCACGCAATACTTCCGAGGCAATAAGTCACTAGCTAGGCGAATCTGCGAGAGGTGCGTGAAGCTTAAAGAGCTGAAGCAAGACTTCACGGCGAGCAAGAAGGTCTTGAAGCGCCTGAACCGTATCAAGCGCAAAGGTTTTCCAGTAAAGTTTGTAGCCTCAATCAAATCCAAACCTGAACAGAGAGAACTCTATCTAGTAGAGGGCGATTCGGCGGGTGGCTGTTTTTCCGGTGAAACCGAAGTTCAGCTTTTAAACGGAAAAACTAAAACATTCAAAGAACTTCTTTCAGAACAGGAAGCAGGAAAAAGACACTTGGGGTATGCCCACTCTAATAAAAGTGGTAGAATAAGAGTTGTAGAGTTAGAAGATGTAAGGATAACAGGACACGTATCTAGCCTAATTGAAGTCAAACTAGACAATGATGAGATAGTGCGGTGTACTCCTGATCACAAGTGGAAATTAAAGTCGGGGCTATATCTAGCAGCCAAAGATTTAACTGAGGGTCACAGCCTCATGCCTCATTATGAAAAAATAAGAGGGGGGAGGCGTCAAGTTTGGCACCCTTCTTTTAATTCTTCTAATGGTTTAATACGCGCATCATTAAAGAGTAAGAATAGAGACTACACTGGTATGTCTTCTATAGGAAGATGGGGGTATATCTATAAGTTGGTGGCTAAGTTTAGTCCTCGTCTAAGGGAGGAAAAAGCCCAATCAAAGATAAATTCTAATCCTGAATATCAAAAGAAAAGAAAATTTGCGCTAAAAGACACGCATAAGAAAAAACTCTGGGCAGTCTGCTTACTATGCGATAGGCTAAATTTCAAGGAATATGAAAATGCAAGCAGGGTTTATATGGAAAGAACGGGTCTTAGTCGAGCTCCCAAATTCACTTCTTGGAGAAGATTTTACCTTTCCTGGAAAGATTTCAAATCTGAATGGGTGAACAGGAAAGAATATGTAGAACAGAAGCAAGCGGTCAATCATAAAGTAGTATCCGTTCGCAAAATTAATCTTAAAAAGAAAATTCCGGTTTATGATCTTTCAGTGGAGAAGCACCATAACTTTGCACTAGGTGCTGGAATTTACGTTCACAACTCTGCGAAGCAAGCTAGAGACAAAAACTACCAAGAGATTCTTCCTTTGAAAGGAAAGATTCAGAACGCTATTCGTAATCCTCAGAAGGCTTTGAATTCGAATGAGATCATAAATATACTAGCAGTAGTTGGAGTCACCCCGAATAAACCAGATCCGCTGGAGAACATCCGCATAGGAAGGCTGATCCTTCTGTCCGACTCAGACGTTGATGGGTACCACATCAATTCTTTGATCCTGTCCTGCATCCATAAGTTCATGCCCAAGCTGTTCTCGATGGGCAAAGTTTATGTAGTGGAGGGTCCGGAATACTACGCGGAGTTCAAGGGTAAGCTGTACAGCAGTAAGTCACAGCAGAAACTTTTGGATAGGATTCCAGATGGAGCTAAGATCAAACACATTAAGGGTTGGGGTGAGATTGGCCCAGATAAGCTGGAGCACTTTGCCTTCAATCCGGAGACTCGTAAACTGATACGAGTTATGCCTGTGCAGGGTAAGGACAGGACGGAATTCATAAAGATAATGGGTAACGACTCTTCCACCAGAAAGAAACTACTAGGAGTCTAATGAAATGGAAGTATACGGCGTTGGAGCCTTGATCCTCGGGATGTTATCCGTATCACTTAGCTTAAGTTCTAGTCCGATTGCTCTGAACTTTTCCCATTCACTGGGTGTGTTCGCTGTAGTGCTCGTGTTATTCGCCCTGCTTCTGAAGGAGGACTAACAATGAAGATACCCTACAGTAAGGTGAAGGAGCTCAGGATGGATGAACCCGTATTCTTTAGGATTAGAGCCAGGGAGCTGTGTGAAGCAGTGAGAAGTCTATCTGATAACACGGAGCTGAGGAGCCTAGCAAAGGAGCTTGACTCTATTCTGCAAAAAGAAGGAGAGACCAAGGAGGATACTAGCTACAATCCTAAAGAGGTTATGACAATTCTAGAGGATGTGCGAGACCTTCTGGGTAAGCAATGGCACTCGGAAGCTCTTAAGTACATTGAAGACGTACTGGCCTTCAACCCAGAACTGGGAAGAAGAATGGACCCACTCCCCTACCTGGGGGCTTTCGAGTCCGCGTTTAGGACAGCCTGCCGGAAGCATAATGTGATCGCTGGCTTTGTGATCGTTGAAAAACATCACGATAAGGCTGAGAACAAGGAGTATGTAAAGTTACATACGGGAGGTCACCACATAGCAGATGCAGTTCTATCCTACCACCTTAGACCTCTAGCTGACAAACTCGGAAAGGACATCAACCCTCAGAAACCCTACCTGGAAGTCATGGACATAGAGAGACGGCACTCCTTCAATGTAGAAGCTAAACCTATCATCGCTAAGTCAAAAAAGATATGAAGATTGTTGATAACACCCTATTAGAGTATGTACAGGATGCGATGATTCGGTATGGTACGGCCGTGAATGAGGAACGCGCCCTACCCGACTACCGAGACGGATTAAAGCCCGTTGCTAGAAGAATTCTCTGGGCTATGAAAAATCTACCGAAGAACGAATGGATAAAAACAGCTAGGGTAGTGGGTGATGTAATAGGGAGGTATCACCCACACGGTGATCTTGCAGTCTCCTCAGCTATCGAGAATATGGTGCACCTGCCTACTTCTCCTCTCACTGGAGAGGGAAACTGGGGCACAGTGATAGATTCGGCGGCTGCAATGCGGTACACAAACTTGAAACTGTCTAAGTACGGGGAAACTTTCATCAACCCAGACTATCTTTCTGTATCGGAGTACATTCCTAATTACGATAACACCACTTCTGAACCAGTCCTGCTACCCGCTCTGCTGCCGAATCTTCTTCTGAACGGAACGGATGGTATAGGTTATGGAACTACAGGACGGATTCCATCCTTTTCTCTGCCTTCAGTTCTGGAGCTTATGATCCGAAAGCTGCGTAGGGAAAAGCTAGAGATCTCGGATTACGTAAACGGATTAGAGTTTGTTATGCCCTTTGGCGGAGGTGCAGTTAAGTCTAAGGACAACAAAAAAGCTATAGCAGAGTTCTTCAAAAATGGGACGGGATCGATTCAGTTTGAATGTACCCCCAAAGTTTCAAAAGATCATCGCAGGGTAGTAATAGATGAGTTCATCCCGGGTATCACCTATGAAGAATCGGACAAGCTGGATGAGGCCAAAAGGCGTCGTAGGTCTGTCTTCGAGCAGCTTCAAGACCTACCCGGTGTAGATAAGACGAACAACGTTACGGATAAGGAAGGAGTAAAATTTGAAATTCTGTTGAAGAAAATGAAGGATGAGGATTTCGAAAAGACTCTGGGTCTAATCAAGAAGAAGTTTACCGTATCTAGAACGTTTTTCACCAACGTAACCGAACGATCTAAGAAAGAGAATGAGACCTCAGTCAAACTTTTTCCCAGCACCATTCCACAGATTACAGATCTGTGGTTGAAGTGGAGACTAGACTTAGAAGTCAGATCTCTAGACAACAGAATCCGTCTTAAGAAGGTAGAGATAAACTTTAGCACAGTTCTTATAAGAGCTACAGATCGTATAGAAGAAGTGGCCAGGATCTTGAAGAAGGAGATGGATCCTCTTCCCAAGCTGCAAAAGCTATTGAAGTGCTCCAAGGAAGACGCCAACAGAATTTTGGATATGAAGATACGGCGCCTATCACGGATGGATCGAAAGGGGTTAGAGGACCAATTGAAGATGCAGAATAAGGATCTAACTAAGCTGGAGAAGTGGCGGAAGAAACCTTCTAAGAAGATAGCTCTAACCTTCCAGAAAATCTTAGAGGATCACAATTGATCTAAGCCCAATAAATAAATAGATTGACGGCCTAAATAAGGAAACTAACATGGGACATTTTGTAGAACCCAAAGTATTTCTTCTCACCGAAACCAAAGCTTCGACTGAGGGCGTTGGAGACTTTCTTTCTGAACTAGGCGTACCCGATTGGCATACAGATTCTAGATCAGATGGAGAGATGTTAATTGAGATCGCAGGTAAGTCCTGTTACTTATCCTTCGACACTTCCCTCAACAAGAACCTAACCCGAACTGGAACCAGGGATAACGAAACCTATATCCAGGAGGGTATCATCAGCACCAAGCACGGATCCGTTCTGGAACACCCTACTGTAACTTTTGCTTTGGTGCACGTTTCCAGGGTTTTCACACACGAATTGGTTAGACATAGAGTGGGTACAGCGTTTTCTCAGGTATCGGGAAGGTATGTTAGAACGGATGAGATCAATATGTTCTACCCATCCGTACTGCATAAGTACGGCGAGGAAATGAGAGCGCTTTGGTCCAAAGCCCAAAGTGAAATGGAAAACTGGATTAAGGAAATGGAGAGGATTACGGATATTAACAACATCAAAGATTTTTCTCTAAAGAAAAAGCTGACTTCGGCCTTCAGGAGACTCATAGGAAACGGGCAGGAGAACCACATCATCTTCAGTTGTAACCACCGTACTCTGCGGCATGTAATTGCGATGCGTACGGCGCCAGAAGCTGAGGAAGAAATCCGTATTGTGTTTGGCAAGATTTTCGATATTGTAAAGTATAGGTACAAGGGAATCTATGCAGATGCAAGTGTAGAAGTTGTGGACGGTCTTCCGTGGGTTAAGTTCAAACACGAGAGGGTTTGAGTCGAATTTCACTACCTACCTGTTTAGGTGGGTAAAGGTGGGTGTAGGGTGCACTAATTAGGGCTTGCGTAACTGTAAAAAGTATGTTACACTATTACAGTGAGAGAGCAAGCTATTTTCGCAAACTTTGCGGGTCACGCCCAGATCACTAATACCAAGGAGGTCAGATGAGCACAAAAACTTGATCGAGAAAGTTAATCAGCACCAATATAATTCAAACAATTAGGAGCACCCCTATGGCAAAAGGAACAACTCTTTCGGAGTCTTTTCTGGAAGACATCCTTCTTAAGGACAAGAAAAAGATTGTAGTATACCTTGTTAATGGCATCAAGCTTCAAGGGGATATGATTGATTTCGATGATCTAAACATTGCCATGACCTCGGAGCGTCAAGGACCCCCGCAGTTAGTAAATCGCGCAGCAATCTCTACTATTAAACCAGATCAGGAGTAGGACAATGCCTCGTGGTAAAAAAGTCAAGAGTGCGGATCCCAAGAAAGCAGTTAAAGTCATTAAACTCGCTGCTAAGGAAGCTATCAATTCTATCAAGGCCCTGGCAAAGGATGCAATGGCCTTTGCTAGAATAGCAGGTAAGGCGGCCAAATCATCGTCTAAGGATGACGATGAAGAGGACGAGAAGCCTAAGCGGAAAGGAAAGAAAGCTAAGCGCGGCAAGAAAAAGGGCAAGAAGGTCAAATCCAAAAAGATGAAGAAACGCGCGGGTAAGAAAAAGGATGACGACGAAGACGAAGACGAAGACGAGGATGAAGACGAAGACGAAGAGGAAGACGAGAAGCCTAAGAAGAAAAAGAAGTCCAAGAAAGACGAGGATGATGAAGACGAAGACGAAGACGAAGAGGAAGACGAAAAGCCTTCGAAGAAGAAAAAGAAATCAAAGAAAGACGACGATGACGAAGACGAGGATGATGAAGACGAAGACGAAGACGAGGATGAAAAACCTAAGAAGAAAAAGAAGTCCAAAAAGGACGAGGATGAAGACGAAGATGATTGGGACGTCTAACCTCTAGTGTCTGGGGCCACCAACTACTTCTAAGTGGTTGGTGGCTGCCTGCATTTGTAAACTTAGTTTAATGGGTGTGTTCAATATCAAAGGATAAGCCCCATGGCAGTGATTCATCATCTAATCAGCATTAAAGGGCATCTAGCGAAGTTAGCGATGCCGTCCACTCTAGAGCGCAAGATACGAGAGCTCTCACAAATACGGGAGCTATCCGCACAAGCTTATAAGCTGACGAGCAAAAAAGAGACTGCGCTCCACCTCTCTCGAATCCACAACAAATTCGATTCACTTATCGGTGGGTTATCCACCGCGGACTATTCGGATAAGGATGTATCTGTTCTGAGAGGTAAAGCTCTCCGTCGAATCCTTGGCATGATAAAAGAAGAGGCTTCCAATCCCTCAGATAGAAAAGTTAAACTTGCTGTAGAGAGTTCGATAGAAAAAACAGACGAACAAATTTTAGCGGACTTGACTAAAAACTATCAACCCAAGGTTTACCAGCACCGAGATTCGGACGAAATCCTTGACTCTATATTCAAGGACGCACCCGAAGTAATAAAGAAATTTGCTCATAGAGGAAAGGATCTATCCCAGCTCCTAGTCAAACGGTTTATCTTTTCACGGGTGCCAGTCATTCCAATCACTCCTGCAAATAGGGTTAGTGATGGGATCACAAAGCTGAAGCGAGCGGGATTTCCGGTTGAGATGATCGGTAAGTATCCTGTGTTGGACGACCAACTAGTTCTGGGGCTGAATGTGGTCCACATAATGGAATTAAAAGATTCCATTCGCCGGAATGCGATGCAGTTGGCAGAGTTTATGGTTACTCAGTTAAGTCAGAGGTCTGGAAAGAAGTACGTGATTGTGGGGTCAGCAGTAAAGCACAAAACGGGGCTGTACTATTGGGTGGTACCAGATAAGGTAATGGATTCAATAGTCAAGACCTTGGGTGAACCTAAGCAATGGGGATTTGCCTTTTAAGGCAGTCCGTCGAGGACATCAAAATGAAAGGTGAACAGGATTTCGTCGTCGTATTTCCAGAACAAGAATCCATAGAGTTGCTAACCAGATATCTGAGCACCGCACCGTTTGATACGGATTCAGTTGACACTTGGAGCGTGCCCATTTTTGTAGGTGCGGACTCCATCCCTTCCGATGTGCTTAAGCCTAACAACCGATACAATGCTTTCGCATCTAAGATGGACTATTGGTACGACGTAGAAACGGGACAGTTGAACTTAGTTATCCCTCTAATATCTCAAACTTTGACCTACCGACACGGAGAAATCCAGCTTGACACCGGCGTAGCTTCCATGTATAATGTATCATATGTACCAACTCTAACGATCAGGTTCGGATTCCCCTCGCTGAGTCCTTCCTACAGAGCATTCGTTAATAGCATGAATCGCAGCATTGAAGGATTGAGGGGGAAGGAGAGATTGGTGTTCAGCGGCGAGCAGCTTCTGGATTCTGGAGGAGTGGTTCCAAATATGGAGGGAATGAAATGGTATGCAAGGCATCACGACGTACCGATATTCTAAATTGTGGACCTGCCCACTAAGAGCCTTCACCTGGAATGGTGTTGGGTGTGTAAGCAAAAGTTTACTGAATTCGGAGGAGCACCGAATTTTTTCAAGCATGACCATCACATAGTTCCTAGGGCCTACGGAGGATCGGAAGGACCTACCTACAGTGTTTGCGACTCACACCATCATGCCTTGCATCAACTAGCCATTAGACTAGAGAAGGTGAAGCCTCACTATGATCTACTAACGGGTAGCAATGAATCCGATAGAAAACTTTTGTGGTTGGCTACTCTCATCGTTAACTCCAAACGTCTAGTTGAGAATGATCCGAATAAGCCAATTCTTATCACGTTAGTAGCTAAGTCTTCGACCAAGAAATTACTAAAGGAGTTAAAAAGTATCTACAAGTGCTCCTACACCTCGCTGATAGAAGCAGCGATAGAAAATTTGCACTCAAGGCATTTTCGCAAGCCCTAATCAACAATCTCTATAAAAGAGGGACAAAGTATGCTGAAGAAGCCAGAATCAAAAATGGCTAAACTGGCAGTTCACTTTAAGTGCGGAGACTGTATTCATTTTGAGAAGTACCCAAAATACGAAAAGGTCTGTAGCAAACTGGGAGTGGAAAGGCATGCTAATGCTCCAATCTGTTTCTCTCCCAACATCTTTAAACTGCAACCTCTTCCTTCGGATGTTCTGAATCAGATAGGACTCCTGTTTAAAGATTTCACCACCTCACAAGCAAGGATTTTATTTGCGCTGCTTAAGACTAAAAAGACGTTTGCAAGGCTAGGTTTAGCATTTGGAATGCCTGTGTATATTTGCTTGGGTCCAGACTACCTGAGTAACTATTATCGGGCATATGTCATTGGGGCTTCGGTGTACGGTGATAGAGTTGTGTACGTCACATCTGACCTGAATAGGAGACAGGTTTCAAAAGCTACCATTATGGCCTTGCTACCCGATTCAATTTTCACGGTAAGCAAGTTTAAGAGAAAGAGGAAGGTTCTGGGTAAAAAAGGGAGATTAGTAGACCCAGGGTCTAGCTTTATAATGAGAGGCGTGAAGAAAAAAGAAGTCACTATTGAATATGAACCGCCAACTATGGAGACGGTACCGGCATCCTGGTTTGATAAGTTTTCTAAGCAAGTAGGTTCTTCGAAGAAGAAGATCAAGAATTTGAAAAAAGGCCTTGAATTCAAAATTAGACTCACAAAATAGAGAAACTAAGTATGATTTGCAATCCTTTTTGGAAGGAGGATCGCGTTGAGTACCTGCAATTCTTGTGGTTCATTCTGCAAATCTCTCCCTCGAAATCAACAGATAAAATTTCATTCCGACGTCTTACGCTATGTTTTTAGGCTTGATGATTCAAGGAGGTTTTCGGTCAACATCAAAGAATTGGGAGTGACCCACTCTCCCAAAAAGATCCGACTACGAATACAAAGAAGTGGCAAGCTCTTAAAGAATCATAAGCTATTCACATACGCCTCAGTCAAATACGCAGGCATTCCTGGCAAGATTTTTGAGGTAAGAGATCACGAGGTGGATAACCTCCTTAAGTCTTTGCACACGGATAAGAACCTGCATCACTATCTCAAGTCACTTACTCCCAAGTATCCTCCGCTACTACTTGCCGGAATGGACAACCTAGTCCAGGATGTTCTAACCGACAAGAACTTCGACGTCTTCACTAAGAAATTCATCCATCGCAAGATGAAATTTATCATGCAGAGTACAGGAACTGCGCTAGAGGATATACAGCAGGATCTGTTTTCCTGGGCTACCTACTCTATCTACAGAGCCTACCCCAAGATAGAATCACCTATTCACGCGATCAATATCGCAAAACAGGCAGCTCATAACAGAGGCATAAACTACATCATAGAGAGTACTTCACAGTCACGTCAAAGACTGGTGAAGAATGCAGATGGTACCTTCTCAAGTAAGAACGTACCTCTGCACAGTTTACTGACAGTAAACGGCTCAAAAGAAACGCTTTCGTATGGTAACGCATTAACGGCTGGGATCAATGGAAGAAGTATGGAGGGCGTTAGAATATCGTCCTACGATTCCGGGCTAGACTTCAAGATTTCCTACACTAAGTTCTGTGGTAAGTTATCCCTTAAGATGCAGGATTTGATGAAGCTGTGGTCAGGTGTATACGACGAAAAATTCTCTAAAACTTTAGGGGTAGACAACGATGAGTGGTACAATCATCTGCAATCCAAAGAGTATCTGACTAGGTGTTCTGAGTACGTAGGCGTTCCGTTGAAGGAAGCAAAGGCTTTTCACAGATCGGTTCAGACTCAATTCCAAGCTTACAAATAGTCGATTTTTAGCCAAAGAAAAAGGGCCGAGGTTCTCTCGGCCCTTTCCTCCCCCTTTTTTATTCTGCGTGCTGTTCTAACTGTTTCTTAGCGTAGTTTACTACTCTAGGGAATTGTTCAAACTCTGCAATCACTTTCTTAAGCTGTTTCTTAGTGAAAGAAGCAAGATTCCTTAGGGCGTTGAGTACCTCTACTTGACCCTTTCCCTCCAGTCCTCTCAGGAAATGATCGAACTGGGTCATTCCTTGCTGAGAGGACTCCTCCTCCTGCACTGCCCGTGCACCACGGCTAACTCTAGCCGTTGTCCTTTCACTGTCAATATCTGTAACGGTTATACCCTGCAAGCTTGCGCGCGCAGCGCTCCTCAGGTTTTCCAGTCGAGCTACCTCTACCTGCGCGTCCTCCGTCTCTAGAACTTTTCTAGCATAGGCAGGGTTCACTAGCCTAATCAAGCCCTTGGCTATCGTTCTCCGAAATTCCGAAGAATTCAGCAGTTGCCTTCTGGGTGTTAGCTCGGTCAAATCCTGTGGAATCCAGGTCAGCATAACTCGAACTGTATCCGAACTCCTCCCATTAGGTTTATCTGCTACGAATAGAACATCCCCGCGCATATTTTTGGGACTGGTGTTGATCACGTACACGGACGTTTCTTTTGTGTCTTCTAGATCCTGTAGTGAAATGTATCTGGGTGTTTTAGAAGAAAGTGAAACTACCTTTGGCATACTTACGCTCCTAATCTAGATAAAAAGAAATTTCGTACATCTTCGAATGGAATCCCTACTCTTGAGATCTTTCTCCACTCCTCGTATTTGTTCTCGTCCAGAACTTTTTTCACCTCCTCCTTCGAGATCTGGAACATCCTCAAAATCTGAGGCTGGCTCCTATCAGTTGCCTTTATTCTTTTCCCTCCTATGAACTCCAGAAATGAATCTATAGTTAGGGCTATCTGGATTCTCTTGATAGCTTTTCGAGAATCCGCTATTACATCCTTCTCTGAAACCTGAAGTGCTACTGCCACTTCTTCCGGTGTCAGTTCGTCGTCATATGCTAATTCATTGTGGGCGCAGGAACCATTTGTTCTTCTATACTGACATCTAACTGGACACTCCTTCGCCCCCAATTCCTTCTCGATTAACGGACAATATAGTCCCATACCCAAAAGTCCTCCTCACCCCGTTAGTTCTTGTTCTCCTATCTTCTTCTATTTATCAACCTAGCCTTCGATGTACTTTCCAAGTCCTTGATTAGGTGTCCCAATTTCAATTTTTGACGCGGTGCTTTCAGTATTTTGATTATTGCGTAAATAGCTAGAAACATCGCATCCACCTGGTGGCGTTGAGTTCTGCTCTTCTTGTAGACTTTATCTAAGTCTACGCCCCACTTCTTTATCTCATTTTTCCAGGTTACTGCGGCGACTAACTGTTTGGGTAACTCCAAATCCCACCATAGAGCCCCCAGCATTAATCCAACCAGTTCTACCGTTAGTCCTCTTAGGCCTCTGCTCTGAAAGCGTTCAGCTATTAAAAATTCTGCTTTGTGTTGGGAGATATGAGATTGACATTCTTCTAGGTATTTTTGAAGATGACGGTCAAGCTGCTTTCTACGTTTTAGTTGTTGAATAGGATTCAGCAGCATCCCGTTTTCTATGACGTGAAGAGATATTTGGGATTTATTTAGTCTGCCCCTCACCACGGCCCACCCGTAGTTTTTACTTCCTAAATCGTGTCCTACCACAACGATTTCGCGCATACAGCTACTTTACCCGTATTCCTCTTTAGCTACTCTAATGAGCAGAGTTTAGGAGCTCCTGCATTCTGAGCTAGGGT
>Ga0307372_10007128_pt1 | contig 16128 bp, 14 predicted proteins | sample OX1MG_FD_202533 | JGI IMG/M metagenome (GOLD analysis project Ga0307372, IMG submission 202533) | Soil microbial communities from Risofladan, Vaasa, Finland - OX-1 | ecosystem: Environmental > Terrestrial > Soil > Coastal area > Acid sulfate soil | place: Finland: Risofladan, Vaasa | collected... | reverse complement strand
ACGTTCTCCTCGCGCGCCTGGCCCTTGAACCACTTGCGCACCCGCTCGCGGGCCGAGGCGCTCTTGACGAAATTGAGCCAATCGCGGCTGGGTCCATGGGGACCACGCGTGGTTAAGATCTCGACGATCTCGCCGTTCTGCAGCTGGTAGTCGAGCCCCACCATGCGGCCGTTGACCTTGGCCCCCACGCAGCGATGTCCGACCTCGGTGTGGACCCGGTAGGCGAAGTCGACCGGGGTGGAACCAGCGGGCAAGTTGAATACATCGCCGCGGGGGGAGAAGACGAAGACCTCGTCCTGGAAGAGGTCGACCTTGATCGCGTCGACGAAGCTCTCGGCGTCGACCACCTCCTTCTGCCACTCCATGAGCAGACGCAGCCAACCCAGCTTCTGATCGAAGTGGGGATCGGTGTCGCCCTCTTTGTAGGCCCAGTGGGCGGCGACTCCGAAGTCGGCCACCTGGTGCATCTGCTGGGTCCGGATCTGGATCTCGATCGGCTCGCCGGTATGGGCGATCACAGTGGTGTGGAGGGACTGATAACCGTTGGACTTGGGCATCGCAATGTAGTCCTTGAAGCGGCCCGGAAGCGGCTTCCAGAGCGAGTGGACCACGCCCAGGACGCCGTAGCAGTCCTTCACCGAGCCGACCAGCACGCGCATGGCGAGGAGGTCGTAGATCTCGCTGAAGTCCTTCTTCTCGCGGCTCATCTTCTGCCAGATGGAGTAAATGTGTTTGGGTCGGCCTGAGATCTCGGCCGGGATGCCGATCTTGTCGAGCTCGCCCGCCAGAACCGCGGAGAGATCCTTGACCAGGCTCTCGCGGTCGGCGCGCTTGCTCTTGAGCAGCGCCACCACATCGTGGTAGGGCTCCGGCTCCAGGTGGCGGAAGGCCAGATCCTCGAGCTCCCACTTGACCTGCCCGATGCCCAAGCGGTGGGCCAGGGGGGCATAGATGTCCAGCGTCTCGCGCGCGATGCGCTGGCGCTTGGCCGGGGGCAGGGGGTCCAGAGTGCGCATGTTGTGGAGCCGGTCGGCGAGCTTGATCAGCACCACCCGCACGTCCTCGGCCATGGCCAGCAGCATCTTGCGGATGTTCTCGGCCTGGAGCTGCTGGTCGGAGCGGAAGGAGATCCGGCTCAGTTTGGTTACGCCCTCAACCAGGTTTGCCACCTCGGGACCGAACTCGGCCCGGATCTCGTTCAGCGTGAGCTCGGTGTCCTCCACCGTGTCGTGCAGGAGAGCTGCCCCCAGGGTGGCGGCGTCAAGGTTCAGATCGGCCAGGATGGAGGCCACGGCCAGGGGGTGCTCGACGTAGTCCTCGCCCGAGAGCCGGCGCTGGCCGCGGTGGGCGCCGGCGGCGCGCTCGTAGGCGTGCTGAACCATCTCCCGATCCGGGCTCTTCAGATGGCCGGCGATGCGCAGAAGTTCGGAAATGCTCAAATGTCTGCCCCGTTCTTAACAGAAAACCTGGCCCGGCCGGATCAAAGTCCACTCCGATCTGCCCTGGGCCCCGCACACCGGGGTGGAGCACTAAGATCAACCCCGCTCGTTCCCGCCCCGGGTTCAGTCTGGCCGCCCAGGGCCCTGGAGGCGAGGGACCAAGAGGGCCGAGGCGGTCCCTAAATACCCACGCCCCCGACCACGTGCCCGATGCCCGCGGTGACCGCCATGGCGAAGGCGCCTCCCACCCCGACCCTGAAGGCCGCGCGCAGCAGAGGCGCGCCGCCCGCCCGCGCGCCCGCCAAACCGAGCACGATCAACGCCAGAAGCGCGCTCACGATCACCGCCGGGCTCCGCAGCGAGGTGGGCGCTACAACGAAGGCCAGGATGGGCAAGACCCCACCGGCGGTGAAGCTGGCGGCCGAGGAGAGCGCGGCCTGGATGGGCCGGGCCATGGTGTCCAGATCGTGACCCAGCTCGTCCCGGGCGTGAGCCGCCAGGCTGTCGGAGGCGGTCAAGGCCTGGGCCACCTGCTGGGCCAGCTTGCTCGAGAGCCCGCGACCAACGTAGATCTCGGTCAATTCCCTCAACTCGCCTTCCGGGTCGGCCTCAAGCTCGCGTCGTTCCTGGGCCAGATCCGAGCGCTCGGTGTCTCGCTGCGAGCTGACCGATACGTATTCCCCGGCCGCCATCGACATGGCCCCGGCGACGAGGGCGGCGGTGCCCGCCGTCAGCACCGTCTTGGTCGACGCTCCGGCCGCAATCACACCGATCGCCACACAGGCGACCGACACGATGCCGTCGTCCGCGCCCAGGACGCTAGCGCGAAGCCACCCGGTCCGCTCCCCGCGGTGGCGCTCCCGGCCAACCGACTCCACCGTGTGAGTCTATCCGAGCCCCAGAGACGACGCCCTGGGGGCCGGCGAGAGGCGCTGGGGTAGAAAGGCTCAAGGGGACGATGAAGAGTTCAGGTCGGCCTCTTGCGGCACGGCGAGAGCCTGGCGCGCCTCCCGCTCAGGGGGCCACCGGTGGCGTCGCCCCGGTCCACTGGCCGCGCCGGGCGACCCAGAGCATCCCCCAGCCGGTCTCGGCCGGAGCCTGGGGTGGGCGGGGCTCGATCCCCTCGAGCACAAAGCCAAGGTGGCGGGCGACCTGGGCGGAGGCGGCGTTGCCCCGATCGCAGCGGATCTCCAGGCGAACCACCTCGCGCAGGGCCATGGCGGCCTGACCCAGGGCGCGTGCGGCCAGGGTGGCGTAGCCGTGTCCGGTGTGCCCGGCGTCGATCCAATAGCCGATCTCAAGCGCTCCCGCCCCCGTGCCTGCGTGGAGCCCGGCCGCCCCGATCGCGCCCTGACCGTCCAGCTCCACGGCGTAGGAGAATTCGACCCCCTGGGCCCAGGGCATCCACGGCCTCAGGTGATCGAGGTTTGAGGTCACCAGGCGTGCCATCTCGCCCGCGTCGGAACGCCGCCAGCGGCGCAAGCGGAGCGCCGCCGCCGTCATCACCTCGGGTGGGCTTGAAGCAAGCCAACGATCCATGGGCTGCGCTCTGGGACCGAAGGCTGCCGCGGCCGCTCGGGCTAGTAGGAGCGGGCGAAGGCCGCGCGCACGCTGGCCGGACGATCGCAGACCGCGCAGCCGCCGGCGGCGGAGGCGGCGGGGTCGAAGTTTCGAATCGTCACCCCCCCGGTTCGCTCCTTGACCTCGGCCTCGCACTCCACCCCTCCGCACCAGGGAGCCCAGACCAGGCCGTTGCCGGAGGCGAAGTGCTGGACCATCTCGTCCAGGGACTCGAACTCAAACGTGTTCTGCTCTCGGAACTCAAGCGCGCGCTGGAAGAGCTGGGCCTGGAAGTCCTCCAGGATTTGGGGCAGCCGGGCCACGAGCTCGTCGGCGCCAATCTCCTGGGCCGAGCGATCGAGCCGGCTGACCAGGCGCAGGCGGCCCGACTCCAAGTCGCGCGGACCGACCTCGAGCCGGAGCGGAACGCCCTTGAGCTCGTACTCGGCGAATTTTTCCCCCGGGCGCCGCTCGCTCCAGTCGATCTTGACCCGCACCCCGGCCTGGCCCAGCGCCGCGGCCAGGGGTGAGACGAAATCTGAGATCGCCTGTCGCGTCGCCTCGTCGCGGTAGATGGGCACGATCACGGCCTGGATGGGCGCAACTCGGGGGGGCATGATCAGGCCCGAATCGTCGCCGTGAGCCATGATCAGACCCCCGATCAGGCGCGTGGAGATGCCCCAGGAGGTCGTGAAGCAGTATTCGCGCGCGTTCTCGCGGTTGGTGAACCCGATGTCATAGGCGGTCGAGAAGTTCTGTCCCAGGTAGTGCGAGGTGCCGGCCTGCAGGGCCACCCCATCGCGCATCAGCCCCTCGATGCTCTTGGAGTAGACCGCGCCCGCAAACTTCTCGCTCTCGCTCTTGGTCCCCACCAACACGGGCATGGCGAGCAGGTCCTCGGCGATGCGGCGGTAGTACTCGAGGATGAGGTCGACCTCCCCCTGCGCCTCGTCGGCGCTGGCGTGAAAGGTGTGCCCCTCCTGCCAGAGGAACTCGGCCGTGCGCAGGAAGAGACGGGTGCGCATCTCCCAGCGCAGTACGTTGCACCACTGGTTGGTGAGCTGGGGCAGGTCGCGGTGAGACTGGATGTAGCGCCGCATGATGGTGCCGATGATGGTCTCGGAGGTGGGCCGGATGGCCAGGGGCTGGTCCAGCTCGCCATGGCTTCCTGCGCGCGTGACCCACGCCACCTCGGGGGTGAAGCCCTCGACGTGCTCGGCCTCCTTCATCAAGAGCTCCTCGGGGATGAGGAGGGGGAAGTACATGTTCTGGTGGCCACTCGACTTGATCATGTCGTCGAAGGCGCGCTGGATGTTCTCCCAGATGGCGTAGCCGTAGGGGCGGATGACCATGCAGCCCCGGACCGGGGTGTAGTCGGCGAGCTCGGCCTTGCGCACCACGTCGGTGTACCAGCGGTCGAAATCGACCGACATCTTGGTGATGTCCTTGACGAAGTCCTGGGTCTGGTTCTCGTTCATGTTGAAATCGGGTGGAGGACCAACGCGGTACGGCCCTAAGGCCAGGCGGACCGCGGGGAGCCGATTATCCCAGATCCAACCCCCCGACCCGGGCGGACTCGATCAGGACGTCGGCGCCGGCAGCGCCGCCGCGCGCTCGGCCGCGATGGCGTCAATCTCGGCCAGCAGGACCGGGAGCAGTTCGTCCTGGGGGACGGTCCGGTGGAGCTTGCCTTTGCGGAAGATGACGCCCTTGCCGCGGCCGCCGGTGACCCCGATGTCGGCGTGGCGGGCCTCAGCCGGTCCGTTGACGACGCAGCCCATGACCGCGATCGTGATCGGCACCTTGAGCTTGGCGATGTGGCGCTCGACCGCCGCCACCGTGGGCACCATGTCGTACTCGAGACGGCCGCAGGTGGGACAGGCGATGAGGCTGGCGGACTCGTTGCGGTAGTCCAGGGCCTTTAGAATCTCGAAGGCGGCGCCGATCTCAAGCGTCGGATCGTCGGTGGCCAGGGAGACGCGGATGGTGTCCCCGATGCCCTCGGCGAGCAGGATGCCCAAACCCACCGCGCTGCGAATGCTTCCCGCCTGTACCGGTCCCGACTCGGTCACCCCGAGGTGAATGGGGTAGGGCCGGGCGGCGGCGAAGAGCCGGTTGGCGAGGATGTTGGTCCACACGTCGGTGGCCTTGAGGCTGACCTTGATGTGCCCCGGACCGTAGTCCAAGTCCTCCAGGATCTGGCAATGGCCGAGGGCGACGTCGACCATGCGCTGGGCGGTGGCGGAGCGGTCATCACGATCGACCCCGTGCTCCAGGCGCAGGTTGCGGTGGACCTCCTCGGGCAGGGAGCCGGCGTTGACCCCGATCCGGAAGGGGATGTCGCGCTCCTTGGCCGCCATCACCACCCGCTCCACCTTCTCACGGTCGGGGATGTTGCCCGGATTGAGGCGCAGACCCTGAACGCCGGCCTCGATCGCGAGCAGGGCCAGGCGATGGTCGTAGTGGATGTCGGCGATGATGGGAAGGGGCGAGGACTTGACGATCTGAACCAGGGCCAGCGCCGCCTCGCGATCGGGGACGGCCGGGCGCACGATCTCGCAACCGGCGTCTTTTAGAGCGGCGATCTGGTTCAGCGTCGCCCTCACATCGCGGGTGTCGGTCTTGGTCATGGTCTGGACCGCGATCGGAGCCGCTCCGCCGATGACGACGTCGCCCACCCGGACCGGAATCGATTTTCTTCTCGCCGTCTGCATCATCTACCTCATACCCGGGAACTGACCGTTGACCAGACGCTGGACGTCAAAGAACGCTATCACCGCCATCAGCGTCAGCAAGGCGACCAGCCCGGCGCGCTGGACCTGCATCTCCCGCTCGCGGTCGAAGGGCCGGCGCCGGATTGCCTCCAGCACCACGACCACGATCCGGCCGCCATCCAGGGCGGGCAGGGGAAGCAGGTTGGCCAGACCCAGGGCGATGGAGAGAATGGCGGCGATGGTGAGCCAGCTGGTCAGGCCCTGGAGCGCCGCCTGATAGGTGGCGTAGCCGATGCCGATCGGTCCGGTTGCCCCATTGGGCCCGAAGACGCCCCCTGGAATTCGTCCCCGGACGAGCTCGACCATGCCCCCCGCGATGACGCCGGTGGCCTGCACCGGAAAGCTGATGCCGGCGTGCAGGGCGTCCCCGACCCCCACCAGGGGAGCGCCTTCGATGCCGATCAGATAGGTCTTGGCGGAGGCGTTGTAGGTGGGCGTGACGCTGATGTTGAACAGGCTTCCATCGGGCCTGCGGACGACCAGTCGGAGAGGCTGGTGGGGCGCGGCCTGCTCGGCTTGGCGGATGTCCTGCTGGCTGGTCAGGCGACGTCCGTTGACGTCCACCACCGCATCGCCGGGGCGCAGCCCCTGGGCGTAGGCGGGACCACTTCGGATTACCGCCACGACCTTGCCCGGTTCGGAGTTGAGCTGGGTTAAAAAGACCGCGGTCATGATCACCGTGGCGACCAGGAAATTGACCGCAGGACCGCCGAGCAGGACCGCCGCTCGCTGCCAGGCGGGTCGGGAGTGGAAGCCTCGCTCCGCCTCGTAGTCACCCGGCTCCATCCCGGCCAGACGGACGTAGCCGCCGACCGGGATCAGGCGCAGGGCGTAGAGGGTGTCACCGCGGAGGGCGGAGAGGAGCTTGGGGCCCAGGCCCAAGGAGTACTCGTGAACGCGCACCCCGAAGAGCTTGGCGAGGGCGAAATGGCCCCCCTCATGGGGCCCGACCAGGAGCATGAACATGAACGCCACGGAGGCGACGCCGATGACCAGCTGCAGCAGACCCACACTTAGAGCGTACCGAGGCTGTGGCGCACCCAGGCTCGGGCCAGACGATCCGCCTCCAACACGTCCTCCAGGGTCTGCCCCCGAGGCAGGTCCTGGTCCAGCGCGGCGGCGACCGCGGGCACGATGCCGGAGAAGGGCAGCCGGCCGGCCAGGAAGGCTGCCACCGCCTCCTCGTTGGCCGCGTTCAGCGCCGCCGGCTGGCCACCGCCGGCGCGCGCCGCTCGGCGGGCCAGCTCAACCGCCGGGAAGCGATCTGAATCGAGGGCATGGAACTCAAGCGGCGACAGATCGGGCACGGCGACGGGGGTGGCCACGCCGGGCAGGCGCCGGGGATAGCTCAGGGCCAGGGCGATGGGCAGGCGCATGTCAGGTTGGGACAGCTGCGCCTTGTACGAACCGTCGCGAAAGCGGACCAGAGAGTGCACGACCGACTGGGGATGGACCACGACCTCAATCTGATCCAGGCTGACCCCGAAGAGGTGGTGAGCCTCGATCAGCTCCAGGCCCTTGTTCATCAGGGTGGCCGAATCGATGCTCACCTTCGGCCCCATCTCCCAGCGGGGATGATTCAGCGCCTGATCCTGAGTGACCGAGCTCAGATCCAGATCCGGCCGACCCCAGAATGGGCCCCCACTGGCGGTGAGGACGATCCGTTCCAGGCTCTCGGCGGCCTCCCCCCAAAGGCACTGCCAGATGGCCGAGTGCTCCGAGTCGACGGGCCGGATCGAGTCCTGGCTGCGGGCCGTGCCCAGAACCAGGGCTCCGGCCATGACCAGCACCTCCTTGGTCGCCAGCGCGACTCGCTTACCCGCCTGAAGCGCCGCCAGGGTGGGCCGGAGCGCGGCCGCGCCCGGAATCGCGACCAGGACCAGATCACACGAGGGATGGGTCACCAGCTCCTCGATTCGCTCCTCGGCCCCGCGCTCGTGCGCCCGCACCAGCCGGGCCGGCGCGGGCTCGATCGGGCTGCTCTGGGTCACCGCCCCGAAGAGTTCGAAGTCCTCGGGATAGCGCGAGATCACCTCTCGCGCCTGGGTCCCGATCGAACCCGAAGCCCCGAGCAGGACGATTCGCAGGGGACCGCTCAATGCAGCTGGCCGGTGACGGAGAGGAAGAAGATCACCACGATGGGGGCGAACAGGAGGGAGTCGATGCGATCCAGGACGCCACCGTGGCCGGGGATCAGATGGGAGGCGTCCTTGACCCGTGCGATGCGCTTCATCTGCGACTCCACGAGGTCGCCGAGAACCGCGCTCAGGCCCACCAGGAGGCCCAGCGAGGCCGAGTAGAGCAGACCCAGGCCCAGCACCAGGGACGCCCCCAGAATCATCACCACCACCCCGGCCACGATTCCGCCCAGCGCCCCCTCCAGGGTCTTGCGGGGACTGATCGCGGGGAAGAAAGGCGTTCTCCCCAGGCGTGCCCCGACCAGCAGGGCGCCCGTGTCGGCGACGACGACGGTCAGGATGGTGAACAGAACCCACTCCCGTCCGCGCGGCAGGCCCAGGGCGTAGAGCTGGAGAAAGTAGCTGAAGGGCAGACCGATGTAGACCGCTCCGGCCAGCCCCATGGCCCAGCGCCCCAGCCCTTCACGCCGGCCGGGCAGGAAGAGGAACGCGGTCAGGCCTGCGATCAGGGTCAGGGAGAGCACGGCTTCCACGCTGATCCCGGCCAGCACGGTAGAGCTGAAGGCGAAATATGCGCCGAGGGGATACAGGATCCAGAGCGGCGCCCGATAGCCCATCCGTCCGGATAGGCCGCGAAACTCGAACAGGGCCAGGCCGCCGGCGATCATCACCAATAGCCAGACCCCGAGCGGCCCGGCGTATAGAAGGCCGAGCAGGATGGCGAGGAGTCCGGCTGCGGTCAGGATCCTGACCCGCAGGTCGCGCTCCGGCTTGTCGACGACCGGCTCCGACCCGGTGCTCACGCCTGAACCAGGTCGGGCCGGCCGCCGAACCGGCGGGTGCGGCGGCCGAAGTCGTCGATGGCCAGGCGCAGATCGTCGAGGTCGAAGTCGGGCCACAGGGTATCGACCACGTAGAGCTCGGAGTAGGCCGACTGCCAGAGCAGGAAGTTGCTCATCCGGCTCTCCCCCGCGGTGCGGATGATGAGGTCGGGATCGGGCAGCTCGGGGTGGTAGAGCCGGCGCTCGATCGCCTCGGGGTCCACTTCCTCGGGGCTGACCCCATCGGCGATCAGGCCTCGCACGGCGTCGACGAGTTCGGCCCGGCCGCCGTAGTTGAGGCAGACATTCAGCACCCCCCGGCGATTCTCACGCGTTCTGGCCTCGGCCGACTCGATGCGCTCGCGCATGGCCGGGGAGAGCTGGGAGCGCCGCCCACTGACGACGATCCGGATGCCGCGCTCATGGATCTCGGCGAATTCACGTTCCAGGGTCTCGTGGAAGAGGCGCATGAGCGCCCGCACCTCGGTCTTGGGGCGGGTCCAGTTCTCGGTCGAAAAGGCATAGACGCTGAGCACCTCAACGCCGAGCTCCTCGCACGCGTACATGACGCGCTTGATGGCGCGCACGCCGGCGCGATGCCCGAAGCTGTGACCGCGGCCGCGCCGCTGGGCCCAGCGCCCGTTGCCGTCCATGATGATGCCGATGTGGCGAGGGACGGAGGTGGTCTGGTCCACGGGGCTGAGGTCCGGCTAGACCTCCATCACCTCGGCTTCCTTGCCCATCGCCATGGCGTCGATTCGCGCCACGTGCCCGTCGGTGATGCGCTGCAGGTGTTCTTGGGCGCGCTTTGACTGGTCCTCTGGAATCTCGCCCGCCTTGGCCCGCTCCTGGAGCCGGTGGTTCTCGTCCCGGCGGACGTTGCGCACCGCCACCCGCGCCTCCTCCGCCCGCGCCCGCACCATCTTGACGAAGTCCCGCCGCCGCTCCTCGGTCAGAGGCGGGATGGGGACGCGGATGGTCTGTCCGTCGCTGGCCGGGTTGAGCCCCAATCCAGACTCCCGGATGGCCTTCTCCACGACCTGGACCTGGCCCCGGTCATAGACCTGGACCACGATCAATCGCGCCTCGGGGGTGGAGATCTGGGCCAGCTCGCGCAGCGGGGTCGGGGTCCCGTAGTAGGGCACCTGGATGTGGTCGACCAGGGCCGGATTGGCGCGCCCGGTGCGGATCGTCTGCAGCTCCCCGGCCAGGTGCTCCAGGCTCTTGCCCATCTTGAGCTCGGCCTCGTTAAGGATCGGCTCGGTGCTCATTTGGCGCTGCCGATCAAGGTTCCGATGTCCTCACCCAGGATCACCCTCTCCATGTTGCCCTCCTTCAACAGGTCGAAGACCACGATCGGGACTCCATTGTCCATGCACAGGGTGAGGGCGGTGTTGTCCATGACCTCGATGCCGCGATTCAGCATTTCCAGGTATTCGACCCGAGCCAGCTTGACCGCGGTGGGATCGGTCTTGGGGTCAGCGGTGTACACCCCGTCCACCCGGGTCGCCTTCAAGACCACGTCCGCTCCCAGCTCGACCGCGCGCAGGGCGGCGGTGGTGTCGGTGGTGAAGTAGGGGTTGCCGATGCCGCCGGCAAGGAGGATGACCCTTCCCTTCTCCAGGTGACTTAGGGCCACCCGCCGGATGTAGGGCTCGGCCACCTGGTTCATCTGGATCGCGGTCATGGTCCTGACCTCGAGCCCGAGCTGCTCCAGGCCCTCCTGCAGGGCCAGCGAGTTGATGACCGTGCCGAGCATTCCCATGTAGTCCCCGGTGGCGCGATCGAAGCCGCGGTTGGAGGCGGCAAGACCGCGGAAGATGTTGCCTCCGCCGACCACCAGCGCCACCTGCACCCCGTGCTCGGTGACCTGCTTCAGCTGCCGGCTGACGCTGCGTACAACCTCGAAGTCAATGCCGTAGTCACGGCTCCCGCCCAGCGCCTCGCCGCTCAGCTTGAGCAGAACCCGGCGGTAGGAAGGCTCGACCGCCACCTTGGGGCTCAGCCCTCGCGGATGCTGAAGCGGCTGAAGCGGCGCACGCTGATGTTCTCCTGGATCTTGGAGCCGACCTCGGCGATGAGATCACGGACCGGCACCTTGGGGTCGCGCACGTAGGGCTGGTCCAAAAGACAGTTGTCGCGGAAGAAGGCCTCAATCTGGCCCTCCACGATTTTGTCCAGCGCCCCCTCGGGCCGCTTCTCGTCCACCGCGCGGCTCCGGTAGAGTTCGCGCTCGGACGCTACCAGCTCGGCCGGAACCTCCTCCCGAGACACCCAGCGCGGGGCGGCGGCGGCGATGTGCAGCGCGAGCTCGCGGACGAGCTGGCGGAAGTCCTCGCCCTTGGCCACGAAGTCGCTCTCGCAGTTGACCTCGACCAACACCCCGACCTGAGGCGGATAGTCCTCCGAGGTGCGGTGCAGGTAGGCCTCGACCACCCCGTTGGAGGTCTCCCGACCGGCCCGGCCGGCGGCCTTGGCGATGCCTCGCTGGCGCAGCCACGCCACCGCCTGCTCGATGTCGCCGTCGGTCTCCTGCAGGGCGCGCTTGCAGTCCATCATCCCCGCCCCGGTCAGGTCGCGAAGGCGCTTGACCTGATCCATGCTGACTTCCGCCATCAGCGCAGCTCCTCATCGTCGCTGCGATCCAAGAACTCGTCCTCGGACACGTCGGGTAGGTAGTCCTCCTCGTCCATGTATTCCTCCAGCAGCTCGTCGTAGCGCGGGGTCTCCAAGAACTCGCGCTCCTCCATCGAGGGCAGCTGCTCGCCGCGCTCCATCGCCTGCTGGCGACCCTCCAGACAGGCGTCGGCCATCTTGGAGGTGAGCAGCTTGACCGCCCGGATGGCGTCGTCGTTGCCCGGGATCACGTACTGGATCATGTCGGGATCGCAATTCGAGTCGGTGATGCCCACGACCGGGATGTGAAGCCGGTTGGCCTCGGTCACCGCGATGTGCTCCTTGCGCGGATCGACGACGAAGACGGCTCCCGGCAACCTCTTCATGTCGGCGATGCCATCGAAGTGATACATAAGCCGGTCGAGCTCATCCTGAAGCCCCTTGGCCTCCTTCTTGGAGAGGAGCTCGAACTGGCCTCCCTGCTGCATGCGTCGCAGCTCCTGGAGGCGCTCGATGCGCTTTTTGACGGTGCTGAAGTTGGTCAGCATGCCACCCATCCAGCGCCGGTTGACAAAGAACATGCCGCAGCGTGCGGCCTCGGTCTGGATCGTTTCCTGGGCTTGCTTTTTGGTTCCCACGAAGAGCACCGGGCGCCCGGTGGCCGCCACCTCCTTGACGAAGTTGAGGGAATCGTCGAGGAGTTTGACCGTCTTCTGCAGGTCGATGATGTGAATGCCGTTGCGGGCCGTGAATATGTACGGCCGCATCTTGGGGTTCCAGCGGCTGGTCTGGTGTCCGAAATGGACCCCGGCCTCCAACAGCTGCTTTAGGCTGACTTGGGACACGGGTCGGTACCTCCCTGTTGTTCCTCCGCCCGGCGGTTGACCTCGAGTGAGGACAGGGGACCGCGCCCGGCGTGTGTGATGTGCCGCGGCGGCGGCCGAGGCCATTTTAGCCCGGCGTCAGCTCAGGCCGTCTTCTTCTGCTGGGGACCGCGACAGCGCGGGTAGTCGCTGCACGACTTGAAGCTGCCGTAGCGGCCCCGGCGCATCACCATGGGCTTGCCGCAGAGCGGGCAGGCCTCCTCCAGAGGCTGGGGCTCGGCCCCCTTCTTGTCCCCCCCGGGGTTGGCCCGGTAATCGCACTCGGGATACCGGCTGCAGGCCAGGAAGGGACCGTAGCGACCCTGGCGCTGGAGCAGCTCACCCTCCTGACAGCGCGGGCACGCGGTTCCGGTGGGCTCGGCCGGGGCCCGCTCCTGCTTTTGGATGTAGCGGCATTCGGGATACCCCGAGCAACCCACGAATTCGCCGTAGCGGCCGCGGCGGCGCTGCAGGGGGCGCCCGCAATCGGGGCAGGCCTCCTCCAGCAGGGCCGGTCCGGCCGCCTCCCCGCTGGCGCTCAGGTTCTCCCGGTAGCGACACTCGGGATAGCGAGAACAGCCCTTGAAGGGACCGTATCGGCTGGCCTTCAGCACCAGGTGGCCCTGATGGCAACTCGGGCATTCCTCCCCGGTGTCGGCGGGCATCGCGGCCTCGGCCGCGCCCAGCATCTGCTCCAGCGGCTGATAGAAGTCACGCACCACGGGGATCCACTCCGCCCGCCCCTGCTCCACCTCGTCCAGCCTCTCCTCCATCCGGGCGGTGAACTTCTCATCCGAGATGGAGGGGAAGTGGTCGGTCATGATCTGGTTCACCGCCTCCCCCAAGGGGGTGGGGTGAAGGCGGCGCTCGCGCTGCTCGACGTATTTGTGGTCCTGGATCGTGGCCACGATGTTGGCGTAGGTGGACGGGCGCCCGACGCCTCGCTTTTCCAGCTCGTTGATCAGCGTCGCCTCCGAGTAGCGCGCCGGCGGCTGGGTGAAGTGCTGCTCCAGCTCCAACCCGCCGAAGCTCAGGACATGACCCGACTCGAGCTCGGGCAGACGGCCCTCGTCGTCGTCGGCGTCGCGCTCCCACACCCGGTAGAAGCCGTCGAAGCTGAGCACCGAACCGCTGGCCCGGAACTGGAAGCCCCCGGCTGAGATCTCAGCCGCGGTCTGCTCGTAGCGCGCCGGAGCCATCCGGCTGGCCACAAAGCGGCGCCAGATCAGCTCGTACAGACGCATCTGGTCCGCGCTCAAATACTGGCGGACGTCCTCGGGCCGGCGCCCCGGATCGGTGGGCCGGATGGCCTCGTGGGCCTCTTGGGCCCCCGGGCGCGCCTTGTCCTGGCGCGGCCGGCCGATGTAGCCCTCGCCGAAGCTGGATCCGATCAGCGCCTTGACCTCGGACTCCGCCTGCTCGGAGACGCGGCTCGAGTCGGTGCGCATATAGGTGATGAGTCCGGTCGCCCCTTCGGCCCCCAGCTCCACCCCCTCGTACAGATCCTGGGCCACGCGCATGGTCTTGCGGGGCGCGAAGCGAAGCCGGCTCGAGGCCTCCTGCTGGAGCGTGGAGGTGATGTAGGCCGGGCCGGCCGACTTGGAGCGCTGCTTGCGCTCGATCTCGCCCACGCGGTACTCCGCCCCGGCCAGAGCGTCGCGCGCCGCCTCGGCTTCGGCGCTGGTCTTGAGCTCCAGCTTGCCCTCCGGTCCAGCCGTCAGCCGGGCCTTAAAGCGCGCCTCCTCGCCAGCTCGGGAGAGAAGGGCGTCCACCGTCCACGACTCCTCGGCCGTGAACTCTCTGATCTCCTGCTCGCGGCTCACGACCAGGCGCAGCGCCACCGATTGCACCCGGCCCGCCCCGATGCCCTTCTGCACCTTGCTCCACAGGAACGGGCTCAGCCGGTAGCCCACCAGGCGGTCCACGACACGCCGGGCCTGCTGGGCGTTGACCAGGCGCATGTCGATACTCCGGGGCTGCTCCAGGGCCTTGAGCACGGCCTGACTCGTGATCTCGTGGAACTCGATCCGGCGCGGATCCCGGAGCTTTAAGACCTCGGCCAGGTGCCAGGCGATGGCCTCGCCCTCGCGATCGGGGTCGGAGGCCAGGATCACCTCCCCGTCCTTACCCACCGCCTTGCGCAGGTCGCTGATGGTCTGCTTCTTGCTCTCCACCACCTCGTACTTGGGCTCGAAGTCGCGATCGACGTCGACGGCCATGGTGCGCTCGGGCAGGTCGCGGACGTGGCCCATCGAGGCTCGGACGTCGAAGCGATCCCCGAGGAAACGCTTGAGCGTCCGCGCCTTGGCCGGCGACTCGACGATGATGAGACCTTCTGACACAGCCCTAAACCTACTTCGACCTGAGCGGACTTGTTCCGCGGCGCTGCACTTTATCCGATTGCCGCCTGCGCCCGTCCCCCGAGCTCATCCCCCCTCCTCGGGAGGCGGCAGCGGCAGTTCCGGCTCGGCCGTCCAGGTGCCATCCTGCCCCAGGTATCCGGCTGGGGAGTCCATCTCGTGCGAGAGCACGAGCAGCTGGCGATGGCGCTGGGCCCGATCCAGGATCAGAGCCTTGGCCCGCAGGGTGGCGAGCAGGTCCAGATCGGCCGCCGCCGTCCAGCCCAGGCGCAGGTGCGGGCGCATCGGGATCAGATCCCCGGTGAAGACCACCGCCAGCTCGTCGTTGGGGGCCACGGTCACGATCTGGTGCCCGGGAGTATGGCCCCCGGTCAGCTGCAGGCTCAGGCCGGGCAGCAGCTCCACGTCGCCGTCGACGAGTTCGAGAAGGCCTCGCGCCTCGACCGGGAGGATGTCCTGGGGCAGAAATGCCGGGCGGCTGCGGACGTCGGGGTCGAGGGCGAAGTCCCATTCCCGGCGCTGGACGAAGAGGCGGGCGCGAGGAAAGGTGAGCTCGTAGGCGCCGGCGGCGCTGCGCCGGGTGAGCCCGCCCGAGTGGTCCCAGTGGAGATGGCTGGCCGTGACCATGTCGACCTCATCGGGCCGGATGCCCAGACGCCGCAGACCGCCGAGCAGGGCGTCGGGCGACCACACCCCCGACTGGGCCGCCCGCTTGGCCTCGAGCTTGGTCCCGATTCCGGTCTCCACCACCACCGTCCGGCCTCGGTGGCGGACCACCAGGGCCACGCAGGCGGCGTCGATCAGATTGCCCTCGTCGGACGGCTTGTGACGCTCCCACAGCACCTTGGGCACGACCCCGAACATGGTTCCGCCGTCGGGACGCCAGCCCCCGGCGCAGATCAGGTGGAGCTCGAAGTCGCCCAGCCGCATGGCGCCATTCTGCGCTCCGCTGCCGAGGCTGCGAGCGCGCTCAGGAAGAGCAGGTCCAGCGTTCGGGGGGACTTACCCTTAGGCCGTGCAGACGGGCCAGCTGGGAATGGAACTGGAGAGCACGGGGGAGAGTCTGAGGCCCATGCAGGCGCTGTCCTCGGAGGCTCCCTTCCGCTCTCCCGACTACCTCTTTGAAGTCAAGTGGGACGGTCTGCGCTGCCTGGTCCACATCGACGCGCAGGGCGCGGTGCGAGTCCACGATCGAGGCCTCAACGTGATCAGCCCTCTGGTGCCCGAGCTCTTAACCCTGGGTCGACAGGTGGAGGCGGGGAGCGTGCTCGACGGCGAGCTCGTGGCCACCGACGACGACGGCCGGCCGGATCCCCTGCGCCTGCGCCGGCGGCTGGCGCTGGGTAGCTCGGCCCAAGAGGAGATTCCGCTCGCCTTCCTCGCCTTCGACCTGCTCTGGCACAAGGGGCAGCCCCAGATGCGCCAGCAGCTCAAGCGGCGCCGGGCGCGGTTGGAGCGAGTGGTGGTCTCCGGAGGCCACATCTTCGTCCCCGAGGCGATCGCAGGGGACGGGGTCGAGCTCTTCGAGGCCTGCCTTGAACGCGGCCTGGAGGGGAT